>Ga0182743_1000540_pt1 | contig 45998 bp, 32 predicted proteins | sample eDN3rd30CKraftOP_FD_128522 | JGI IMG/M metagenome (GOLD analysis project Ga0182743, IMG submission 128522) | Enriched Organic Plus compost microbial communities from Emeryville, California, USA - eDNA 3rd pass 30_C Kraft OP (version 2) (version 2) ... | reverse complement strand
GCGCGCGAGCAACAGCTTCAATGATGCCTCGGCATTTCACCGAGGAATCCATGTCTTTTGCCGTGATGTCGTTCATTATCATTTTCCGCTTCAATGATGCCTCGGCATTTCACCGAGGAATCCAGGGTCGGGTTTTCCCTAACGGATTGTATCACTTTCTGCTTCAATGATGCCTCGGCATTTCACCGAGGAATCCTGTCGTGGATCACGCGATGAATGATCGGGTCATCAAGCTTCAATGATGCCTCGGCATTTCACCGAGGAATCCAGCCGGGGGCTTTTTATTTAGGCGCGGATAAATGTCTGCTTCAATGATGCCTCGGCATTTCACCGAGGAATCCGAACAGGCATGCAGAGTCCGAGTGGAAGCGATTGGCGCTTCAATGATGCCTCGGCATTTCACCGAGGAATCCGAAGTGTGGCGCAACACAACGCCCATTTCAGCGCCAATTGCTTCAATGATGCCTCGGCATTTCACCGAGGAATCCGAAGTCTAGGGCGTCAGGTACGTTTATGGGCATTGACCGCTTCAATGATGCCTCGGCATTTCACCGAGGAATCCCTCCATCAGCTTACGCATTTGCTCGATCATCAGTACCCCTTGCTTCAATGATGCCTCGGCATTTCACCGAGGAATCCCGGCCACGAAATACTGCAGGGCATAGAGTACGACAAGGCTTCAATGATGCCTCGGCATTTCACCGAGGAATCCTGAGCCGGGCGGAACGCTGTATCTGTCGCGGATCAATGCTTCAATGATGCCTCGGCATTTCACCGAGGAATCCGCACAAGATGGCGCTCACAACAAAAATTAGGCGCGGGCTTCAATGATGCCTCGGCATTTCACCGAGGAATCCAGCCACCTCTCTGATCCAGAAATGGCCGGTATTCTGAGAGCCAGATGCGAGAGGTTTGATGATTGGCGTTCAATCTAGCGTCTGGCAACACGTCTGGCTCTCTTTGGCACTACCATAACATGCTGATTGTTAAAGATCATTTCGTTTGCGAACAGTCCTTAGAGAAAGCTGCAGCACTAGACCACTCGCATCAATGCGGCAAATTAAACGATGACTGGCTCCTTACTGACAGGTTCAAACCCCTTCTTCCCCATGCTGGCTACACGTGGCGCTACACGCTCGGCAATACCTAGGTCGATCATCAACACATGATCTTCCTTGTGGTGGATGATTTCTTGTAGAGCTGAAACCATCTCTGCGTAATGCTTGTCCGTAAGCCTGCATTGGAATACTGACAACTGAACCCATTCACCATAGCCTTGCATCAGTTTGAAGATTGAGCGCCATCTTTTCTGGTCACTTATGTCATATGTCACTATGTAGAGATGCTCGTTCATGGTCAGCGTGTCACAAAGTTGGGATAGTCATCAATCTCGTCAAGCAGGAATCGACCAAACAATCGCGCTTGCAATTCAAACAATCGCCGGTAGCTGACTTGGTATCCAAAAATTGGATGGGTTACCTCCTGGCTTATTCGCCTTTCGTAGGCTGCAATAAAACGTTTCCGACCGTCTGGATTAAGATTGACACTGTTCCCTACACGTACAAAATCACTCGGTTTCACTTCACCATTGTTAATCGCCATCAATACGGCAGAGTCTGCAACGAGTGGCCTGAAAGGCTCCATCATGTCTAATGCCAGTGCCGGTCTGCCGTAGCGAGGCTGATGGTAGTAGCCACAATATGGATCCAGTCCAACAGCGCTCAAGGTGACAGCCCAACCACGCACAAGCAATGCGTATGCAAAAGAAAGCATGGCGTTAACCGGATCAGTCGGAGGACGACGATTACGCTTCAGGAAATCAAAGTTGAACGAAGCACTCTCGTTATCTCGCTTGATAAGGTTTGCAAACTGTCCGAAGTAACAAGCTGCCGCAGCACCTTCTATTCCCAACAACTCCGCGATGCTTGTGGCACGAGTTGCTTGATCAGCGTAGCGTTTAAGCTCAGAAATGATGTCGTCAGGAGGCTTTTCTCCGCGCCAGTTTCTTCTCATGAAAGTCCGAGAGTTGAGAATCTTGGCTCTAACCCAACCCTTGGCCAAGCGCAGGCAGGAATACTGATCAAAACTCTTTCGAAACTGAGCCATGCGCAGTTCGATGTTCTTATGACCTATGCCTTGTGTGTGACCTAAAAACCAACCACCAAACGTATGCCAGGTCACGGGTATTTCTCTGCGCATCAATTCTTGCAGACAAGGCGCTGTGACATGCACACTGCCCATGAGAACAACCTGTGACACATCAATGAGACGCACACGAGCAACAGTCGAATCTTCAACACTGACTTCCAGAGTTTCGCCGTTTTTACTTAACCTCGCCCGATTTTCCTGGACATAGAGCGGCAATGCTTCATCAGCACCAGCCAACAGCCTGCGTACTGGCCGGTCACTTTGACGTCGAAAGAACGTAACCTCATCTGGCAGACAAATCCCAACCAGTGAACATCTTGGGCATTTAGGGCTGTCCTCTAGTGGTTGTGGAATTCGTCCACCTGCTGCAATCAGACGCAAGCCATTGATCGCAGACATTGTTGCTGCCTTTAACTCTTCATCAAAGACCACGCGCACACGTTCACGGGATCCCTGAAAGTAGAGAACACCTTCCTTACAGGTGTATCCATGATCTTCAAGGATCATGCCCTGCGCGCATAGCTGTACACGCTCAGGTTCATACGCACCATGAGAAACATGAGGTCGTTTGCCCTTTTTATAGTCAACAGGAACCAGTTCATCGCCTTGACCCTCTATCAGATCCAACTTGGCAATCAGACCAAGTCGTGCTGATGACAAAGTGATGGATCGAGCATGGATGCGCTCACCGTCCTGTGTATTATCAGCATCAGGCAAGTCTCCACCAGGCTTATCAACACGTCGATGAGCCTGGTGGCCCAGAACAGTATCAGCAGAATCAGCCCATTCACCCTGTACCCACTCCATGTAAGCAAGGCGTGGACAATATTGATATTCATTGACCATCCGCACAGGAATTAGCGGCTGGTCATGAATAAACTCCGGAAATGAAAGCGGTAACTCCGATTGAATCCAAGGCTTAGGTTGCCGCTTTTTTAGATCTGTCCGATGATCGTCGGAATACTCCTCATCGGGCAATGGTATGTCTGGCTTGTCCATCTTGATTTGTTCAAAGCCATGGGGCCACCTAATTAATCACTGCAGCCGGAGAAAACTGACCATATCCGCCTTGATCAGATCTTGATATGGCTGACTCCAGGACAACCTCAATTCCGACTTCTTCCCATGGCATCCTGTTGTTCTTTTTGAAAAAACCCATGCGCAACAAGCTTGCAACAGAATCCGCCGATAGTGGTTGACGCCATAATGGCCAACGAAATCTGGAGTCCTTCCACTGCCCCTCGACACAGGGGGTTAAGACCTGTGAATCAATCGGCACGACAGGAAAGAATTGCAGAGCAACAAATGCAAGCCAGTTCGCCCCTGCTACACTGCCTCGCTTTTCCTGTGAAGGGTCTGACGCACGTAGTGCATAAATTCGAGGTGAGGCGGCATCCCATGAAAGACTGGGTAATTTAGAAACGTTCTTCCATGGCCCAAGCAACGCTTCCTCGATATCAGCCCTTCTGATCCCACGGCACAGGTCACGAACCATTGAAAGAAACATTTGTTGCCCGGCAGTGAAATGAAAAGCTGTCGGCTTGACATTGCCATTGTTATCAACAGCCATTTCACTGCCATAGGCCGCAGCCACTGCAAGCGATCGCTCGTAAGTTGCATGCCTTGTTTCGACCAAATCGAGCAAAAACTCCCTGAAAGCTTCCGGCCTGGGCTTGAGATCACGCACCAGCTTGCTTTGTTTGTCCTTCTTTCCTTTGTCCTTCTCGTGATTGTCCTCTACTTCAAAGAGCTCAGGATAATGAAACTCATCATTGCTCTTAGCCTGGGGTGGCAATTGATCAACATTTTCTTCAACGTTTCTGACCAGTTGACCGTTTTCATCATAAGCAAGATCCAGCGCGGGCTCAGACTTCCAAGTCTCTCGATCCTGAAGCACAACGTCAAAGACTGCGTCAATGTCCTCGACGCCCCACAGACGTGGTCTCCAACACCCATCGTTTTCCCAGGAAAGTCGAGGCAAGACGTCCATGGCTCCTGCCATATGGCGATCGTGCAGGATTTTGAGTGTCCCCAGTGCAGCAAGAAAACCAAGTGGATTGGATCCATCAATACCAGTCAACAATACACTGTCGGTCATGAGTGGCCTCCGCTTTTGCTGAATTCACTGGCACGGTGATCTGCCAGTCGCAACATTGCTTCCAGGTAGGCGAGTCCCCACCAGCCATAGCGTCGTGTCAGTCTCCAGAAACGATCAGCCAGTCCTGACTCCAGTTGTTCAAGACGGTGATTCGTATTGGCCTCAAATTCCACGTCAGATTCACCGTCAGGAGATGTGGTTCGAAGTGTCACTGGAATTTCTTCCTGACCGTCAGCAACGGGTGCAAAAGGACGACAGTAACCGTGATGGCTACCGATCAGATGCAGAACAAGATCCATGTCATGTGCCCTGTCCTGAACCCAGTTACTGTTTTCTGCCATGGCGATTGACAGGAGTTCATGTCGATACCCGTCTGGGTAGCCAGCTCGTTTTCTTGCCAGTTGACGTGCTGCCAGATCCCGGCCACTGTGTCCTGACTTGGCCAGAGGCACATCCTGCAGTGCGTAGCGAACCTCGCTCCCGCCGACAAGCCATTTCTGAAACCGTGGATCTGCCTTGCCTAAATCGTGAAGCCACGCAGCAAGCTCAAGGTCTTCAGCCAGGTCTTGCGATAACCCAACGCTCTGGGCAAACCGCCTAGCCCAGGTACGGACATCACGCAAATGTTGATCCAAAGTAACTTCACTGGCTGTAAATGACGCCACATCATCTTCAGTGCTGATGTCAGACACCCCACTGTCACTGCGCCAACGTTGCTTGGCAACCAATGTCACACTGCCATCATCATGAGGGATGATCTGGTACCCCTTCATCAAGGCCTGAAGTGATTCAGACAGCTCTGGAAACCTGGGGTCCTGAAGCGCTTGCAACCATTCATCCAGAATGTCCCGCAATTCTGAAGTACTCGCGTCATCCGGCAAGTCTGGCAGTGGAGGTACGCTTGCCCACGATGATGCCAATACATCCTGATTGACCCGCAGCGTGGCACGTGCCCTTTGACGCCATTGCGCAATATCGCCTAAATCGGAGACGGGCTCGTTACTTTCAGGATCCCAGTTGCCGTTGGCAATACCGCCATACTCAGCTGGCACGACCAGAGTGCAACCAGGATAAAGCCCATCTGCCGTGACAATACGGCTGCGGTCGCCTTGCCATAAAAAAGCCAGACGGGATTTTGAGGCTATCGTGTCTTCATCCTCATCCTGGGCCGGTACGTCAGCAAGGCCAGAACGATCTGGTTGCGATCTCAACCAGCGCCGAACACTCGACAAGGGCAGTGACATAGCCTCTAGGGCTGAAGGGGGACAGGCGCTGATGCGTTCGAGGATGAGCTTGTTAGCGTCCGCTGCATCAAGGTTCAAATCCTCATTTTTGATATCAGCGCGCCAGACAATCTGCACTTCTGGCTCACCACGCCTAGGCCCATGCAGCCATAACGTGATATCTGGATCAGGCGAAGGTCTTGGATGAGTGTGCGACCACGTATCGATGTGTGCAGGCAAAAGCACGGGGGCATTTTGTATGGGTGGTACCAAACGAATCAGTTGCTCAGGATCGGGTTGTGGCAGTTGCTTGATCCCAAAATCCACCCGATCAAGTGACTGCAACCATTCCCAGGTTTCCCGGATAGCATCGCCATACACAGGGTCGTTGGCGTTCTTGGCCAAGGCATCGGATCGAACCAGGATCACCGCCTTTGATGTTCCCATCTGACCCAGTCGATCCAACCTGCCAAAGCGCTGGCGCAAAGCATCAAAACTCGCACACTCGGTGACCAATGCGTCAAAGTCAAAGTCGGCGCCAACCTCGATCGCCTGCGTAGAAACAACCACAATTGGGCGCTCGCAGTTTTGTCGATCACGACCAGCTTTGACCCGATCCATGATTTGTGCAGTGATCTGCTCCCTGTCCAAGGGTCGCATCCGACCTGTCAGCAAGCAGACATCCATGTCATTATCACGCTCAAGCAGTGCGGACACCCGTCTCGCGGTATCAACCCGATTCACCACGACAGCTATTGCCATGACACCGTCAGCCAGTTGATCTTTCACCGCCTGTTCGCAAGCCAGAGCAAAACTTGATCGCCGTTGTTCTTCGTCTGCACTGACCTTGACGAGTCTGAGTTCAGCCAGTTTGCTGGCAGCAAGACGTTTGCTCAAGACAGGGTGATTGCGGTCGCGCTCATCAAGGCAGAACGGCTGATACTCAGATCGCAACACAGGTGTGGCCGACAGACTGGACACCTCCCAACGCTTTTGCAATGCCTGGCCATAGAAACTGCGCCAATAGCGCTTGAGCGAAGACAGGGTCTGAGCAAAAGGGATGGAAAGGTGTACCTCATCGAGCAGGAACAACGTATCGTGACCAAGCAAACCTGCGTGAACCGAGCTCATCCTCTCAGATACGCCGTAGCCACGAAACAACAAGCGCGAACCGACCTGATCCACTGTAGAGACCGCAATCACGGGACGATCCGGCCTGCTTGTCCAGGCATCCTCCCTGGGCATGCCGCCACGCATGACGGTAACTTCAAAAGGAAACAGGTTTTCTGGCCCATCCCACATTGCACGTAATCTGGCGGCGACTTGCCTTGCCACAGGATTGTCTGAGCCATTGAGTTTTTTCTGAACAGTGCGAGCATGGTCTGCGGCCTGGTCCACGACAACGCGACGATCAATCACCATGACGATACGGCGTGGAAAACGCAACGGATCGCTGGCCAAGGTGAACAGCGCCACATCCAGGGTGCTTGTTTTTCCAGTACCTGTTGGCAGATCGAGCAAGTCAGGCCAGTGTCCATCCTTGAGCAGTTGTTCGACCAGGCGTTGTTGCCACGGAAATGGATCTCGCCCATGACAGGCATGAAAAAAGTCAGGAAAGCAGGATGCATCTAGCTTCATCTCTGGCTCCCACGTTTTGTCAGGGGTCTAAACAAACCAAGCCCATAAAAGCGACCTGCACCAAGCAGCACGGGACCTTGGACTGACTCGGAAAAAACAAGGCTCACATGAACCAGCACGCGCCTGAATTTCCCTTCGTTTAGCGGAAATGGCTGGAATTGCCTGGCTGCAGCACTGCCAGGCACCATCGGTGTTGGCGATATCACCACTTTCTCAGGCCTTGGCAAGCCTGAATAGACGCAGCTTTGCGTCACGATTTCTGCCGCTGCTGCATACGCTGCCTCACGTTTGGCAGGGTTTCGGGAGAAAAGATCGCCTGGATTGCGGTCAAGTGCGACCGGGGTGACTGAAACCCACTGGTTCGCCACGGCACACCATGCATCAGGGCGAAGATTGTATAAAGGCGGCTCACCCCAGACGATTCGCTCCACTTCCACTTCAATGCCATGTCCTAATCCCAGGAACAGCGTCGGCGCCTCGTCTTCCAGCTGTCCAGATTGCTGACGCGCTGCAGCCTCCCATCTTCCCAATGCGGCAAGAACGTTTCGACGCTGATCTGAGGCCAGTTCCCGCGGCATGACCAAGGCAATACCCAATACAGCACCATCGCTGTAACGATGACCTACATTGGGCAAAGGCACGATGGCAAGATGAGGATCCCGCGCAGGGCTGCCATCTGATTCATGTCCGGACAGCACGGTTGCTGGCAGTTGGTCTGCGTAACGCATCAATGCACCTCGAACCACCTGCGCCAATTCGGCTGTGCGCGTCAGAGGCAACCTTGCACCACCCACTCGCCTCAAAATCAACCAGTTCCCACTGTCAAAAATGGATGCTGGTGGTCGATGCTCTGAGGATATTGACCCTTTCCGATATCGGGTGACTGCAAACGGCAATACTCGAGGCTCCATGCCTTGATGCCTTGCGAAATCATCCTCAAGTCGCTGCAGTTGACCAGCGCTGACCCAGCGCAGGATATGTTCGCCTTGAGCGTCTGGATACCATGTTGGATCTGGTGCCTTTTCGACAAAACGTGCATGCACAAGAGACGATGAATGCCCAAGATTTACCAGCTTTTCTGCCATGCCATTAAGCGCATCGTAGAGCTCTTTCGCAGGAGCATCAGGCCAGATGAAATAAACAACAGGATCATCCGGAACACCGCAAGGAAAGCTTCGACCTTGCCTGAGCCTGCCGTCCGGCAAAAGGTATCTGGCAGTCGTGGTCTCAGCATCTGTGGTCTTGCCAGTCCAGGTTGAAAGACTGGCAAGACAGTCCAGATATGCAGACTCCGCCTTCTTGAAACTGGCTTCGGCCTTTGCGTGCTCTGACTTCAGGACATCAAAGGCCCGCGTATCGGCAGTGTCAGCCACTTCCAATTTAGCTTTTATCTCTGCCAGCTTGAGCTTGGCCTGCTCTTGCTTGGTGAAATAACGCTCCAGGGATCCCAACAATGTAATGTCGTTGACCGGAACAAAATGCGTCATGACGCTGCGTTTCTGGATGTCGCTACACGCAATGGCTGGCGCAGGCTGTCTTTCAAGCCACTGCAAGGCAGCCCTTTGCTCGGCAGGTTTGCCTTCATCAGCCCAGATAGCAACAAACGCAGAAAACAGCCTTGAAGGATGTGGCGGCCATTCAAGATCATTCCTGCTGTTATACGCAGTGGCCACAACGCGTCCGGTCAGATACTCTAACCGTAGCGCAAGCATCATGAAGCCTCTTCTTCTGCATTGCCGCTGGCTGCCAAAGCACGGCTGCGGCGAATAAGTTCAACCAGTTTCGGCATGGGCTTGAGAATCAAAGGCTGGCGCGTCCATTCAAAGCCATAGCTTGCAGCCAGCCCACTTGCCTCTTTCACAAGCTGGCAGGCATGATCAACATCGAGCGCGTAGTGAACTGGATCGGCACCACTTGCTGGCAAGAACTCGATGGATGCATGACTGTTTGCCTCAGGTACAAGCAAACTCCGGGAGCGCAGGTCATAACCACGCTCTCGCATAAGCGCCAGTGCAGCAATCGCCAGCGATGCCAGTGCTGTGCGCACCGCCACTTCGGCTTCTGTCTTGCGAGAGCTTTCAAGGGCTGTTCCAGCAAAATCGGTCGGAAATCTCAAACGACGCAACGCAGGCAAGGAAAGCACGGCCGTGTGTAGCGCATAATCAATGGTTACGCCACCTGCTTTGGCATCAATACTGGGTGCGACATTGCTATGATTGACTGCGGATGGCTTACCCTTGCCCTCCGCACCACTGCGGCTAAAAGGAATCGGCTCACCCCTTTTACCCTTCTTGGCCTCATCGACATTGGCAGTCCAGTCACTTTCGTCATCGGCCCGGTGATAGATATTGACGTTGGCCTGAATACCCGCAGGATCGATGCGGCTTGCTGTTTTTACTCCTGCGCTGTAGTCCACACCAACGATTTCAGAGACAAGCGCCCTCTGAAACTTGGCGCCTTGGCCGCCACGCGGTCCAGTAGAATCCCAGACCCCAAAAATCAACGCTGTGGGACAAAGGCGAAACAAGGCTGTGGCATCCCGCACTGAGGCAAAGGTAAATTTCCTGCCAGGATCGCTGTCCCTGAATGGAATCGGTGGATCGCTGTCGACCAGAGAATCACGCAACAGTGCATCGGCTATTCGATGGGGCGCCTGCAATGTGGTCAGAAACCCGATGTCAGCAAGATCCTCGTAGGGTGAAAAATCAACACCCACAACCGGAAAATCAAGTGCTTTGCCTTCCCAAGCCTCAAGCAAGCACTCCTCCATGCGGTTAGCCTGAGACGCAACACTATCAAGCAATACACAGTCTTTTTCCGTGCCGTCAATCTTGCGTTTTTCTACAGCATATCTGAGCGGCATACGGTCATCTGTCGCATATGTCGGTGGAAATACCTTATCTCCGTGTCCTCCAGCGGGCTGTAGTCTCTGAACCAATCGAACTGCCACGCTTTCACCCTGCACAGCTTTACGCAGGTCATTCAGATCAAGTGCTTTCATTGGACTCCTCCAATCCGTGACGAGGTTGATCAATTTCTAACCTAGCATGGGTACAGGCTCAGAACCTGACCCTGTGCGTCGATCTGTGTACTGCGCTAATGCGCTCTGTAATCTTTCTTTGATGAGCTGGCGCAACGGCTCTGGAGAAATCACCTCTGCCTCAGGTCCGTAACGCAGCACATCCATGATCAGTTCAGTGGGGTCACTGTATGGCAAACAGAGTTCGTAGCTGCCGTCTTCAAGCCAGCCGGATTTCTGCTCCGGATGCCATGACTCATCGGCAACCCAGCGAGCTGCGCGAGGGCTGAACCGAATGACGGCCTCGGCTACTGGTGCCCCAGAAAACAGCCCGTAGCTTGATGCGTAATAGGCTTGAAGTTTCTGCTCCGGAATGTCTTGCGCTTCTTGCGTAAGAATGTCTACAGATTCAAACCTTTCCAGCGCAAAGGTCCTCAGCTCATTGCGCAGGTGACACCACGCATCCAGATACCAGTTGTGTCGATAGTGAACAATGCGCTGAGGTGAAATATCGCGCTCAGTGACCTTGTCTTGCCCGCGAGCGCGGTAACGTGCATGAAGCCGGTAACGGCCAAACGTGGCGGTTGCAATGGCATGAAATAACTTGGGGGGTGCTGTACGCTGGGCATGCGAAAGCAGTCGCAAGCGATAAGGAAGTTCAGAAATACCGAGTTCCTGAATGCGAATGAGATGCTCAAGGCGCTGTCTGATGGGCTTTAAGTGATGGTCAAGCAATCCTGGATCGAGACCATTGATGAGTTCGATCAAGGTCGCAAAAGCGATAAGCTCTTCACTGCTAAACCAAAGGCCAGCAAGCTCAACGTGACCATTCTCGCGTTCGTAGCAATAGCCATTTCGCTCACGGTCATAAATAATCGGTGCACCCGCATAATCCCGCAACTCTCGGATGATGCGTTTGACGCTCGCCGCTGAGCACTCAAGCTCGTCCTGCAGTTTTTGGCGTGACACTGGTTGGCGAGCAGCCGACAATATGCGATGTGTGAGAAGCAGTCGAGTAAACCGATCCATGGATAAGCCCGGATGCCGTGAATACTTAAAACACACAAAATTAAAATTAGCCTATGGTTTACACCTGTTTGCGGACACTATGCAACCCTTAACATCTCAAATGCTGACAAAACCTCACCATCTGTCTGCTTCATGACCTTAACCTTGCCAGCTTTTGATCTAGAGCATGGGGATTCAACCTGATTCCAATCCAGTGGCGAAGTGCTGTGCTAGTCTAGTTCCATCTCTAGAACAACAAATCACCAATTCCTGTCTGTAGACACTGACGATTCTGATCCTGTCTGCTTCTTACAAGGAAACGGAGTACACATCGTGCGCCGCTACATATCGCTCATTCTTGTCACATTCTTTCTGATCTGGGCTGTCGAGGCTTTCTGGCTCTCACCTTCTCCTGCTGGAGATCTGCTCTGGGTGATTCGACAGGAAGGCATGCTTCTGACAGGCATCATGGCGCTTGGTGCCATGACTGCCGTGATGATTCTGGCTCTGCGGCCACGCTGGGTCGAAACGCCTTTAGGCGGCATGGACAAGGCCTACCGCATGCACAAGGTGCTGGGTATCACAGCCATTGTGCTGAGCATCCTGCACTGGCTCGACAAGGAATCCAAGCCCCTGATCGCTTCCGTAATCGGTACGACAGGCAGATTGGCTAAAGAACCTGTGCCGCAATGGGTCAGTACTCTCAAGCCCTACGCCAAGACTGTCGGTGAGTGGACCTTCTATGCCCTGGTCCTGATGCTGATCATTACCCTGGCGCGTCGCACAGTACCCTACAAGCGCTGGTACTGGATGCACCGGTTCATGCCCCTGGCCTACTTGCTCCTGGTGTTCCATGGCATTGTCCTGGCACCACCGGGCTACTGGTACGGTATCGGCGGATGGCTCCTGGCACTAACCATGGGCGTTGGCGCAGGCGCTGCAGTGATACAGATTATCCGTGACTTCAAGCCCGAGTATCCCTACTCTGGCACCGTCATTTCAAGTAAGAAACAGGGCGATGTGCTGGAGGTGCAATGCCGCATGGATGACTCCTGGTCTGGACACGAATCAGGCCAGTTCGCCTTCCTGCGTATTGCTGGTGAGCAAGAGGCTCACCCCTTTACGTTGTCAGATTCTGGCCAGAAAGACAATGTTGTACGGTTTCACATCAAGCAACTGGGTGACTGGACGAGAACCTTGCCTGAGCGCCTTAAACCTGGCGTTGCTATCGAGCTTGATGGTCCATACGGGCGATTCATTTTTCCAAAGCGCGATGATGGTGCCGTACATGTCTGGGTTGCTGCCGGTGTCGGTGCCACCCCGTTCCTGTCCTGGCTGAGCCAGGCTCACCGTGTGGGGCATGCGCCGCGTGCCTGGTTGCAGTATGCCTGCAATCATTCGGAAGACCCTCTTGCCAAGGCGCTCACCAGTGCAGTGGCACTTCACCCTGATGTGCGCATGGAGACATTTTCTGATGGTCGCCGCTGGACGCCACAAAGGGTCTTGAACCTCTATCAGCCTGATAAACCGCTGCACGTATGGTTCTGCGGCCCTGTGAAAATGGGCAAACAACTGGAAGCCGCACTCAAGCAATCCTTACCAGCTGGCTCATGGCAGTTGCACAAGGAGCATTTCGAGTTTCGGTAAATCCGCCACTTTCTGCGACTCCAAGTACCGATTGATAGGAGCAGACGCGATGGTTTCTGGGAAGAACATCATGCAGGCCTTGGTCCTGCATCAGAAAGGAAAACCTTTGGCTCTGGAACAACGCCCGGTTCCTCAGCCTGGCCCAGGGCAAGTGCTGCTCAGAGTCCTGGCCTGCGCAGTCTGCCGCACCGACCTGCATGTGGTCGATGGTGACTTGCCGGATCCAAACCTGCCGTTGGTACCAGGTCATGAAATTGTCGGTGTGGTCCAGGCACTGGGGCCAGATGTGAGCGAACCTGCCATCGGCCAGCGTGTTGGCGTAGGCTGGCTTGGCCACACCTGCGGTCACTGCCGCTATTGCCTGCATGACCGTGAGAACCTTTGTGATGAGCCCGGCTTTACGGGCTATACACGCGATGGTGGGTTTGCCACCCATGTGCTTGCCGATGCCAGCTTTTGCTTGCCTTTGTCAGCAAGTTCCGATCCAGTCCATACCGCACCACTGCTTTGCGCAGGTCTTATCGGCTGGCGGGCATTGAAGGCTGCTGGCCCGGGGCGCAACCTGGGGCTTTATGGATTCGGTGCGGCTGCGCACCTGATTGCCCAGGTGGCGATCCGCCAGGGCCGCCAAGTTTATGCGTTTACCCGTCCAGGTGATGGACAAGCCCAGGAGTTTGCGCGTGAACTGGGTGCATCCTGGGCAGCTGGCTCAGACCAGAAGCCTCCCGTAGAGCTTGATGCAGCGATCCTGTTTGCCCCGGTGGGTGAACTGGTACCGCTGGCTCTGGCTGCTGTGCGCAAAGGCGGACGCGTTGTCTGTGGTGGCATCCACATGAGCGATATCCCCTCCTTTCCCTATAGTCTGCTGTGGCAGGAGCGTGAAATTGTCTCGGTCGCAAACCTTACCCGCAGCGATGGCAAAGAGTTTCTTGAACTGGTTGGAAAACACCCCTTGCAAGTACATGCCATACCCTATCCGCTTTCTGAGGCCAACCAGGCATTGGACGATTTGCGCCAAGGCCGGCTCCGTGGTGCTGCAGTACTTGTGCCTTGACGCCCTCCACCACGCCAAGGGACGAGGACTCCTACTGCCAGACGGTCACGCCCGAGCGCGAGAATGCTCACTACAGCACTGATGTCGCGATGATGGCGTGCCCCACTGGCGCACTTTCATGCCCTTATTCGCAGTCCTTCCAACACATTCGGGCCGCTGCGTGCACCAGATTCAGGACAACTCCGAAAAGAATACGCTTCATTGACCGCTACGAACCATACGTCTGCGTCATCGCTCGGGTTGTCATGAAGATGTTGATCCCCTACATTGCTTGAAACGCACGATGCAGCGGAAATTGGGTTTTCTGATGGCAATACTCTGTCCAGTAACGGCTTGAAACCCAGGTTTGGCAGCCCTTCTCCTTTGCCTGTCGTTACGGACAAACCAGGGATAGTTAGCTGATGAAAATTTCACCAGATCTGATTTCAGGCGCTGTGAGCGCCATGCGCCCAATGATCGAGGACATCTTTGGCCAGATGGCTTCTGGAACACTTGATCCGGTAGCGGGAATCACCAGGCCGTCCTACAGTGAGCAAGAAAACTTTGCGCACAGGCTGCTGGCAGATATTGCCCATCGCCATGGACTCGATGTGACACAGGACGCTGCTGCCAACACTTACATGACTTTGCCTGGCCAAGACAGGAATGCACCCCAAATTGTCATCGGCTCGCACCTGGACAGTGTTAAGCAAGGAGGAAACTTCGATGGGGCAGCTGGCGTGGTGGCTGGCCTTGCTGCACTCCTTGTCTTGCGCGAGCTTGGAGTGCGCCCTGCCTTTGATATCAGTGCCATGGGTATCCGGGCTGAGGAAAGCGCCTGGTTCCAGGTTTCCTATATTGGAAGCCGCAGCGCCCTAGGCCAGCTCCCAGACGGCGCGCTGGATGTAACGCGGGTCGATACGAAGTGCAGCTTACGGCAACACATGAGAGACTGTGGAGGTGACCCAGATCTTGTTGAGCGTCGTCACGCTCATCTCGGAAAGCACAATGTCCGTGCCTATATCGAGCCACACATCGAGCAGGCCCCAAAACTTGTGTCCGACAATATTCCTGTTGCCATCTGCCTCGGAATCCCTGGCAACTTCCGCTACGCCAATGCTCGAATCATCGGTGAGTACGGGCATGTCGGAACCCCCCGTCAGTACCGCCGTGATGCCGCAATGGCCGCTGCCGATCTTGCCATGTCCCTGGACAAGGAATGGCAGGCGCAGCTTGGGCAAGGACGGCAGATGGCCATCACATTGGGCAGGTTCCACACGGACAGTGCCTTGCACGGGCTGACCACCATTGCCGGTGAGTTCAATTTCAGCCTTGATATCCGAGCCTATGAGCAGGATCTTCTTGATCATATGGAAAAGCGTCTTGCAGAGATTATCGAACGCATCGAAAAAGAGCGTGGCGTGCGGTTTGAGCTTGGTCCAAGACGCTCAGCCGGAATAGGTCACGTCGATCCTGGCATGTGTGAAGCACTGGAACAATGCGCAAATGAACTTGGCATCGACCATACCCGGATGTACAGCCCGGCCAGTCATGATGCTGCAGCATTCGCAATGGCTGGCATCCCGACCGGAATGATCATGATCAGAAACGACCATGGAAGCCATAATCCAGCTGAAAGCATGTCCATCGATGACTTCCTGGATGCCTTGAAGATTCTGGTAGCCTGGCTCATCCAGCAGGCTGATCAAAAGTGAAACGTGAGCTTTTTACAAGGCCTGAGTAAGCTCGGCCATAGAGCCATCAAATGCGACCCGCCCCGTCCTACTTCGCTTGAAGCTTCGGCGAAGCACCAATCTTCATCGTGCGCCAGTACATTGAGTGGTCTGTAACACCATGTTGAAAGCCGAGGATGGCTATGCGGTCCACGCTATCCCTCCCCACTCTCAAACGGCGTGGCTTGCCGCGCATCTGGTCAACTTTTGCACATGTTTCACGTACCAATACTGAAGTTAGAATAAAGTTAGTTACAGATAACAAAAATAAACAGCACGATCAGTGGCAATGAGTACCAGTGCTGTGCAAATGATCTCGCTGAACCAGTGTCGCCAATCATGGACACAAGACAAGGGAGGAAACGCTTCATGAGCATGACCCAGGAAAAGCTGGAGAGACTGCGCAAGAAATACGGTAGCGCGGATGCTGCGCATATTCATGACCCAGACTTTAGTCGCATCCGGGAAATCGCCGTGCGTGAAGACCTGCATACCCTTCCCCCTTATTCTGGTATCAGCACTTTTCTGGGCATGCCCTATCGACCTGATGCCCCTGGACTGGAAGATTTTGGGGGGCTGGATATCGGGATCGTAGGAATTCCCATGGATCTGGGTGTCACAAACCGATCGGGTGCGCGTCTGGGTCCACGTGCGGTCCGCTCCATCGAACGGGTTGGTCTATATGAACATGCGTTGCGCATGAGCCCATTGGAGCATTGCCGCATTGCCGACATAGGCGATGTGCCGCTTGAAAGCCGTTACAACCTGGAAACCTGCCACCGCAATATTGAAGAGTTCATCCAGCGCATGGTCGACGCCGGGGTTGTCCCTTTGTCGGTCGGCGGCGACCATTCGGTGACCTTACCGATCCTGCGCGCCCTCGGCAGAAAGCAACCCGTAGGACTGGTGCACGTGGATGCACACTGCGACACTGGAGGCGCTTTCGAAGGCACCAAATTCCACCATGGCGGCCCCTTCAGGCAGGCTGTGCTTGATGGCGTGCTGGATCCTGAACGCACTGTCCAGATTGGGATCCGGGGGGAATCCGAGTTTCTCTGGGAGTTTTCATATGATTCTGGCATGACAGTACTGCATGCCGAGACCGTGGCAGAAATGGGCATTGATGCCGTCATCGCCAAGACCCGCGACATTGTTGGCGCAGGCCCGGTCTATGTGTCATTTGACGTCGATGGCCTGGATCCGGCTTTTGCGCCAGGAACCGGCACGCCTGAAGTCGGGGGGCTGAGTACACTGGATGCCATTCGCCTCCTGCGCGGTCTGATAGGCCTGGATGTGGTGGGTGGCGATGTGGTGGAAGTGGCTCCGCAATACGACCCGTCAACCAATACAGCGCATGCGGGTGCACAGATGCTCTTTCAGATCCTGTGCCTTGCGGCACATGCTGTGCAGGTACGCCGGAAACATTGATTCGACGCTCAGACTGCAAGAGGATCGTGTTCTGGCATGTCATCAAGCAGGCATGCAGCGCAGAATCTGGTTTGCCGACTTGATGCAACAACAAACCGCACCCTCATTGAGGGCAAGACCAAAGTGCAACCTTGATCTTGCCCGCCAGGTCAACATCAGCTACATACTGGATGGCATGAATGATCACACGGCTTCACGGCGCAGTACCCGTCCTGGGCGACTGCCGCTGTGCTTGCCATCCTTCCAGACAACAACACCGTTGACCAGCACGGTATCGATTCCCAACGACGGCACTACAGGCTTCTCAAATGTTGCCTGGTCACTGACCGTTTGCGCATCAAATATGGCAATGTCGGCATAAGCTCCCTCACGGATCACCCCCCGGTTTGCCAAACCAAACCTGGTCGCTGTCAGGCCACTCATCTTGTGAATGGCTTTCTCTAGGGAAAACAGACCGAGCGATCTCCCGTAGTGCCCCAATACCCGCGGGAATGTCCCCCAGAGCCTGGGATGCGGCATTTCATCGTGCGGCAGGCCATCTGAACCAATCATGGTTTCATCAAACTGCAGGATGCGCTGTACATCAGCGTCATCCATGCGGAAATACAGCGCTCCAGCAGGTACAAGCCTTTGCACCGCTTCCTTGATGGAGCAGCCCAGTTCCCTTGCCACAGCATCCAGGTCCCAGCCCACATACTGAGGCATGGTTCTCGACCAGGTCACTATCGTGCGTGAGGCGCCTGATGCATGCTCATAGTTCAGGATGGTCGACGATGCCGTGTAGGGATAGCAGTCAAGACAGACTGGCTGCTGCTTCATGGCCTGACTGATGCGTTCCAATGTCTGGACTGATCGGCCATGGTTTTTCACACCAGTGAGTTTATGGTGGGAAATGACCACTGGCACCTTCAATTCGCGCCCGACCCGGAAAGTCTCTTCCAGAGATGCCATGATGTCATCCCCTTCATCGCGCATGTGCGTGCAATACAACCCATTGTACTGCGTCAGCGGGCGGCAGACCTCAATGATCTCCTCAGTCGTTGCTGCCCTGGCCGTTGGGTAAGCAAGCCCGGTGGAGACACCAATTGCTCCCGACTCCAAAGCCTCAGAAACATAATTACGCATGGCCTCGATCTCAGCGTCAGTGGCCTCACGCTTGAGGTCATCCATGGTTGTAACCCGCAGCGTCGAGTGCCCGACCAACATGGCACAGTTGGTGGAAGCTGGATTTGCCCTCAAATCATCAAGATAATCGCCGAACCTCTGGTAGCGGAACCAATCTCCTGTCCTGTCCAACAGATCCAGCGGGGGTGTGACTGCAGTGGGCGCTGCCTGAGTCATGGGTGCCAGTGAAATCCCACAGTTACCTCCGATGACAGTCGTGACCCCCTGGCTTACCTTGGGAACCATGTCACCTTCTGAGAGCATTGCCCTGTCGTCGTGCGTATGGGCATCGATGAAGCCTGGTGATACAACCAAGCCTCGTGCGTCGATTTCCTGCCTGCCCGTGGCACCCGATAGATCGCCAATTTTTGCAATACGGTCGCCCTTGATTCCAATGTCGCCGTCAAACCTGGGTGCTGCGGTGCCATCGATGATTTCAGCATGACGAATCACGATGTCAAAGATTTCTTGCATGTTCATCCCCCCTTTCCCCTTGTACCCTCAGTAGGTTTCTAAAGCCATGCTCAACTGATCTGCGTTTTGCATCGGCCTAAAGTTCTTGAAGTCCCAGAATCTGCCTGGAGCCGCATCAATCAATGCCTTGGTGTAAGCCTGCTGCGGCACTGTCAGCACATATTCGGCCGGACCATACTCGACAATCCTGCCACGCTGCATGACCATGATCGAGTCACAAACCTGAGCGGCAACGCGTAAGTCATGGGTAATGAAAAGCACGGCAACACCTGTGCGTTCACGCACCTCATCCAGCAGTTCCAGCACTTGCGCCTGCACTGATACATCCAGAGCAGACACCGCTTCATCTGCGACCAGGATGTCTGGCTCTAGCGCCAGGGCCCGGGCGATGCAGATTCGCTGTCTCTGGCCACCCGAAAACTGGTGCGGATATCGCTCAAGCACGGACGGGTCCAGACCCACGAGCTTCATGAGACTTCTGGCCTTGTCCAAAGACTTTTCCCGATCATGGCCATAGTTGATCAGCCCCTCGATGATCGACTCTCCCACCTTGACCCTTGGGTTCAGCGACCGGTACGGATCCTGGAACACGATCTGTACGTGCTGGCGCAATGGTCGCAGCTCCTTACCCATGGCCCTGGCTATCTCGGTACCGTGCACCAGAATGTTGCCCGAGGTCGGATCCTGCAAGCGCACAATGCAGCGTGCAACTGTCGACTTACCTGAACCTGACTCCCCGACGATGCCGAGGATCTCGCCCTTGCGCAATGTCAGGCTAATGTCAACCGCGGCCTGTACCTCGCGGCTACGGCCAAAAAAGCGTTTTTCGACATAGGTCTTGTGCAGGCCCGCCACCTCAAGCACGATTTCCCTGCAATTGGGCTCACGCTTGGGAGGAACCAAGCTTGGAACCGATGAGACCAGCATACGTGTGTAAGGCTGCTTGGGTTCGGCAAGCACCTGACGACATTGACCAATCTCCACCACTTGCCCACGGTTCATGACCACGACCCTATCGGCAATCTCAGCCACCACCCCAAAATCATGTGTGATGAAGAGCACCGCGGTATTGTGCTTTTCCTGTAACTCGCGGATCAGCAGCAGAATCTGCTTCTGCGTTGTCACATCCAATGCCGTTGTCGGCTCGTCGGCAATGAGCAACTTGGGTTTCAGGATTAACGCCATGCAGATCACCACGCGTTGACGCTGTCCACCTGAAAGCTGGTGGGGATAGCTGTCATAGATACGCTCGGGATCTGGCAAATGCACCGAGGCCAGCATGTCCAGCACCCTGCGCTTGCGTTCGCGCTTGTCGAAGTCGCAATGGATGCGCAGCACTTCATCGATCTGCTTGCCCACGGTCTCGACTGGGTTCAAGGCAGTCATGGGTTCCTGGAAAATCATGGCCATGCGTGTGGCGCGCAGTTCGCGCAGCCGCTCGGGTGTGGCCTTGGTGATGTCCTCGTCCTCAAGCAATATCCGGCCCGATGTGCAACGCAAACTGTCGGGGGGCAACAGCCCCATCACAGAAAACGATGTCACCGACTTGCCGGAACCAGACTCACCGACCACACACAAGGTCTCGCCAGGATGCACTTCGAAACTGACATCACGCACCACTGTCTGGCCTGGCCTCTCAACCAGTCCAACCACAAGGTTCTCGACGCGCAGTACAGGCTTAGTGGGTACTGCAGTCGCAACAGAAGCAGTCTTCATCCTTTCCTCGCCATCTTCGGATCAAGCACATCACGCAGCACATCCCCCAGGATGTTGACGCTCAAAAGGGTCAGGGACAGCATGATCCCGGGGTACAGGACCAGGCCAGGCTTTAGCTGAAAATACATGCGACCATCAGCCATCATGTTGCCCCAGGACGGGATCTCGGAAGGCAGACCTGCACCCAGAAAACTCAAGGTCGCCTCGGTCAGGATGGCTGAGGCAAATATGAAAGACCCTTGCACAATCAGCGGCGCCACGGTATTGGGAACCATATGGCGCATGAGCAGACGATGGATACGGGTACCCAGTGAAACCGCGGCTTCGACATAAGGCTCGGAACGCACACTCAGGATGACACCGCGAACCAGTCGCACAACACGGGGAATCTCCGGAACAGTAATGGCCACCAGTACTGTTGCCAGAGTCCCTCCAGTCAGTGACACCAGCGCAATGGCGAGCAGGATGCTGGGAATAGCCATGATCCCGTCCATGACTCGCATGATGATGACATCAGCGGTACGGAAGTAGCCTGACACCACACCGATGACCAGACCAATGGCAATACTGATGATCATGGCACCCAGACCGACGATTAGCGAAACTCGCGCACCATAAAGCAGGCGTGAATAGGTATCGCGTCCAAAGGCATCAGTACCCAGCCAGTGATCTTCAGTAATGCCAGCAAAACGTTTGCCAGGATTGATTGCCACCGGATCAACCGTACCCAGCACAGGTGCCAGCACGGACAGCACGATGACAATGCTGAAGACGATGAATGCCACCATGACTGGCGGACTCTTGAGCGCCTTCAGAAGCTGCCTGCCAAGCGTTGCAGCTGGCGGCGCTGCGCTTGCAGGGACCTCGCTGCCCTGTGCCATTGGCAGAACGGGGTTGGTGTTCATGGTTGCAGCCTCAATAACGGATTCGTGGATCAAACACTGTGTACAGCACATCAACCACAAGGTTGATGAGAATGTAGGTAAACGAGAACAGGAGAATCAACCCTTGGATGACTGGGTAGTCCCTTGCCAGGACTGCTTCGACCACAAGCCTGCCCAGGCCTGGAAGGTTAAAGACAGACTCGGTCACCACCACCCCCGTGATCAGTGATGCAACACCAATCCCGATGATGGTGACGATTGGCACTGCCGCATTGCGCAACGCATGCCGCAGCAGGATGGCCCGCTCCTTGGCACCTTTGGCCCGGGCTGTGCGGATGAAATCTTCGCCCATCACTTCGACGATGCTGCTGCGGGTGATCCGTGCCACCAAAGCGATATAGACACCGCTTAACGCAAGCGTCGGCAGGACAAGGCGCTGCGCAAATGGCACAAAGCCATCGGCCATGGGTTTGTAGCCCTGCACTGGAAACCATCCCAGCTTGAGCGACAAGAGCAGGATGAGCAGATAGCCAATCACGAATGTCGGCACAGAAAAACCAAACACCGAGATGGCCATCACCAGCCGGTCAAGCCATTTGCCTCGGTTGCGAGCAGCGATCACACCCAAAGGCACAGCCAACAGCACAGTCAGCACGATCGTCGATGTTGCCAGAGCCAGGGTCGGCCCGACACGGCTGCCAATCAACTCGACCACGGGTTTGCTCGAAAGCAGCGAAACTCCCAAGTCACCCTGCAGGAGGTGGCCCACCCAGACTCCGAACTGGGTCAGGATGGGCTGGTCCAGCCCCATGCTCTTGCGGATTCTCTCAAGCTGCTCGCCCGTAGCGTCATCTCCGGCCAGAATGGCTGCCGGGTCGCCTGGTGTCAGGCGCAGGATGGCAAACACCACCAAGGCCACCATCACCATGACAGGCACAGTTGCCATCAACCTTCGGACAATATAGGCAAGCATGTGTGACCCCTTACTTGGTTGACTTCTTGACGTCCCAGAACACGGTCACCGGCGCCTTTGGAACGTTGCTCAGCTTGCTGCTGTAGGCTGCAGGGATCCGGAATTGGCCCAAAGGCATGACAATCCCTTCTTCAATGGCAAGCTTCTGCAACTGAGCCGCGATTTCCTTGCGCTCATCCGGATCGGAAGTCTGGGCAAATTTCAGGCGAAGTTCCTCGATCGCTGGAACATCTGGCCATCCGGCCCACGACTTGCGTCCAGCCGATGCCATCGTGGTATTGCCAAACGGATCGCCACTGGTCGCCAGGATGCTATAGGTCGAGAAGATGTTCCATCCGCCCTCTGAAGGTGGCTTCTGGTTGCTTTGCTGCGTCACAACGGACTGCCAGTCCATGGTTTTCATGTCGACCTTGAAACCGGCCTTGCGCAAAGCGTCACCCACCACGATGGGCTGAGCCGAAAGCATGGCAATATCCGTAGGTTGCAGGATGACCACGGGTGTCCCGTCATACTTGGCTTCTTTCAGCAACTCCTTGGCCTTGTCGAGCCTGGCCGGAATCACCCATTCTTCACCATAATTGTTGCCGTAGGGGTTGCCACAGCCCATAACAGCGGCACAGGTTCGGTAGTACTCGGGGTTGCCCACCAGTGCCTTGAGCACATCTTCCTGGGAGATGGCAGCCATGGCTGCCTGGCGCACCAGCTTGTTGTCAAACGGCGGGTGGAGGTGGTTGAAACGGGCGTATGTCCAGGCACCCAGGTTGTCGAGCACATCGACCTTGACGTCGCTGTTGTTCTGCAAAAGCGGCAACAGGTCAAACGGCACCTGCTGGATGAAGTCCACTTCGCCATTGGTCAGCGCATTGACCGCGGTCATCTGGTCAGGCATGCTGACCCATTCCACACGATCCACATTGACAACCTTGCCACCGGCAGTCCAGCTAGCTGGCTCATCACGCGGTACATAGTCTTTGTTCTTCTCATAGACTACCTTCAGGCCGGGCTTGAATTCCGAAGCCACGAACTTGAATGGGCCTGAACCGATGTATTCCGAGATCGGGGTTGTGATCGGTGTCTGTGCCACGCGCTTGGGCATCATGAATGCCGGGCGTGAGCTCAACTTCGACAAACCTTCAAGAAGCAGTGGTGTCGGTTCCTTGAGCTTGATTTCAAAGCTCTTGCTGTCAAGCGGCTGCATGCTGTCAACCATGGTCATGAGCACCTGACCAGTCGAATCCATCTTTGCCCAACGCTGCAATGATGCAATGCAATCTTCTGCAGTCACGGGTGCGCCATCATGCCACTTCAAGCCGTCACGCAAGGTGAAGGTGTAAGTTTTGCCATCATCCGAGACCTTCCAATCCGCCATCTGAGGGCGAATCTTGAAGTTCTCGTCAACCCCAAGTAGCGTGTCATAAATCATGTAACCATGATCGCGGGTCATGAACGCGGTACTGATGACAGGGTCCATCACACGCAGGCCTGACTGCATCACTGCAGTAACAGTTTGCGCAGAAACCTGTGCTGCTCCGAACAAGGCGCTGACAAGCACGGCGCTTCTGAAAAAGCGGGCCGCTTGCGGCATAAGGGACTTCTTCTTCATAGGTGTACCTCTTGACACAGTTATCGTCGAATGCTCACCACCGGCCAGCACGAGGTCCGGCGACCAATACTGCAACTACAAGGCAAAACTTTGTGCAAACGGACTTTCGCGACCCACCATCAGGTCAGTCAGCAAACGTGCACTGCCGGCAGCCAGCGTGAACCCCAAAGTTCCATGACCGACATTCATCCAGAGATTCGGGTACGGTGTACGACCTATCACGGGTTTGCTGTCAGGTCGGGCTGGTCTCATGCCAGCCCATGCTTGTGGCTCACCTGCCGGAAATAGATGATGCAAATAGCGTGCCACCTGTTGCTTGAGGCTATTGATACGATTTGCATTGATTTCGTGCGAATGTTCACCAATTTCAACCATTCCTGCCACACGCAGGCGATTGCCGATGCGGGCGTAGACCACCTTGTTGTGCACGTCGCTCAAGCTGACCATGGGAGCGAAGCTGTCATCGGTCAACTCATAGGTCAGGCTGTAGCCCTTCAAGGGGTAGATCAAGGGGTTGATACCCACCTGCCTGGCCAAAACCTGTGCCCCGATGCCATTGGCCAGTACATATCCATCGGCTTGAATGGTGTCTGCACCGGTTTCGAGCCCCATTACCCTGCCCTGACTCACCTTGATCTTGTTGACACGGGTATTGAATAGAAAATGCACCGGATCAGGTCGTGCTTGCAGAATCCGCATCAATTCAAGACACAGCTTGTAACAATCACCTGCATCCTCGCTCGGAGTGAAGATCCCACCCACGACTTTATGAGACACATCCGATAGCGCAGGCTCCAGATCCAGGCATTGCTTGGTGCTCAGAACCTGTTGCTCGCAGCCAAGTCTTTCCTGATAGTCCACCTGCTTGAGAGCTTTCTGGAAAGCGTTGTCATCCTGATAGACCAGGAGCTTTCCGGTAGAAGAAAAATCAAAGTCCAGTCTTTCATGGGCAACCAGCATGTGCATCTGCTGGCGGCTAAGCCTTCCAAGCAACAACAGTTCCGCCGTCGTACGCTGGACCCGGGTTTTGGTGCAAGCGCCTAGAAAAGCCATGACCCATCGCCAAAACCCAGCATCAGCTTGCAGTTTGACGCCCAGGGGACCATCCTTGTCAGCGATCCATGAAGGAATCTTTGGAAGCACCGCCGGATCAGCAAGTGGCGCGACAAAGCTATAACTCAGCTGTGCGCCGTTGGCTTTGCTGGTCAAGAGACCAGGCCCGGCACCCGCATCAATGACCGTCACTTTGTAGCCTTCCTGATGCAGGCAATAAGCTGTTGCCATGCCCACAATACCAGCGCCGATGACAACGATATGCATGGTCAGCTCCGTGCGCCGGATGCCAGTTTTCTCAACTGGCTGATGGTAGCTGCCGCCGAGATATGCTGCAGACTGGTATGCACACTGACAATGCAGGCACGATCCGCACTCAAAGCGGCCTTGAGTGCCGGCTCAATGTCAGCGCTTGTCTGCACATCAAAACCCAACGCTCCATAAGTCCTGGCAAGCGCCGCAAAATCAGGATTGTGCAGTGCAGTCGCACTGACTCTCTCAGGGAAATGCTTTTCCTGGTGCATCCGGATGGTGCCGTAGGAGCCATTGTCTGCCACGATCAGCACGGGTTTTGCGCCATATTGCATTGCCGTAGCCAACTCATTGCCCGTCATCAAGAAGCCACCATCGCCAACAAAGCAGACCACGGGCTTGTCCGGGCAGCGCAGGCTGGCTGCCACAGCCGCCGGCACGCCGTAACCCATAGCTCCCGATGATGGCGCCACCATGGCTCGACCAGCGCCAAACCGCATCAACCTTTGTACCCAACCACCAAAATTACCGGCATCGATGGTGATGATGGCATCATCACCGAGCAGGTGATCAAGCGCCTGCACCACGGCACCAAACACGACGCCATCTTCTGCATCCTTGGGACCACTCCAGTTGCGCAGGTTGACTGCTACCTGATGCAGCGCAGCGCTCCAGGACTGGTGAGCCGTGTCAGGGCTAGACGGAGCAAATGCCAGCAAATCCTGCAGAAACACAGTCGGATCCGCCACCAACCCCAACGCCAGCTTGCGGATCTGCCCGACCGCCGAGGGGTCAGGCCACACCTGCACCACGTCCTGCGCTGGAATTGGCGCCGCAGGAAATGAGTAACCCTGTGTGGTCACATCGCCAAGGCGGGTGCCGACGGCGATCACCAGGTCGGACTGGCTGACAGCCTTGGCAAACTCTGCTGGTGCGCCATAGACCAAGTGCCCACCGTATTGCGCATGGTCATTGGGCAAAAGGTCTGCATGGCGAACGGCTGCTGCCACAGGTACAGCGAAGCGCTCAGCAACAGCCTGCAGTGCTGCACGTCCTGCTTCATTCTTCAGCAGCCCCCCTGCAATGATGAGCGGTCGCCTGGCTTTGGCGATCATGGCCGCCACTTGCATGAGGTCGGATTGGCTTGCTGCAGCACGGGGCATGGTCAATGGTGGGACGATGCCGTCTTGCAAATCATCTTCCAGCATGTCTTCCGGCAAAGACACGATGACTGGGCCTGGGGTGCCGCTGGCAGCCAGGTTCATGGCTGTCGCCACCGTGTCTGCAATCCTTGCCGCATCGCGCACCTCAACCACCCATTTGGCCATCGCGCCAAATACGGTTTCATAGTCGACCTCCTGGAATGCACCCATGTTGCGGTGCACGCGCTCGACCTGACCAATAAAGAGCACCATGGGCACTGCGTCCTGCTGGGACGAGTGAACGGAAATGGCAGCATTCATGGCACCCGGGCCACGGCTCACGAAAGCCACTCCAGGCCGACCTGTCAGGCGTGCATCAGCAAGCGCCATGAATCCCGCACCACTTTCATGTCGGGTGGTCACAGCCTGGATGTCCTTGCGACCTGCCATTGCATCGAGCACGCTCAGGTAGCTTTCTCCTGGCACACAAAATACCCGGTCAACACCATGCGCAACAAGGCTGTCTATGAGTAAGTCCGCTACCCGCTTCATTCTTTCTTCTCCCTGCCTGACTTCCTGGTACTGGTTGATTTTTCTGCCCCCTCGAGTTCACTGAGCGAGTGGCGCCTGAGATCTTGCGGCAAGCTCTTGAGCAATGCCTCGAGTGCTGCCTCTAAACGCTTCCATCCTTGTTCGGTACGCAACGGCACTCCCAGGAAATGGGTCTCGGTCTTGGAGCGCAACATCAGGTAAAGAACACCTGCCAGCATGATGCTGACCATGGCAGGCACATCCGCCTGATCAGTCAGACTTGCGATGCGGTCGATAAACTGCCGCGCGGCTTTTTCGCGTCGCTCGGCCAGTTGTGCAGTCACTTCGTTGCGTTCCACCAGCTCCCAGCGGCGTACTTCAAGCAGGGATTCGTTGGCAGACAGTGCTTCGATCTGTTCACGCAGCATCGAGAGCACCAGATCAGCCGGTGTCCGCTGGCAAGCCTCATCTCCTGAAAGGGTTTTGGAGCGCCCGGTCCAATAGTCCTGCTCCCTCATCCAGGCAAGCATCAGACCATCCATACCGTTGAAATAGCGGTAGATCAGCTCTTTGCTGACCCCTGCCCGCTTGGTGATGGCATTGATCCCGACACCTGCCATTCCGGTCTCACGGATCTGGCTCTCCAGAGCATCAAGGATTTTTCTTTCAGTCTGCTCACGCCTGGACATGCTGGCACCTCATGAGCAAGGTCCTGGCTGACAGACCTTCCATGGGCTTTGCCTTGCCAGCACCAATTTCTGCATATAGCTCCGTCACAGCGTGCCCCACAAGACCAGACTGCTGCCAGACCTCGGCATTGAGGTAAACCACCGTGCCACGACGCTCCAGATACGGAACATGCGGATCCGCTGTCTCAATGCACGTGATCACATCTTGGTCATTAATGTAAATGCGATCCTTGACACCAGCCTTAACGGGCACTTCGGACTCCAGGCTGACAAAACGCCAGAGCACTGGCCCCTGGTCCATCTCGGCCCAGGCGACTTCAGCCAGGATCTGAGCCATGGGCTTGCCGAGATCTGAGCTGTAGATGGCGTTGTGCAGCAGCACGAAACTGCAGTCTGATGAATATTTTTGTGCTGCACCGCGATCGCACCTGCTCTGGACACGGGCACTGTTGCCCCATCCTGTCCTGCCATCTGCAGTCAGTGCGATAAGACCCACATCGGCCTGAGCATTGGCGGCAAGAACTTGCTCGACCGCAACTTGTGGATCCTCACCTGATTCGATTTTTTGCAAAACCGACTTGTTCAAAGGTTGACCATCATTGCCCGTACGGTTGGGCAATCTGTGTCCAGTAACCAGGCCAACACCTGACTTGCCAGGCAGGAACTGCACCAATGGTTCCGGCCGGTCAGGACCACTTGAAATGATCGCGGCTTTCTGCGCCTGAAGAAATGATGGTGGAAGATGCAGGGCATCAATACCGCCACGTTGGGTTTCACAGTGTGTAAAACAACCCTCATCATCAAGGATCGCAAACACCGCAAAGCCACCAATGGCGCCTCGACCCAAGAGTTCAGCACCCAGGACAGCAGATCTGATCGCACTACCTGCCCTGGGGCCACTGGCAGCAATTCCAATTGTCATGGCAAAAAGCTCCCCGTGCGCCAAAAAATGGCACTTTTACAAATGTGACCAAGTGGTCACATTTAAAAATCCTACATTGAGTCTTGATTTAGAACAAGAGAAAAATTGTTAGGGGTAAACCCTTGATTGTCGTTCAAATGGAGGTAACCTATGAAGGCCATCAAACGGCTTCTATTGGCTTGGCCACAGAGACATGCCGCCTTGCAGGCAACGCGATTTAAAAATCATCCGGCGAACTTTTTGGCTCCGATGACGCAGACCACTGCGCACAGTGTCGCCACCAGCATCGCCACACTCACCTGCTCATGAAGCAGCATGGCGGCAAGTCCCATTCCCAAGAAAGGTTGAAGCAACTGGAGTTGTCCGACCGCTGCAATCCCGCCTTGTGCCAGTCCCTGATACCAGAACATGAAGCCAACCAGCATGCTGAACAACGAAACGTATGCCAGGCCAATCCACGCAGGCATGCCAACGTGACTCAACGATGTCGGCATGAGCAGCAACATGGCTGGCAGCATGACTGGCAGCGACAGCACCAGCGCCCAACTGATAACCTGCCAGCCACCCAGTGTGCGGGACAGTCGGGCACCTTCTGCATATCCCAAACCACACACAACAATCGCAGCCAGCATGAGCAAATCGCCTTTTTGCGAAGTCCCGACACTGTTCATGGCAGAAAAACCAACGATAAATGCCGCTCCCATCAACGAAAACAACCAAAAAACTGGCCGGGGACGTTCACCGGCGCGCAGTACCGCAAAAATTGCCGTGCAAAGTGGCAACCCACCCAGAAAGACAATTGAATGCGCTGCAGTCACATGCTGCAGCGCCAAAGCGCTAAACAACGGAAAACCAACCACAACACCCAGTGCGGTCACAGTCAGCGATGGAAAAGCAGCTAGCTTTGGCCGCGGTTGACCAAGCAGCAGCAAGATCGCCAAACTCAACAGTGCTGCGATGCTGGCCCGTGCACAGGTCAGAAATAATGGATCAAAATCCGCTACAGCCACACGGGTAGCAGGCTGCGTCCCGGCAAAGATCACCATGCCGATAAACCCATTGACCCATCCTTTCGTTACCTTGTCCATCACTGCCCCTATCAAAGTATTCAGTAGAGCATCGACAAGGTCAGTCATTCCAGATACAGTCCAATACAATTTGCATGAACTGTTATGCAATGATTTCAAGTACAGTTGAGGGCAGCAAGTGCAACGAAGCAGAACTCGCATTCATGCGGTGATGGCTGAAATCCAGTCCCGGATCGCATCCCGCGCATATCCGCCAGGAACACGTCTGCCCTCGATACGGGCCCAGGCCAGAGCCATGGAGGTTTCGGTCTCAACCGTGGTCGAGGCCTATGAGCGGCTGATGGCTGCCGGTATCATCACCTCGCGCCCAGGTTCAGGGTTCTATACGGCTGGACCAGCAGCACCTCTCGTACTCAAACAACTCGGTCCCAAGCTTGACCGTGAAGTCTATCCTCTGTGGGTATCACGTCAGTCGCTGGAAACCGACGCCACTGTGCTGAAACCAGGGTGTGGGTGGCTGCCTTCAGATTGGTTATATGAGTCTGGAATGCGGCGTGCCTTGCGTGGACTGGCGCGCTCTGACGCATTGGAGCTCACAGACTACGCCACACCGCTGGGCCACCCTGCCCTGCGCCAGTTTCTTTCGAGACGGCTAGCAGGTATGGGCATTGAGGCCGTGCCCGAACAAATCATGCTCACCGAATCGGGAACTCAGGCCATCGACCTGATTTGCCGATTCCTGCTTGAACCAGGTGACACCGTGCTGGTGGACGACCCTTGCTACTTCAATTTTCATGCCTTGCTCAAGGTGCATCGTGTGAAGGTCGTGGGCGTGCCGTATACCCCGAACGGACCTGATGTGGCGCAATTCGAGGCAGCATTAAAGGAACACGACCCCCGACTCTACATCACCAATTCCGGCATTCATAACCCAACGGGCGCTACGCTTTCACCTGTGACGGCACACCGGTTATTAAAGTGCATCGACAATTCCAACCTGGTGATTGTCGAGGATGACATCTGGGCCGATTTTGAGCTTAACCCGGCACCAAGACTGGCAGCCTTTGATGGCCTCTCACGCGTGATCCAGATTGGCAGCTTTTCCAAGACCATCTCGGCTTCACTGCGCTGCGGATACATTGCTGCTCGCAGCGACTGGATTGAAAGCCTGGTTGACCTGAAAATCGCCACCTCATTTGGTGGTGGGCGACTGGCAGCTGAAGCGGTGCTCATGGCATTAACTGACAGTGGCTATCGCAAGCATATGGAAAAGATCAAACTGCGCTTGGCGCATGAAAGGCAAAAAACCATTGCAAGGCTTGATGCCCTGGGCATCAAGCCTTGGCTGATCCCTCAGGCCGGTATATATCTTTGGTGCCGCCTGCCAGAAGGCTTGGATGCTGCCACTATTGCGCGGTCATGTGTACAAGACGGCGTCGTACTGGCGCCAGGAAATGCGTTTAGCCAATCTCTGAGCGCAGGTGACTTCCTGCGCTTTAACGTTGCCCAATCCTCTGACCATCGGATTTACGAAGTTCTGGCTCGCGCGATTTCTGCGTAGCAAAGTGCAGAGAACAAGAAGCAACTGCCCAACCTGAAAAATTCGGGCTACAGGTGCTCCGCTAACCATGAACTGCACCTGAACAGCCAGCGTATGGTTGGAACCGAGATCCAATCTTGCTGCCTATGCAAGGCAGGAACACCCGCATGGCCATTGATGCAGGGTGGCTGGCCTTTCAGGCCAGCACTTCGTTAGCGATGCAGTGACTCGGTTCTTTTAGAACCAGAATGTCGTCAAATCAACTCCACCCTACCAGTCGGCATATCGTAGATGGCACCGACAACCTTGAGCTTGCCACTGGTCACACGTTCACTGATGATGGGGTTGGATTCCTTGAGCTTGATGACATTGAGAAGCACATTCTCTTTAGTCACGTCCTCAACCGTCACGGGTTTGCCAGACTGCGCGATTGCCCTGACTGCCGGTGCAATCGCTGTGGTCAGCAACTGGATATGCCCCGGATAGGCTGTGTTCTTTGTATATGCACTGATGGCCGCATTGACTGCACCACACCCGGTATGACCCAGCACCATGATGAGCGGTGATTCAAGCACTGCCGTCCCATACTCCAGGCTTGCCAAGATGTCTGGGGTCACGAAGTTGCCAGCGACTCGCGTGACAAACAAATCTCCTCTACCGGTGTTAAAGCACAGTTCTGGCCCGATCCTTGAATCAGCACAACTAACAATACATGCAAAGGGATTCTGGCCAGAACTGAGGGCTTCACGAGCAGAAGCAACGTCGATTTTGAGGACATCGCCTTTGACATAACGCTCGTTGCCTTTCATGAGCCGATCCAGCGCTTCATCTGGGGATATGACGTTACTTGGATTGGGAGGGGATGATTGCGCCCTTGCAAGGCCAGCTGTGAACCCCATGGCGCCGGTCAGTGAAACCAGGACTGCGCTTTTGAGCAAACGGCGCCTAGTTGAAAACGTGGCTCCGGCAGTCGACTCTGCCAATCTTGATGCTTCACACAATCCGCACATTTTTTTCTCTCCTGTGCAGTAAATGCCCTATAAGGTTACGTTGCATCACGAGGGCAGGAAGGCCCAGTCTAAGCGGTAGGTAGAAAATCGTAATGGTTTGATTTGTAATATTTTGTATCTTGAAACGGCGATCTATGCCAGCGTGAAACAGATCATTACAAGCACAACATGCACCTGCGCGCTAAAGCCGCGTTGCCCTCAGATCCACTTCCCTTCATGCCATACGCGGTGTAAGCGCGATCATCCCAGCTTTGATAGCTCTGCATCCGGGATTCTGCATACGCCAGCACATCGGCAGACCTGCAATACCTGCGCCGCTGGTCTACATCCTCGCCATCAAGCGCAGACTTCACCCATTCTCAGTAGATCTCGCAACAACCTCAGAGGCAAAAGAAACTGAAGTAGACAAGAAAAGACCGAAAGGAATTATCATCACAGCAAAGAAGCAGTCACTTCCGTATGTCCTGTTTAAAGAGGTCTTGTCATGCACGTTAGCTTGCCTGTCGAAGAGTTCACCACACCCGACCCAATCACCGCCACCGAAGGAATGCTTGTGGATGACCTCTGGCGCCTCATGAGTCAAAACGGTATACGCCATGTTCCTATCGTCCGTGACGACCAGGTGGTCGGCATCGTCAGCGACCGTGATGTGAGAGCGATCATTGGTCTGACGGCCGCCGAAAAAATGCAGGTAACGGCTGCCGACATCATGTCCGACGACTTGGTGACGGTTTCTTCGAGTACACCCCTGGATGAGGTGGCGTTCCTGATGGCAGACAAAAAAGTCGGTAGTGTCATCGTCACTGACGAGAATCGGGAACTGTACGGCATATTCACCGCAACAGATGCTTTGAACGCGCTTGTCGAACTGGTCCGTAAAGGTGGCGCCAAACCTTGAATGGGACTGCCCTATCTGGAATCACCCACACGGGTGTCCATGCCAGCGTTTCTGTAGGCAACCTGACCCACAGATCCTGACTCATATTCAGTAAGGGGCCAGGCCAAATTACATTTAGCCACGGATGTGAGCTGCCCCATAGCGATCTGCGTGTGGGTAAGAGATCGGGTTAACCAACCATAGAACTGTACGGCATACAGAATCGCTACTGGCGTTGTGTACTCGCATTCCAGCTCAGCCGAAAACGATAGCGATCCAGTTTCAGTCGTGCCACTGCACATCGTGCAACACCTGACAACACACTGAAAACCAAAGTTTTTTAACAGCGCCAGCACAAAAGCGCATATTAAATGCCATGACTCACGGACGCACCACTGCCCTCACTACGTGCAGTGATGGTTCATCCCTACAACAGACCTTTGTTCTTTACAAACCAACCAGAAACTGGTTGAATGCGCTTTTAGTGCGGTTCATGATACTGAGATACAGCGGTGGGGACAACACAAAGCGGCGTTCGATGGGTTACTGAGCGGCGACTCGAGTTCAGATTGTTCTGGGAAAATCATGTCAATCGTAGCGACCTGATGACCGCCTTCGGGATCTCGATCAATCAGGCTTCAGCAGACCTGAACCGCTACCTTGGTCTGGCGCCGGGCAACATGATCTACGACAAAAGTGCACGCACTTATGTCATAGGTGAGCACTTCGATCCTATTTTCTTGAAGCCGGACGCAGCCACCTACCTTTCACAGTTGCGCGCCATTTCAAATGGTGTCGTTGGTCAAGACAAAACCTGGATCAGTCAGTTACCTGCCTTCGACACGGTTCCCAGCCCTATTCGCCGCATCGACGCACATACGTTACGCCGTGTCATCGAAGCGATCCGTACCAGGCAAGCGCTTGAGGTCGAGTACCAGTCTCTTTCCAGTCCCTCTCCACGCTGGCGTTGGATTGCACCGCATGCGATCGCGTTCGATGGCTTTCGCTGGCACACGCGAGCCTGGTGCTTTACCAATGGCTGCTTCAAAGACTTCCTGCTCGCCCGCATCCTCGCTATCCGGGACAACCGGCCCAGCGATATCGGCACTAACGAGGATACCGACTGGAACACCATGGTAACACTGGAAGTAGGCCCGCATCCGGGCTTGTCAGATGTGCAGAAGAAGGTCATTGCCCTCGACTATGGGATGCGCAACGGCAAGGCCAACATCACCGTCCGCAAGGCTCTGCTGTACTACACGCTCAAGCGTCTTGGTCTGGACATTGACCCATTCACTCTGAACCCGGCGGATCAGCAGATCATGTTACTGAACCTAGAGGTCGCAAATATGGGCGAGCAATCTCCGCCTTCGCATTGAAGAGCTGAAGAATCTTCCAATCCCAACTCACGATCCTCAGGAACACCGTCTTTATGGATACCCAAGTTCGAACCCCGCAAGCTATCTTCATGCAGCCTCAGCGGCTGCTTATTCCACTCTTCCAGCGGCCATATGTCTGGAACAAGGAACTGCAATGGGAACCTCTTTGGCAGGATCTGGAACGCGTTGCTACACGTCAGCTACAGTCACCGGATACAACACAAGCGCCACATTTCCTTGGTGCCATCGTTCTGCAACAACTTTCCAACCCCACAAGTGATCTTCAACAGCGCACTGTTATCGACGGACAACAGCGGTTGACGACACTGCAACTCCTGCTTGATGCCATCCATGCCGAAATCGCTATGGCCGGCGCCGAGAAGCCGGCCGCGCGCCTTGAGCCTCTGATCACCAACGCGAAAGCGTTCTGCCTCAAGAAAGAAGATTGCTTCAAGGTTTGGCCGACCAACCGCGATCGCCCTGCATTCTATGAAGTGATGGGCGCACAGACAAATATCGATTACCAGAAGCTCAACCATCGCGCGTCCCGCATTGTCAAAGCACACCAGTACTTCTCACAGCAATGCCGCGACTGGCTCCATGCTGAAGGTGCTGACAAAATCGCTGCGCGTGCAGAAGCCATTGAACGCAGTGCACGAGAACTTCTGCAATTCGTTGTCATCGATCTCTCTGCGCACGAGAATGCCCAAGAGATTTTCGAAACACTCAATGCGCGTGGTGCCGTCCTCACTGCAGCCGACCTGATCAAGAATTTCGTCTTTCAGCGTCTTCTCGAACAGGGAGCCGATGTCGAAGATGCATACAACAAATACTGGACGCAGTTCGAAACGGCTTTCTGGGAAGAAGAAGTCAACGTCGGGCGCGTCAGTATCCCGCGGTCATCGGTGTTCCTTAACCATTGGCTGGTTACTCGGACAGGAGAAGAAGTAGTTGCTCACGAAGTCTTCTCCCGCTTCAAGAAATACGCCGACCACCAAGCCGGTTATCATATGCTGGATCTCCTGAGGGAGATACATCGGGCCGCGACAATCTATCGGGAGTTCACAGAAAAGGCACAGGTGCAGGACGGCCCACTAGACCGCGTCGGGTTGTTTGTCTATCGCGTCAAGGCGCTGGAAAGCGAGGTCATCAAGCCTGTTCTGCTAGCGCTGCTTGATCACAAATCGGGTCCATTGCCTCAGGAACAGATCTACACAGCTCTAGACGTTCTCGAGAGTTGGCTAACGCGCCGCATGCTGATCCGCGCAACGGTGAAGTCCTACAACAAGATCATGGCTCAAGTCGTCTCCGTCATCCACAACGCCCCTGTCGATCAAGTAGGCGAAACGGTACGTGAGTTCTTCTCCTCACAACGGTCGGAAGTGGCTTATTGGCCTGATGACGACGAAGTACGCCAAGAACTTGAAACGATGCCGATCTACCGGAAGCTGAGCAGGGCTCGACTGCGCATGGTGCTCGAGGCCATCGAAGACAATTGGCGCGGATGGATTCCCGGCCAAGTGTCTGGATCAGGCATGCGCATTCGACGCAGTAGTTATGTGATCGAACATTTGATGCCTCAAGCCTGGGCCAAGCACTGGCCACTACCGCCGGATGGATCCGACGTAGACCGAGACGCGCGCATCCATCGGCTCGGCAACCTGACTTTGCTAACGAAGAAGCTCAACAGCATTGTATCCAACGGTCCGTGGTTGGGGGCTTCTGGTAAAACAGCACATCTTCAGGAGAAAGACATAGTTCTTCTGAACAGCAAGCTGCTGAAGGAGTACTCATCAAAGCAATGGGATGAGGCAGGTATCGACGCTCGTACGAAGCGAATGGTCGATACCATTCTTGCTATCTGGCCAGTACCGCAAGGCCATAAGGTTAAGATGGAACATATGCACCTAGACACTTCCATTACTGTGGAAATTGCAGACCTAATTGGTGCCGGTCTGCTAGCGCCTGGGCAAGTTCTTTACTCACGGCCCGGAAAGTATGGCGGCCGCTCTGGCAGTATCCTTTCGGACGGCCGCTTCGAGGTGGAAGGGAAAATCTTTGAAAGCCCTTCTAGTGCTGCCTTTCACATCCGTAAGAAGTCAACGAATGGCTGGGACTTCTGGCGGCTCGATCCAAGCGGGCGCCAGCCACTAAAGGATGTGCGCACCGAGTACCTGCGCGTCGTGTTGCTGGAAGAAGCAGGGGAAGAAGGTGAGGCTTCAGCGGAATTGAATTGATCGAAGATCGCTCGATAACCACAGGTGAAGTGAAAACTAACCTATGGCATCAAAAACTCGTTCTCGGCTTGCAGCAGTGCGAACTTCGTTCGGGAACGCCACATCGTGTGTATTGCCACGCACCTGCGGGTTTCTCCGTGTGTCGCATATAACATGTAGACAGAACCTTGCAGTACAACAAAACCGTAGAACTTTTCGTCAAGAGTGAATTGGACTCATGAATTACGTCAAATCCAAGCAACGCGTCTCCGATCATGGAGAGGTTTTTACCCCACCATGGCTGGTCGAGGCAATGCTCGACCTCGTCAAGGGTGAGACTGAGCGTATTGACTCACGCTTTCTGGAGCCGTCGTGCGGCAGCGGCAATTTTCTGGTCCCGATTCTCAGGCGAAAGCTCGCGACCGTTGAGATCAAATTCGGCATGTCCGACTTTGAAAAACGGCATTATGCACTCTTGGCAGTGATGTGCATTTACGGCGTCGAACTGTTACCGGACAACATTTCCGAGTGCAGGGCAAACCTGTTGGAGATCCTCTCGGACTATCTCAAGCTCGGAGAGTCGGATGATCTCTACAGAGCAGCATCCTATGTACTGTCCCAGAATCTGATTCACGGCGACGCGCTGAAGATGCGTAGCTGTGATGACCAGCCCATCACTTTTGCAGAATGGGGCTATCTTGGAAAGGGCAAATTCCAGCGACGTGACTTTCGATTGGACATTCTCACCGGGTCGGCGGCGTTCAGAGCGGAGGGTTCGCTCTTTGCTCATCTGAGCAAGCACGAGATTTTTGTTCCATCCAAGACTTATACGCCGATAACCGTACGCGAACTCGCTGCACTTGCAACGGAGGTCATCTCATGAACATGCAAGCCACCTTTGTTCTTCGTGGCCGCAATCCTGATGTGCTCACATGCATTGCGAACCTCTCGAACGATGAGGTGTTCACCCCACCGGAATTTGCCAACCAGATGCTTGATACATTGACTGAGGCGTGGGCTGCGGGCCACAACGGTGCGAATATCTGGGCGGACAAAACAGTAAAGTTTCTAGACCCTTGCACCAAGTCAGGCGTGTTCCTACGAGAGATCACCCGCCGCCTCACTAAAGGACTGGAGCATGAGATTCCCGATTTGCATGAGCGTGTGGATCATATCCTCACACAGCAGGTCTTCGGCATCGGTATCACGCGGATCACCAGCATGCTCGCGCGCCGCAGCCTATATTGCTCAAAGCACGCCAAGGGCAAGCACTCCATCGCAAAATCATTCGCCAGCGACGATGGCAACATATGGTTCCAGTCCTTGCAGCACACCTGGGCGGGTGACCGATGTAAATTTTGCGGTGCCGCAAAATCCGTTCTCGACCGACCCGAGGGACTTGAAACCCACGCTTACGCGTTCATTCACACTGACAATATCAAATCTCGCCTTGCCGAGATTTTCGGAGGCATCATGCAATTCGACGTCATCATTGGAAACCCGCCGTACCAACTAACCGACGAAGGTTATGGAACGAGTGCTGCACCCATTTATCAGTTGTTTGTCGAACAAGCCAAGAAGCTTGAACCTCGCTACCTTTCGATGGTGATTCCGTCTCGATGGTTTTCTGGCGGCAAGGGACTTGATGAATTTCGTGAACAAATGCTCACAGACGATCGGTTGCGCTCAATCGACGACTATCTTAGTGCAGCTGACGTCTTTCCCGGTATCGGGCTAAAGGGCGGCGTTTGCTATTTTCTTTGGGATCGTGACAATAGAGGAAACTGTCGAGTAATCACTCATTACAAAGATTGGCCCATCTCAACTGCAACGCGTCCACTTCTCGAAGAAGGCGCTGACGTCTTTATCCGATTTAATGAAGGCCTTTCTATCCTGAAGAAGGTGGTTCATGTCGAAGGAGGGAAATATGGCTCCGTTTTACTTCCAGAAAGTAAACGATTCGACCGATTGGTCAGCGCCCGGAAGCCGTTCGGATTGGAGACAAAATTCAAGGGTAAGAGATCTCCACGCAGCGACGACTTAAAAGTCTACCAAAACGGCGGCGTTGGATATATTTCCAGAAATTCCATTACCACTGGTTTCGAATACATTGACAAATGGAAAATCTTTGTAGGTCGAGCCGCTCCCGGCACCGGAAACAAGGATACCTATCCCCATAGGATTATCAGCACACCGTTTCTAGGTGAACCGGGATCGATTTCTTCTGAAACCTATCTCTGCATCGGACCGTTCGATACTAAGAAGCAAGCCGAAAGCGCTCTTTCTTATTTGCGCTGCCGACTGACTCGCCTGCTAATATTGCTGCACAAACCATCTCAAGATACCACGCGCAAAGTTTATACTTTTGTTCCCATTCAAGAATGGGATAAGACGTGGACGGATGAAGCGCTCTACGAGAAGTATGGCATTACTGAAAACGAGATCGCATTCATCGAAAAGATCGTTCTACCACTGAACCCGGCCGAAAGCGAAGATGAGTAAGACCATCGAAGAGATTCTCGCGCCAAAGCCGAAGGCGCGGCTACGTATCTACGCCTACTCGATTGACGACAAGGCTCACGCGGGATTGCTTAAGATCGGCCAAACCACACGCGACGTGAGACTACGCGTCGCGGAACAATTGAAGACTGCTGCGATCAAGAACTACCGCATCGAACTGGACGAACCCGCAGAGCGCGACGATGGCACTATCTTTACCGATCGTGATGTGCGTGCAGCACTGGTGAAGAAGGGCTTTCCAAATCCCGAACTGGAATGGGTGCATTGCACAGTCAAAGACGTGCAAACCGTGCTGACCGAGTTGCGTACCGGCAAGAAATTCACGGGCACCCACCACGAAACCTTTCCCATGCGCGTCGAGCAGCGTGCCGCCGTTGAGAAGACTTACGCTTATTTCCAGTCCATCTGGGGAGAAAACCCACACGCCGTACCTCGCTTTCTGTGGAACGCTAAGATGCGGTTCGGAAAGACATTCACCACTTACCAACTTGCGAAAAAGCTCGATGCGAAACGAGTGCTCGTAGTCACGTTCAAGCCCGCGGTCGAAGATGCCTGGCAGGCGGACTTGGAGACACATGTCGACTTCGACGGCTGGCAATACATGTCGCGCACTTCCAGCAGCGATCCGACAAAGGTTTCCGACAGCAAACCACTCGTCTATTTCGGTTCGTTCCAGGATCTGCTGGGCCGCGACAATGCGGGAAACATCAAACCCAAGAATGAATGGCTGCATAAGGTGACATGGGACCTAGTTGTCTTTGACGAATACCACTTCGGTGCGTGGCGTGAGACGGCCAAAGAACTGTTTGAGGGTGAAGATGAGGCCGTTGCCCAAAACGAGACAAAGCTCGAATATACCGCTGACCTGGAAGGCGTTAACGAAGACCTTGCGATTCTATCTGAAAAAGAAACCGAGTTCCTTCCTATTACCGCCAAGGCTTTCCTCTATCTCTCCGGCACCCCCTTCAGAGCACTGGCTACGGGCGAGTTCATCGAAGAACAGATTTTCAACTGGACCTACACCGACGAACAGAGCGCCAAGGAAGAGTTCGCAAAAAACAATCCCGGAAAGTGGAATCCGTATGGCGCATTACCGCAATTGCGCTTGCTCACCTACCAGATGCCCGACGAATTGTTGGCCATCGCGAGCACCGGGGAGTTCGATGAGTTTGATCTCAACGCGTTTTTCGAGGCCACGGGAACAGGGAAGGAAGCGCAGTTCAAACACAAAAGTGATGTACAGAAGTGGCTGGACATCATCCGCGGGAACTACACACCCAAGGCAACTGAATATCTGAAGACCGGTACGAGACCGCCGTTTCCCTATTCAGACGTGCGCTTACTGCCCTATCTTCAGCACTCATTCTGGTTCTTGCCTAACGTCGCTGCCTGTCATGCGATGGCAAATCTCTTAGCTGAGAAGCAGAATGTGTTCTGGCAAGACTACAAGGTAATCGTGGCGGCCGGAGCTCAAGCCGGCATCGGCCTTGATGCACTGCCGCCGGTGCGCAAAGCCATCGGCAGTGGATTCGATACTAAGACGATCACGCTCTCATGCGGCAAGCTCACGACCGGCGTGACCGTGCCACAGTGGTCATCCATCCTGATGCTGCGTAACCTCAAATCACCCGAAACCTACTTTCAGGCGGCGTTCCGGGTGCAGTCACCCTGGTTCATCAAAAACCCCAATGGCAACAACCCGAACGAGGAGGAAGTCCTCAAACCAGTCTGCTTCGTCTTCGATTTCGCTCCGACACGGGCGCTTCGACAGATTTCCGACTACGCGATCAGCTTGTCGCCCAACGAGTCGAACCCTGAGAACGCTGTGCGTGACCTTGTCTCGTTCCTGCCTGTGCTGGCTTACGACGGTGCGAACATGACACAGGTCGATGCGGGCGGAATCCTTGACATTGCGATGGCAGGCACGTCAGCAACACTGCTCGCACGCAAGTGGGAGAGCGCACTACTCGTGAATGTCGATAACGACACCTTACGCCGCATTCTCAATAATCCTGAGGCAATGGCAGCAGTAGAGCGCATCGAAGGCTGGCGATCTCTGGGCGAAAATATCATCCAGACGATCATCAACAAGAGTGAAAAGATCAAAGAACTTAAAAAGAAGGCAAAGGAACGCAACCTTTCAGATAAAGAGAAACGTGAGCTCACTTCTGAGGAGAAGGAGTTCAAGTCCAAGCGGAAACTCGTGCAGGAAAAACTCATCAAGTTCGCCACACGCATCCCGGCGTTCATGTATTTGACTGACTTTCGTGAGAACACTCTGCAAGACGTTATTACCAAAATTGAGCCGGAACTGTTCGAGACCGTCACAGGTCTGACAGTAAAGGACTTTCATCTGCTTGTGAGCCTAAAGGTCTTCAATACAGAACAGATGAACCAAGCTGTCTTTGCCTTCCGCAGATATGAAGATGCATCGCTGCGATACACTGGCATCGATAGCCACCCCTGCCTGACACACTTCGGGCTGTACGACACTGTAGTCGCTAAAGAGATTTAACTCCATAAAACTACAGGGTAGTAAGAAATAACTTCATGGAAGGCGATATTTTCCAACGTTGATACTGGATAAGACATACCCCAATGATCCCTGGAGTGGCCATCAATCGTGATTTACATTCGCCCATGCTCCACATGCGCGATGCTTTGCTTAAGGTTCTGGTGTCAACCTCAACTTAAAACTGACCTACCCGTGATGCGGTCAGATTTGCTGTGTTGGAAGCGCATCTGATGAAACATCTACATTTTCGGCCTAACACGTGCTGATTTCGCTGTTTCATTACAGCTTTTTTAGTGTTATTGGCAGTGCCGAGCTCCCTGCCTCGCCGATGGCACAGTTCTTTCTTGCGATGGATCTTATTAAATTAATTGAATGCCAAGATGCCGAAGATAGTTGAAGATGGGATCATAGAATGCCGGATCACGCGTCGGATCTTCCGGATCGCCTTGTGGAACGACAATCACCATGCCTTGGCGTGCACGTGTTAGCAATACACGATAGGCATTTTTCAAATAGGTTTGTCTTTCGATCTTATGGATACTTTGCCATCGGCTGCCGACAAACTGGTGGTAACGCCAACCTTCAGGCCCAATACGCAAGTCAGCGTCCCACACAACACAAACCCAATCCAGTTCAAGCCCCTGCACATGAAACTCCGTGGCGACGCTTTCTAGGTAGTAAGACGAACGTACGTCATCCTTCTCATTGAGAAACCAGTGAACAGGGTCCATTGGCGACTTTACATCAATTGCATGAGGTTTTAACCGTTCAGCCTGTGACGATACCACTATGCCATATCGTTCTGAGCCGCGTGCCTGAGACTTCAGCCATTGTTTGGCCTTGATTAGATCGCGTGCCAGCACGATCGGATATCTTTGCTTGATCTCCTGCAGAGCATCGCTTGCCTTTTGCAAGTCTTGATCCAGCAAGTACTTCACAAAATTGGACACTTGTTCAGCACGAAATGAACGCATGGACACCGACAAGTGCAAGTCTTCATTTAACTCGACATTGGCACTGCACTTAAGTGAATTTATAGCGTCGGTGGCGGCGTATTCGCTGTCTATGAGATGGGGCGATATATGAACCTCCCACCAAGGGAAGTGCCGTTCGACGGCCCGCAGCCATTCGCTAATCCCGGCCTCTCCTGTATTAATTTCCTGACCACCTCCAACCAAACAAACCACGACTGCCCAGTCAGGGTGCCGGTCCATACAGGAGATAAGAAACTCAGGCTCGGATTGATTGAAGTTAGGGCGCCCTTTCTTCTGAGCCATGAACTTGGAGGTTTGCTCCAGTGTCCAGGCCCGCTGTGCTTCGTCAAAGATTACTACGTGATCGATAGGAGGCTTCTCGTCAATCAGGTAGGTGTCTCTGAAGTGATGGACATTTTGAATGAATGCTTCCACCGCCTTGCGAATTTCTCCTGTTCGAAACTTCTTATTCTTAGCACGCGCACGCGCGACCTCATCGCGTGTCAACGCTTCGCAAAGGATCTTGACCAGAGGACCATTGCCTGACAGGTATACGCTATGCAGGTCACTTTGGGGGTCCATGTGCCTAGTGGCAACATCCAAGCCAACCAATGTTTTGCCTGCGCCGGGTACCCCTGTAACAAAACAGATCGCTTTTCGGTGCAATGAACGCGCACGATAAATAAGGTGGTCAATCGCTGCAGATGTGACAGCAAGGTTCTTAGCACCCGCATCACTGCGCGAAAGATCAGCCACAGAGTGCTGACTATACAAGGCGGACGCTGCTTCGATGATCGTTGGGGTCGGCTTGTAGCGCCCTTGCATCCATTGCAGTGGATCGATCGAAGGGCCTTCGCTAAGCAAAAGAACAGCTTCGATACACGCCCGCAGTGAATCTGGCGACGACTTGATAGGCAACAGCACTCCATCGTTATGGTGGCTGGCGGTGACAGCACTGTGTCCCGATCTCGCCTCGGTAGCAACGAGAATGGGAGCAATGGTGACAGCGTGACTAGGTTCGTGAAAATTCTTTAGATCTAGTGCATAATCCCAGACCTGGTCCAAGGCTGCACGAGTGAACTCCGATTCACCAACTTTGAATTCGATTACCAGAACCGCGTTGTGGACCACCACCAACACATCTATGCGGCGCCCCATCCGAGGGACCACAAATTCAAGGAAGATATACCCAGACGCTGACCACGGCGTCAGTTGCTCCTGAAGAATTGCGATCTGTCTCATCCATGCATCACGTTGGTTCAATTCAATGGCAAAGCCACTGTATTGCGCTAACTCACCGAGAATGCTATCGGATGTACGCTGAAAAAACGACGCCAGCGTTGACGAGAAGTAAGCGCGGCGAATATTCATGACTGCAGTTGTCTTGCTTTCTTCTTAAATGTTGGTCAAATTCGTCGCCCGTGAAATAACGTCAGCCATTTCCCCAGCTTGATCTTCGCCAAAAGCTCACGTATCTCTGCCACTGTGCTGTGCTGCACTGTGCAAACCAAGCGTAAGCCTGGTGCACGTCTTCTGGCGCGGTTTTGATCGCCAAGACAGCAATGACGAAACGCATCCACTAGCCTATAGTGACAGCGACTCTATCAAAATGACATCATTGCAGCAACCTGCTCCTGAACCTCACCACAAAACAGGCAACAGTTGCCAAATTTCCTCTTCTTACCCCTCTCGAACAGCACTGATGACAAGATGCATCTCGGTCTGTACCGTCCGCAGATCATTCATCAACGCCACCACATCGACAGCGCGACACTCTGCAATCATTTCTCGGCAAGCCAAGGCTTCAGTAGTCCAGCAACCTACCTAATGTCGCATATGACACTTATCAGGCTGGGCGTTTAGGTCAAAAACAGAGTGGATCAGATTACACAGCCCTGCGTCCAACATGTAGACCGAAACCGAAAACCCGGCTTGAGCCGCCCGGAACTCGATCTCGGCTTTTCCATCGGATGTGACCATGATCTAGATCGGTATCGGGCTGCACCAGAGCAGACCATGCCTATGCTCCAGAGCTTACTTTTAACACCAGAGCTCCATCACGTAATTACGATTCACTTCACTCACTGTGATCTACTCATGGCGGAACTTGCACCAACAGGAATACGACCATGCTGGTTGCACCAGAAAAAGCTCACATTAATGCGAGCCTAGTTTCGTCTGGTACCTGATCACGTCGGATGCTTAAATCGTTCCGATTCTATCAGAGCATCAATGAAATTCTAATTAAAATCAAATACTTGTGAGTTTATTAACTTTCTAGGATCGTGAAATACCACTGCAGAGAAAAACTGCTGTTTCTACTATCTGGCAAATCAAGTTGCAGATATTGGCTGGTATAGCGTCAACGCCTCGCTGACCGAACGATAAAAGCCAAAGCTCTCATAAAACGCTACTGCGAAAATCACTGATCCATAATAAAACCGTGAAGGATTACCAGTCAGTGGATAAAATTGCCTGTCAAAAAATTGACAAACTATTCTGTCATTGACACCTTCAATGCAAAATGCGCCACAGACATTCAGAGTCGCTACTGAAAAGGTGTTCTGACGCCCTGCTTTCACGCCATCCTATTTCGCCTCAAACTGAGAAGGTACGCCAGCACATCGGATAACAGCAGACACCTCTCTGAAATCTCACGAGGACTGTTGCTGCGGCGCGGGCGCTATCCTTGCCTTCCCTCAAACGCGGGGCTAGTTGCCGGACCTGGTCAGTTGCCTGCATCTCTTTCGGATGATAGCGATTACACGTACTCGGTCCCAAGTTATTCACGTGTCATCGCTAACGGAAGCACTGCTGGTGCACCTTCATTCACCAGTCGTTGAAACATCACTCGACCGATACCACAAATAGAGGATACCCAGCGGTGCGACAAACACCGCAAAGAACCAAAGCATCATGTTCACCACTAGCTTGAGAAAGATCAAAATGGCAGCGTTCATTAAGAAAAAATTGCTGCCAAGAGCAACATTACGCAATTCATCCCAAACCAGCTTTGCAAACGGAAAAAGCAACGTACAGGCAAACAGATAAGCCAGCATCACCACCTTGTCAGTGGTGCTGTGTGTGTCCGGCGTTTGCAGGTGCAGCCACAGTATGCACGCGAAGAAAATTGCGCCGATCACATAGGCTCGGATCACGTAGGTAGGCCTTAATGCGCCAAAAGTGCGAGAAATAAAACTCACGGTTCGTTTGTGTCCTTCTGAACATTGATGGGAAATCTTGGTTGAGACAGTTCTGCTAGTCGGCAATATGCCGACGGATAGCCCATATCCGTTTGACCTGACTCTCGCTGCATCCGGCCAGTTGAGCTGTGTACGCAATGCTTATTACTCTGCACTCACACAATGCCAAGACACATGCATGTAGCGCCCGGTTTGACGTGTGCAACCCGGTAAGCAACTTGAACAGACTGGCGTATGTTAGTGGCCAACTAAACTGACCCAGTACTGGCCATTAATTTTGACCCACCTCCGGGTGGCCTTCTGGCCACAGAAACAGTTACTGTCTCCCGCGTTTATCTACCGCCGCAGGCATGTCAGT
>Ga0182743_1000537_pt1 | contig 46179 bp, 47 predicted proteins | sample eDN3rd30CKraftOP_FD_128522 | JGI IMG/M metagenome (GOLD analysis project Ga0182743, IMG submission 128522) | Enriched Organic Plus compost microbial communities from Emeryville, California, USA - eDNA 3rd pass 30_C Kraft OP (version 2) (version 2) ... | reverse complement strand
TATCGCCCGCCTTGACGACGAATTCGCTGGGCGTGCTGCGGCACTATGCCTTGAGCGGCGCGGGCGTCGTGCTAATGGCCGACCTCGGCGTCACACATGACGTGGCCAATGGATCATTGGTATTGGTGCCCATCGATCACCCCGTAATGCATCAGGCCGAGATGCAGCTGATGGTGCGCTTGGGCCGGCCGCTGTCGACCGCAGCCGCCGAATTGTTGCGCCGTATCGAGTCGCGCTTGCCGCTCTTTACTGGACGAATTTAAAAAGCGACCCACTCACAGTGGGCCGCAGCTTTAGCTGGCAAGTGACCTCTTATCGGGCCTGCTCCTGGATCTTTTCACCACCGCGCTCGATATCCTTGCCTGCTCCGTGCATGGTGTTGCAACCCGCCATCAAACCCGTTAGCAGCAGTGTCATCGCCAGGGTCAATGTTTTGCTTTTCATGGTGTGTCCTTTTCGAATCCAGATTATTTGCCAGAACGCGTCATCAGCTTCGCACTTAATTACTGTTTTCCTTTGAGTGCGTCGCGAACCTCGTCCTTGGCTTCGCCGACATTGCGCTGCACTTTACCGACGGTCTTTTCAACCTTACCCTCGGCCTCGGTCTGGCGATTGCCAGTCACCTTGCCCACAGCTTCCTTGATATTGCCTTTGACTTCCTTAGCGGCGCCTTTGATGCGATCGTTATCCATAACGGTCTCCCTATTCGTGCATTGAAGAAGTACCCAGCAGCGCCTCTGCGACGCAGTTCCGGATGGGTGCACTATAAAAAGCGCTATCGGGCCTAAAAAGCGAAGGAAATACTATTTTTTCTAGTATCAAACTACCGATCGGCTTTTCCCCGGACGCGCCGCGGCTTTTCGTATCCCACAATGCCGCGTTCCCGTGCCCAGACGATCACAGCACTGCGCCGGTGAACCTGGAGCTTGCTGTACAGCGACGCAACATGATTGCGCACCGTATGACGGGACACGTTCAGGTGCTGCGCAATATCGGGATCGCTCAGCCCCTGACACATCAGACCAAGTATTTCGCGTTCACGCGGCGTAAGGTCGGCCAGTTGGGCATCGGCCTTGGGGGCACCTTGAGGCTGGCGGATTTGGGCCAGTTTCTCGATCACCGTCTGGCTGAACCAGGAAGTATCCTGCATGACGGCTTCGATAGCAGCCATCAGTTCGGTCTCGCTGCGTTTGCGCTCAGTGATGTCCTGAATCACGGTCAGAATGCAGGATTGATCCTGGATAACCACAGGTTCGGCTGACAGCAGGCAGTCCAGTACTTGTCCGTCTTGCGTGCTTAGTTTGAACTCCCGGTTTCTAACCCCTGCGCCCTCCTCTAACTTGGCCAACGTGTCGTCGTAGACATCCGATTCCGCACACAGATCAGCTAATGCCTTATTCCTGCTCAGAGCGTTTAACGTATAACCTGTCGTCTCGACGAACGCGTCATTGACCTCCAACACATCGCCTGCAGGCGTGCTCAGCACCATGGGCACGGGTGCTAACCGGAACGCTTTCGAGAAACGCTCCTCGCTATAGCGCAGTGCGTTTTCCGCTTTGCGCCGCGGCTCCAGGTCGTTGAACGTAAAAAGCATGCATTCAGCATCGCCGACTTCTATCGGTTGGCCGGCGACGACCACCAGTTTGTCGGTGCCGTCGGGCAGCGGTATGCAGGTTTCCATTTGCGAGATAGTCCGCCCCTCTTTCAGCCGTTGTTCGGCGCTCTCTCGCTGTGGCGAATTGCCCAGTATGTCGATCTCATCAAAGTGATGGCCCAGGACGTTCTGACGCTCGTAACCCGTCATTTGCAGAAAGCCCTGATTGACCTTGACGTAGCGCATGTCCTCTAGCGAACAGATGATCGCCGGAGCGGGGTTGGTGTTGAAGGTCTTCTCGAAGCGTTCCTCTGCGCTGTAGCGCTCGGTGACGTCCAGTAGCACCAGCACAATGCCCTCGGGGTTGCCTTGTGCATCGTTGAGCACCAGATTCCTGGCCTGATGGACTCGATAGAAATCCGAATCGCGCGCGCTGGTAACTTCCACAACGATATCGTTAAACGACTCTCCAGCCAACGCTCGGTACATGGGATACTGGCGGGCCAGCAATTTGCGCTGATTACGATATCGAAGCTTATAGTTCTTGCGATAACCGGAAGCCGTACCACCCAGATCGGAAAGATTGGCCACGCCATGCATGGACAAAGCGGTGTCATTGGCCCAGGCGATATGCCGATTCATATCCAGCAGGATGATGCCCTCCACCAATCCATCGATGATTTCCAGAAGATGACGGCGTTCGGTGGTAAAGACGGTGGACAACTGTTTCATCTCGCCCCTTTTATGCGATTGGCAGTCGAATGCCGGCAGGATAGGTGAGCCAAAAGTACTAGAAAAATCAGTATGACGCGATCTATCTAGCTTGTCGCTGGATATTTAGGATGTGGATGCAGCGTCATGCTGCTTCCTACAATCAAAAGGAAATATCCATGCATATGAGTCAGCAAAGCGTAGATCAGAACGGCCATCCCGGCCGTCCGGAGTCGGACAGCCGGGATCAGTTCCCCGGCGATCTCCCAGGGAAGAATGCCCCCGGACGTCAGCAGCCTGTTCCGGGCGACGCTCCCGATCCATTTCGGCACGAACCAAAGCGTCCCGTCCGTCCGAATGAGCCGGGCAAGGCGCCTCAACCGGCGGCTTGACTGGGTTAGGAACTATCCCCAGCGGTAGCGGTAGCGCCTGATCGATTTCGATTAGGCACTACGAAAAGACACACGCTAGCCGATCCCGCTACAGATCAAACGCGGCCTGGATATCTTTCTTGTCCGTTTTTCCCTGCTGCAGCAGCAACATCAGCAAAATGCGTGATTTCTGTGGCGTCAGGTCACCCGCCATGATGGCGCCTGCGTCGGCCAGCGTCTTGCCGCCGCCCTCGAAACCATAGTTCGCCATGACTCGGCCGTTATGTACCCGGGTTGAAATGACCACCGGCACCCCTTTGGACAGCGCGTACTTGATTCCTTCGAACATAGGCATGTTGACGTTGCCCATGCCCAGGGCCTGTACCACGATACCCTTGGCCCCCTGATCAACCGCACTGCGCAACATACGGTCGTCGGCGCCCCCATACATGGCCACGATATCCACCCGTGGCATTTCCGAGGCGACAATCGGGACGTGCTGGCGGCGTAACGGCGCACGGGCGATAACGACCTTGTCCGCATAGACTTCACCGATCAAACCATAGCTGCCCGATTGAAAGGTCTCCACATTGGCCGTGTGCGTCTTTGTGACATAACGTGCGGCGTTGATCTGGTTATTCATGGCCAGCATGGCGCCCTTGCCTTTCGCTTGGTCGTCGACCGCAATGCGTACGGCGTTGAGCAGGTTACGCGGGCCGTCGAAGTCCGATGACGATGCATTGCGCTGGGCGCCGATCAAGATCACGGGCTTGTCCGATTTGACGGTCGTATCCAGCCAGAACGCCGTTTCTTCGAGCGTGTCCGTGCCGTGCGACACGACCACGCCCGCCACATCAGGCCGTTTCAGCGTTTCTTCAACCGCCTTGGTCAAGGCCGTCCAGCGCACCGGGTCCATGTAGTCGGAGGGGACGTTGGAAAGATTATTGACCTCGACTTTGGCGTACTTCGCGACATCGGGCACGGTGGCCATCAGATCATCGCCGGAGATCGCGGGTACCGGCGCCTTCTTGACCGGATCGATCTTCATCGCGATCGTGCCGCCCGTGGCGATCAACTGGACCGTGGGCTTGCCCTGCGCATACGCTTGTGCCGCCATCGCCATTACTCCCGCTATCAAGAATGGTAGTTTCTTCAAAACCGCCTCCCGGGTTGTTGCTATAGGAAGGACTACATATACCCGGGTGTCAGACAGATGGGATCGGGACATGACCTGATTGACAGCTGTCGCCCAAAGCCGCTTTAAAAAACGCATGTCATAAATGACCACCTAGATCCGCTGTATCCAAATATCTTGATCTCCCGTAACCAATCTGGCGCTCATTGCCGCCTGTCGCGAGCAACATGTTGCGATCAAGCGAGTTCAGCATCCGCTTCAATTATTGGCAAATAAAAATAAAACCCGTTGATCGCCCAAAACTGCGGGGTAAACAGATCGCCTATCCGAATCAGCGCTGCCTCTGGCGATTGGACAGATTCGCCGGCTTCGTATCTGGCGGCTTGAGCTGAAAACGCCATCGCCTGGGGCTGGGAAGCCCGCAATACGGCGACCAACCCAGCAGCATCGCGTTGCGCCAACGCCGAATAACATAGAAAGAGAAAATCGCTTGCATCGTCGTCTACGCGGTCGTCCTTCGGGTCAATGCGGCGCACCCGCTGCAATATACGGTGCAGCTGCCGGCGTGAAGCAACCTCGTTGCGCCCCGTCAGTGCGCCAAGTTCGGCGTGAGTGTAATAAAACACCTCATACAGAAGAACCATCGCGACCTCGCCTGCCGGCAAGACGCGAACCAGATGCCGCAAAGCCTGTTCTACACGCTGTGCCTGTTCGACCAGTCGTTCGGGAGACTCCACGCCAGACGCTGGCGAACCATCCTCTACAAGCCGTTCCTTGATGACCCGTAGCCGCTCCTGACGCCGCCAGGCATCGATGCAAAGGTTGCGCAGGACGGTCACCATCCAGGCCTCGCGGCTCTCGGCGTCGGAAGGCAGCCTGCCGTCGAGGGCGCGTTCCCATGTGTCCTGCACCAGATCTTGGGCCTCGTCGCCAACGGACAACCAGTGGCGAGCTAGCGCAAGAAGCCGGCGGTGCAGTGCTTCATCGTCGAATGAAAAAGCAGAGTCGTCTGGATATGTCACGCAAACACCTGTTCGTTCGTCTACTAAATGAATCAACACCAAGGAACGATAGTATATGTTTGCACAACAGATCGACACGCAACCCGGGCCCTCGTCGCTGCGCGACAGCACCTTTCTGGAGGAAAAGGCATTTCGTTCCAGGACTGTCCTGGTATTCGGTACCGTTACCGACACACTTGCTTCCGAAACGGTGCGCAAGTTGCTGGCGCTGGATGCCGACTCGGACGCGCCAATTACTGTCATCGTCTCATCCCCGGGCGGGCATCTCGAATCGGGCGACGCAATCCATGATGTGGTGCACTTTATTTCGGCGCCCGTCAACATGGTCGGCACGGGATGGGTTGGCAGCGCGGCCACTCATCTTTTTTTAGGAGCGCCCCGCGAGCGACGCTATTGCCTGCCGCAGACCCGCTTTCTCATTCATCAGCCCAGTGGCGGAGCGGGCGGTTCTGCCAGCGACATGGCGCTACAGGCAAAAGAGATCATCAAGGCGCGCGAACGTATCGCGCAGGTCATCTCGCGTGAAACCGGCCAACCTATCGAACGGGTGCGCATGGATATCGAGCGCGACCTGTGGATGTCCGCTGAAGACGCCGTCGCCTATGGTCTGGTGTCGAGAATCATCCAGCACAAACGCGAGCTGGATCCACGATAGAGCGCTGACTCGTCACTCGGCGCGCTCGACGACCTCTCTAACGATGTCGAGGGCGCGCTTTAACGTGGCGAGATCTACAGATCCCAAAGCGATGCGCAAAGCATGAGGAATACGCGACCCTACGGAAAACGGTGCAGCGGTTGATACCGATATCCGCCGTTGCAGGAGCGACATGGCAACCGACTCGGCGCGCACGTTTTCGGTCAAAGGCAACCAGACGAAGTATGAAGCGGGATGGCTGACAGGGTTCAGGCCGGCGAGCGCCTTTGCCGCCACGGCCTGCCTGGCAATTGCGTCTCGCCGTTTCTCTGTGACCAGCCGGTCCACCGTCCCATCGAGCAACCATGCGCAGGCCAAGGCTGTCATGGCTGCGGGCGTATTCCAGATAGTCGCACGGATGGCGCGTTCGAGCCTGGCGATCCAGTCTGCGGGCGCCGTCACAAAACCTACGCGCAACCCCGCTGCTACGCTCTTGGACAGCGTCGTGACATGCACACACCGCTCGGGGGCCAGAGCGGCAAGTGGCGGCGGTGGACGCCGTTCAAGAAATGCATAAGGCGCATCCTCGATCAACATCAGATCGTGACGTCTGGCAAGGGCCACCAACCGCTTGCGGCTGTCGATATCCTGCACCCACCCTAAAGGATTGTGCACCGTCGGCATGGCGTAGACGGCACGTACGGGCCGTTTCTTGCACGCACGCTCCAGTGCATCCAAGTCGCAACCGGAGCCAGATGCAGGCAGTGGCAGAAGATCCAATTTGCACTGCTCAGCCAATGCCTTGAAACCAGGATAGGTCAGCGCATCAACGGCCACGACATCACCAGGCTGCAACAGCGCCATCGTCACCACGGCCAAGCCATGCTGAGCGCCGTTGACCACCAGCACTTGCTCGGGTTTCACTGGCAGGCCGGACTGCGCCAAGTGGTTGGCGAAGACTGCTCGTTCATGTGGCCGGCCGCCATGGGGATGGCAACGCAGGAATGCGTCCAGGTCGCCAGCGGTGGAGAGCTGCCGCAATGCGGAGCGCAGCAGCTCCGTCTGCTCGGGCAAGGCCGGGTAGTTGAAGTTCAGATCGAGCATGTCCGCAGCTATCGCCTGTTGATCCATGCCCAATCCCGACGGAAGCGCAATCTCGCGCACAAAGGTGCCGCGCCCGGCTTCCCCGATCGCCAAGCCCATCGTTTCCAGTTCCGCGTACACACGCGTCGCGGTGACGAGTGCCACCTTTTCTTTTGCCGCGAGCTGGCGATGCGTGGGCAAGCGAGTACCGGGAGGCAATTTTCCTGAACGAATATCGGCAGCAAACCGGTCAACCAATTGTTTGTAGCGCGCGGTGGCCATTGTCGGTGTATCCATGACAATTTTTTGAATGTAATGGTATGTGCAATTATGATGGCGTGCAACGACTCCCTATCTGATCACGGACGGCATGATGATGGCCGTTGGTGAGTCAGTTTTCACCGTTGCCACGCTGTATGCTGACTATTCTCGGAAAACAATCTTCCATCAACGTTCGCAAGGTTCTTTGGGCATGTGCCGAACTAGGCCTGCCATCCCAGCAGGAAGACTGGGGCAGCGGCTTTCGCGACATCGATACCGATGCATTCAAGGCTCTGAACCCGAACGTAATGGTGCCCGTGTTGATAGACGGCGATTTCGTGCTGTGGGAATCCAACAGCATCCTGCGCTACCTCACCAATCGTTATGGTGACGGCACGCTTTATCCCGTTGAAGCTACGGCCCGAGCCCGAGTCGATCAATGGCTGGACTGGCAGGCGTCCGATCTCAATCGTGCGTGGAGCTATGCCTTCATGTCGTTGGTAAGGGGCTCGCCTGAGCATGGCGACTCAACACAGATCCAGATATCGCTCCGCTCATGGACGCGATTCATGCTTGTCTTAGAGGGCCGACTAACGGAGACTGGCGCCTATGTCGCCGGGCAGGCCTTCAGCCTGGCCGATATTGCCGTGGGTCTGTCGGTTCAGCGCTGGCTTCAGACGCCATTCGATCGTCCGCAATTAGAAGCGGTGCAGGCCTACTACCGGCGGCTTGAACAACGCGTCAGAGAGCTTTCACTGTACACGCTATTAATGGGGCACGCATGAGGCTAACTCGCATGCGCACTCGCATCGGGTCCGCATTGGACAGCCAATGGTTGTGGATCACTGCCCGCGTTCTGGTAGCCATCGTGTTCCTGTCATCGGGCTTGGCCAAACTCATTGGCCTGCCGGGCAGCCAAGGTCAGATGCCATCAGTTGGCCTGCAGCCGGAGTGGCTCTTAAATATCTCCACCGCTGCAGTTCTGATTGGCGGCGCAGTCCTGATCATCCTGGACAAAGCGCTTTGGCTGGGTACCGCCGCGTTAGGGGCGTTCTTGCTGCTAACCCACCTGATCGTCCACTGCCTTCAAACGCCGGAAGCGTCACAGGTCACTCAAGCCATATACGAGGGGCTGGAACACATATCGCTGATCGGGGGATTGTTGGCAACGGCCATTGCAAGCCGCCACAGGAGGCGGCTTCATATGGCGCTGGAACTCTATTGCGGAGTGTCTAAACGATAAGCGAGCAGCAAAGAATCGTCGCCCGCCTGCCTCCGGTCACAAGGCTACGAGCACTTTGCCCATGACAGATCCCGATTCGAGCGCCAGATGGGCGTGCGCGATCTTTTCCAGCGGAACGTTCATCCCGATGTGAGGAATATATTGCCCACTGGCCAGACAGGCGTTGATGTCCCTGGCCGCCTGAATTTTTACGGCAACGGGTACCGAGTAGATATACACAAAGCGCAGCACGCATCCATGCCTGCGTTGTCCGTGTGTGCATTGATCGCTGCAGCGGCATCGTCGTTGACGCGGTCTAAAACCAGATCGGCTCCCGCTGCGCAGGCAACGGCGGCTTGCTCTCGATTCATGACTGTGGCCACGACCTCGCCCCGCCCACTTTGCCAAGAGGATGGCAGCGGTACCGAACTGGGCCTCATAGATCCCAACCCGCTGGCCTATTCGGCTGTCCTCTGCCGCATCTCCAACAGCATCAATGACGCCGGCGCCGTCTTGGTGGGGAATGATCCGGGGAAATGGGATCGTCGATGAAAAGCCGGTGCGGGCCTTGAGGTCAGTGGGACTCAACCCCGACACGTGTACCCGCACCCGGACTTCACCAGGGCCGGGTTGCGGAATGGGCAGATCAGCGACGCAAAGCACCTCGTCTGCGGGGCCTTGGCATTCGTAATAGACAGCTCTCATGGACTTTTTCTCCAGCTTGGGGCATATCCCTCCGTGAGCCGGCGTTATCAAATCGCAGTGTATATGCCACAGGTAGGCACACTTTTTATATATAGGTATATTAACTATACTAATGAAAATCTATGCATAAACTCGTGCAACGCCTATGGCACGTAGCAAGCTCGATCAATACCGATGCGCAGTGGAGATCACGGTCGACATCGCAGGCGGCAAATGGAAGCCATTAATCATTCACTATCTGCTAAGCGGGACCAAGCGTTTCGGGGAGCTGAAAAAAATGATCGGCGGAGTGACGCAGCGCTCTTTGACGTTGCAGTTGCGAGAGCTTGAGGCAAACGGCATCATCAGCCGTAAAGTGTTTGCCGAAGTCCCACCACGGGTGGAATACACATTGACGGCGCTTGGGTGCACACTGGCTCCGACACTGGAAGCAATGAAGTCGTGGGGCGAGCATTATCTGGCTAGCGAGAACCGCAAGCCAAAGGCTTGAGGCAGGCCTTCTCCACAGGGCTCGAATCATTGGTTTTCATGACACGGAAGATGAGAAAAAAATTCAGCAGCACCACATTGCCTCTGCTCATCGCACTGACGACAGCCAGTTGGGTCACCGCTGCCGCCTCGCTCCCGACAGGCTGGGAAACAAAGACGCTGAATTTTGGCGCCCCTGACCTGCGCGCGGACATAGCGCTGCCCAAAGGGGCCACCCTGCAAACCGTGAACTATGAACCTCGCCAACCCAACACTGCCGGACGCTCGGTAGTGGTGGGCAAAGTGGCGCCATCCAAGACCGTCCCGGCAGACGTCAGCATCGTCGCTTTCGATCTGGAGTATCCCGCTGCCGCTGTGCGCCTTTGCGCGTATGAGGTGCAAGCAACAGGGCTGGATGTGATTTCGCTTTCCGTTTCGGATGACTCCTCCTCGGCGAGCCTGCGTAGTATCAAGGTCGACGATGGCAAACCGGTACAGGTGGGCTACACCCGGTGCCTGACGCGCGGGACAAAAATGCTCGTCTTTCACTTTGTGACGACGGCGAGCAAAAACGATGAGCGCACAGCAATGAGAACAGGTAAAGGCGTGGAGGCCTTCGCCCGGACTATGCTCGACGACATCCGCTTTGCCGATGGAAAGCCCGCCAGTCATTGGGCGGAAATGCAGGAGATCCCGTTAAAGCTCGGCCAGCACGCCACGACGCTGAAAGTCTCGCCCGCGTGGCAGGTGGCCATCAATGATTTCAACGGCGCTGTTCCTGCAGAAATACACATGGTGCGTAAGCGCGACGGCAAAGATGCCGGACTGGTGTGGCTTGCCGCCTTCGACGCGCCCAGTGGCTTTGACATGACTCGTGATGGGCAGAATCTGCTGCGCGATTTCATGGCCAAACAGTCTGCTGACTTTGGAGACGCAAAGCTGCTCTCAAACGACGCCCTCCCCCCATCCGAAGGAGCCAGCGGCACGAAACATCGCTTTCGATTCGAGGTTCGATCGAAATCCGGTGGCGAGGCCGGAGATCTCTTGGCAACGGTGACACACGATGGTCGCATGCTTTATGTCGTCGCGTTGTGGTCTGCTCCCGCGTCCGGCAATCATCGTGAAAAATTCATGGCCCGGCTACCCGGTCTCACGACCTATGATTTGGCTCAGGATGCACTGAACCGTCTGATGACAGCGCATTGATTCACAGGCCCCAGCAGCACCAGTTCGCACGAGTGCGGCACTGAATGAAATTGCCCAATCGATGGCAAGCCTTACACAATTGCAACAAGCTCTCAGCCAGTAAATGCCAAAATGATGCCACTGCTGAACCAATAAGGAAAACACGCCGGCATGAGTTTTTTTCTTGCGATCAAGAGATCTGCCATCGCGTTTGCGGTGACGTTGGCCGTCGGCCTGCTCAGCATGGGCGCTCTGGGGGCTGCGCTTTATTATGCGTGCTACCTCGTCTTCTCTCCGTTTTACGGCGATCTAAACGAGTGGCGGGGAGACTGGGTCTGGAACGCGACCATCTGGGCTGGAATGCTGTGGTCGATCAGCTTTCTTGTCGCGGGGTGGTTCAACCTGCAACTGGAGCGGCGTGCATCAGCGCCAACCCTGCGTCACGCCGTATACGCCGGTGTGCTGTGGCTAGGCGCGGCGCTGATATGGGCGCTCCTGCTCATGACCTCTTTTGAGCCGGCATGAATTACACGTCGGTAGACGGGTTCATCGAGAAAACATCCGCGCTGGATCGACGCCGCCCAGTCAAGCCGCAGCGCCCCATATCAACCCCTGTCTAAGCACCCCAGGCCAACCAGACCTGCCCCTCCTCCATCATGAAGCCTGATTCTTCTTCCTCGTCTTCTTCCATTGGCATGACACGCGCCGCGCTCGAGCTATGTGGCGCGCTCTGGCGCTATGCCGATGGCAAGCGGCGGCACCTGGTTGGCGCCATCGCCCTGCTGTCCGGCGCGCAGCTGATCAAGCTGACCTTGCCCTGGCTGGCGGGCCACGCCATCAATGCCCTGCAGCAAAACGATATGCCGACGGCCGGCCTGTGGATCATGTTCCTGGTCAGCTGCTACGCGATGCATTGGGTATTTCATGGTCCCGGACGGGTACTGGAGGGCCAAGTGGGCGTACGCGCACGGGAACAACTGGCTGACGAGCTCTACGCCCGTATCGCGGCCGCACCGCTGACCTGGCGCGATGGCCGTCACTCCGGCGACTTGCAGCACCGCGTGCTGCAATCCAGCCGTGCCTTGTCGACATTCGCGCGGGGCATGTATGGCTATTTGCACAGCGCCTTGAACTTCGTTGGCCCTCTGGTAGCGTTGTTTTTGCTATCTCAGGCCAGCGGCAGCATAGCCGTTGGCGGCTACCTGATCATCGCCCTCATCACCTTGCGTTTCGATCTCGTACTGATGCGGCTGGCTCGTTCCGAGAACGATGAGGAACGCCGTTATGTCGCAGCGCTGCTCGATTTTGTCAGCAATGCCGGCACGGTGATCGGCCTGCGGCTGCAAGCTGCCTCACGCAAGATCCTGGGCCGCCGCCTGGCAACCGTGATGGTGCCGCTGCGCCGAGCGCTCTGGGTCAACGAGGTCAAGTGGTGCGTGGTGGATCTGATGGGCATGGGTCTGACCTGGATACTCGTGGTCCACTACGTGTTGCAACATCGCGAGCCGGGACAAGCGGTACTGCTGGGCACGATCTTCATGATCTATCAATATGCCCAGCAGGTCGCCTCTGTCGTCAGCGCCATTGCGTCGAACTTCCAGAGTTTCTCGCGCATCCACACCGACTTCAGCAGCGCCGAGCCCATCTGGAATGCCCCCGGCGATCCGCAGGCCGGCGTACCCGCCATCGTGCCCGACGCGCCTTGGCAAACGTTGGCGCTGCGCGGCCTCACCTGGAGCTATTCCGCCGATGGACGAGGCGGCTTGCATGATGTCGACCTGGTCTTGCGCCGAGGGTCGCGCATCGCGCTGATCGGCCCCAGCGGCGGCGGCAAGAGCACACTGCTGCGCACGCTGGCGGGTCTATATCCGCCGCAGCAAGGTGAACTGCTGCGCGACGGCCAGTCAGTGGACTGGGCCGAGCTGCGCACACTGGCGACGCTGATTCCACAAGAAGCCGAAGTTTTCGAAGCCAGCGTCGAAGAAAACCTGACCTTTGGCGAGCCCGCCAGCGCCGCTGCGCTGCAATCCGCCGTACATACCGGCGTGTTCGACGACGTACTACAGCGCATGCCCGACGGCCTGGCCAGCCCGGTCAACGAACGCGGCAGCAATTTGTCGGGCGGGCAGCGGCAACGCCTGGCCCTGTCGCGTGGCGCCTTGGCGGCGCAGGGCAGTTCCCTGCTGCTGCTGGATGAGCCTACCAGCGCGCTGGACCCCCAAGCCGAAGGCCGGGTGTTCGATCGCATGTATGACGCGTTTCCCACGGCGTGCATTGTGGCCTCTGTACACCGCCCCAGCCTGCTCAGCCGCTTTGACACGATCGTCGTCATGGAAGCGGGACGCGTGGTCGATGCAGGGCCACGTGATGAGGTTTTGGCGCGGCGTGCACCTTGACACCGTACCGCGGCCGATTTTCCACTAGCACCGATCGTGCCAATGAGTTGACGCCCCACGCCTCCTCAGTTCCTTTTTGACCCTGCTGCCAAAGAATGCAGCCGGGTTCATCCCACTGTCATCGCAAGACATAACAATGCCCATACGAATCCCCAGGGACTCGATGCGCAATATATCGCCATGTCCCGGCCGAATCCCATGACAGAAAGGAACAATTTCTATGTCTAACGTCACTGCATCAAGCCCCGTCGACCCGAAATCGGTTGATCCCGATAACACAGCCGCATGGGAACAGGCGCAAAAAGATGCAAAGGACGCAGGTATTCTGTGGGAAAGGCCGGATGATGACAAACGCTCCGCACAGGAAATCATTGAAGACAGCGAACTGCTCAAAAACCTGGGTAATCAGAGCGGTGTCAGAGACTCTCTCGAACAACGCGTGGGCGGCGACATCGATAAAGACGCCGACGCGGCATTCCGCGCCGTGCAGGTACTTGAACACGTAGAAAAATACGATGCGAACGGAAATCGCCTGGCCGGCAAAGATGTAAACAATGGTGAGATCAACGGCTTTACCAGCAGTGATGAGGCCAAGCCCAATACGGAAGCAGGCCGCCTGCAGGATTTCGGCAAATACGGATTCTCGAACCTCAACGGCGAGCTGAAAGACCTTTCCTCAGTGTCCGATGACTCGAAAGCACGTGAACAGGCAGAGGATCTAGGAATCGAATGGGAGCGCCCTAAAGGCGATGACCGCTCAGCCCAGGACATTCTCGACAGCAACCCGTTGCTTAAAAATCTGGGAAATCAGAGCGGCGTGAAAGATATGCTGAAAGAGCGTGTCGGCGATTTCGATAAAGACGCTGATGCTGCCTATCGGGCCGCGCAGGTCCTGGACCATATCGAAAAGTACGACAAAGACGGCAAGCGCCAGGTCGGCGGCGATGTCGGCGACCAGAAAATCAACGGCTTCACCAATAGTGGTGAAGCCAAACCGAACTCCGAAGCAGGCCGTCTGCAGGACTTTGGCAAAGACGGCTTTTCCGCACTCAAGGGCAAGCTCACTGACTACAAAGACGTGGGCAACGACAAAGATGCGCGCAAAAAGGCGGAAGACTTGGGAATCCAGTGGGAGCGTCCTGAAGGCGATGATCGATCCGCGAAAGAGATCGTCGACGGCGATCCGCTGCTGAAGGAGCTCGGTGATCACAGCGGCGTACGCGATCTGCTGAAAGAGCGTATCGGGGACTTTGACACCAATGCAGATGCCGCCTATCGGGCGACGCAGCTTCTCAGGCATGTCGAACAATTCGACAGCAATGGCAAAGAACTCACCGGCGACAGCGTCGGCGATGGCAAGATCAATGGATTCACGTCGAGTCGCGAGGCCAAGCCCGACACCGAGGCAGGTCGCTTGCAGGATTTCGGCAAGTACGGTTTCGACGCGCTAAAGGGCGACCTCTCGAAGACGTCTGGAATTAACGACAAGGTAGAGGACATCAAGAGCTACAAGGACTACTTGAAAGCCAATCCCGATGCCGACGAAGGATCAAAGCAAATAGCCCAATATGCCGCTATCCTGGAAGAAAACTACGACACCATTCGTGAAAAAGCGGGGTCAGGAAAATATCTGGATGCCGACGCGCTGAAACGATATGTCGATACCACCAAGGACCTGAGCGACGAAACCAAGGAGGCATTGTCGTTCTGGTCTGAACCGGGCAGCTTCGATATCCTAGACAACGCGAAGCATTCCCTGGCACAAAGGCAAGACGGCGACCTCAGCAAGGGCGACATACAGACCTGGCTCAGCAAATCTGCGCCCAAGGACGCTTCGTCACTGATGTCTTTTCTTTCCGATGCTGCTGAACGCAGCGCGTTCTCGGATATTGATGTCAGTAAATTCGACGCCGATATTTTCGAGCATCCGGAAAAATACTCCAGCGACGAAAAAGCCGCCGTGCTGCAAGACCTGCTGCATGCCCAGCAATTGATGGTGGATGGCGCATCCGCCGGCATGTGGAAGGACGACTACTCGAAAGTTTCCATCGCCAACCGTGCACGCGTCCACCCGGACAAGGACAAGGTATTCGAGGACCTGAATGATCACATCAAGATCCTGCAGGACGACAAGGAAGTCACCAAAACGCTGAGCGAAAAAACCGCCGGTGCCTTGAAAGGCCTGATGGAAGACAATAAAGGCCTCAAGGAAGCTGTACAAGATACCTACGACAAAGAAATCAAGAGCGGGAATGCTCTGAACGCGTCGTGGGAAACGAACATGAAGGATGGCAAAACCGCCCAGCAGGCAGTATTGGCAGAGTTCGTCGGGACCGCGCAATCCTATCAGAACGCGTTGGGGATAGAAAAACCCGAGGACATCAAGACAGCCATCCAGAAATCCGACCATGAAGCGGACTTCAAGGACTTCTACGAGAAATCCCTGGTATCTGGAGACCGCCTGAAGGAGTTGCTGAAAGATAACACCTTTGAGGAAGCAGCCAGCGTATTCAACATGGAGGTCGCGCTCTACAACTCTGCGCTCGACCCCGAATTCACCGGTAAGTTCGACGACAAGCTGGAAGAGAATTTCTCGAAAATCGGCAATGAAAACATCCTCAAGGATGCCTCTTTCGACGATATGAAGAAGGCATTCGGGATCAATGGCGGCGACGAACTCGACGAGAAAAAAGTACAAAAATATATTGAAGAAGTCGTCAAGGAGAATCCCGAGCTTTTCGTCAATGACAATGGCAAGAAGTCAACGCCAGACCAGATTCTGGCTGGTTTCAGGGCGACATGGGATGTCTACCGCCAAGGGACGAAGACGCTGGACAAGACCGGCAGCCTCAACGATCTCGATCCGAACAACAATGCCAAAGGCGCCTATGACAAGGGCGTCCTGCATGGCGTCAGCGGGTTGTTCATTGCGGGTATGACGATCGCCCGGGGCATTGGCACCAACGGCAAACCTACAGAGAAAGACATCGTCAACATCACCGCCGGCTCGGTCCTGACTGCGACCCTCCTGACCGAAGGCGGGATGAAAGGTTATACCCAGTATCTGAACGGCCTGAAAGGCAAGCTCGACGACGACCTGATGAATAGCGTGGGATCGTTGCTGGACGACGTCTCGCCCGAGAACCAGGCTGCCCAGGACGCCAAAGATACAAAGCCGGCTTTGTACGATAAACGGGCAGATCTGGCGAAGAAATTCGAAGAAGGCGCCAAAGGCCTAGGCGGCGCCGCTGGCGTCGTCATGGGCGCTTATGGCATCTTTGACGGGGTCAAATCGATCCGCAATGGCGACACGGTTACCGGTGGCCTGACGATCACGTCAAGCTCTATCGGCGCCATCGCCGGCTTGGCCTCCATGGTCGAGGGAGCCTGGGGGCTGGGCAACGCGCTATTGCCGAATCTCATCAGTAAAGTCCCGAACATTGTTCCCGTCTTTGCGGGGGCGTTGGGCTGGACTGCGGCAGGGATAGGGGTGATCGTATCGCTGCTGCCGGGCCTCATCGAAGAAGGCAAACATCAGAAGCGATCCGACGACTTCGGCAGTACGCTTGGCACCTATTTGACCAAGTATGAGATTGATGGCGTGAAAAACGGCGACATCGGAGACATTCCCGATGACGAATGGCCAGGCGAAGACTCCACCATCGCCTCTTGATCTGACGCATGAGTATCGGACATGCAGGCGGTGACATGTCCACGCAACAACACCTCATCACAATCCGCATATTCCCTCCCCAATATCAAGGAGATGCTCGTGACAGTCCCCACCCAAGCCGTAGGAAACTCGTCCTTCGCGCGAGACAATTCAGCCCTGGCCTTTGAACAAAAACTCAACATCTCCAAGTCGAGCCAGGTCATCGCCGACTATCTCAAGAACAACGGTAAGTCGGCCATCAATGCAGACGAGCTCAAGCAATTGGCCAATAACACATCGGGCAACGTACCTGCCGATGTGTCCGCCGCCGCGCAATACATGATCAGCCACCCGGATGTCTTTACCGCCATCGAGACACATGACGTCGCGGGTGCTGACGGCTTGTCGGGCTCGTGGAATTTCGACTGGGCGGCCCAAGGCGGACTGAACGGCACCACCATCGAGTCTATCGCCAACATGCAAGACGCCTTTGATCGTGCGATCGGGCTATCGGCCAAGGTCACGGAACTCACGACCGAACTCAAGGGTGAGCTGGACGCAGTCAAGCAGCGCCCGCAGAACTAAGTCTTTGTCCTGATCCTTGCCCGCCTGGCACCCTATACGGTGCCAGGCGGGCAAGGACTATATTTTTCATCGCTGTGTCATGCTGGACTGCTCTAATCGTTGGCTGACTCTGCTGAAAGACTATACGTGACAGAACTGACCCGGCATTGGCTGCCCGTCGCCCTGACGCTGGCGTTATTAAGTGGTTGCACCACCGCTCCCACACTATCGACCCAAGAAACTCGCTTGACGCGTCTCGCGCAAGACCTGTCCCGGCGCGGCGATGTCGCTTCGGCGGTCACCCTGTACGAACGTGCGGCCGCTGCCATGCCGGACAATCCCGACATACAACTGGCATTGGGTCAGGTGCAGTTGCGCAATGGCAATCCGCAAGCGGCGTCGCAGGCGTTTCGAAAAGTCTATCAACTGCGCCCGGAAGATCCGGAAGCTGTCCTCGGTCTGGGTTATGCCGCACTGCTCGAACACAATACCGAGCGCGCCCAGGCACTCATCGCGACAGCCGCTCCCCAGATCAACACCTACAGTGCTTATAACTTGCTGGGAATTTCCGCCACGCTGAACGGCGAGTTCGAGCAGGCGCATCAGGCGCTCAAGACCGCTGAATCGCTGGCGCCTGGCAATCTGGAAATCAAAGCGAACCAAGCGATGGTCTATGCCCTGAGCAACAACATGCCGGCTGCGATTGAGCAGATCGCTGCCGTTACCACATCACCACTTGCAGAGCCCCATCATTTCCGCAGGCAAGCGTTGATTCTGGTGCTTGCCCGCCAGGAAAAACAAGCGGAGAAAGCGCTGCAAGGCATGCCCGCTCCGGCCCGCCAGGCGCTGATCGCCCGAGCCAAACGCATCCGGGCGATCGCAGATCCGATCCAGCGCGCATCTGCGATCGGCATTATCCCGACATATGCGCCGGCACCCACCGCACCGCTTCCTAATTCGTGATCGTCGATTCGCTTTCGAGCTGTTTACGGCGATCGGCGTCCTGGTCCGCCCTGACCCCCAGATATTGCTCCACGGCAGAGGCCGCTGGCGCGACCAGGGCAGGTCCCATTTCGCGGCCACGGCTCAGATCACGTTGATCGATCACCATCTCCGTCAGGTTCAATGCATTGGCGCAACCTGGGGGCAGTCGCGACACCGTACCGATCATGTCGTCGGCCAGGCATGCCTGCGGCAGATAACGTAGACCTGTCTGCAGCCCTGCCTGCAACGGGCGATAGCTGTCGGAATATCCCGACCGGGACATGCTCGTGCATCCGTACAGACAATACATCAGAGCCACCGCCATAAACCCACGCATCGCTACTCGCATGACCGTCCCGATCTAATACACATAAAAGCCAAAATCAGAAGCTCCCTGCAGTCCTGCCGGACCGCCGTCGACCAGGAGGGCGGGATTCTCGTGCGCGGCATCCAGAGGAGTCGCACTGGCTTTACCCGACACGGGCTTGACCAGATACGGCGTAATCAGGATGACCAGCTCAGTTTCGTTACGCTGAAACCGCTTGGATTGAAAGAGCTGCCCCAGGATGGGAATGTCACCCAGCAGAGGGAGCTTATCGATGTCCGATGAACTGTTGCGTTGGAACAGGCCTGCAATCGCAAACGTCTGACCACTGGCCATCTCCACCTGCGTATCGGCCCGCCGGACACTGAACGACGGAATATCAACGCCCGATACCTCGACGAGCCCAGCACTGGATAGCGTACTGACCTCTGGACGAACCTGCAGCGAAATCCGGTCGTTGGGTAACAGGACCGGCTTGAAAACCAGCGACACGCCATAGGGCTTGTACTCGATGCCGATCATCTCGTTCGTCACAGGTACCGGCACGGGGATCTCTCCGCCCGCGAGAAAACTCGCCGTACGCCCTGTTACAGTGGTGATATTCGGCTCCGCCAGAATTTCCAGCACACCGTTGGTTTGCAGCGCATCCAGCAGCAGATCAACCGTCGCGCTGCCCGAGCTGAACCCTCCCGACACGATGTTGGTAGCCCCTTGTGCCGCGGCCAGCGGGCCTCCCGTCACCAAGCCAAAAGAGAACGAACCCGAATTGAACAAAGCGCTCCAGTTCACCCCGTACGCCAACAGTTCCTGGCGGGATACTTCCGCGAAACGCACGCGTAAATTGATCTGGGGCAAATCCGATTGCGTCATCATATTCACGGACTGCACGCCGTCGCTGGCGTAGCCGGATAGCAGCGCACCCTGTTCGACAGCCTCCCCGAGATCTTTCACACGACCGCGAGCTACGACGCGCTTGCCTGCAGCACGCTCCTGCACATTGCCGTCCCCTGCGCCGGTGCCGACATGCACTGCAGTATCCATGACGATATTCTGATTAGCGTCGAGTGCGGTGATCCGTGTCGTGCCAATCGATTTGCCGAACAGATAGGCAGAACGACTCGTGACGATCTGGACATCTGCCACTGCCTCGTCGGCGATCATGATCGAATCGATTGCCTGTTTAAAACGCAGCATCCGGCCATCCCCCTGCGCCACCGAAACGGCAGATGACTCGCCCACCCCCCGGGCTAATGAGGTCGAGAGCATCAGGCTCAGCAACACCATGGCAATACCACGAAAATAGGTCACGCAGCCTCCCTCAAGGCATGATCCGATTGGAATGTGCCGGACTCCGGCATTTGAGCCACTCCATCTGCACCGAGGACAGCCAATGGATGCGACACATATCCCGAGGCCAGCTCGGTATACGCCAACACAGGAATAGCAAGCCCGTGCTTTGCCAGATGCTGCTGCAAATATCGTCGGATATCTGCAGCGACCATCAACACGGGCTGGGCTGAGGCAGAAGCCCCCTGAGGCGCAGACTGCAGGCCATCGATCAACTTGTTGCTCAAGTCAATGGACAGCGTATGCACCTGTTTCCTGTCGTTAGAGAAAGCCTCTTTGCGAATGCTCTGCTCCAGCTCACGCGACAGCACGTAGGCGCCGATCGTGCGATGCGCATCCGCATATTGATGGCAAAGATGACGCGCCAATGCCGTACGTATGCTCTCTGCCAAGACAGGCAGTGATCTCGCGTCGGCAATCTGCACGACGACCTCCAGAATATTGCGTAAATTCCGGACGCAGACGCGTTCCTCCAGTAATCGACGCAGCACTTCCGCCAGCCGCTGTAACGGCACGGCTTGCAATGCCTGCCGCACCAATTCGGGGTGGCTTTGATCCAGCTCATTCAAGAGCTGACGCGTCTCCTGCACGCCCAGAAACTCCGGAGCATGACGGATCAGCGCCATCGACAGGTACTCGCCCAATGCCTCTACCGGCGCCAGGCACACCGCTCCCAAACGTTCCAGATCCTGTGCATGCTCATCCGAAACCCAGACCGCGGTCCGGCCGTCAAAAGTGAACCGCCCCTGCTCGGTCAGATTCAACATCTCGACAGCCTTCAAATCACCAATCATGAAAATGCAATTGGGATGCAGCAGGCCGCCAGCCACGGGAATGCCGTCAATGCAGATGCTGAACGTGGCATCTGCCAGCACGGGATCCAGCTTGACCCCTGCCGAAGGAAAAGGAATTCCCAACGCCTGCTCGGCGCGCACGCGCGCCTCGGCGAGCGACAATTGCAGCGATCTCAGCGGCAGTGTCTGGGCTATCACCGGATTCAGGCATAGCACCAGGCGCCCCGCGGGTGAATCGCCCCAATCTGCCGCACTCTGTTGGTCCTGGTCCCGCGGCGGTTCGAGCGCCGGCGCCGCCGCGGCGGCCTCGGCTTGCGGAGGATCTGCAGAATCGGCCGCCTCGGTGCGCTGTTTGCGCCATGTGGCATAGGCCCCTGCTCCGGATATCAGTGCCAATCCCAAAAAGACGTAGGCCGGAAAACCCGGCACCAGCGCCAGAAATATCAAAATAGCCGTGCACAGCGAGAGCACCTTGGTGTTGGCGCCGAGCTGCTCAACGATCTCTGCCCCCAGGTCAATGCCGCGATCGGAGTTGACGCGGGTCACCACAATACCTGCGGCTATCGCCGTCATCAGTGCCGGCAACTGGGCGATCAGGCCATCACCAACAGTCAGAAGCGAATAGGTATGCGTCGCGTCGGCAAACGACATCCCATGTCTCATGGTGCCGATCACAATCCCGCCAAACAGATTCACGCAAAGAATGACGAGACAAGCAATCGCGTCGCCTTTGACGAATTTCATCGCACCATCCATCGCACCGAAAAGCTGACTCTCGCGCTCCAGATTCAATCTGCGCGCCTTGGCCTGTGCCTGATCGATGTCACCGTTTCGCAGGTCGGCATCGATACTCATCTGCTTGCCTGGCATCGCATCCAGCGTGAATCGCGCACCGACTTCCGCGACACGCTCCGCGCCTTTGGTAATGACGATGAACTGCGCGATCGTGATAATCAGGAAAATAACGATCCCGACGACGACATCACCGGCAATGACATAGTCGCCGAAAGCCGCAACGATCTCGCCAGCATCTGCATCACGCAAGATCAGCCGTGTCGTCGTGATCGACAAAGACAAGCGAAACAGGGTACTTAACAGGATCACGGGCGGCAGAACGGAAAAATCCACCGCACGGGCGCTATAAAACGCCACGATCAGAATGAGTACGGCAAATGCAATATTGAAGCCGACCATCACATCCACCACATAGGTGGGAAATGGAATGATCATCATGACGACTGCCGTCAGAATGAAGCAAGCGACGATCATATCGCTGCGCCGCGCAGCGGCGCCCAGGATACGATTGAGCTGAGCGTTCACGCTATTCATGCTACTTTCCCCAGCGTGTCCAGATGCTGTACCAGTATCTTCGCGGTTTCCTCTGTCTTGCCCATTGCCAGGAATGCGTTGGCCCGCACCATCGACAAGTCAGCCGCATCCACTCCCATGGCCTCTAACTTTCCAACGACATCCAGCGCACGCGCGCCATCGCCCGCCGCTGCGAATATCCTCGCCAACCCGTGCAACACACCCTCGTCATCGGGCTGCATGTGATAAGCCACCAGTTGGTACACCAATCCGCGATGAACATAGCCGTTTTCCGACAACAGCTCAGCGCGACGGCATAGCCACTGCAGGCTCAGATTGTCCAGATTCTCCATCGATTTCCTGTTCTTTATCATCCGGCGGCGTCGCATCCAGCACACGCAGGTGATGATCCATGTCCTCGGCGAACAACGCGCTGGCGCACTGCCTGACGTCTTCTGACATGGGCAGCGCAGGCAGCACACGATTGATCAGATGGCGTAAAACCACGACATTCCCGCTGGTCTCCTCCAGGACATCGCCCAAAGGGGGAACGGCGCTCACCGCATCGGCATTTCCGATCGGACCGCGGCGTCGCGCTGCCGGTTTTTTCGCCTCGGTTTCAAATCGTTTTTCCAGCGCAGGAGAGGATTCCGCTTCGCGCAAACGGCGCGTCCCCTGCATTTCGCGAGCGCGCCAAAGATCAATATCGGCCCGGGTTATCCGCATGCTCGTCTCTTTCCGTCAGAGACGGAAAATATGCTGCTGACCGTTCTTGACCAGCACCACCTCGTGCCGATCGATCTTCTCCAATACCCAGCCGTCTTCCATTACGGATCCGGGATAACGGCGCTGCCCCTGGCCATCGATAATATAGGGTGATGCGCCGGTCCAGACGGCCTGGATGACCATCCTCACTGCATGCGCCTCTGTCAGCTTCGACCTGAGCAAATAGTCTTTACCATAGGCACGATCGAACCACATCTGAATCTCATGCCACTGCGTTTTGGCATCGATGGGCAGTTCGCCAGAGATCTCTATCTGGCTCTGCCCTGCTCTCATCTGCAGCTGCCCTAATCCCGACGCCGTCAAACGAGCTTCCAATTGGCGCCGCACCAGGTCGAGGGGAACTTTTTTTTCAGGCTCTGCGAGCGCAATCAGGCTTGTTTGCGAGTCCGCCTCGCTGGCGATGCCAACGGGATACCACAGCATGTAGCCCAGCACGATTGCGATTCCCGCCATGGCGGGAAATAGAACCTTCATGCGGGAGGACAAGACCGAGGCCTGCGCTGCACGCCCATCGCGCGGATGGGCGACTTGCATGCGTGTATCGCCAATGCTGAATGACAATGGCAGCCGGGTCTCGCAGACATGGCCATCTGGTATTTTCAGTTTCCGATCCGTCTGGACAAGATCGGCATGCGATGCCAGGCTGAGCCCTCCCTCTGCGAGGTTCAGCGTGACATGATGGGCGGCAATGCCTGCATCGCGCAGCACAATGTCACACGCCATATCCGTGCCCAGCCGATACGCGGTATTCGTATCAAGCGATACGGCAGCGCCCTTGTGCAAGCCGCTCAAGATAAACAGCTGTGGTGTGCGTGTTTCGCTCACGAAAACAGACATATGCGGAAATAAGAAAAGGCCGAAGCCAAGACTTCGGCCTCGAGGCAATGATTAGTTCTGCGGACGCTGTTTGGAGGCGTCGAGTTCAGCCTTTTTTTCGGTGGTGATTTCGGTCACTTTGGCCGACAGTTCGATCGCGCGATCGAACGCGGCTTCCATCTTCTCGATCGAACCTTCAGCACCACCAGAGGTCGGGGTCACATTGCTCATAGCTAACTCCAGATAAAATTGGATAGGACAATCACCAATGAAGCCGGCCTTTAGAAACCGGACTCAACTCACAACGAGCAATTCATTGTGTCGTTGGCTCGTGACGCGTACATTACGTTTTCACATCGTTACAACACGGGTCGCGAGAGCTAGGGCTGAAGCACATACCGTTCGTGACAAACCGGCGCGCGTTTCATATCAAGCCCTCTTTGACCAGGATCCTCGCAACACGATCAAAGAACTGCTCTGGCAGGGCCTCACCCACCGCTGTCCGCCGTGTAATTTCCCTGGCCAGGGCTGGATCGTATATATAGGGCATGCCGTATCTATTCTGCGGGGCCCATAGCTGCGATGACGATTCCGGTGGCGCGACCACCACAACGACAGGCACCTTGGTTTCTCCGCGGCGATAACGCAATCCCACTGTCCAGGCATTCTCTGCACCGACAATGATCGAAGCCATGTGCGCCCCGCGAGCCGAGGACGAACTTTGCAAGGCATTGCGCTGCCGCGTGCGTTCTCTGCGGATTTCCGGCGAACCATCTGTATCTTTCCGTTCTCGCTTGAGTTCACTATGCGACATGCGCATATCTCTCGCAAAGAGCCATCGCTGCAACAGCAGATCAATCAGCCCTGTCACGAAGAATGCCAGAATCGCCGTGATCGAAAGCGGGATGAACAGATACCGGAACGACATATAGATGCATTGCTGGCCGCAGGCCGGCGCGCCAAACAGATAGGGCAGGCTTGTCTTGTAGACGAGGATAAATGCGGTGCCCAGCACCAGGACTTTGAACAGCGATTTCAGAAATTCGACCAGATTTCGCGCGCTGAACAAACGCTTGAACCCCTCGACGGGATTCAAGCGCTTGAAATCCGGCTTGACGGGATCTACCGAGAATAAAAAGCCCTTCAAGATCACTAGATTGCCCAGCACAACGACACAAACAACAATGATCAATATGGGAAACGTGGCCGTCATGAGCACGTCCAGCGCTTTTGCAACGAGAGAAGGCCATACCTGCGCAAACGCCTGATGCCGATCTCCCAACGCATCCGATATCTCTTGAAATAGCGATCTGACACGGGCTGCGATCTGCGGCGCGGAAAACCCCAGATAAATCGTACATACCAGCACGACCAGCGCCGTGATCATGTCCTGGCTCTTGGGCGCCTGGCCTTTCCTGCGCGAATCCTGGATTTTCTTTTGTGATCCAGGCTGTGATTTCTCTTCGCTGCTATCGCCGCTCATGGATTTCCCACCACCTTGGCAGCCCAATCAGAAACACCGGCCGCCGTATCGATAGCAGTCAACATATCCGGTATCAGAAACGCCATGTACAACACCATCAGCACCACAAACAACAGATTCTTGACCGGCATGGACAGGTCGAACACATGCAAGCTGGGCGCCATCCGGGACAAGTACGCCAGCAGCAGATCAGCGACCAGAATGGCCACCATCAAGGGAGCGACCATCAATACCGCCAACCCAAGGGCGTGATCGAGCAGCCCCAGGACCGCCGTTCCTGTTCCCTCTTGAAAGACTGGAAAAAATTCACCCGCGGGCCAGATGGCATAGCTGTCATAGATACCGCGCAACAGGACGAACAGGCCGTTCGACAGAAAGAACAACGCAATAATCAGAATACTGAATAACGTGGCGGTGACGCTGGACTCCGTAGCAGACATCGGATCCAGCAGTTGCGACATGGTGGAACCGCGCTGCAGATCAATCAGTTCGCCGGCCGCCTCCGCGGCCCAAATGGGAACGCCATAGATAGCTCCCAGGAGCATGCCGACCAGCATCTCCACGCCGAGCATTCCGACAAACGCGAGCGGCGAATGTGACGTCTCGGCCGTCACCAGCGGCAACAGCATGGGAACCGCCGGCAATGCAAACACCAGGGCGACCACTGATCGCAACAGCCCCGTCATGCCGAGGCGATTGAAGACCGGCGAAATCAGCACCACCCCCAAACACCGCGCCATGGCGAGAGACGCCGCCGTCAATACGGGGTACGCCACCTCCACCCAGATCGATACCCAACTGGAGATCGGAGAAACCGCTAGCGCGTCCACAGCGGGAAACCAGTCAGCAGTTGATCTGCGAAACTGGACACCTGCCCCGCCAGCATAGGCACTCCGACGATCAACGCAAGCAGGACGGCCACCAGCTTGACCGCCTGAGGCAGCGTCTGGTCCTGAATCTGTGTCAAGGCTTGCAGCAAGCCCACGCCAAAGCCGATCAAAATGGCAATGAGCAGCGCCGGCGCTGATAACAGGAGTACGGTCATCAGCGCCTTGTTCATGATGGAAATGATCAGCGTCTTGTCCATGCGATATCACCCCCCATAACTCGAAATCAGTCCGTGCATCAGTTTCGACCAGCCATCGACCACGACGAACAGGAAAATCTTCAATGGCACAGAGATCAGCGTCGGCGATACCATCATCATCCCCATCGCCATGAGCAGATTCGATACAATCAAATCGATGATCAGGAACGGGATATAGAGCAGGAACCCGATCTCAAAGGCACGAGCCAGCTCCGAGCCGACAAAGGCCGGCACCAGAACCACAAGATCGTCGTCTTTCAGGTTATGGCGAGCCTGCTCGGACCACAGCCCGTCGGTCGCATTGAGAAAAAACTCGCGCTCTTCGAGCGTCGCGTACTTAGCCAAGTGCGCCTGCAACGGAACACGCACTCGCTCGGCAATGTCTTTCAGGTCCTGGACGGAATTCAGTTGTATCTGGGTATCCTGGAACTGGTACCCGATCTCGCCGATCAACGGCGCTGTCACGTAGCTGGCGAGGATCAGGGCAATACCGTATAGCACCAGGTTCGGAGGGGTCTGCTGTACGCCGAGTGCATTACGGATCAGAAACAGCACAACGGAGATTTTCAGAAAACCCGTCATCGTCACAATGATCAGCGGCAGCAGACCGACCGTCGCGACCAGCAGAATAATCAGTGCGAGATTCGGCGAACCCTCAGCCATTCGATTTCGCCAGTCTGGTCACTCTCACACCCAACGTGTCGTCCAGGCGAACCAATTCCCCCTGTCCGATTTTCAGGCCGTTCACGATAAGGTCCACAGCTTGCTGCGCGCGCCGCTCCATCGGCAGCACGGCACCCGGCTTCAGCGACTTCAACTCGGATATCGTCAAGGATATTCGGCCGACCTCGCACACCAGTTGGACATTCATGTGCTCGAACATATCTTCGCCAATGCTATTCACTTGTTCGTTGACCGTACTCACAGGAACCTCTCTTCTTTCATCCATGTACCAACCGTTGGAGACAACGTAATGGTTGCCCTCGGTCCGGACATCGGACTGCTGGCCAGACGGCAGCACCAGTTGCAATGCCTCCAGCGGTTTACACAACAGCACCACGTCGCCGTACGCCAACGACTCCAATTGATGCAGCGGCAGCGTCTGGTATCCGGCCTGAAGGCTCGCAGCGAAAGGCACGCGTTGCCATAACTCGTCCCACTCATCCTCTTTTTTTCGAGGCAAGGCCGCCAACAACGATTGAGGCAGATCCAACCACATGCAGGTTTTCTCCGTTGCGTCTGCGGCACGTAATGTCAACGCCAGGCGTTCACCGCGATCCATGCTGGAGCACGCCGACGGCTCCTCGACGATCGGATCCCCCTCGAATGCCATACTCAATTGATCGAACAGGCCCGATAACAACCAGCGCAGTAGAAACTCCCGCAATGGCAAACCGGTGCGTGACCATCCATCCCGTTCGATCGCTGACAACCCTGCTTTGACACATAGCGTATTCAGCCAGCCACCATCGACATGCAACCGGCCCCGGCCTCGTTTCCACGTGAGGCTTACGCTGCATGACGGGGGCAGCTCCGTATCAAGGGTGCGACTCACACTGCATGACAGACCCTGGCCCAGTGCGGAGAAATCCGCCAATGCCCAGGTATCGCCCGTCTCCATCAATGCGGCGCGTGGCTTGTCATGGATGGGCAGCGACGGCCAGAGCGCCGTGATCTTCTGAGCCTGGCCATCATCCAGCATGTCGAACTCCACGTATGTCGTCCTGGATCATCTCCGCCCGCAGCGCATCGCGCTTTGCGCGCTGCCGGTCTTCGTCATTGACGAACTGCCCCCAGCTTTCCAGCTTGCGTAGCGCGGTAATATGGCGATCGACAACCTCTTCCCGGCATATGGTGGCCTCGCGCAGTGCTGCTACGAGGTCCTGCAGATGATGCTCTGCCTGCTCGACATGCTCAGCATCCGCTTCGTCCTGTACAGACACCGACAGAAGATCGATGTGGTCAAACGACCCGCTGTGCAATGCTTGCCATCGCTTGTCTTGCCGCCCCTTGGTTTCATGCGCCAGGCCTTCGGCGCGGCGACGCGCCTGCAGCACGTCCTGTTCGAGTTGCGCGCATCGATGAGCGTGCTGATGACGCAAGCTCGCCATCCGCTCTTCTCGCCGGGCACGCACTGCTTTCAACGCCATCAGGTCTTTTACGTCCAGGCTCAACTGATCAACCCTCGCAGTTGGCGTTCGGTCTCGGCAAACGTAGAAATGGAATCCCTATCCTGCCGCAGAAAATGCTCGATCGCTTCGTGGCGTTCGATGGCCCGATCCGTTTCCGGCTCGGTACCTGGCACGTACTCCCCTAGGCGCATCAGTAGCTCGATCTGCGCGTAGCGTGCCATCAGCTCACGCACCTGCGCAGCAGCTTTTGAATGATTGCTGGAGACGATTTTTTCCATCAGCCGGCTACGGCTTTTCAGGATATCGATCGCGGGAAAACGATTGCGGCGAGCGAGCTGCGCATCCAATACGATGTGACCGTCCACGATAGAAGTCACTTCCTCGGCAATGGGATCAGCCTCGCCTTCGCTTTCTGTTAGCACCGTGTAAATCCCCGTGATGCTGCCCACTCGACCAGGCCCCGCTCGCTCCATCAGGTCCGGTAACGCGGCAAATACCGAAGGCGGATAGCCGCGGCGTGTCGGAGGCTCTCCTGCGGCCAGGCCGATTTCCCGCCAGGCCCGTGCGTAACGCGTCACGCTATCGACCAGCAGCAGCACATGCTTTCCCAAATCGCGAAAGTACTCGGCCACGCTGGTTGCCGTCGCAGCCGCTTTGACCCGCTCCATGGCCGGCCGGTCCGATGTTGCAACTACCGTCACCGTACGCGATCGGGTCTGCGCTGTCATGGCATCCTCGACCCACTCCCTCACCTCGCGCCCGCGCTCGCCGATCAAGGCAAGAACGATAACGTCGGCCTTGGCCCCCGCCAGCATGGATGCCAGCAATGAGGATTTTCCGGCCCCAGCTTCGCCCTGAATACTGATACGCTGTCCCTGGCCCACCGTCAGCATGCCATCGATCGCCCTAACCCCTAGAAAGAACGGTCGCTGAATCCGTCTGCGATAAATGGCAGGCGGCGCGGACACATCGACGGGACGCAGTTCAAGCTCGCTCGAGTGAATGGGCGAGCGAGCATCCAGGCTGCGGCCAAAAGCATCGATGACCCCACCCAGCAGGCCGTGCCCCACGGCAATATGGAATTCACGGCCGGTTCGGAGCACCGGGCTGCCCGCACTGATCCCGTTCACGTTGGCCATTGGCGCCAGCCACGCGTGCTCGCTCTCAAAGCCGACGACTTCCACGGGGATGCGTTGCCTGCGGTCGGATAGCGGCTCGATATGACCGTACTCGCCCAGACGGGCGCCCGGCAACCAGGCCCGGATAGTCTGCCCTCGCACTTCCAGCACCTTGCCTTGATATGGCCGGCTATCGGCGTGCTCGATGGCGGCCTTGAGGGCTGCCATCGGATCGCGTTCTGCGGTTGTAGCAGCGGCCGCTGTCACAGCTCAGTCCCCTCGGCAGGAGACACCGTTCGAAAAATCCGCTCCCACTGAGTCTGAGCGCTCAGTTCGATGGTGCCTAGCGGCGTTTCCAGAAAACACATCGAGCCCTGCAGGATGCCGTCTTCGACCAGGCAGACCTTGTATTTATCCGAAAACACATCGCGCTCGCGCAACGCATCGGCGATACCTGGCGGGACGCGCAGCGTGACTTTCAAGGGTTCGCGCAGATCTTGCATGGCGTTGGCTGCGACACGTTCAATCAGGTCAATATCATCCAGGCTTCCCAGAATCTTGCGCACTGAGGTATCGACCACCTGTATTAGCTGCGGTGTCAGACACTGCAGGTAGTCATCGCGCGCCTGGGTAATCTCCAGCGCGAGACGGGCGGCGTCTTCCAGGCCCGCTTGCCGGCCGTCATCGTATCCCTGCCGCCGCGCTTGCTCTTGCATTTGTTGTGCGTCGATCGCCGCCTGCTGCATCGTCGCTGCAACGTCCCGTTTTGCCTGCTCGAGGAATTGTTCGCCCTCACGCCAAGCCGCGACGCTTTCAGCGCGCAAAATGGGGGTTTCGGTTTCGGGCTGTCTCTGAATGCTCATACGGCCTCCGGCATTATGGCAACAAGCATGCTCAGACGAAGCACCAGACGTTTTCCGTACGTGTGATCCAGTTGCCAGACCTTGAGCGTGGCCTCGTCGTTTGGCGCGTCCTTGAGCCTGGCCCAAGCCGACAGGCCGGGACCCAGATCATTTCGCCAGGCCCCAAGCATTTCTTGGCCTGTACGCTGTATCCAGGACGGCCATGCCGATGGCTCATCAGGCGTGGCGCCAGATTGCGGCAAGCTCTCGTCCTCCATAGACTCCGCCAGGCCCTGCTCTACCCAATGCCACCAAGCACTGCCCAGGCGCTGTTCGATTTGCCTCAAAACAGGACCACGTACCTCGCGTGCCAGACGCCCCGACCAATACATCAAACCGCAGGCAGTTGCGGCGTCTCGCCATGCCTCGGCGCCCAATGCCATCAAAGCAGCATCATGCGACGCAGGCTGCATGACCGTTAAGGGCGGTAACGCATATTGTTGCTGCAACAGCCTGACGAGCAGTGTTCGTTCACGTTGCTGTCCAACGGCGGTCCAGAAGGCGGTATTGTCCAGAATGCAGAGCGGCCGCAGAATGTCCGCAATGTAATCAATATGCACCCCCGGCAATGGATCGTCCTGAAAATCCTTCCAGGGCCGGCTCACGATAGTGGAATCAGCCATTGCCGGGAGATTGACGATAGGTGCGGACAGTTCGTAATGAGCGCCTGGTTCTCCACCATGTCGCAGCAGCAGCCAACCCCGCGATTAGCAACACTATCAAGACCGCCAGCTGCGTCAGTTTTCCTGCACTTTGCTCAGGAATCGAAATGCCCATCCACGTGGTCATTCGCGGCATATCTGAGCCAGCTTGCGCCGGTGCAGCGATGGGAATGACAGAGACACGCTCGTAATCCAGGCCGGAAATACTGCCTGCGACCAGCGACTTTATCTTGGGAATCAGCGGCTCGATGTCCACACCGGCGTCATATCTCACAAACACGGCAGCAGAGGCGGTTTTGTTCGTGCGACGTCTTGTGTCGTCATCGGGTAGATCCACATGTACGCGTGCCGTACGAATGCCATCGACCTGCGACACCGTGTTCGACAACTCCTGGCTCATGGCGTAGACGAATTGCGCCCGCTCCTGGGTCGGCGAAACCACTAATCCGTTGCTCTTGAATACATCTCCCAGCGATGCAAAGTGCGCCTCGGGCAATCCCGACGCCTCCAGGATCTGTACCGCCGCGGCGAACTGATCCTCGTCAACGGTGACGGTCAGACTGCCATCCTTGGCCGCTTTCCGTCCCGCCTGCACACCATGTTTTGAAAGCGCCGAGATCATCTGATTGGCTTGGCGCTCGTCCAGGCCCGAGTACAGGTCCGCCTGACAGGCTTGCAGCAGCGCGACACTGAAAAGCACCACGGCCGCACGCATTGTGCAGCGCCAGAGCCGTTTGTACACTTACTGTCCTCGCAACAATGTATTAACTGCGCCCGATACTTGCGTGGCGCTGCGCACGACTACCTGCGTTTCGATCGAGTAGTCGAACATCACACTCAAGGATTGCAGGACAGTCATCACGCGCGGATCAGTGCGCTCGGCGCCCGTATTCGGGGCCTGAGGCGAATCGCTGTAAACAGGATCACCGCTGGACATCTGCTTGACGCGTTCGGAAAACGATCTGGTGCGTTCCAGATAGTTGTCCAGATGCCCAGACAATGCTTGGCCAACCTGTCCCAGATCGGTGAGATGTCTGTCACGAGCGAGCTCGGCCATCGCCTCAAATAGATTCTGCGAGACAGGACTCACGCTGTCAGTAGAGAGCACCGCGTTCGGCGTAACGCCAAGAGGACTGGGCAATTCCATCGCGTTTCGTATGACGGCAGTTGCCGGATTATTCGTCGGACGTCGCTTCGCTGAGGATCTCGTTCATACGCGGCGACACGATGGTTTGCATCAGGAACCCGACGCCTTGTTCGATCACCTGATCCAACGCCTCGGACGATTCCGGATCCTCCTTGGCGTTTTTCACGGCGTCATCAAATGCTGCATCGTTAGTCACCGGCTCGGTAATCGATGAACTGTCCACGGGGGTAATCGACATCGCCTTACTCCTTTTAATCAATCTCGGGCTCATGACCCACAGCAAAACTCAACGAGGCACCACGACATGCTGGCCGCCCGATGCACCGCGAAACACCGTTACGCTCATGCCGCTGCCTCGTGCGGCAGCAGGAGACGGCTTTGCAGAGATGACGGCAGCCACTCGTTCGCGAAATTCGGCAGGCCCCGTCACGATCAAGCTACGTGACGCCTCATCCACCGTGACGCTGACGCCCTCTCCTTTTTGAGACCACTGCTTGGCGATCTCTGCGCGCCGTTGCGTACCGAGATGCGCGGCCTCCAACCACTGCGTGACACTCTCCTGTTGCGCAGTGACAAATAGCGTACCCTTATCCAGATACCAGACGAGATCATGCGCAGCCGCCAAGCGGTGCATGAAAGTCGCTACCGTGCCGTCGCGCTGCGCACCCGCACGAACAACGCCGCCGATCTTATCCGAGATCACCGCGGGTATGCCCAGGTTGCGCCGCAATTCACGCAAAACGTCTTTCAGATCCTGCTCGACGACGACATAGGGATATGGGCTTTGCAGCACGGCATCTTCATTTTCCGGTGCCGCCCACACTGGCCACGATACAAACCATAAACCGATTGACGCTGCGGCCATCAAGCCGCAAAGATCCCGCCATGATCGCGCTGGCACCCGCACTTATCTCTCCAACTGGTTGAAGCGATTATCACGACTCATAATGACAGGTACATTGCATTTTGTGCAGAGCTTGACCGGCAATGTGACAACTCGTGACTCGAATCGTCAACTAAATTTGGCGGCAGGATCAGGTATGCGCGTTGATCGGCGTACTCTTGACGAATGTCGAGAACCGGCGCTGACGGGATCGAAATCAACAGACAAGGCAAAGAATGGGCGAACTGAAGAAAACAGAGCTGACCGAATTTTTTCCTCTCGCCTATGCGCACTGGTATGCCGCCAGTCTCTTTAGAGAGGCGGGATATCCGCGCGCAGAGATACTGTCATTGCTCGGCATCGATGCAGTGCGATTACAGCAGTGCAACGAACGTTATCGGCAGCTGCATTTCGCCAACACCGGTTGGGTGGCCAGCGCTTACCAGCGCGACGGGCTTGCGGAGCCGGAACAGGATCGCATGCTGTTCGACCATCTGACAGCGAATGACGGCATTAGCCTGCCTGTGCCAGAGACCTTCAGCATGCGCAGAGAGCTTGGGACATTGCGACGGGCAGCCGAGGCCAATCCGCATATCGGCCCCTTTGCAAATGTGGATTGGACGGCGCACTACATTTGCGAGAGACCTTTCCCGACCATACGCTATGTCCACAATGGCAGACACGTCTATGTCGATGGCGCGCCGATCACGGACCGTAAAGGCGCTGCGCTTGCCGGCGTGGATCCGCTGAGTTTCCGGCAACTCGGCGACCGCTGGTTTTGTGACGATCAGCGTGTCTATGGTCAGGGTGAAACTGCTACGAAGCTGTTCTGGTTTGTCGCTCGCGGCGCCGATCGTGACAGCTTCACCGTGCTGAATGAGCGTTATGGCGCCGACAAAGCTGCTGGCTATTACATCACCAATCGGCGTCTGCCGACCGAGGAACCTGGCACATTCGAGATCGTCAACTACTACTACGGCCGCGGGCAAAAGCCCGGCAACCATGTCAATGAAAGCCATTACGCAAAAGACAGCCGCAAGGTCTATGCGTATGGCATGACGATAGACGGCGCCCACGCACCGACGTTTCATTCCATTGGTGATGAGGGTGTGTACTTCGCCGACCAGCGCTATATCTATTGGGAAAACAAGCCTGTCCCCGACGCCGATCGAGAGAGCTTTACCTGCGCCTCGGAGGCCGGCCAATATTGCGCCTATGACAAAGACCGGCCCTATTACGCCGGGAAACCTCAATCCGTTTCGGGCGAATTCAAACGCTGGAAGGAATATTTTGAGGCCCATCCCGAGATCACTGATAGTTGGTGGCATCGGGAAAAGACCAGGCGCGAAGCATCGCTATCCCCTTCCGATCAACCGGTATTGATCGGCGGTCCATATTTCAGTGACGGCAGCAGAATTCTGGTGAGGCCGTCATCCTCTCGCGATGGACAATGGGTGTCGCTCGATCATATCGATCACGAGAGCTTTCGCCATATCGTCGACGTCTTTGCCGAGGACCGGCACGGTTTGCGTTATTTCATTCCTGGCCTTGAACGCTATGGGTGTGAGCCTGTGAAAGGCGCGAATACGGCGAGCTTCGAAAAAGTAAACGGCCCCTGGTTCAGGGATAAAGGACAGGCTTACTATCTCGACAGCAATGCACCGATGCCCGAGTTTGTCATCGTCAAGGCCGATATGAAGAGCTTCGAGGTGTTGGGCGACAGCTACGCCCGCGATGCAAGGGGGTTGATCGTGCAAGGCGTACGCAAGCGTGGCATCGACGATCCCTCAGCAGTACACGCCATCGGGCATTCATTCGCGCGCGTGGGGGATACCCTGCTCTATCGCGGCAAGCCCGTCACCAAACCCGGCAAGGTCGATCCCGCCAGCGCACGCGGCGTCCACGACCAGTTGTTGATCGACTCACACGGCCACATGCTGTTCGGGGGGAGCTATCGCAAGCCTATCGCGGGTATCGATCCCTCGACGCTGCAATTTCTGAACCGGGTGTTTGCGGCAGATGCGTGCCGTGTGTATGCGATCACGGACAGCGGACTATTGTTGTGTGAAGGAATCGACCGAGAACAGGTTCAAACAATGGGAAACTACGCGGTGCGAGTAGCAGATACGAAGTTCCATGTTTCCGGCGGCAGACTGGAGCGAACTGCTTTGTGACAACTCGTCCGCTCACTGCCGCATCCAGTAATAGCCTCCAGGGCGCTCACTCCAGCTTGATATTGGCCTTTCTGACCACTTGCCGCCATTTTTCGTTTTCAAGCCGAACCCGTTCTGCAAAGGTGGCCGGATCACTGGCGATGATCTGAAAGCCAGACTCATTGAAAATGCGGCGACGCGCGGGTTCGGTCATTACCTTGCGACTATCCTCGGCGATCTTCTGAACGATCTCTGCCGGCGTATTCTGTGGTGCAAACAACGCGAACCAAACGTTCGTCTCGAACCCGGGATATCCCAGTTCGGCTACCGTCGGCACATCGGGCAAGAGCGGCTGTCTTTGCGCGCTGGTCACCGCCAATGCGCGTAAACGCCCTGCCTGGATATGTGGAAGACTCGTCATAATGACGTCGAACATCGAATCCAGACGACCCGCCAGCAAGTCATTCATCGACAGAGCAGATCCCTTGTAAGGGATACCCAGCAACTGGATACCGGCCTGCGACATGAATAGTTCCATTGCCATGTGGGTGGTGGCTCCCACTCCGCCTCCAAAGGTCAATTCGCCGGGATGCCCTTTCGCATAAGTCACGAATTCTTGCAAGGAACGAAACGAAGATGAGGGAGGCACCGACAACACCTGGGCAATCGAGACCAGCTCGGTTATCGGAACAAAAGCGCGCTCAGCATCGTAGGACATCTGAGAAACAATGTGGGGCAACACGGATTGCGTGGTCTGTGTGCCGAATAACAAGGTATATCCGTCGGGCTCGGACTCAGCGACCACCCGCGACCCGATCAAGCCGCTCGCGCCGTCTCGATTTTCGATGACCACGGGCTGTTGCCAGCGTTTGCTCAAACCTTCGGCCAGGGAACGGGCGATCTGGTCGGTCGAGCCGCCAGCCGAGAACGGAACAATGATCCTGACCGGACGCACCGGGTAGTCCGTCTGAGCCATCGACGAGCCTGCTGTAATCAAGACGAACCCAATGCCTGCAACGAGCCTCGCCGCATACTGCGACATGATTGAACAGATTTTTTTCATTTCATCCCCTGGAGATTTGATTATTGAAAAGCCAAAGCCTTGCTCGTCAGTTCCTCACCATACAGTTGGCGTGCGGCGTCTGCAGAGACCAAACCGTCCAATAGGTCCGCGGCCAGTGCGTCGAATGAACGTAGTGTGGGATCACCGAACCCGGCTCCCCCAGGAGTTTCAATGCGGACGGTCTCACCTTTTGCCAAGGCGAGATGCCTCACCTTGGACGACAGAATTTCTTCGTTATCCCGGCCTGGGTTGCGCAGCAGCCTGCCACGCCCTCCCTCACGACCGCCCTCTGCCCCTGCAGCGCCTTGTACATGACTGTCCGAGCGTGCCGAGAAAATCGTGTCATCCTGCAGTGCTCGAACTTCGCGCACGATTCCCAAGCCTCCGCGATGACGGCCGGCACCACCAGAGTCAACGGCGAATCCGTAGCATTCGACGCGCAGGGGAAACTCATGCTCGAGTATCTCAGTCGGTAAATTACGGGAGTTGGTGATATGTACATGGATACCGTCCATGCCGTCGGCGGTATCGCTGGCCCCCGCCCCACCGCCGAGCGTCTCGCCGCAGAGATAAATGCCGCCGCTATCCGGATGGACACCAGAGAACGAAATCGTCGGCATGGTATCCATGCTTGAGGCGATCGATCTTTCGCGCGGCACAAGTCCTCGAAATGCGCCGATGATGGCACCGGCAAGGCGCTGACACGTAATCGTGCGCGCACCGCATGCTGCGGGCGATCGGGGATTGACGATGGACCCTTCGGGTGCCCGGATGACGATGGCATCGGCCATCCCCCGGTTCGCCATGAGATCAGGATCCAGCATCGCTTTGACGCAGTAGTACACCGTCGCACGCAGCGCACTTTCCGATACATTGAGGCCTCCGCGCGACTGAGTGCCGCTACCCGTCAAATCAACGACCAGCTGTTTACCCTCTTTGTAGACCGTAGCGGTCAACGGCACACGATCGCCTTGGCCGGTGCCATCATCATCAAGCCAGGTGGTAAAGGCAGTACTGTCTTGTGGGAGCGCAGCGATGCGATACTCGGTCCGGCGCAAGGTGTAGAGCAGCAAGTCGTCCACGGCGCGCTGGAAACCGGTAGCACCTCCCAGACGACGGATCAAGGCCTGAGCGGCAACCGCTCCTTTCTCGTTGGTGGCTATCTGGACACGCAGATCAAGCGCACGCTCTTCGGGCAGCCGTGAATTCAGCGCGATCATGCCGATAAGGTCATCGTCGACCTGATGAGCCCGTGCGACACGAATAATGGGAATCCGCAGCCCTTCTTCATAGATACTGCGCGCGGCAGCGGATGTGGACCCTGGAACCACACCTCCCACATCAGAGTGGTGTCCGATATTGGCAGCGAAGGCCGCTAACGAGCCGTCGACAAAGACGGGCGTAATAATGGAGATATCGGGCAGATGTGTTCCCCCCGCTGCGTAAGGATCATTGCACACATACACGTCGCCTTCCTGGATTTCAGTCACCGACCACCTGGCCAGCACGGCCTCGACGGATCCCATCAGCGATCCCAGGTGCACAGGAATATGCGTGCCCTGCGCGATCAAGCGTCCGAATCCGTCGAACATGCCAACGGAAAAATCTCTACGTTCCTTGATCTGTGGCGAGAACGAAGCGCGCATGATGTTGCTGGCCATCGACTCGGTAATGGCAAGAAGCCGATTGGTGAAGACTTCGACAGCAATGGGATCGAAGCCTCGCTCCGGCAAAGCATGTTGTTGGCTCATGGATATACTCGCTATAACGTTTTAGATTCGAATGAGGATATTTCCGAGCGAGTCAATCACTGCAGACTGACCAGGAAGCACGACCGTGGTGGAGCTCATTTCCTCAATGATGACGGGGCCTGCCAATTCCATTGCGGCAGGTAGGGAATCACGCCGATAAACCGTTGTCATCAACCAACCCGTGTCGACGCCAAAATATACTCGCCGCTGATCCCATGAGGGTGCCGTCGCCGTCTGTGTCGAAATCGATAGACTGTCCTTGGCAACCAGGCCGACGGCCTGTAGTCGACAGTTGACGATTTCGATGACACGCCCCGGATTGTCGTGACCATGCTGAGCGCGATGCGCCTGATGAAATGCCTCGACGAAGCCCTGCATATCACCGTCACGCTCGGCGTCCACCAAGACTCGAATATCGTGCGTTTGGCCCCGGTAACGGCCGTCTATATGGAAATGGAATCGACGGCTGGCCCGCGGAACATCCTCTTGTGCCAACCACGCATCGCCCTCCTGCTGCATGTCCTGCAGGACATGTCCCACAGTACGCCAGGTATCTTCGTTCAAAGGAATCAACTGCGTTCGCACAAAGTCACGGCTGACGTCAGCCAGCAGGATGCCACGCGCACACAGCGTACCCGGTTCTTTTGGTACCAACACCTGACCGATCCCACACTCCTGTGCCACTTCTACAGCATGGAGCGGACCTGCACCGCCAAATGCGAACAACGTGAAATCTGCCGGATCGTAGCCGTGCTCGGTCGAGACCGCACGAATGGCGCGGCTCATATTCGCCGTCGCTATTTTCAAAATCCCATGTGCGGCCTCTTCCACACTCAATCCCAAAGGCCGCGCAATCCACTCATCAATGACAGCTACCGCCCGATCTCGATCCACCGTCATACGTCCGTCGAGCAACGTCTCTGGGTTGAGCCGGCCCAGGACGATATTCGCATCCGTGAGCGTGACCTCTTCTCCACCTTTCCCGAACGCGACGGGTCCGGGCACCGCACCGGCGCTCCTGGGGCCGACTTTCAGTGCCCCGACATCGTCGAGTTGTGCAATGCTGCCGCCTCCGGCACCGACGACATGGATATCGATCATTGGCATTTTTACGGGATGCCCCGCTACCAATCGGTCCGAAGTGAAACTGGGATGGCCGCCCGTAATGAGCGACACGTCGGTACTGGTGCCTCCGACGTCAAACGTAATGATCTCCGATATTCCTACTGCCGCCCCGATCACCGTAGAGCCGACGACGCCCGCTGCAGGGCCGGACAGGCAGGTGAGGACCGGCAGATTCTCTACTGTTTTCAACGGCATCAAACCGCCATTGGAATGGAACGTCAAAGGTTCAACGCCCACGCCGACGTCGTTAAGTCGAGTGCGCAGACGATCCAGATACGTTTGCATGCGAGGTGCGACATATGCATTGAGCGCTGTCGTCGACGTTCGTTCAAATTCACGGAATTCAGGTAGCACTTCATTAGAGATGCTGACGTGCAGCTGCGGCGCGACCCGCTGGATCACGCGACGCGCTTGCTCTTCATGAGAGGAATTGCGGTAGGAATGAAGGAACACCACCGCAATGGATTGCACTCCATCGGCTACCAGCTTTTTGACCTGCTCAGCCAGTGATTCCTCATCCAGATCTCGCAGCACATCACCGCTGGCGGCAAGACGCTCGTCGACCTCCATACGATGACGCCGCTGAACGAGCGGTTCAGGCTTGTGAACAGCATGATCGTACAGTGCTGGGCGAGTCTGGCGTCCGATCGCCAGAACATCGCGAAAGCCTTTGGTTGTCACCAATCCGGTTGTTACGCCCCGGCGTTCAATCACCATATTGGTCGCAACCGTTGTGCCATGCCCGAAGTACGCGACGTCGCGTGGCTCGACCGAGACGCGCTCCAGCATTTCGCGTGCTCCCTGCGCAATCGCTATCGACGGATCCGCAGGAGACGATGGCACTTTGAAATAACACAACGCCCCCGTCTCGCTATCGGCCATCACGAAATCCGTGAACGTGCCACCCACATCAATACCTATCCGAACCATGCCTTTTCCGATTCAATGAACGTCGATGTGTGAATCTTGGCGCGCCAGTCACTCATAAACAACTACACAAGTTATTGGACGCACATAATTAAATGTTATGCTTTCCCTGGCATTGGCCCTCATCCGTGGCGTCCTTTTCAAAGTGCTGAAGCCGCTCTCCTCTGCTTTAGATAACGGTGGTCCATTCACCTATGTCACTCAATCCAAGACAGCTCGAAGCCTTCCGTAAAGTCATGTCTGCAGGCAGCATGACGCTGGCGGCGGAACTGCTGGAAATCAGCCAACCCGCCGTGAGCCGATTGATCAGGGATTTGGAAACATCGCTATCCATCCGGCTATTCCGGCGCGAAGGCAACCGTCTCATCCCAGGAGCGGAAGCCCGGCGGCTTTTCCGCGAGGTAGAGCGCTTTTATCAGGGCATGGAGTCGATCGAGCGCGTTGCGCTTGATCTCAAAGCGGCCCGCGTCGGCAACCTGCGCGTCGCCACCATCAGCGCATTGGGACTGGGATTTATGAGCGAGGGTATTCAAGCCTTCGCTCAAGCTCATCCCAGAGTTTCCATCTCCATGGATGTCTGCCCGTCACAAGACGTGCTGGAACTAGTGACAGCCAATCAAGTCGATGTGGGGTACATCGGCTTCATGGGCACAGAATACCCAGGCGTCGATGCATTCCAACAAGCCTCGGTTGCAGCGGTATGTGTGCTCCCTCGAGGCCATGCGCTTGCTCGAAAAAAAGCCGTGCGCATCACGGATCTGCACGACCAGCCGTTAATTTCGCTGCACTCGAACAGCCCCCTTCGTCTACGTGTCGACATGGCAATGGCATCGGCAGGAGTACGATGCCGGCATGTCATGGAAACGACGTTCGCGCACTCGGCCTGCAGCCTCGTCGCGTCAGGGCTGGGCATTACTATCTCAGATCCCTTCACCGCGACCCAGCTGCGGGATCCGCGTATCGTCTGCCGACCGCTCGTTCCGGAAATTTACTATACGTTCTCAATGGTCTTGCCATCACATCAGCCGCGCTCCAAAGTGGTCAACGACTTCATCGGCGCGATGAAGGTGCTTTTCGAAAAACACTTTCCTGCTTCGAGCAGTTGACGGTCGTTCATAGACCATCGCGCGTCACGACGGCGTCCGTCGATAGGCACCGGCGTAGTCAGGCCGTTGAAAGAAAATCTCTGTACCATTCGCTGCGGTGCAAAAAAATTCGTGAGTCGCGGATTTTTTCTGTCATCGTTGGCGCCGTCACATCTGGCGTTTGTCCTGTAATCATTTATTCACAATGGTTTCCTTGATTCGCTCATACCGAATCGCACAGGCATAGTCCGTTCTTCGTCGCGCCAATAAGGGGCATGTTGCGCCCCATTTTTGTGCAGCACACCAGGATACGTCCGCTTAAATGTTCCCCACCCTGTCGTTGTTGATCTGGGTGCCCATCGTGGCCGGCGCGCTTGTCATGGCGCTTGGTAACGACCGGCATCCGAATGCTGTCCGCTGGCTGTCGCTGATTGCCGCTTTGATCAGTGCAATTCCCACCATACCTCTCGTGCACGGCTTTGAAGGCTCTGTACCAGGCTTGCAGTTTGTCGAGTATGCGCGCTGGATTCCGTCATTTGATGCTGCGTGGCATGTGGGCGTGGATGGTATCTCGCTGTGGATGATCACACTCACGGCGCTGACGACGATCGTGGTGGTGCTCGCATCCTGGCGCACGATCAATACGCGCATGGGGGCTTATTACGGCAGTTTCCTGGTGTTGTCGGGTCTGATGCAAGGCGTGTTTTCGGCACAGGACGGTTTGCTGTTCTTTGTGTTTTTCGAAGCAACGCTGTTGCCTTTGTACCTGCTGATCGGAGTCTACGGACGCCAGAATCGCAATCACGCCGCGATCAAGTTTTTCTTCTTTTCGTTCACCGGTTCGTTGATGATGCTGGTGTCGGTGCTTTACCTTTATTTCGAGGCCCATAGTTTCGATCTGGCGAGCTGGCATGCACTGCAGTTGCCGTTTGGCGTACAGATTGCGCTGTTCATCGGTTTTCTCGCCGCGTTCTCGGTAAAAGTGCCGATGTGGCCGGTGCATACCTGGCTGCCCGACGTGCACCTCGACGGCCCGACTGGCGCAGCTGTCATGCTCGGCATGCTGAAGATGGGCGGCTACGGCCTGATGCGCTTTAATCTGCCATTGCTACCGGATGCCAGCCATTATCTGGCGCCGATGATGATCGTGCTCTCGCTGGTGGCCGTAGTCTACGCCAGTATCGTCGCACTCATGCAAACCGATCTGCGCAGACTGCTGGCCTATTCGACGGTGTCCCACATGGGTCTGGTCACGCTCGGCCTGTTCATGTTTTCCGATATGGGCACGGCGGGCGCGGTCATGCAGATGATTTCGTACGGTATCGTCTCGGGCGCGATGCTGCTGTGTACGGGCATGCTCTACGACCGCACACACAGCGCGACGATCGACGCCTATGGCGGTGTAGTGCAGACCATGCCAAAGTTCGCGGTATTCGCAATGTTGTTCGCGATGGCCAACATCGGCATGCCTGGCACCTCAGGTTTTGTCGGCGAGTTCCTGGTCCTGATGGCGGCGATCAAAGCCAATTTCTGGATTGGCGCAATCGCTGCGCTGACCTTGATCCTCAGCGCGGCCTATACGCTCTGGATGTACAAGCGCGTGATCTTCGGTGTCGTGACCAACGCTCGCGTCGCCGCACTCAAGGATCTGAGCCGTCGCGAATTCGCACTGCTCGGCGCCATGGCCTTGCTCGTACTGGGCATTGGTATCGATCCGAAGCCCATCACCGATGACATTGATGTCTCGACCCAGCAACTCGTGCAAGGCATGGAGGAACATCGCCTTGCGCATGTCGAAGACACGTGGATTCATGGTCCGCACATCATCCACCGCAGCATCGCAAAGCGCCATGGCGCTACCGGCTAAGGCGGCCATTGAGGTGATGCCACCCTCGTTTTTTACAGAAATGTGAACGACAATGAAATGTATCTCATTCCGTCTGGCTCCTCATGGGAAAATACATAGATCACGGAATGATCTGCAGCATTCCATTATCGCGCGCGGCAGCGTCAGTTCGACGATTGAACGGCGGCTCGCGCCAACGTCGCACCGGGACTCAGCTATCGGCCGTCATTCCGCCCCGAAGACGATGACCCATTAGTGCAGCGTTCGGGAGGCACAAGGTAGAATCGATACGTGTCCCACTTTGAGGGCCTGCCCGCCCTCGCCGCGTAGATGACCCTTGGCCAGAATCTGTTGCTGTTATTCGCGCTGCTGATCGCATCGGCTTTTTTCTCTATTGCCGAGATCTCCATCGCCGCTTCGCGCCGCCTGCGCCTGCGACAACTTGCCGAAGACGGCAACCCGCGGGCCGAGGAGGTTTTACGTGTGCAGCAACAGCCGGGCCATTACTTCACGGCGATTCAAATCGGCGTCAACGCATTGGCGATACTGGGCGGCATTGTGGGCGAAGGCATTTTCAGCCCCAGCTTCTCGCGTTTTCTCAGCCAGTGGCTGCCGCCGGAAATGGCCGCATCGCTGGGTTTTATCGGCTCGTTTGTGCTGGTGACGTCGCTATTCATCATCCTGACCGACCTCATCCCCAAACAGGCGGGCATGGCGGAGCCCGAGCGTTTTGCGCTGCGTGTGATCGGACCCATGCGCATGCTGGTGCGAATTTTCTCGCCGCTGGTCTGGGTGTACTCGCGCAGCGCCGACCAACTGATGCGTTTGCTGCGTCTGCCGACACGGCGCGATGAGCGCATCACGTCGGATGACATTCTGGCACTGGCCGAGGCCGGCACACGCTCGGGCGTGCTGGCGCGCGGTGAGCAGCGCATCATTGAAAACATCTTTGAACTGGACACGCGCACGGTATCCAGCGCCATGACCCAACGCGACCGCATCGCGTGGTTTTCGCAGGACGCACCCGAAGACATCATTCGCGCGCGCATTGCTGAAGAGCCTTTTTCCACGTATCCGGTGTGCCGGGGCGATATCGATCACGTCGTGGGCTATGTGGACACTCGAGACCTGTATCAACGATTGCTGAACGGACAATCGATCTCCCTGACTGACAGCAAGCTCATCCACAAAGCGTTGGTCGTGCCGGACAGGCTGACTCTGGCGGAGGTTCTGGAGCAGTTTCGTCAGGTCGGCGAAGATTTCGCGATGATCGTCAATGAATACAGCTTGGTCGTGGGATTGGTGACACTCAACGATGTCATGAGCACTGTGATGGGCGAGCTGGTGTCACCGTGGGACGAAGACTTTATCATCCAGCGCGATGACAATTCGTGGCTGATCGATGGCGCTACACCTATCCAGGATGTAGGCCGCGTACTCGGCATCGAAGAGCACCTCAATGGAGAAGAATACGAAACGCTGGCAGGGTTCCTGATGGACGCACTGCGCCGTGTACCACGCCGTACCGACGTCGTTTCCCTGGGCGGCTACAAGTTCGAGGTCATGGACGTGGATACTTATCGCGTGGACCAGGTATTAGTGACCCGTGTCACGGCGCCAGCGCCATCCGGTGCCAGCGCCGCGGGACAATTGCCGGACTGACTACGGAGGGCGGCTCCGTACAGCACAGCGGCCACCGCACCGTATCGCGTTACGCTGCAAAAGACAGAGGCTATGATGGCGCCTACTCTGTCAAGACTTTGTGATCGCTTATCTATGCTTCGGCAACTCAAACTGCTGATTTTGACCCTGTTCGGCTTGTCATTGAGCATCAGTGCTTATGCTCAATATTCCGTCGAGTCGCTCCCCAATCCCAAAGCTCGCGGACAGAACTATTACGTCAGTGATCCTGATGGCAATCTTCAAAGCAGCACTGTCGCGGAGCTCGATGCAATAAGCGCCGCCATCGAGCAACAGAACGGCAGCGAGTTTGCCATCGCTGTGGTCGATGATTATCAGGGAGGCAGCGATTTTGAGTTTGCGCTGGATCTCTTTAACCACTGGGGCATCGGCAAACAAGGCGCCAATAACGGTCTGCTGCTTTTTCTCGCGATGGATCGACGCGAATACCGGTTTATCAGCGGCTACGGCGTAGAAGGCATATTGCCAGACGCTCTGCTAAAGCAGATAGGAGAACGCTATCTCGTTCCGTATTTGCAGTCCGGCAACACGGATATGGCAGTGTTGTCTGCCGCCAAGGCGGTCGAGAGTGTGTTTCTTTCCCCCGAGCACGCACTCGAACTGGAGGGTTTAAGGGCCTACGAGCCAACCTTTTGGAACCGGCACGGCGAGGCATTCGATCAATCCGGCTTTGTGATCGCGCTGTTTGCCATCGCCATGCTGTGGATGAGCCTGGCTCGCAAACGTGTGCTGAAGAAATTTTCCATAAAAGGCGCCAAGTACGAAGGCCATCCTTTCTGGTTTGGACTGTTTACATTCGTGTTTCTGCTCTTTATGAGCCTGTTTGTTTTTCTTTTGACGGAAACGATCGAACAAGCCTACCAGTTCAAGAACCTGCCCTACTTTGTCGCGGTGTTCTGTGCGTTGGTATTGAGTTTTCATTACCACGCATGTTCCGTCCTGCTTGATCGCAGCACCAAGGATCAGAAAACAGCCTTGGACATGCGCACGTCATTCACGCGCTGGAGTCTGTTGCCGCTGGTGTTCGCACCTTTTGCTTACTTGGCCTACGCTGGCGTCGTAAAGAACGGCAGAATGGCGCGCCTGCGGGCAATGCCTCCTGACAACTCTGGAGACTGGTTACGCCAGAGTCGGGACAAGCTCACGTCGAAGGACCTGACGCGCTATCTCACCAGCGAGCAGCAATGCGAAGAAAAAATCGAGTCTAAGTCGTATGAGATCTGGATCAACCAGAAAACCGGCGCCAAGCAGCTCAGCGGCTTTGCGGGGAAACAGGCCAAGTCGTTCAGCATCTGTCCTCAATGCCATGCACAGACGCTGAAAAAGCCTACGATAAAAGTCATAGAGCCCTCGACCTATACCGAGGAAGGAAAGGGCGAGCGCATCCAGACGTGCGCGTATTGCGACTATAAAAAATCGCTGGGCTTCATCGCATTGGCCCTATTGAGCGACAACGACTCCAGCTCCGGCGGGTCCAGCGGCGGTAGCGGCGGCAGCAGCAGCTCGTCGAGCGGCAGCTTTGGTGGCGGTTCCAGCGGCGGAGGCGGTGCTGGTGGGCGCTGGTAGCCAGTCGGGGGGGTGCGTTAGCCTATTTTGTGTTTCTTCGGTTGGTTGGGTCGACGTATAGGTCGGGGGAAGAGTTCTGTTGGACGTCGAGGCGGGGCAGTGACCGTGTTGGCGCTTCACGTGGCCGGTCGGCCGCCTGCGCGTCCGACACCGCTTCGTTCGTCTCGTACGGCCCCTTCGGGCCT
>Ga0182743_1000535_pt1 | contig 46391 bp, 49 predicted proteins | sample eDN3rd30CKraftOP_FD_128522 | JGI IMG/M metagenome (GOLD analysis project Ga0182743, IMG submission 128522) | Enriched Organic Plus compost microbial communities from Emeryville, California, USA - eDNA 3rd pass 30_C Kraft OP (version 2) (version 2) ... | reverse complement strand
GTTTTTCATATCATGGATTTTGCGTTTCAGCATGTGAAACCCCCATGCTGCGCTGCGCATCGTTATTTTTCATCGTCAGAAATATAGTTTCATAACATGGAATTAATTTGATAATTAATTGATTATATTGAATAAAATTTTCTATCTTATATAAGATAGAAGTCATGTGTGCAGCGCATCATCAGCGTAGACTTTTCTCCAACGATGATTCATTTTTCTTTTCAGGAGCAGCATCATGACCTCACGTGAGAACGAAGTGCGCAATCTGCAACGCAGCTGGGCCGAGGATCCCCGCTGGCAGGGCATCAAGCGGGGCTACGGCGCCGATGAAGTCGTGCGTCTGCGCGGATCGGTGGTGGTGGAGCACACGCTGGCGCGCCGCGGCGCCGAGCGGCTCTGGGAATTGCTGCACACCGAGGACTTCGTCAACGCGCTGGGCGCCCTGACCGGCAACCAGGCCATGCAGCAGGTCAAGGCCGGCCTGAAGGCCATTTATCTGTCCGGCTGGCAGGTGGCGGGCGATGCCAACATCGCCGGCGAGATGTACCCCGACCAGTCGCTGTATCCGGCCAATTCCGTGCCCAGCGTGGTCAAGCGCATCAACAACACCCTGACGCGCTGCGACCAGATCCAGTGGATGGAAGGCAAGAACCCGGGGGACGCGGACTACATCGATTATTTCGCGCCGATCGTGGCCGATGCCGAGGCCGGTTTCGGCGGCGTGCTCAACGCCTTCGAGCTGATGAAGTCCATGATCGAGGCGGGTGCCGCCGGCGTGCACTTCGAAGATCAGCTGGCTTCCGTCAAGAAATGCGGCCACATGGGCGGCAAGGTGCTGGTGCCCACGCGCGAGGCCGTGGCCAAGCTGGTGTCGGCCCGCCTGGCGGCCGACGTGCTGAATGTGCCCACGTTGCTGGTGGCGCGCACCGATGCCGAGGCCGCCGATCTGCTGACCAGCAACATCGATGAGAACGATGCGCCCTTCGTGACCGGCGAGCGCACCGTGGAAGGCTTCTACCGCACCCGCGCCGGCCTGGAGCAGGCGATTTCCCGTGGACTGGCCTATGCGCCCTACGCCGATCTGATCTGGTGCGAGACTTCCACGCCCAACCTGGACTATGCGCGCAAGTTCGCCGAGGCGATCCACCGCCAGTTCCCGGGCAAGATGCTGGCCTACAACTGCTCGCCGTCGTTCAACTGGAAGAAGAACCTGGACGACGCGACAGTGGCCAAGTTCCAGCGCGAGCTGGGCGCCATGGGCTACAAGTTCCAGTTCATCACGCTGGCCGGCTTCCATGCCCTGAACTACAGCATGTTCGAACTGGCCCACGGCTATGCCCGCACGCAGATGAGCGCCTTCGTCGAACTTCAGCAGAAGGAATTCGCCGCCGCCGACAAGGGCTTCACCGCCGTCAAGCACCAGCGCGAGGTCGGGGTGGGTTATTTCGACGCCGTGACGCAGACCATCGAGGGCGGCCAGTCGTCCACCACGGCGCTGACCGGCTCGACCGAGGAAGCCCAGTTCGACCAGGCCCACGAGACACAGGCGGCCTGATCGCGATCAGTTGAGAGAGGGCAGGGAAGAAGAAGGGGCTTCCCTGCAGTGTGCTTTCGGGAAGGCTTCCGCCTTCCCGTTTTTTTTTGTGGCGCCTGCAGCCCGGCGGCGGAGATATCCCCAGACGGGTTGGGGTTTTGATCTGCATCAAGGTTTGCATTCTGGCGCGTGGCTATAGTGCTCGCATGCGCGCTCCTTCCCTCTTCACTCCACCGCCGAACATGACCGATGCCATGCGCAGCGCGCGGCGCCACATGCTGGCCCGTACCGGGCTGGCCTGGCTGGTGATGATGCAGGTCATGATGCTGGCCTTCCCTGGCTACCTGCGCCATGGTGCGCGCGCTCCCGATGCCCAGCAGTCCCTCGAGCAGGCCATCGTGCTGATGAACTGGCTCAGCCTGATCCTGTGCGTTCCCCTGGTGCTGTACTGCGCCTGGCCCGTATGGCGTGGCGCATGGCGTGCCTTGTCGCGCTGGCGCGTGGGCATGGACGTGCCGGTGGCGCTCGGCATCCTGGCTGCCTTCGTACCCAGCGTCGTCGCCACCTGGCGCGATGCGGGAGAAGTCTATTTCGATTCGGTCTCCATGTTCGTGGCTTTCCTGCTGACGGCCCGCTTCCTGGAAACCTGCGCCCGCCAGGCCGTCAGCGGCCAGGCCCGCGGCGGCAGCGATGCCGAACTGCTGCATGCCGCAGATCGCCTGGCCTTCCGTTTCGTCTGTGCCCAGATCCTGCTGGCCGTCCTGGTCGGCCTGTACTGGTGGAACGTCCAGCCCGATCAGGCGGTCGCCGTCACTGTCGCCTTGCTGGTCATGAGCTGTCCCTGCGCCCTGTCCATGTCGGTGCCGGCCGCCCTGGCAGCCCGTCACGCGGCAAGCTTGCGGGCCGGCGACGCGGGCGTCCCCGATGCCGCCGCGCTGGACCGCGCCATGCGGCGCGTCGCGCGCCAGAATCTCCATGGCTCCCTGGCCTGGCATCTGCTGATGGCGCCCCTGGCGGCCTGCGGCTGGGTGCAGCCCTGGGTGGCCGCCATCACCATGCTGCTGTCCTCCCTGGCCGTCGCGGCCAACGCCTGGCGCCTGTCGCGCCTGCCTCCCGGCGCCGCGGCCGAGCGCCGGCCAACCGTCCGGCGCGCCAACGCCATGCCGGGTTGATGGCCATGGATGCCTTATTCCTGCTTCTGCCGATTTCCCTGCTGTTCGTTCTGGGAATCGGGGTGGCGTTCTGGTGGGCGATCTTCGCCGGCCAGTTCGACGACACCCGGGACGCCGCCACCGCCATCCTGGACGATGACGACCGGCCGCATCCCGGGGAGGCTTGACCTGGATCAAAGATGTTTCAGGTCGGCTAGGGGATTATTCAGCTTTTCAAAAATTCATGTCTTAACCTTGTTCTGAGGGGAACGCTTATGGGCACGACCGGTACAGCCGGAACACCGGCCGAAACCTTCAATTACGGCGTAGTCAGACAGTTCACCATCGCCACGATCTTCTGGGGCGTGGTGGGGATGGCTGTCGGCGTACTGATCGCATCGCAGCTGATCTGGCCTGAATTGAACTTCAACACGCCGTGGCTCAGCTACGGGCGGCTGCGGCCGCTGCACACCAACGGGGTGATCTTCGCCTTCGGCGGCAGCGCCTTGTTCGCCACGTCCTACTACGTCGTGCAGCGTACCTGTCAGGTGCGCCTGTTCTCCGACAAACTCGCCGCCTTCACCTTCTGGGGCTGGCAGGCCGTGCTCGTGGGCGCAGTGATCACGCTGCCCCTGGGCTACACCTCGACCAAGGAATACGCCGAACTCGAATGGCCGATCGACATCCTGATCACCCTGGTCTGGGTCGCCTACGCCATCGTGTTCTTCGGCACCATCGCCAAGCGCCGCGTCAAGCACATCTACGTGGCGAACTGGTTCTTCGGGTCCTACATCCTGACGATCGCGATCCTGCACATCTTCAACAACCTGGAACTGCCGGTGTCGCTGTGGAAGTCCTATTCCGCCTACGCCGGGGTGCAGGACGCCATGGTGCAGTGGTGGTACGGCCACAACGCCGTGGGCTTCTTCCTGACCACCAGCTTCCTGGGCATGATGTACTACTTCGTGCCCAAGCAGGCTGGCCGTCCGATCTATTCCTACCGCCTGTCGATCGTGCACTTCTGGGCGCTGGCCTTCACCTACATGTGGGCCGGTCCGCACCACCTGCTGTATACCTCGCTGCCCGACTGGACCCAGTCGCTGGGCATGGCGTTCTCGCTGATCCTGCTGGCGCCGTCCTGGGGCGGCATGATCAACGGCATCATGACGGTCTCTGGCGCCTGGCACAAACTGCGCACCGACCCGATCCTGAAGTTCCTGGTGGTGGCGCTGTCCTTCTACGGCATGGCCACCTTCGAAGGCTCGATGATGTCGATCCGCACGGTCAACGCGCTGTCGCACTACACCGACTGGACGGTCGGCCACGTGCACGCCGGCGCCCTGGGCTGGGTGGCGATGATCACCTTCGGGTCGATGTACTACCTGATCCCGCGCCTGTACGGCCGCGAAAGCATGGCCCGCCCCGACTTCATCAACCTGCACTTCTGGCTGGCGACGCTGGGCGTGGTGCTGTACATCGCCTCGATGTGGATCGCGGGCGTGATGCAGGGCCTGATGTGGCGCGCCACCGGCGAGGACGGCATGCTCACCTACAGCTTCGTCGAGGTCGTGAAGTCCACCTATCCGTTCTACACCATCCGGATGATCGGCGGCCTGTTCTTCCTGTCGGGCATGGGCCTGATGGCCTGGAACACCTGGCTGACGGTGCGCGGCCAGCCCCGGGTCAATCCCGCGGTGCCCCTGGAAAGCCCGGATGCCCATGCCGCCCCTCAATCCGCCGTGCCGGCGTCGGCCTAAGGAGTTGTCCATGTCTGGTACCAAGAAACGCTTTTCCCATGAAATGCTGGAGCGCAACGTCGGCCTGCTGATCTTCTTCAGCATCCTGGTCGTGTCATTCTCCGGGCTGGTGCAGATCATCCCGCTGTTCTTCCAGCATTCCACCACCACGGCGGCCGACGGCGTCCGGCCCTACGAGGCCCTGCGGCTGGTGGGCCGCGACATCTACATCCGCGAGGGCTGCGTGGGCTGCCATTCCCAGCAGATCCGCAAGCTCCAGTCGGAAGTCCAGCGCTACGGTCCCTATTCGATCGCGGCGGAATCGGTCTACGACCACCCGTTCCTGTGGGGTTCCAAGCGGACGGGTCCGGACCTGGCCCGGGTCGGCCAGCGTTATTCCGACGAGTGGCACCGCATCCACCTGCGCAATCCGCGCGACGTGGTCAAGGAATCCAACATGCCGGCCTATCCCTGGCTGCAGAAGAACACGGTCGAAGGCACCGATGTCCAGGAACGCATGAAAGTCCTGCGCACCCTGGGCGTGCCCTACACGGACGAGGAAATCGCCGCCGCGCCCGAGCAGCTCAAGGGCAAGACCGAAGAAGACGCGGTCGTGGCCTTCCTGCAGGGTCTGGGCGTGGGCGGCCGTGCCGCCGCCCAGGAATCCATGGTCCAGGGGGGACGTTGACATGCTCGGCGTCATCAACGGGGTCATGACGGTGCTGGCGTTGACGACATTCGTCGGCATCGTGTGGTGGGCCTGGTCGGCGCATCGTGCCGAAGCCAACCGGCAGGCGGCGATGCTGCCCTTCGCCCTGCCCGAGGAATATCAGAACGACAAGAACACCGGGGAATCAAATGAGTGATTTCGTCAGCAGTTTCTGGAGCTATTACATCGCGGCCATCGCCCTGGGCGGGATCGCCTGGTGCGTTTACCTGCTGTTTTCCCAGCGCGCCTGGCTCAAGCGCGATGTCAAGCAGGTCGAGAACACCGGCCACGTCTGGGACGGCGACCTGACCGAGCTGAACAATCCCGTGCCGCGCTGGTGGACGGTGATGTACCTGGGGCTGTGCATCTTCGCACTGGGCTACCTGGTGCTGTATCCGGGTCTGGGCAGCTGGAAGGGCACGCTCGGCTTCACGGCGGGCAAGCAGGTCCTGCAGGAGCAGGAAGCGTTCAACGCGCGCATCCAGCCCGTGTACGAGCGTTTCCGCGACATGCCGATCGAGGACATCGCCGGCGACGAGCAGGCCCGGAACATCGGCCAGCGCCTGTTCCTGAACAACTGTGCCCAATGCCACGGGTCCGATGCCAAGGGCGGGCGCGGTTTCCCCAACCTGACCGATGGCGACTGGCTGTATGGTGGTGCGCCGGAACAGATCCTGCATACCATCACGGAAGGCCGCCACGGCGTGATGCCGGCCTGGAAGGCGATGGTCAAGCCCGAAGAAGCTTCGGCCATCGCCCAGTATGTCCGTTCCCTGTCGGGCCTGGCCCACGATCCGCTGCGGATCAATGCCGGCAAGCGCGGGTTCGAGACCTACTGCGTGGCCTGCCACGGCATCGACGGCAAGGGCAACCAGGCGCTGGGCGCTCCCAACCTGACCGATGATGTCTGGCTGTACGGCAGCTCCGAGGCGACCATTGTCGAGACCATCCTGAATGGCCGCGACAACCAGATGCCGGCCCAGAAGCAGAACCTGACCCCCGAGCAGATCCGCCTGCTGGCGGCCTGGGTCTGGGGTTTGTCCAACCGCTAACCACAGCCGGCGGGGCCCCGGAAGGGGACCGCCGGCGCATCCATTCATAGGGCCTGTCACACAGACCAGAAGACATTCACGGACAGAGGACACCATGCAGAAGGAAACCCCCCCACAGGCCGCATCGCAGCCGCCGCGCGACGATCCGGCCTGGCAACCCGTGCGCAGGATACGCAAGGGGTCCGGGGGCGGGACTTCACCCCAGGTCGAGAAGGCGCTCGCCGAAGTCCGCTCCAAGATCTATCCCCGGTCCGTCCAGGGGAATTTCGCACGCATCCGCGTGCTGATGGTGTTTCTGACGCAGCTGATCTTCTACGGTCTGCCCTGGCTCGAATGGGGCGGCCGGCAGGCCGTGCTCTTCGATCTGGGCGCGCGCAAGTTCTACCTGTTCGGCATGGTGCTCTGGCCCCAGGACGTGATCTACCTGACGGTGCTCCTGGTGCTGTCGGCCTTTGCGCTGTTCCTCTTCACCGCCATGGCGGGGCGCCTGTTCTGCGGCTATGCCTGTCCGCAGACGGTCTACACCGAGCTGTTCATGTGGATCGAGGCCAGGGTCGAGGGCGACCGTCTGGCCCGCATCCGCCTGGACGAGCAGCCCTGGAACGCCCGCAAGCTGCGCATCAAGGCGACCAAGCATTTCCTGTGGGTGGTCCTGGCCCTGTGGACAGGCTATACCTTCATCGGCTATTTCGCGCCGATCCGCGAACTGGGCGCGCACCTGATGGCCTTCGACCTCGGCCCCTGGCAGTGGTTCTGGATGCTGTTCTACGCTTTCGCCACCTGGGGCAATGCCGGGTTCATGCGCGAGGCCGTCTGCAAGTACATGTGCCCCTACGCCCGCTTCCAGAGCGTGATGGTGGACGACGACACCTTCGTCGTGACCTACGACCATGTGCGCGGCGAGCCGCGCGGCGGGCGTTCGCGCAAGATCGACCACAAGGAAGCCGGGATGGGCGACTGCGTGGACTGCAGCCTGTGCGTGCAGGTCTGCCCGACCGGCATCGACATCCGCGACGGCCTGCAGTACATGTGCATCGGTTGCGGTGCCTGCGTCGATGCCTGTGACACCGTCATGGACAAGATGGGCTACGAGCGCGGCCTGATCCGCTACACCTCGGGCAATGCCATCACGGAACGGCTGACCCAGTCGCAGGTGCGCCGCCGCATGCTGCGCCCCCGCGTGCTGGCCTACTCGGCCCTGCTCGGGGCGATTGCCATCGCGTTCGTCTTCTCGCTGGCAACGCGCACGACGCTGCGGGTCGACGTGATCCGCGATCGGGGCGCGCTCGGGCGCGAAGTCGCCGGCGGCCTGGTCGAAAATGTCTACCGGTTGCAGATCATCAACTCGGACGAAAGCCCGATCGAGCTGGACCTGAAAGCCGTCGGCGTGCCGGGGCTGGTGTTGCAGACCGCAGACCAGGGAGTCGACCGGGTGCGCGTCGAAGGCTCGGCCAACCGGCTGGTGCCGGTGGTGCTGCGGGCCCCCATCGACGGGCTCAAGCCCGGCCTGTACGATATCCGCTTCGAGACGACCGGCCAGCGCGATTCGGGCGAGACCGCTTCGGTGATCGAGCAGTCCAGCTTCTATGTGCCGAACTGAGCCCCAACAGGAAAACACCATGACATCGAAGACAAGGGAAACAGAAGGCTTGTCCGAAGGCCGGCCCTGGTGGCAGCATCGCTGGCCCTGGCTGCTGATCCTGGGCCCGGCCATGGCGGTGGTCGGTTGCGTGATCACCATCGTGCTGGCATTCCAGTCCTACGGAGATCAGGCTATCATCGATGGCGGAACCCGGCAGGGCCTGGTCATCACCGCCCCCGCGGCCCCGGCGCAGCAGCGCTGAATTCATCATTGACGTATGGGAGACGGGTTTTGCGCACACGCAATCTGATGTGGATCCTGTGGCCGTCCTTTCTCATGGCAGGTGCCGCCAGCGCGGTCGTGTTCGCGCTGGTCGACCCCCTGGACGTCGTATTCCTGGGGTATCTGCAGGCCGGCCGCCTCACCGTGTACACCGTGGGCTTCTTCATTTTCTGGATCATGGCGGCCCTGTCCAGCGCGCTCACGCTGCGCATCGCCCCGCGCGGGGTGGAACTGGACGAATTCGGCGACCCGGTCGAATAGGAAAAAGCCGAATCCGGCATCCGGTGCCCGGGCTTTGCTGCGCCGGGCCAGGCAGGCCGCCCGCCAGGCGGCCTAGCTGCAGTCCGTGCCCGACAGCGCCTGCAGGGCGGCCATGTCCAGGATATGGACTTCGCGCTGCTGGACCCGGATCAGGCCTTCGCGCGCAAAGCGCGAAAACAGGCGGCTGACGGTTTCCAGGGTCAGTCCCAGGAAATTGCCGATTTCCTCGCGGCTCATGCGCAGGATGAATTCATAGGGCGAATAGCCCAGTACCTGAAGCCGTTGGGACAGGTTCAGCAGGAAGGCCGCCAGCCGCTGTTCCGAGCGCAGGCTGCCCAGGGCCAGCAGCAGCTGGTGCGAACGGCCGATTTCCTTGCTCATCAGGCGGCGCAGCTGGCGCTGCAGCGAAGGCAGCTGGGGCGCCAGCTGGTCCATTTCGTCCAGCCGGATGATGCAGACTTCGGAGTCTTCCAGGGCAATGGCGTGGGAGACCTGCTGTTCGCTCATCAGGCCGTCCAGGCCCAGGACTTCGCCGGGCAGCAGGAAGCCCGTGATCTGGACCTGGCCGTTCGCATCCTCGATCTGGGTCTTGAGCGATCCGGACCGCAGGCCATAGACGGCATCGGCCGCATCGCCCTGGCGATACAGCGTGCCCCCCTTGGGAAGGCGGAAGCGTTCCTTGATCAGCTCGTCCATCTTGACCACGTCCTGGCGCGTCATGCCCAGCGGCAGGCAGATGGCGTTCAGCATGCAGGTGGAGCATCGCGTCGACTCGGGCTCCACAGCAATGCGCCTGGGCGCGTTGATCCTGCGGATCGGCCCGGAGGAAGGAGGATCAGCCAGCAAAATAGGACCTGCCAAAAAAAGGAGCTTCAGGGAAAGGCCCCTGATCTCGTGAGGGATTATAAGTTCTTTGTCAGGACATTTGGTGCCTGCACTATCCTTTTACTGGCATTTGGCCGTGAAAATTGAGATTTGTCGGTTTTTTGCGCCGATTCCCCTCTGCGCGCGAAATTGTATCCAGATCGCAAGTTGACATTGAAAGTCGCAACCTACATTATCGAAGCAGGGATAATTTCGTCGTCAAACAAACAGGGGAAGTCATGAGTTTTTTCGGACGATTGCTGGGCGGCCTCCTGCTGTGCGCGGCCGGCCTGGGGCTGGCCGGAGCGGCCTGGGCAGAGCATGACGGCGCCGCCGGCAGCGGCCAGTCGGTCACCTACAAGCCGGATGTCATCTTCACGCTGCGCACGTCGATTTCGGGCGGCAAGCTGGTGTTCATCGGCGAGCGGGGCGCGATCGCCGATGCGGTCAATCCCGACCTGAAGGTGCCCGAAGGGGCGGTGGTGCAGATCAACCTCATCAACGACGATGGGGCCACCCACGACATCGCGGTGCCCGAGTTCCATGCGCATTCGGACCAGATCTCGGGCAAGAACGCGGCCACGGCCATCGTCTTCCGTGCTTCCAAGAACGGCACTTTCGAGTACCTGTGCACTCTGCCGGGCCACAAGGCCGCGGGGATGGTGGGCAAGCTGATCGTGGGTGAGCCGTCCAAGGAGGCCCAGGTCCAGGCGCCCCAGATCGCGCACGATCCGTCCATCGTCGGGACGCCGGTGGGCAAGCGCGGGCCGCAGAAAATCACGGTGGACCTGCTGACCACGGAAGTCGAGGGCCGGCTGGGCGACAACAGCACCTACCGCTTCTGGACCTTCAACAACAAGGTGCCCGGTCCGTTCATCCGGGTGCGGGTGGGCGATACGGTCACGGTCAATGTGTCCAATGCCAAGGACAGCACGCACATCCACTCCGTGGACTTCCATGCGGTCACCGGGCCGGGCGGCGGGGCTGCCGTGACGCAGGTGCCGCCGGGGCAGACCAAATCCTTTTCCTTCAAGGCGCTGCATCCCGGCCTGTTCGTCTACCACTGCGCCACGCCGATGGTGGCCCAACACATCACCAACGGCATGTACGGCATGATCCTGGTCGAACCCGAAGGCGGCCTGCCCGCGGTGGATCGCGAGTTCTACGTCATGCAGGGCGAGCTCTACACCGCGCAGGCGCACGGCAGCAGCGGCCTGCAGGAGTTCTCGCTGGAAAAACTGCTGGCCGAGAACCCGGAGCACATGATGTTCAACGGCTCCATGGATGCATTGACCAAGGTCTACAACATGGAAGCCCAGGTCGGGGATACGGTGCGGATCTTCTTCGGCGTGGGCGGGCCCAACCTGACATCCAGCCTGCACCTCATCGGCGAGGTCTTCGACCGCGTCTACGACCAGGCCTCGCTCACCAGCAAGCCGCTGACCGATGTGCAGACCACACTGGTGCCGCCGGGCGGGGCCACGATGGTGGAGTTCAAGGCCGACTACCCGGGACGCTACATGCTGGTGGACCATGCCTTGTCGCGGATGGAAAAGGGCCTGGCCGGCTTCCTGACCGTGAAGGGCAAGGAGGACGCCTCGATCTTCCACAGCGACGAGCCGATCGACCCGCATTCGGGGCACTGACCGGCCTGCTTCCGGCGCCCGGCCTCGTGGCGCAAGACCGCTCCTGGTTCGGCCAGGCGCGGTTTTTTTTATTCTTGACCCAGATGATTCATGGTCTTATCATTTCAATAGAAATTAATTTTTGAGGATTTTCCAAGACCATGAACACCCAGACGGATGCGCAGCAGGCCTACGACCTGCGGATCCTGCGGGCCTTGCGCCGCATCACCCGGGCCGTGGCCCTGCATTCCCGGCAGCTATCGGCCTGCAGCCACATCACGGGCCCCCAGCTGGTCTGCCTGCGAACCGTGATCGAAAAGGGGCCGATGACGGCCACGGCCATCAGCCGTGAAGTCCACGTCAGCGCCAGCACGGTCGTCGGCATTCTGGACCGCCTGGAGGACAAGGGGCTGATCGTGCGCGAGCGCGGCCGAGCGGACCGCCGCATCGTATTCGTCAGCGCGACCGACGCAGGGCGCGATCTGGCACGGGATACGCCTTCGCCGCTGCAGCAGAAGCTGGCCGAGGCACTGCAGGCGCTGCCCGAACTGGAACAGGCCACGATCACGCTGTCGCTGGAACGCGTGGTTGGGCTGATCGAGTCCGGTACGGGGCTTGCTCCGGCAGCCGACCCCCAGTCCCCCATGCTGGACGTCCCCGTGGGTAGCGTTGCGCCCGAATCCGGGCTGGTGGTTTGACGGCGGGCCCGGCTCCGGAAGGCAGCGTTCGCATGCGCTTGCCGGCCCGCGCCGACGGGCCGGCCCTGCGGGATCTGGTGGCGCGCTGTCCGCCGCTGGATCTGAATTCCGTTTATCTCTATCTGCTCCTGACGGAGCATTTCCCCGACACCTGCATTCTGGCCGAGGATGAACAAGGCCTGTTGGGCATGGTGTCGGGTTACCGCCCCCCCGGACGCGACGATACGCTGTTCGTCTGGCAAGTGGCGGTGGACCCCCGGGCACGCGGCCGGGGGCTGGGCCTGGACATGCTGCTGGGCCTGCTGTCGCGCCGGACTCCGTGCCCGATCCGCTGGATCGAGACCACCGTGGGGCCCGGCAACAGGGCCTCGCGCAGGCTGTTTTCCAGGTTGGCGGCCCATCTGGGCGCCGCTCTGGAGGAAACGGATCTGTTCGGCGCCGCACTGTTCGGCCCGGACGCACACGAGGCCGAGCCGTTGCTGCGCATCGGCCCGTTCACCCCGTCGGTCCATGCATCGGGCCGGACCCCATGAACGAAGAAAAGGAGGAACCCATGGACTTGAAAATCTTTGACCGGATGGAGTCTGAAGTCAGAGGCTACGTCCGGTCGTTTCCCGTCATTTTCAACAAGGCGCGCGGCTCGGAACTCTACGACGAAGACGGCCGCTGCTACATCGATTTCTTCAGCGGCGCGGGCACCCTGAACTACGGGCACAACAACCCGGTCCTGCGCGAGCGCATGATGGCCTACCTGGAATCCGACGGTGTGACGCACGCCCTGGACATGGCCACCAGTGCCAAGAAATACTTCATGCAGACGCTGGGGCGGCTGGTGCTCGAACCGCGCGGCATGGATTATGTGCTGCAGTTCACGGGGCCCACGGGGACGAACGCGGTCGAGGCGGCGCTCAAGATCGCGCGCCAGGTCAAGGGCCGGCAGAATGTGATTTCCTTTACCCACGGCTTCCACGGCGTGTCGGGCGGTTCGCTGGCGGCCACGGCCAACCGGAAATTCCGCAAGGCGGCCGGCGTGGCGCTGGGCAACATCAGCTTCATGCCCTACGACGGCTATTTCGGTCCGGATGTGAACACCATGGCCTACCTGGAGCGCATGCTGGACGATCCCAGCAGCGGCCTGGACCAGCCGGCGGCGGTGATCGTCGAGACTGTCCAGGGCGAAGGCGGGGTGAACGTGGCTTCGCAGCGCTGGCTGCGCGAGCTGGAGCGCCTGTGCCGGCGTCACGACATGCTGCTGATCGTGGACGATATCCAGGTCGGCTGCGGGCGCACCGGCGGTTTCTTCAGTTTCGAGGCGGCGGGGATTTCGCCCGATATCGTCACGCTGTCGAAATCCCTGTCGGGTTTCGGGCTGCCCATGTCGCTGGTGCTGCTGCGCCGCGAACTGGACGTCTGGGAACCGGGCGCGCACAGCGGCACCTTCCGCGGCAACAACCTGGCGTTCGTCACGGCGGCCCAGGCGCTGGAGACCTATTGGACCGATGCCGCGCTCAGCGAGGAAGTCGAGGCCAAGGAACGCCTGGTGCGCGACTGGCTGGAAAACCTGGCGCACAGCTGCAGGGACGCGGGCCTGGGAGTGCGCGGCCGCGGGCTGATCCAGGGGCTGGTGACGCCTGTGGGCGACGGCCTGGCCGGCCGGATCGCGCGGCGGGCCTTTGAGCTGGGCGTGGTGATCGAGACTTCCGGCGCGCAAGACGAGGTGCTCAAGGTCCTGCCGGCCCTGACGATTCCGCGCGAGCAACTGCAGCAGGGACTGGAAATCGTCGAGCGCAGCGTGGGCGAAGTCCTGGCAGGCGAGGGGCGCCGCTCCAGGCCCCTGAAGGTTGCGGGAGGCGGACGATGATCGTGCGCAACGTCAAGGATGTCATCGGGACGGACCAGGAAATCGTCACGGACAACTGGACCAGTCGCCGGGTGCTGCTGGCGTCCGATGGCATGGGGTTCTCGTTTCACGAGACCGTGATCCTTCCCGGGACCGAAACGCACATCCACTATCGCAACCACCTGGAAGCCGTCTGGTGCATCGAGGGCGACGGCGAGATCGAGACCATCGCCGATGGGCGGAAATACGCCCTGGGCCCCGGGGTGGTCTATGCGCTGGACCAGCACGACGAGCACTGGCTGCGCGGCGGCGAGCGGCCGTTGAGGGTGATCTGCGTGTTCAATCCGCCGCTGACGGGGCGCGAGGTGCATGATGCGTCGGGCGTCTATCCGCTGGTGGCGGACGCCGCCGGCGCCTGATCGCGCCAGCGCGCCTGCGGGATTGCCCGCATGCTTTCGCCGGCCCGATGGCCGGTGGAGCAGCCCCGGCCGAAGCCGGGGCATTTGATGGGAGACGATGACGACATGAAGGATTTTTACGTATCACGCACAGGACGGGATGCCGCGCTGATCGCGCGCGGCGATCCCGTGGTGTATGGCGGCGGCCGCTACGCCGACGCCCTGGATGAAGCGCAGTTGCGGTCCTATGAACGCAACGGTTTCCTGGTGTTGCCCGGCATGTTCGATGCCGGGGAAATCCAGGCGTTGCGAGAAGAGGCCCAGGCGCTGGAGCACGACCCGGCGGTGCGCGAGGGCGAGGAAGTGATCCGCGAACCAGGCGGTACGGCATTGCGTTCGATCTTCCGCGTGCATGAGCTGGGCCGGCGTCTGGCCGACCTGCCGCGTGATCCCCGGCTGCTGGACGTGGCGCGCCAGATCCTGGGATCGGAGGTCTACATCCATCAGTCGCGGGTGAACATGAAGCCCGCGCTCGACGGCAAGGAGTTCTACTGGCATTCCGATTTCGAGACCTGGCATGTGGAAGACGGCATGCCGGCGATGCGGGCGCTGAGCTGCTCGGTGCTGCTGACGGACAACACGGCGTTCAATGGGCCGTTGATGCTGATCCCGGGTTCGCACCGGCAGTTCGTGTCCTGCATCGGGGAAACGCCGGAAGATCACTACCGCGCCTCGCTGCGCCGCCAGGAAGTCGGGGTGCCGGATCCGGTCAGCCTGCGCCTGCTGGCGGAGCAGGGCGGCCTCGAGGCCGTGATCGCGCCGGCCGGCTCGGTGGTGTTCTTCGATTGCAACACGCTGCATGGTTCGGCCGGAAACCTCTCGCCCTGGCCGCGCAGCAATGTCTTCATGGTCTACAACAGCGTGGAAAACCGCCTGGTGGCGCCGTTTCACGGCATGAAGCCGCGCCCCGAGCATATCGCGGCGCGGCAGTCGGCCGAGCCGCTGTCGCCGCTGCGGGTGGCTGCCTAGCCTGCGCATGATCCACCGGGCGCGGGGCAGTCCCGCGCCCGGTTCGCTTCCGGCTCAGGCCCCCTGCCGGGTGCGGATGAAGGTTTTCAGGAATTCGCGGGTGCGTTCTTCCCGGGGTTCGGCGAACATTTCCTCGGGCGGCGCCTGCTCCACCACGACGCCCTTGTCGAAGAAGCACACCCGATCCGATATCTGGCGGGCAAATTCCATCTCGTGGGTCACCAGCAGCATGGTCAGGTCGTGTTCCTCGGACAGGCGGCGGATCACGGTCAGCACCTCGCCGACCAGCTCGGGATCCAGGGCCGAGGTCGGTTCGTCGAACAGCATGATGTTCGGACGCATGGCCAGGGCACGGGCGATGGCCACGCGCTGCTGCTGGCCGCCGGACAGCTGGCCGGGAAACTTGTCGGCATGCTCGGTCATGCCGACAAGCTCCAGGTACTCGTGGGCGCGCTGCTCGGCTTCTGCCTTCGACAGGCCCAGCACGTGGATGGGCGATTCGGTGATGTTGCGCCGCACCGTCATGTGGGGGAACAGGTTGAACTGCTGGAACACCATGCCCATTTCCTTGCGCATGGCGCGCAGATGGGCTTCGCTGGCGGGCACGGGGCGGCCGTCGCGGTATTCGTGCCACAGGGGCTTGCCGGCCACGTGGATCAGGCCCGAGTCGATGGTCTCCAGGGTCATCAGGATGCGCAGCACCGTGGACTTGCCCGAGCCCGACGGACCGATGATGGTGACTTTCTCGCCCTTGGCCACCTGGAAATCCAGATGATCGAGCACGAGTGCGTCGCCGAAGCGCTTGACGACCTGGTCCATCACGATGATGGGGGAGGCCGGATCGGAAGGGTTCGAAGTATCGTTCATCGTGGGTTCAATGCAGCGGAATGCCGCGCTTGGGCAGGTGTTCGTCCAGGTAGCGCACGCCGGCCGAGGCGACCAGGGTCAGGATCAGGTAGAGCACGCCCACCAGCGTCAGCGGCACCATGTAGTTGAAGCTGCGGTCGCCAATGATGCGCGCGACGTTGAGCAGTTCCAGGATGGACACCACCGACAGCACGGGCACGTCCTTCATGATGGAAACCAGGTAGTTGCCCAGCGCCGGGATGATGCGGGGAATCGCCTGCGGCAGGATGACGACCGTGAAGATGCGCAGCGGGGAAATGTCCAGCGCGCGCGCGGCCTCGACCTGTCCCCGGGTGATCGATTCCAGGCCGGCGCGGTAGACCTCGGACATGTAGGCGCTGTACTGCACACCCAGCGCCAGTGCGCCGGTCAGGAAGGCGGGCAGCACCAGCCCGTATTCCGGCAGCACGTAGTACAGGAAGAACAGCTGCACCAGCAACGGGGTGTCGCGCAGGAATTCCGTGAACACGCGGGCGGGCCAGGAGATCAGCCGGAAGCGCACGCTTTTCAGGGCCGCCAGCACCAGGCCCAGCGCGGCGCCGACCACGAAACCCAGCAGCGTGGCCTCGATCGTGACGATCAGGCCGCGCAGCAGGATGGGCAGGATCGACCAGGCGAACACCCAGTCGTTGGCGGTGTTCCATTCGATGCCGAACAGCATTCAGATTCCTCTGGCGCGCCAGCGCCCGACGCGGGTTTCCATGAGACGCAGCAGGCCGGCCAGCACCAGTGCCATGCCGAAATACATGAGCAGCAGCAGGGTGTAGACACCGACGCTGTCCTGGGTGAAATTGCGCACGCGTTCGGCCTGGAAGGCCAGGTCGCCCAGCCCGATCAGCGACACCAGGGCGGTGTCCTTCAGGTTCTGTATCGCCAGGTTGCTGAAGCTGGGCATCATTTCCGGGACGGCCTGCGGAATGGAGATGCGCCACAGGATCTGGCGCGGCGTGAAATCCAGCGCCTTGGCGGCCTCGTGCTGGCTGTGCGGCACGGCCTGCAGCGCGCCGCGCACGACCTCGGCCCCGTATGCGCCGATGTTCAGGCTCAGGGCCAGCGTGCCCGCCACCACCGGCGGCAGGCGCAGGTCCAGGCCCAGGGCCTGCCCCAGCACCGGCAGGGCGAAGAACAGCCAGAACAGCTGCACCAGCAGCGAGGTTCCGCGGAAGATCTCGATCATGGCGATCGAGGCCCAGCGGCAGGGCGCGGACCCGGACAGGCGGCCGATGCCGAACAGGAAGGAAAACATTCCCCCCAGCAGGGTGGAATACAGGGCCAGCCGGATCGTGACCCAGGCGCCCTGCATCAGGGGGTTCAGGTAGGACAGCCAGTCCATGCTCGGCGCGGGCGGACCTTAGCCGGCGCAAAGCTGCGCGGTGGTGCGCTCGAAGGACTGCGAGGCGTCCTCGGCGGAAAAGCCATAGTCGCTCATGATCTTCTTCCAGTCGTCGGTCTTCTTGAATTTCGCCAGTTCCTGGTTCACGGCGTCGCGCAGCGAACCGGAGTCCTTGGAGAAGGCGAAGCCGCCCCAGCTGCGCACCGGTTGTCCGTCGACCATCGGGTCCTTGAAGTCATGGGCGGCCTCGGTCTTGCCCTTGCTCTTGGCGGCCAGCTGGCTGACGGTCAGGCTGGTGGCCGCGTAGCCGTCCGCGCGTCCGGTGGTCACCGTGGAGATCGCGTCGGCGTTGTTCGCGATGGTGACGATCCGGCTGGCTGGCACCTTCAGCGCCTGCAGGATTTCCAGCTGGTCGGCGCCTGCCATGACCGCGACCTTGTGATCCGAGGCGGCGAAGCTTTCGTAGTCATGGATGCCCTTCGGATTGCCCTTGGCCACCAGCAGGCCTTCGCCATAGGAGCTGTTGGGTTCGGAATAGAACACCTGCTCGCAGCGCTGCGGCAGGATGGCCATTTCGGCGGCCACCATGTCGTAGCGGTCGGCCTGCAGGCCCGGGATCAGGGAGCCGAACGCCGTGGTGGTCCATTCGATCTTGCCGATGCCCAGCGCCTTGGCGATGTGCTTGGCCACGTCGGGCCCGACGCCCTTGGCCTCTCCGTTCAGGTCCATGTAGCCATAAGGGATTTCATTGGCGATGGCCACGCGCAGCGTGCCGCTCTCGCGGATGGCGGCCAGGTCGGCCGCCTGCACGGTGGCGGCCTGGCCCAGCGTGCAGGCGGCGGCTGCGGCGAGCAGCCAGGGTTTCAGCGCGGATTTCTTCTGTGCGGATTTCATCGATGCCTCCTGGGTGTCCGGTGAATGGATCTCGGAATGTATATGTGTGAAATGGTGTCTAGGCGAATTATGTATTATAGAATGATTCTGGCACTAATCAATTCACAAGAAACATTCGCTCGGAGCTGACAATGGAGGTGCAGGGTGGAAAATCCTTCTGGCATCCCTAGAGCAATTTTCTAGCCGAGGAGGGCGGGGTGCGTGCTAGGATTCGCCCATCGATTCATGCGGGGCGACCGGATCGCATGGAAAAGGCTGGGGGAGCGTAGGAAATCCTTCGGGCGCAAAAGATCCAGAGAGTCCCGCCGGAGCAACTTTCTTGCTCCGGCGGCGCAGACTGTGCTAGGATTCACCAATGCACTCGATTCCTTATTTTTTCTACTTTTTTACGTTTCCAAAGCCGCTGGTGGAGGAAGGGAATCGCTGTACTAAAAGGTAGACCACACATTCCCGAAAAAGCCGCCGGCGCTGCCAGGCGGCTTTTTTGTTGCCGCCCCCGCATCCGGCCCATGAATGGAGCATGACCGTGTCACACAATACCGACGATACCCGCATCCGAGAAATCCGCGAGCTGGCCCCGCCCGCCCATGTGATGCGCGAATTTCCCTGCACGCCGGACATCTCCCGCACGGTTCACGATGCGCGGCACGCCATCCACAATATCCTCTACGGCACCGACGACCGCCTGGTCGTCGTGGTCGGCCCGTGCTCCATCCATGACACCCAGGCGGCCATGGAATATGCCCGCCGCCTGGCACCCCAGCGCGAACGCCTGGGCGCCGACCTGGAAATCGTCATGCGGGTGTACTTCGAAAAGCCCCGCACCACGGTGGGCTGGAAGGGCCTGATCAACGACCCCGGCCTGGACGGCAGTTTCGACATCAACCAGGGCCTGCGCACCGCGCGCGAGCTGCTGATCGACATCAATGCCCTTGGCCTGCCGGCCGGCACCGAGTTCCTGGACATGATCACGCCGCAGTACATCGCCGACCTGGTGTCCTGGGGCGCCATCGGTGCGCGCACCACGGAAAGCCAGGTGCACCGCGAACTGGCCTCGGGGCTGTCCTGCCCGGTGGGCTTCAAGAACGGCACCGACGGCAACACCCGCATCGCCATCGATGCGCTCAAGGCCTCGTCGCAGCCGCACTATTTCCTGTCGGTCACCAAGGGCGGGCATTCCGCCATCGTGTCCACGCGCGGCAACGAGGACTGCCACGTGATCCTGCGCGGCGGCAAGGCGCCCAACTACCAGGCCGAGCACGTCCAGGCGGCGGCCCAGGCCCTGGAAAAGGCCGGCATGCGTCCGCGCGTCATGGTGGACGCCAGCCACGCCAACAGCAGCAAGGACTACACCCGCCAGCCGCTGGTGATCGATGACATCTGCGCCCAGGTCGAGGCCGGCGACACGCGCCTGTTCGGCGTCATGGTGGAAAGCCACCTGGTGGGCGGCCGCCAGGACCTGGTGCCGGGCAAGCCCCTGGTGTATGGTCAGAGCATCACCGACGGCTGCGTCGACTGGGATACGACGGTGGGCTTGCTGGATCGCCTGGCCGCGGCGGCGCGGGCGCGCCGCCAGGCAGTGCGGGCGGCGGCCGAATCGGTCGGCAGCGCCGCCTGATGCCCCCTATGGCAAGCTGAAGGCTTAAGAGAAGACAGGATTGCATCCATGGACACCTTGCACATCGCCCAGCAGGCCCGCCCCTTGCCGGAAGGATTCCTGACGGCGCTTCAGGCGCGGTTCGGCGAGCGCTGCTCCACGGCGCAGGCGGTGCGCGAGCACCACGGGCGCGACGAATCCCCGTATCCGACCATGCCGCCCGACGCGGTGGTCTTCGCCCAGGACGTGGACGAGGTCGCCTGGGTCGCGCGCCATTGCCATGACCACGGCATCGCCCTGATTCCCTACGGCGCCGGCTCCTCGCTCGAAGGCCACCTGCTGGCGGTCCAGGGCGGGGTCTGCCTGGACCTGTCGGGAATGAACCGGATCGTGGCCGTGCACGCCGAAGACTTCACGGCCACGGTCCAGGCCGGCGTCACACGCAAGCAGCTCAACGAAGCCCTGCGCGACACCGGCCTGTTCTTCCCGATCGATCCGGGCGCCGATGCCAGCCTGGGCGGCATGGCGGCAACCCGCGCCTCGGGCACCAATGCCGTGCGCTATGGCACCATGCGCGAGAACGTCATGTCGCTGAAGGTCGTCACGGCCAACGGCCGGGTGATCGAGACCGCCAGCCGCGCCCGCAAGTCTTCGGCGGGCTACGACCTGACCCGTCTGTTCGTGGGCAGCGAAGGCACCCTGGGCATCATCGTCGAAGTCACCGTGCGCCTGTATCCCCAGCCCGAGGCGGTGTCCGCGGCCATCTGCAATTTCCCGGACCTGGATGCCGCCGTCAACAGCGTGATCGAAGTCATCCAGATGGGCGTGCCGGTGGCCCGGATCGAATTCATGGACGCCCACGCCGTGCGGGCGACCAATCGCTACAGCCACCTGAGCCTGCGCGAATCGCCGCTGCTGCTGTTCGAATTTCACGGCAGCCCGGCCTCGGTGCGCGAACAGGCCGAGTCGGTGCAGGCCATCGCGCGCGAGCACGGCGGCCAGGATTTCGAATGGGCAGATCGGCCCGAAGACCGCAGCCGCCTGTGGACGGCGCGTCACAACGCCTATTTCGCCGGCCTGCAGCTGCGCCCCGGCTGCCGTTCCAGCACGACCGACGTGTGCGTGCCGATTTCCCGATTGGCCGAGTGCGTGGGCGAAACCGCGCGCGAGCTGGACCAGGCCAGTTTCCCCTATACGATCGTGGGTCACGTGGGCGACGGCAATTTCCACGTGCTGATGCTGCTCGATCCGGACGATCCCGGGGAATGGGCCGAATCCGAAAAGCTCAACCAGCGCCTGGTGGCGCGCGCCATCGCCATGCAGGGCACCTGCACAGGAGAACACGGGGTGGGCTTGCACAAGCAAGCCTTCATGCGGGCCGAGCACGGACAGGATGCGCTGGACGTGATGGCGGCCCTGAAGGCCGCGCTGGATCCGCACAATGTGCTCAATCCCGGCAAGATCCTGCCGCCGGCCGCCTAGGCCCCGAGGAACCCCATGGATATCGCAAGCTCTCCGGACGAACGGCATGCCATCGTGCCTGATTTTCCCGGCTTCCTCGCCCGCATCGCGCGGGACGTGCCGGCGCACTGCATCCTGACACGGCCCGAACAGACCCGCGTCTACGAATGCGATGGGTTGTCTCTGTACCGCGAGCAGCCGCCCGTCGTGGTGCTGCCCGAAAACGAAGCCCAGGTCATCGCCATCCTCAAGGCCTGCCACGAGCACAACGTGCCGGTCGTGCCGCGCGGCGCGGGCACCGGCCTGTCGGGCGGGGCCACGCCGCATCCCCAGGGGGTGGTCATCGGTCTGGCCAAGCTCAATCGCATCCTGCGCCTGGATCCCGAGACCTGTGTGGCGGTGGTCGGCCCCGGCGTGCGCAACCTGGCGATCTCCGAGGCCGCGGCGCCCCATGGCCTGTACTACGCGCCCGATCCGTCCAGCCAGATCGCCTGTTCCATCGGCGGCAACGTGGCGGAAAACTCGGGCGGCGTGCACTGCCTGAAATACGGCCTGACGGTGCACAACGTGCTGCGCGTGCGGGTGGTCACGATCGAGGGCGAGATCGTCGAACTGGGCGGCGAGGCGCCGGACGCACCGGGCCTGAACCTGCTGCAGACCTTCATCGGTTCCGAGGGCATGCTCGGCCTGGTGACCGAGGTCACGGTGCGCCTGATCCCCCGTCCGCAACTGGCGCGGGTGGTCATGGCCAGTTTCCCCAGCGTCGAGCAGGCGGGGGAAGGTGTCACGCGCATCATCGCCGACGGCATCATCCCCGCCGGCCTGGAGCTGATGGACAAGCGCGCGGTGCACATGGTCGAGCCATTCGTGGGGGCCGGCTACGACCTGCAGGCCGAGGCCATCCTGCTGTGCGAATCCGATGGCACGCCCGACGAGGTTTCCGAGGAAATCGCCCGCGTCGAGGCCCTGCTGCGCGAGGCGGGCGCCACCCGGCTGCAGACGTCCTCGTCCGAGGAAGAGCGCCTGAAATTCTGGGCCGGGCGCAAGAACGCCTTTCCCGCGGCCGGCCGCATCTCGCCCGACTACTACTGCATGGACGGCACCATCCCGCGCCGCCACCTGGGCAAGGTCCTGGCGGCCATCGCGGGGATGGAAACACAGTTCGGCCTGCGTTGCTCGAACGTCTTCCATGCCGGTGACGGCAATCTGCACCCCCTGATCCTGTTCGACGCCAACCAGCCCGACGAGGTCGAGCGCGCCGAGGCCTTCGGTGCAGCCATCCTCGAGCTGTGCGTCCAGGTGGGCGGCACCATCACCGGCGAGCATGGCGTGGGCCTGGAAAAGATCAACCAGATGTGCTCGCAGTTCACGCGCGACGAACTGGACGCCTTTTCGGCGGTCAAGCGCGCCTTCGATCCCTACGGCCTGCTCAATCCGCTCAAGCTCATTCCCACGCTGGTGCGCTGCGCGGAATACGGCAAGATGCACGTGCATCAGGGCGACATCCGTTTCCCCGACATCCCCCGGTTCTAGGACTGAATAGGCCCAACCATGGAATTCGTATTGTCCGAACTCTGCGAGCAGGTCGTGACCGCGCGCGCGGCCCAGCGGCAGCTTCTGATCCGGGGCGGCGGCACTCGGCTTTTTTACGGCGGGCCGCTGCCGCCGGAAGGCGCCGCGTCCTGGCTGGACCTGTCTGCCTATCACGGCGTGGTCAGCTATGAGCCGTCCGAACTGGTGCTGACGGCCCGGGCCGGCACGCCGCTGGCGGAAATCGAGACGCTGCTGGCCTCGCAAGGCCAGATGCTGGCCTTCGAGCCGCCGCGCTTCGGCACCGCGGGCACCCTGGGCGGTTGCGTGGCCTCGGGCCTGGCCGGCCCGCGCCGCATGGCGGCCGGTTCGCTGGCGGATTTCGTGCTCGGCACGCGATTGCTGAGCGCCGATGGCAACGTGCTGCGCTTCGGCGGCGAGGTCATGAAGAACGTCGCCGGCTACGACGTCTCGCGTCTGCTGGCGGGATCCCTGGGTGTCCTGGGGGCGCTGGTCGAGGTCTCGCTCAAGGTCGTGCCCCGTCCGCGCCGCGAGGCCACCTGTGTCCTGGCACTGGATGAATCGTCCGCGCTGGATCAGTGCCTGCGCTGGCGGTCGCGCCCGCTGCCGGTTTCGGCGACGGCCTGGGTGGCCGATGCTTCGGGCGCCGGCGGGAAGCTGTCGGTGCGCCTGTCTGGCAACGAATCGGCCGTGCGCCAGGGACTGGAAGAAATTGGCGGCGAGCATCTGGACGACGAGGCCGCGGATGCCTTCTGGCTGGGCATGCGCGACCAGACGCATGCGTTCTTCCGCCAGCAGCCCCTGTGGCGCATCGTCCTGCCTGCCGGCGCGCCGGCGCTGGGCCTTGCGCCCGTGCTGCACGAATGGGGCGGCTGCCTGCGCTGGCTGGCCGGCCCGCACGATGCGGCGGCGCTGCGCGACCGGGTCCAGTCGCTGGGCGGTTCCGCCTGCCTGTACCGGCGCGACGGCGCGCCCGCCGATGTGCCGGCCTTCCATCCCCTGGCCGACGGCGTCCTGCAGATCCACCGGCGGCTGAAGCAGGAATTCGACCCCGCCGGGATCTTCAATGCCCATCGGCTGTATCCGGAACTCTGAGGACCCACCATGCAGACACAACTCGCGGAATGGGCGCGCGATACCGATCTCGGCCGGGAAGCCGATGAAATCCTGCGCCGCTGCGTGCACTGCGGTTTTTGCCTGGCCACCTGCCCGACCTACCAGATCCTGGGCGACGAGCTCGACAGCCCGCGCGGGCGCATCTACCAGATCAAGCAGGTCCTGGAAGGCGCCGAGCCCACCTATGTCACCCAGCAGCATCTGGACCGCTGCCTGACCTGCCGCAATTGCGAGACCACCTGTCCGTCGGGCGTCCAGTACGGCGCCCTGGTGGACATCGGCCGCCAGATCGTCAGCGAGCGCGTGCGCCGTCCCTTGCGCGAACGCCTGCTGCGCGAAACCCTGCGCCGCCTGATGGGTTCGCCCTGGTTCGGCACCCTGTACAGGATGGGGCGCTGGGTGCGGCCCGTCCTGCCGGCCGTGCTGCGCTCGAAGATCGCCGAGGCCCGCCCGGCCGGGCCGCTGCCGGCCGAGCCCGGCCGCCATGCCCGCCAGGTGCTGATGCTGGCCAATTGCGTCCAGCCCGCCATGATGCCTTCGATCGACGCCGCCACGCTGCGCGTGCTGGACGCGGTTGGCGTCGGCACGCGCATCGCGGCCGGTTCGGGCTGCTGCGGCGCCATCAATTTCCACCTGGACGCCCAGGAAGCCGGCCGCGACCAGATGCGCGCCAACGTGGATGCCTGGCTGCCACTGCTGGAATCCGGCGAGGTCGAAGCGGTGATCGTGAATGCCTCGGGCTGCGGCGGCATGATCAAGGAGTACGCCCATCACCTGAAGCACGACCCGGCCTATGCCGAGCGCGCCGAGCGCCTGATGCCGTACGTCAAGGACATTGCCGAGTTCCTCGCGCCCATGGCGGCCGAGGTGCGGTCGAAGATGCGCCGTGCGCCGGGCCGCAGCGCCTTTCATCCGCCCTGTACCCTGCAGCATTGGCAAGGCCTGCGCGCCGTCACCGAGCGCCTGCTGACCGAACTGGGCTTCGATCTCCAGTCTTTCGGCGAATCGCACCTGTGCTGCGGCTCGGCGGGCACCTATTCGATCACCCAGCCGGTGCTGTCGAAATCCCTGCGCGACCGCAAGCTGCAGGCCATCCAGGCGACGTTGCCCGAAACCATCGTTTCGTCGAACATCGGCTGCATCTGTCACCTGCAGGGCGGCACCGACACGCCGGTGCGCCATTGGATCGAAACCGTGGACGAGGCGCTGCATGACTGAACGGCCGGCACGCGGCGCCCGGGTCGTGATCGGCATGTCGGGCGGGGTCGATTCTTCGGTGTCGGCCTGGCTGCTCAAGCAGCAGGGCTACGAGGTCGTCGGCCTGTTCATGAAGAACTGGGAAGACGACGACGACACCGAATACTGTTCGTCGCGCCAGGACTGGCTGGATGCCGCCAGCGTGGCCGACGTGGTCGGCGTGGACATCGAGGCGGTCAATTTCGCCGCCGAATACAAGGACCGGGTATTCGCGGAATTCCTGCGGGAATATTCCGCCGGCCGTACGCCCAATCCCGATGTGCTGTGCAATGCCGAGATCAAGTTCAAGGCGTTCCTGGATCATGCCATGGGGCTGGGCGCCGATTACATCGCCACCGGCCACTATGCCCGGGTGCGGCGCGTCGACACACCGCACGGCCCCCGCAGCCAGTTGCTGAAGGCCCTGGACGGCACCAAGGACCAGAGCTATTTCCTGCATCGACTGAACCAGGATCAGCTGGCGCGCACCTTGTTTCCCCTGGGTGAACTGCCCAAGACCGAAGTCCGCCGCATCGCGCGCGAGATCGGCCTGCCGAACGCCGCCAAGAAAGATTCCACGGGCATCTGTTTCATCGGCGAGCGGCCGTTCCGGGAATTCCTGAACCGCTACCTGCCCACCCAGCCCGGGCCGATGCTGACTCCGGACGGCCGCGAAATCGGCCGCCACCAGGGGCTGGCCTTTCATACGCTGGGGCAGCGCAAGGGGCTGGGCATCGGCGGGGTGCGCGGCGCCCAGCGCGATGACGGCACGGCCGATGCCTGGTACGCGGCCCGCAAGGACCTGGCGAACAACGTCCTGTACGTCGTCCAGGGCCACGATCATCCCTGGCTGCTCAGCGAGCACCTGAGCGCCCAGGATGCCAGCTGGGTGGCGGGCGAACCGCCGGCGCCGGGCGCCTACGCCGCCAAGACCCGCTACCGACAGGCCGATTCGGCCTGCCTGCTGGAAGTGGGCGAGGGCGCGGAGTTCACGCTGCGTTTCGACGAGCCCCAGTGGGCCGTGACCCCGGGACAATCGGCCGTGCTGTACGACGGCGACGTCTGCCTGGGCGGCGGGATCATCGTCTGAAGGCGGGTATCCGGGCAGCCTGGGGGGGCGGGCGGCACGAATGAAAATCCCCGCAAGGGCCGAGCCCATGCGGGGATTTTTGGCGTCTGGTGCGCGCCGAGCCTAGGCTGCGGGCGGCCGGGTCGTGGCAAAGGACGGGCGGGCGCCGAGCTTTTCCGACAGGCGGGCCAGGTGGGGGTGACCGGTGCGCCAGTCCATGTCCGGGAAGCGCAGGTCCAGGTAACCCAGGGCGGTGCCCACGGCGATGTCGGCCAGGCACAGGTTGACGCCCATGCAGTAGGACTGTTCGCCCAGCAGTTGCTCCATGTAGTCCAGCCCGGCGCTGATCTTCTGATGCTGGCGGGCGACCCAGTCGGGGTTGCGCTGGGGTTCGGGCCGGCGGTGGGTTTCCATGAACGCGGCCGCGGCGGCATCCATGATGCCGTCGGCGATGGCTTCCCAGCGCTTGACTTCCACGCGTTCGCGCCCGGGGGGCGGGATCAGCCGGCCGACCGGCGAGAGCGTGTCCAGGTATTCCACGATGACGCGCGAGTCGAACAGCGCGCCGTTTTCGTCCATGATCAGACAGGGCACCTTGCCCAGGGGGTTGTGCGCCGTGACGTGCGTCGCGGGACCCCAGGGGTCGTCGAGGATCAGCTCGTAATCGAGCTTTTTCTCGGCCAGCACGATACGCACTTTGCGAACGTAGGGGCTGGTCAGGGAACCGATCAATTTCATGAGGAAACAGGATAGTCCAGGGCTCGAAAAGTATAGCAGGACGGGTTCCCGGAACTGGGGATGTGGGGGTCTTTTTGACCTTTTTTTATCAACAGCCAGGGGCCAGGTGTGGTATATAAGCCCCGCCGGCGGAGACGGCCGGGGCGGGTGCTAGAATCCTGGCTTGGGATTCGCTTTGCTGCCTCGCTGGTGCGGAGCATTTCCAGGTCGCCGTTCGTTCCACAGTCTCGCGCCCCCCGGTCCTGTAGCCGGGCTGCGGCGCCTTCTCGTTCCCGTCGATGATGCATATTGATTCTTCCCTCAGCGCGCTCAACGCGCTGTCGCCCCTGGATGGGCGCTACGCGGCCAAGGCCGATGCCCTGCGCCCCTACCTGTCCGAAGCCGGTTTCATGGCGCATCGGGTCGAGGTCGAGATCGCCTGGCTGATCGGCCTGTCCGACGCCGGCCTGCCCGAGCTGCCCGCTTTTTCGGCTGCTGCGCGCGCACGGCTGCAGGCGCTGGTGGAGAATTTCTCCGAAGCGGACGCAGCCCGCATCAAGGCCATCGAACGCACCACCAACCATGACGTGAAGGCGGTGGAATACTGGCTGAAGGAGCAGGTGGCCGACGATGCCGAGCTGTCCCGGGCGGCCGAGTTCATCCATTTCGCCTGCACCTCCGAAGACATCAACAACACCTCGCACGCCCTGATGCTGGGCCGCGCGCGCACCCTGTGCGTGGTGCCCGCCCTGGAATCGGTCGCCACCCGCCTGCGCGAACTGGCGCACCGGCACGCCGACCAGCCGCTGCTGTCGCGCACGCACGGCCAGCCGGCCACGCCCAGCACCATGGGCAAGGAATTCGCCAACGTGGTCGCCCGCCTGGACCGGGCCCTGGATGCGATCCGCGCCGTGCAGCCCCTGGCCAAGATGAACGGCGCCACCGGCAACTACAACGCCCATCTCGCGGCCTACCCGGAAGTCGACTGGCCCGCTTTCTCCGGCAAGGTCCTGGGCGGCCTGGGGCTGGTCCAGAATCCCTATTCGATCCAGATCGAACCGCACGACTGGATGGCGGCCCTGTTCGATGCGATCGCCCGCGCCAACACGATCCTGCTGGACCTGAACCGCGATGTCTGGGGCTATATCTCCCTGGGATACTTCAAGCAGCGCCTGAAGGACGGCGAGGTGGGTTCGTCCACCATGCCGCACAAGGTCAACCCGATCGACTTCGAGAATTCCGAAGGCAACCTGGGCCTGGCCAACGCGGTGTTGCGACACCTGTCGGAAAAGCTGCCGGTGTCGCGCTGGCAGCGAGATCTCACGGATTCCACGGTGCTGCGCAACCTGGGCGTGGCGCTGGGCTACGGCCTGGTGGCCTACGAAGCCTGCCTGCGCGGCCTGGGCAAGCTGGAACTGAATCCAGCAGCCATCGATGCCGACATCGACGCCTGCTGGGAAATCCTGGCCGAGCCCGTGCAGACAGTGATGCGTCGCTATGGCCTGCCGCAGCCCTACGAACAACTGAAGGCCCTGACGCGCGGCAAGGGCATCACCGAGCAGGCCCTGCGGGAATTCATCTCCGGCCTGGACCTGCCCGACGAACCCAAGGCACGGCTTCTGGCCATGACGCCGCGCAGCTACATCGGTCTGGCGGCCCGACTGGCGGCGGCGGTGTAGGCCGGGGCTTGCGTCTGGCCTGGCTTGGCCGCAGTTGCTTTGCGCGCCGCTGAAAAAAGGTGTATAGTTTCGTTCTTCGCAAAATCATTGCGACGGGCTGTTAGCTCAGTTGGTAGAGCAGCGGACTCTTAATCCGTCGGTCGAGTGTTCGAGTCACTCACAGCCCACCAGAATTACCAAGGACTTAGGTGCAAACCTAGGTCCTTTTTCTTTGCCTGTACGTGAGGCCATTGCATATTGCGCTCGATTGGGATGCTGGCCGCATCATGCGTCCTGGTTCCGATCAGGACATCGCGGATGTCATTGGGGCAGGGCGAATCTTGCTTTCCACCGCCGTCACGTCCGTATGCATCCGTCCGGTATTGGAGGGCTCAGGAGTTCAGGCTCTCGGCTGACACGGCATAGCGCCCGGTGCAAGGCCCCGGCTGCACTGCATGTATCGGAGGATGAGAGAACACATGCGCAGCCAAGACGCATTCGTTGGGCCGTGTCTGCGGACGGTCTGAATGGGGCGAGTGGTTACGCTCCGTAGCCATTCCTTTTTTGGCTTGAGGCAAAATTGCTTCGCCCTGAAAGGAGTTGGCATGAAAAAACTATTGTTGGCCTGTGCGCTGGTGTCCTTGCTCTCAGCCTGTGCTGTGTATACGCCGCACGGATCCGTAGTCGTGGACCCCGATCAGGGGCATGGCGGATTCTGTCCCCCAGGGCAGGCCAAGAAGGGGAATTGCTGAAGGTGCGTGGGTGTCCGAGCTGCGGCTTCTGCATGATGTGAGATCGAGAACGCCCAACACACGTGCTTGCATGACAAGCGCCACCCAGCGATGCCTCCACAGGGAGGGGACCATCCGGATGCGCGAAGGCACGGATCCAGCCGCTTATGGGCAACAGGCAATGATTGGCGCCGTGCGGACGTTGAGGCTCACGCCTCACCCATCCTCTTGCCAGCCCGCCTTCATCGGGGGCTTTTCCTTGGGCGGCAGCTTGACCTCGTCTTCATCGGGTTGCGGCACGTCTTCGGGCCTGGGTTCGGGCACATCCGGCCCGGGCGGTTCGTTGGTGTGATCGGCCATGGTGGTTCCTTTCTATTTCGGTACGGTGCTGGCCGGGGCAATTCGCGTGCCCGATGCCGGCTGTCCAGGCCCGTTCCTTTCGCCGGGGTAATAGCCGGTGACAAAATCGCCGGCCGCGGCGGGGCGACGGCCCCGGAAGGCCTGTGGGAACCTGTTATAAAAATGGCAGACGCAATCCAGGCAGAAGGAGGAAACATGTCCGGCAGAATCGTGATTCGAAGCAGCATCGCGCTGCTGTCCGCCGCCCTGGTCTCCGGATGCTTCGGGGGCGGCGCCCCAGCCAGGCAGACGACGGATGTCAGCGGCGAGTGCCAGTGGAATCGCAGCCGGTGTCTCTACGAAGGCGCCTATGAGCCCGGCGAGCGGGACTACGCCGAGCAGGAGGCCCGGGATCTGAACCGGGCCGCGCTGGAAAAGCTGCGCCGCAGCGCCGTCAGGTAGCCTGCCCGCTACAGGGGCGGCGGCGCTCAGTGCGCCTGCACCGGGATGCTGATCGTGAACCGGGCGCCCTGGCCAGGAGTGCTGACGCAGGATGCCTGGCCGCCGTGGCGCTGCGCCACGGCCTTGACGAACGCCAGGCCCAGCCCGCTGCCGGCCGGTTTGCCGGCATCGCCCGGCAGGCGCTGGAAGCGGGCAAACAGGCGCTTCATCTGGTCGGGCGGGATGCCGGGGCCGGTGTCCTGCACGTGAATGCGCCAGAAACGCCCGTCGGTGTCCAGAGTGCACTCGACGATCCCGCGCTCGGGGGTGTAGAGCAGGGCGTTGTCCAGCAGGTTGCCGATGGCCCGGCTCATGAGTTCCGCGTCGATGTCGGCCATCGCGTCAGGGTGCCGGGCCTCGAATCGAAGCGCGATGGCGCGTTGCTCGGCCTTGGGCCAGCGCCGGTCGCAGCATTCCTGGATCAGATCGTCCAGGTAGACAGGGTGCCGGTTCAGGGGCGCGGATTCGGCGCGCCCCAGCTGGACGAAATGGTCGACCAGGTCCAGGGTGGTGCGCGACTGCTGCTCGATGTGCGCCAGGACCGCGCCTTCCGCCCATCGCTCGGGCGCCTGGCGCCGTAGTTCGATGATGGCCAGGATGGCGTTTTGCGGGGACCGCATGTCGTGCGACAGGAAGCTGAGCGTCTCTTCCTGGGCCTGGGTGGCCTGCTTCAGCCGGGTGACGGCCTGGTGCAGGCGGACGGCCCGCTCGGGCAGGGTATCGGGGCCGGCCCTTGCGTGCATTGCAAGGTCCGATCCGGGATCTGCGGACGTCGACGGAATGCTCAGCCGTTCAAGTTCGGCGTCGATGTGGCTCAGGGAGGCTTCCTGGCTGCGCCAGCTCCAAAGGGGGTAGGCCAGGATCAGGGCCGCCAGGATTCCGGCGGGTGGCAGCCAGTAGCCGGCCCATTGCAGCAGCAGGGCGTTCGCAGCCAGGAAAAGCACGCAGGCGGCCAGCGCACAGGCCAGCCCCCGGCGTGGAGACAGGACGCCCAGGCCCAGGCAGACCGGCAGGATCAGCCCCAGCCCTGCCAGCGCCGTGATCCAGGCCGGGGAAATGCGGATCCAGAGGTCGTCCTGCAGGTTCTGCAGAGCGGTGGCAAGGATTTCGACTCCCGCGGTCATTCCGCCCATGGGGGTCGGCAACTGGTCGCCCAGGCCCGAGGCCCAGGCTCCGACCAGTACGATGCGGTCCCGGAAAGCGGCTTCGGGCACCAGGCCGTTCAGCACGGCCGCATAAGGGTACAGGGTGTAGCCAGGAACCGGGTCGATGAAGCGAATGAATGACGCCGTGTCCGGGGGGATGGCCCGGGTGCGTTCCACGGCCGCGTCCTGGCCGCTCATGCGGGCCAGCGCGACGATCAGATGCGGTAGCGGCGGGCTCCCATTCTGCGGCGTGCGGCGCAGTTCGACGGTGCGCAGCACGCCGTCGTGGCCGGGGCTCGTATCGATCCGGCCAAGAGCTGCGGCGGCCTGGGCGAGCGAGGGGATCGGCGTGATCCGGTACCGCCCGTCCGGGCTCAGGACTTCGGGCAGGACGACGCGTCCATGCCTTCCGATGGCTTCGGCCAGGATCCGGTCGTCCTGCGGGTGGGTAGGGTGGGGCGCCGAGAGAATCAGGTCCAGCGCCACCGCCCGCGCGCCGTGCAGGTGGTCGAGCAGGGCCGCATGCACCGAACGGCGCCAGGGCCAGTAGCCCAGAGCGTCGATGCTGGCATCGTCAATGGTGATGATGACGATGTTCCGGCTGGCGGGCGGGCTGTGCACCGCCTGCATGCTCAGGTCGTAGGCCCGTCGGTTCACATCCCGGATGCCGGGCAGATTCTGCCAGAACGCCAGTGCGGTCGACAGCAGGGTCAGGACGGCCACCAGCGCCAGCCATTCGAGCATGAGGCGGCGCCGCATGCCGGTCGAATGGCGGGTGTCGGTGAGCATCATGGCACGTCAGTCCAGCGCCACGGGTGTTCCGTCGATCCCCAGGACCGGAGTCCCGTCGCTGGCCCTGAGGCCGATGCGCAGGGTATCGACGGCCAGGACTGCATCGTGGCCTTCGATGCCGAGCGCGTCGATGCCGCGCACGAATATGTAGCGTGGGCCGCTTCCACGGGCCTAGAGGAACACGCCGGGGCCGTTCACGCGCCGGCTGGATTCCAGACGGGTGCCGTCGGCGTCCAGGGCGACCCGGACGGCATAGGTGGATGCGCCTGGAACCGGCTCGAACTCCAGACGGCCGCTGCCCGGGTCCAGGTTCGGGTGGTGCGGCGCGGGCAGCAAGGGGTGGCTGCCCAGCAGGGTGCCGCGGGCGTCGTAGGCGGCGCCGCGGTCGAGGGCCAGGCGCTGTTCGCCCTGGCTGGGGCTTTCGATCGCCGCGTTGCCGTGCAGGACTTCGTGGCGCGATCCCTGCGCATCGACGTGGACGCGCAGCCGGGTGCCGCGCACGCCCGTCACGGTGGCGGGCGTGCGGATCTCGAAGCGCCCGACACCCGTGTCGTCGGGCGATACGGTGGATTCGAGCGAGCCGCGGTCGATGTCGACCTGGGTGTCGGTCAGCCCCGTGCCCTGGAATGACTTCAGGCGGCGGAGCCGCAGCGTCGTACCGGGTGGCAGGGTTAGCAGGCTCCGGTCTTCGAGCTGCAGGGTGGCGGTGCTGCCCGCGTCGCTGCGCAGCGACTGGTTCGCGCGCAGGATGTCGCCCGGCCGCACTGGCCGGCCATCGGCGGCGACCTGTCCGGCCACATGGACGATGGTGGCTGTCGCCGGCTGCTCCGGGATCAGGGACAGGGGAATGCGCAGCACCTTGCCGATGGGCAGGCGGTAGGGGTCTTCGACCTGGTTCAGGCGCTGTAGCTCGGGCCAGTGCTCGGCCCGCAGCGTGTAGCGCCGGGAAAGTTGCTCCAGGGTGTCGTGCGGCTCCACCTGGTACAGGAAGTCGTTTCCCTGGGCGCCCAGGGGGCGTGCAACCGTGGTGGCCGGCAGGGACAGGCAGGAAGCCAGCAGGACCAGCGCCAGGGTGCGGGCATCCGGGGTATTGGAAAAGAAGCGTGGCAAAGTCATGGGGACGCGGTTGAGTCGGGGGAAGACAGCAGCTCGAGACGATAGCCCAGCGCGTAAGATGCGCTGAGCAAGGTGCCGGTGGCGGGGCCGAAGCGCAGTTTCTTGCGGATGTTCGACAGGTGGGTGTCCAGGGTGCGGGAAGAGCTGGGCACTTCCCGGTTCCATACCAGCGCGCTGAGGTCGTCACGCGAGAACAGCCGCCAGGGGTGGCGCAGGAACAGGGACGCGAGCTCGAATTCCTTGGGGGTGAGGGCGATGGGTTCGCCATGCAGCCGGATCTTCCGGGCGCTCATGTCGACCGAGAATCCGCCCAGCGAGAAGTCCGCGTCGGGGTTCGCGGCCGGGCGGTGGCGGCGCAGCTGGGCGCCGATCCGCGCCAGCAGCTCGCCGGGCCGGCAAGGCTTGGCGATATAGTCGTCCGCGCCTGCGTTGAGCCCTTCGATCAGGTCGCGTTCCAGCGTCCGATTGGTGATGAAGATCACCGGCAGGGCCTCGTTGCAGTTCGCGCGGACCCAGCGCAGGACTTCCATGCCGTTGATGCCCGGCAGTTCCCAGTCCAGCAGGAGCAGCGCGAAGGGAGTGCGGGCGCGCAGCGCCGCGAGCAGTGCACCGCCTTCGTCGAAGGCGCGGCAGGACAGGCCTGCGTTGGCCAGGGTCTGCTGCATCCACGCGGATTGGGCTGAGTCGTCTTCCAGCAGTGCAATGAGTTGGCTAGGATCAAGCATGGGGATGTTTCCGATGCCGGGCGTTGTGAAAACACACGCGATTGCGGCCGCCGTGCTTGGCCCGGTACATCGCCTGGTCAGCATACGATAAAAGCGAGTGCAGGGTTTCACCGTTCGCCCGTGAGTCATGCACCGCGCCGATGCTGACTGTGATCCGGATGGGCTCGGCGCTTTCCGTGCAGGTCGTCAAGGCTTCCGCCACGCGGGCACGCAGGCGCTCGGCAATGTGGGCGACTTCCTCGGGGCCCGTGTCGGGCAGCACGATGCCGAATTCTTCGCCGCCGATCCGGCCGAACAGGTCTTGGGGACGGATCGCCGCGCGGATGGTTTGCGCGAAGGCCTGCAGGACCTGATCCCCGGCCGCGTGTCCGTAGGTATCGTTCAGCCGCTTGAAATGATCGATGTCCAGCATGAGCAGGCCGGTCCCCCGGAGCAAGGCCGGATCTTGCAGGCGTTCCTGGGCGCCGCGCAGGAATGCCTGCCGCGACAGGGCTTCGGTCAGCGTGTCGTGATCGAGGGCGCGGTTCAGGGCGGCGATGGTGTCGCTGCGCGCCGCGAGCGCGCAGGACATGATCAGGGGGGCCAGCGCCAGCAGCAGGGCGCCCAGCTGCAGCGATGCCATGTCCCAGGGGGCCGTGCCGGCCGGGTCCGGTGTGTCGCCGAAGGGAATCCAGCCGTACGTGGCGCCCAGGGTGATGGTGAGCACGGAAAGCAGGGCGAGCCAGGCTGTGATGTGTTGCCGGTAGGCCAGCGCGCAATACAGCAGGGGCGGAATCGGAAAGACCAGGATGCCCGGGCCGCCGACCAGGAAGCATAGGGTCAGCCCTGCGAGCAGGCAGACGAACGGTGGCACGGTCTCGGGTCGGGGCTGTGTGCGCGGCGGAGTGCGGCGGCGATTCCGGGAGGCCGGCACGGGCAGCGTCAGGATGGGGGGCAGAAGGGCGCAATAGCCGAGCAACTGGCCGAGGAATCCGTGAATGATGACGGATGCCTGGGAACCGGGCGCATCCGCCGCCAGCCAGAGGAGGAATGGACCGGCCGCGATCGTGTGCGTGGCGGCCGCCGCGATGCAGGCGGCCAGCACCTGCGCGACGGCGCGAGGCTGGCGCAGGTTCGGGGCGGCGTCGGGCTGGGCCAGAAGCCGCCAGCAGACGAAGGCGCTGGCCAGGTTCGCAAAGCCGTACACCAGCGCCAGGAGTGCGGGCACGTTCCAGGCACTGGCGGCCAGGAGCAGGACGGCGCCGGCCATCGGCCAGACCACCGGTCGTCCAAGGGCGGGTTGGCGCAACAGCAGGCCCGCCAGCACGGCGTTCGCGGGCCACAACACCGGCAGGCCGCCGGCGGGCTGGGTCGACAGCTCTGCCATGGCGGCCAGGAATACGATCGCGGCGACCTTGGATGTGTGCCAGCCGCTGTGATGCTTGCGGCGAAGGGCCTGGAGCATATCGGGTAAGGCGTTGGTGAGCATGGCATGGTCGAATTTATCAGAGTGTTGCAGCCATTCTTCGTTTCCTGACGATTTTTAATCTTTCCCTTGCGTGGGCCTGCCGGTCGTTGCTTGCCGGATGCATGGAAATTGCCCGAAGAAGCAGGGTATTTGCAATTCTTGATTATGTGTCAAGGGGATACGGATGAAATAATGGGCATGGTGCATACGCATTCAGTTTCGTCTTTTCAAGAGTTTTGTTTCTTCAAGGTCGGCAGGCATGGACCAGCAGAATACCGGCAGGTATCGCCCGGATTTTTCCGCGGCCCGCACACGCGCAGCGCCGGACCGCGGGCGGGAGACCGAGGATGTCGACGCCTGGCTTGCAAGGAATATCAGGGCGTGCTCGCTGCAGGAATATCGGCACTATCGGGAGTATCTGGATCAGACGCCCGCGCAGGATCTGTTGCCGGGCGATTGAATCCGGATGCCTGCAGCGGGCAGGAAGGCCGGGCGTTTCGATTGCGCTTTTCAGGCTTCAGATTGTGCTTTTCAGGCTTCAAAGGGCTGGTTATCATGGCCGCTCGACGCCGGCTCGGGTCGAGACCGATTCCCCTGATAGGAGAGCCGAAATGTGTGATTCGAAATCCTGTGCACACACCACAGTGTCCGCCCGCCGTTTTTTCCTGCGTTCCTCCCTGGCTGCCACTCTGGCGGTCGCCGCCGGCGGCGTGTTGCCGGGCAACCGGGCCGTGGCACGCACCGCGTCCCCGCCAAAGCCGCAGAATGTCCTGGATCCCGATGCCGCACTCGCACAGTTGGTCGCGGGCAATGAGCGCTATGTGTCCGGCGTGTCCCGGCGTCACGATTTCACCCACGAACGTCCGGCACTGGCGACCGGGCAGAATCCCTACGCGGCCGTATTGGGCTGCGCGGACTCGCGCGTCGTGCCCGAATATGCCTTCGATTGCGCCCGGGGCGATCTGTTCGTCGCGCGGGTGGCGGGCAATTTTGCCAATGACGACATGCTGGGCAGTCTTGAATACGCGGTGGCTGTCCTGGAAGTGCCGCTGATCCTGGTGCTCGGACATGAGCGCTGTGGCGCAGTTGCCGCCGCCGTCAGGGCCGTCACGCAGTCGGCGGAATATCCCGGGCAGATTTCGTCGCTGGTGTCGGCCATCTCGCCGTCCGTGGAAAAGGCCCGCGCACTGGCGGGAGACTTGCAGGAGACCGCGACCGCGCAGAATGTCCGCGACACTGTCGCCGCCCTGAGCGCGCGCTCGACCATCATCCGGGATGCCGCGCAGGCCGGCAAGCTGCGGGTCGTCGGCGGCATCTATCGCCTGGGAACCGGGCGCGTCGAGTTCCTGGGGTAGGCGCGGACGGCGATGGACGGCAGTCGTCGCATCCTGATCGTCGAGGACGAGCCGACGCTGTCGGAAAACCTGTACGGTTACCTGGAGCGCCAGGGCATGGAGCCCGATGCCGCATACGATGGCCATGGGGCATTGGCCTTGCTGCGCGGGGCGGCCTTCGATGCCGTGGTGCTGGACCTGGGCCTGCCGGGGCTGGGCGGACTGGATGTACTGCGCGCCATGCGTCGGGAACCCGCGTTATGGCGGCCCGTGCTGGTGCTGACGGCGCGTGATCGTCTGGAAGACAAGCTCCTGGCCTTCGAGCTGGGGGCGGAAGACTACCTGGTCAAGCCATTCTCGCTGGCCGAGGTCGCGGCACGGTTGTGCGTGCTGCTGCGACGGGGGCGGGCCGAAGCCGCGGATCCGGTGACCTACGGAGATTTGCGCTACGACGCTCGATCGCGGACGGTTTTCCTGTCCGGCAGGCCGCTGGCCCTGCCGCGCAAGTCGGTGCTGCTGCTGGCGGCGCTGATGCAGCCGGCGGGAAGCCTTGCGACACATGCCCGCCTGACGGCGGCGCTGTGGCCCGAGGGGCCGCCATCGGCTCGCGCATTGCATGACCAGGTGCACTTGCTGCGCCGTCGCCTGCGTGCGGAGCGCGGCCCGGACATCGTGGCCGATCCCGGCCGGGGCTGGCGGCTGGTCCCGGCGACGGGCGACACGACTGCGCTCGGCCAGGTCGGGGGCGAGGACGGCTCATGACGCGGAAACGGCCTTCCTTCCTGGCCAGGCGAGTCACCTGGGCCGTCACCGGTACCGCTGCCGTCTTCCTGACGATCATCGGTTTGCTGGCGTATGAAACCTTCGCGCGCATGGAAGATGACCTGGTCGATGAGGTCCTGTCCGGTCAGATCGCAGCCTTGCGCGATGAACTCGGGGCAGGGCTGGCGGTGCCGGCCGTCCTGCCGCCGCGGTGGAGCGAGGGCGGGCGCGTCCAGGCCTGGGTGCAGCCGGCGGATCGGCCGCCTCCCCTGGAGGGTATGTTTCCGGCCGGGCCGGGTGGACGCGAAATCGTGCAGGCCGGCCAGACCTGGCATACCTGGGTCGAGACCGTGCCGCAGGGCCTGCTCTACGTGCGCTACGACGCCACCACCCACGAGGACCGGGTCCGGTCCTTTGGCTGGATCCTGGCCGGCGGGGCCGGGTTGGCGCTGGTCTGTGCCTGGCTGCTGGCCCGGCGTCTGGCGCGCCGTGTGGTGGCGCCGATCCGCGCCGTGTCGGACCGGCTCTCGGCCTGGGAAGGCGGGGCTGCTGCCGACGACGCTGTCCAGGGAGACGAGGCGTTGCAGTTGATCGAGGCCTTCAACCGGATACAGGACAGGGTCGATCGTTCCGTGGCGTTCGAGCGTCAGTTCTCCGCCAACCTGGGTCATGAACTGCGCACGCCGTTGGCCGCCCTACGTTCCGATGGCGAGATGGCGCTGCTGGATGCCGGCCAGGGGACGCCCCTGGAGGCGCGCCTGAAGCGCATGCTGGTCCAGGTCGATGCCGCCGCCAGCAGCCTGGCGGGCGCGGCGGCCCTGAACAGCGCCGATCCTGCCCGGGTGCGCCGCGTCGATCTGGCGCAAGCCCTGGAACAGGCCTGGTTCGCCCTGGAGCCCATGGCCCGGGTGCGCGGCCTGGCACTGGAGCCGCTCGTTCCGCCGGGTGAGATCCGGCTGCTGGATCCGGATGCGCTGCTGATCGTGTTGCGCAATCTGCTGCGCAACGCGATCGAGCATGCCGCGCCGGCCACCCTGCGGGTGAGCCTGGACGGCAATGGCGCTCTGGTCTTGCGCGATGACGGCCCGGGCATCGAACCGGGGCGCCTGGCCCGGCTGCAGGAGTGGCGCAACGGGCGGACGGATCTGTTCGCCGGAGACCTGCAGGAAGCCGGTCATGGCCTGGGCCTGGGCATTGCACAGCGGGTCTGCGAACTGCGCGGCTGGCGGCTGGATGTGGATTCGGTCCGTGGCGGCCCGGACAGCGGCACGGTGTTCGTCCTGGATTTTCGTTCAGCTATGAGTCAGCTCGATTCGTAGTGGATTCGTAACCCGGAAGGCTATCGTGGGTGCTGTCCGACCGGGAGCCTTCATGACCTCGACTGCCTATTCTTCTTCGGCCGCCGCTGCGCCCCATTCCGGGACCGGTATCGGTCCGGCCTGGGAGCGCCTGGCCCATGCGCAGGTGCTGCGCCGCCGCGCCCTGGGCGTTCTTGGTGCCCTGGCCCTGCTGGCGCTGCCCTGGATCGGTTCCGCCTGGCCGGAGGCCGGCTGGGTGAACCAGGGGCTGGAATGGGCGGGGCTCATGCTGATGGCGCTGGCGCTGCTGGGGCGCTGCGCCTGCATGCTGTATCTGGGGGGACGCAAGGGCGCCGATCTCGTGGCCGAGGGGCCTTATTCGGTCTGCCGCAATCCGCTGTATGTCTTTTCCATCCTGGCGGTCCTGGGTATCGGCCTGCAGACCGGCAGCATGACGGTGGGCCTGGTTCTCGCCCTGGCGGCCTGGGCGGTGTTCCGCTGGATCGTGGGCGAAGAAGAGCGGATGCTGCGCATATCGTTCGGCACGCCGTTCGACGCATACCAGGCACGGGTGCCGCGTTTCCTGCCCCGTCTGGCCGGCTGGCGCTCGCCGCAGCACGTGACGGTCGATCTTGCGGGCGTCTGGAAGACCGTGCGCGATGCCTTGCCGTATTTCCTGTCGATTCCCGTGTTCGAGGCCATCGAGGCCGCCCAGGACGCCGGCTGGCTGCACGTCCGGCTGTGGCTGTATTGAGGGCGCCGTCCGCATGCCGCAGGTCGGCCGGTGGGCAGACATGGCGGCGCGCGCCCGTGTGATACATTCCAAGGCAGTTTTTCATGCCCTGGAGAGTCCGGTTCATGCTGTCCCCGTTCTATCCGATCGGCACGCCCGGCATCCCCTGGGGGGATGCGGAGGTCGCCGCCTGGCGTGCCCGCCAGCAACGCCGGCGCAGCTACGCCGATGAAGTCCTCGTCGCGGTCGAGCACCTGCGCGACCGTTTCGACATCGTGCGGTATGGCCGGCTGGACTACGGTCCCGACACCTATCCCTTGTGTGCGCTGCGCAGCCGGGACTGGCAGGATGGCCGACCCGTGGCGCTGGTCACGGGCGGCGTGCACGGCTACGAGACCAGTGGCGTGCATGGCGCCCTGCAATTTGCCGAACGCCACGCCGCCGACTATGCGGGCCGCCTGGACCTGATGATCGTTCCCTGTGTCAGCCCCTGGGGCTACGAGCGCATCCATCGCTGGAATCCCCAGGCGCTGGACCCGAACCGTTCCTTCCGCCAGGGCAGCCCGGCGCCCGAGTCGGCTGCACTGATGGCGCTGGTGGCGCCGTTTGCCGACCGCGTGCGGGTGCACATCGACCTGCACGAGACCACCGACACCGACGAGTCCGAATTCCGGCCCGCCCTGGCGGCGCGCGATGGCCGGCCTTTCACCCCGGGCAGCATCCCCGACGGCTTCTACCTGGTCGACGACACCGAGTCGCCCCAACCGGAGTTCCAGGCCGCCGTGATTCGCGCGGTGGCCGAAGTCACCCACATCGCCCCCGCCGATGCGCGCGGTGAAATCATCGGCTCTCCGGTGGTGGCCCCGGGTGTCATTCGCTACGCCCTGCGGTCCCTGGGCCTGTGCGCGGGCATCACGGATGCGCGCTACCGCACCACGACCGAGGTCTATCCCGACAGCCCGCGCACAACGCCGGATCGGTGCAACGAGGCCCAGGCCGTGGCGGTGTGCGCGGCGCTGGACTATGTCCTGGAACATGGGGGCGCCCCTGGAAATACGGATGGGTCCTGACATGGAAATCGTCTTTGCGTCGGAACTGGAAGCCGATCCGCACGCCTGGGTGGCGGCATTGCGCGATGCGCTGCCCGAGGCCCGGGTGCGCCTGTGGGGCGATGGTGCCCCCGAAGGCGATGCCGATTTCGCCGTGGTGTGGGCGCCGCCGTCCGACCTGTTCGTGCGCGAGCCCCGATTGCGCGCCCTGTTCAATCTGGGGGCGGGCGTCGACGCCTTGCTGCGACTGCCCGGCCTGCCCGACAGCCTGCCCCTGGTGCGGCTGGAGGACGGCGGCATGGCGGTGCAGATGGCGGAATACACGCTCTACCACCTGCTGCGCGAATCGCGCGATTTCGGCCGCTACGAGCGCCAGCAGGCCCAGGAGCAGTGGCGCCCCCTGGGCGATATCGACCGCGATGCCTGGACCGTCGGGGTGCTGGGGGCCGGTGCCATGGGCGCCCGGGTCGCCCAGGCCTGCGCGGCTCTGGAGTACCCGACGGCCGTCTGGTCGCGCAGCGGCCGCTCAGTGCCGGGCGCCGAGTCCTATGGCGGCGAGCAGGGTCTGGCTTCGTTCCTGGCGCGCACGCGTGTGCTGGTCAACGCGCTGCCGCTCACCGATGCCACCCGGGGCATTCTGTGCCGCCGCACGTTCGATCGGTTGCGTCCCGACGCCGTGGTGATCAACATCGCCCGGGGTGGGCACCTGGTCGAGGCCGATCTGCTCGCCGCCCTGGACGAGGGCCGCCTGCGGGCTGCTGCCCTGGACGTCTTCGAACGTGAGCCCCTGCCTCCCGGTCATCCCTTCTGGACCGATGCGCGCATCCGCGTCACGCCGCACATCGCCGGCGCCAGCCTGATGGACCGGACGGTGCGGCAGATCGCCGGCAAGATCCGCGCCCTGGACCGGGGCGAGGCCGTCTCCGGCGTCGTGGACCGGGACCGGCAATACTAGGCGCCCTTTCACCTTCGCCAAGGAGTCGAGTGGCCATGCACAACCGGGCTGGACAGGACACCAGGCGCAGCGCGCATGCCGCTGTGCGCATGCAGCGTGCGGGCAGGCCCTGATGGCCGGATCGCGCCCCCGGGAATCCGTCCGCTGGCGCGCGTGGTGGCTGGCCGCCCTGCTGGCGCTGGCCGGCTGTGCGGCACCTTCCGATCCCGGACTGCGGGGGGAGTCCATGTCTGCCGATCAGTTCGCGCAGAGCGACCTCAACCGCATGCAGACCCTGGCGATGCGCGACAACCTGGAAAGCCTGGATCGCCTGCTCGAAAAGCTGTACCGGCGCAATCCGGGCGAATGGCGCAAGGCGGGGTTCACCGATCTGAAGGCAGCGCTGGAGCAGGGCCGGGCCCGTATCCGCAGCGGCGAGGTGCCCAAGGAACTGGACGGCCTGCAGGATATCGAGGTGCTCTCGGTGGCCATGGACCCGCGTTACCCGGGGGACCGGGTGGCGGCGTTCGTGCTCGGCCTGTCCAGCATGATCATCGCCGCGCATGGCGGACTGACCCGTTTCCACGTCGGCGATTCAGTCCAGGCCCGTCATGTGTTCAATGCGGCCCGCAATGTCGAGATCGCCGCCTGGATGCTCTCCAGCCGGCGCGATGCCCAGGGCCGGCCGCTGCTGCTGTCCAATGAAATGGGCGAGGGCGTGGCCAACCTGAGCTTCGAGCGCGAGTTCGGGCGCATCGTCGCCCGCCTGGATCTGGAAGCCGAGCTGCAGGATGAAAGCCTGCGGCGCATCGGCATCAATTACGTGCAGGGCCTGCTGTTCTTCAATTTTCTGCCGGTACGCTGATTTCGCCGGTGTGTCAGGCTGCCTCGGCGGCCCGGCGGGCGATCCGGCCTGCGCGTTCCAGGCGCCGCGCACTGTCTTCCAGGGGGGCGACGAGGCGGCTCGGGATCGCCTGGATGCCGCCGATCGCGCCGCACAGGGCGCCGGTGAGCATCGCCCGGGCCTGGTTCTGGCCGCCCCCGTTGACGGCATGCAGGACGGCGGATTCGAAGTCGCCCTGGAAGCGGCCGGCCAGGTAGTAGGCGGCGGGGAACTGATGATAGACGGCGCAGGGCATGCCGTATACCAGCGAGGCTTTCCAGGCCGGTTCGATGCGGATGTCCGGATCCTGGGCGGCGCGCAGGACGCAGGACACCGTCAGCAGGGCGTCGGGCGAGGCGAATTGACCGGCGGTCCGGGGCGCTTCCGGACCGGGCGGCGGGGTGTTCTCGCCGGCCGATGTCACGCTGTGGAAGGGCAGGGCGCCGTCGCGCACCAGCGCCATCAGGCGGTCGGACGTGGCTGCGTCCAGCGGCTCGCCGCGCACCAGGCTGCCCAGCACGCAGCCGTACGCCACGGTCATGGCCATCACCGTGGCGTCGCGCTGAGTGAGCGCCGTGTTCGTCGCACAGTGGCGTGCCAGGTCGGCCGGTTGCCGTGCATAGCGCACGGCCAGGGCCAGGATGCGCTCGGCGGCCTCGGTGGTGTCGGCCAGGCCCGCCACCTGACCCCAGGGCAGCCCCTGGCCCACGCGCAGGCGCCAGGCTTCGCGAATCGACTGGCTGGTGTAGCCTCCTGGTCCATTCATGGGGGTGCCGTCCAGCAGCGGGAACAGATCCTGGTCCAGCCGGCGGCAGAAGTCCGTTTCATCGTATCCGCCGCATGCGTCCAGGGATTCCGTCAGCAGGTCCAGGATGAAACCGGCCTGGCCCGATTGGCCGGCCCGCAACCCGGCGTGATAGCGGTCCGGCCTGGGGTCCGTGTAGCTGTCGATCCACGCGCCGTAGTCGCGCCGCAGCGCGTCCAGGTCGTAGTACCAGTGCGGCCCCAGGGCCAGGGCATCGCCGATGTAGGCGCCGATCAGGGCGCCTTGGGCGCGTTGTTCAAGGGTGGGAGCCATGCCGTGTCCTCCGTCGCATCCAGGGGCCAGGCGGTCGTGCCGCCGTGGGCGTGCACCCGGTTGCGGCCGCCACGCTTGGCCTGGTACATCGCTCGATCAGCATACGCCAAAAGCTCGCTCAGGGAGGCGGGCTGGGTGCAGGAGTCGTGCACCGCGCCGATGCTGACGGAGATCTTCAGGGGCGCGCCGTTGCCTGCGAAGACTTCCAGTTTTTCCACGCAGAAGCGCAGGCGTTCGGCAATGTCGTTTGCGTCCCGTTCGGATGTGTCGGGCAGGAACAGCGCGAATTCCTCGCCGCCCAGGCGTCCGAACAGGTCGTTGGGACGGACGAGTGTGCGGATGGTGCGCGCGAAGTCCTTCAGGACCTGGTCGCCGGCGGCATGGCCGTACCGGTCGTTCAGTTGCTTGAAGTGGTCGATGTCCAGCATCAGCAGGGCGTTGCCCTGGGGCGGCGCCGTGGCGCGCCCCAGGTGCTCGTCGGCGCTGCGCAGGAAGGCTTCGCGCGACAGGGCGCGGGTCAGGCCGTCGTGGTCCAGGGCCAGGTTCAGCGAAGAGATCAGGTCGCTGCGGGCGGCCAGGATGCCGGAGACCAGCAGAGGCGACATGACCAGCAGCAGGACGCCCAGCCGCAAGGAAACCATGTCCCAGGCATGGCGTCCGGCGAGCGGCTGGTTTTCGCCCATCGGCAGCCAGCCATTGGCGACGCCCAGCAGCACGGCAAGGGCGGTCAGCAGGGTGATCCAGGCCGTCGTGCTCTGGCGGTAGGCCAGGGCGCAGTACATCAGGGCGGGGATGGGAAATGCGGCGGCGCCCGGCCCGCCCAGCAGGAAACACAGGGACAGGCTGGCGGCCAGCGCGGCGATGGGCAGCAGCAGGGTGCCGCTGACCATGCGCCTGAACAGCGAGGACCAGGAATGGCGGCGATCCGGACGCAATCCGGCACGCCTGGGCAACAGCATGATCGGCGGCAGGAGGGCGCAGTAGCTGAGCAATTGGCCGAAGAACCAGTTCAGGGCGACGGTCGTCCATTGCGCATCGGGCCGCAGCCAGGGAACGAGGGCCAATGCTATGGCGGCATTGGTGGCGGCAGCCGCCGCGCAGGCCGCGAACACATGGCCGATGCCCCGGGGGCTGCGCATCCGGGCGGGTGTCCAGTTGGACGACAGGATGATCCAGGCGACGAACACGCCCGACAGGTCGGTGATGCCGTAGCCAAGGGCGGCCGGCCAGGGCTGGTCTTCGAGGAACAGGCCTGCCAGCGCCAGGCCGCAGAACGCCCCTGCCCAGAAGAGCGGATGGCCCAGGGCCGGGCGGCGGATCAGCAGGCCGGCCAGCAAGGCATTGGCCGGCCACAGGATGGACAGCCCCTGGTCGGGACGGGTGACCTGCCCCAGGCCGGCGCACAGAAATGCAAATGCCACGGCCAGGATAGCCTGGACGGGCTTCCGGCAGCATCGCGTGCAAAGACGGGAAACCAGGGGCATGATCGAGCGGGAAACGGATGAGGGGGTGCCGCATCCCAAATGTAACAGAGTGACGCTGCCTTGTCTCTCGTGGTATGCCCCTAGCGCAGCCGGATTTGCGGCTGGAATCCTTGGTCTTGGCCCGGCCCCGCCGGTGGTCAGCCGCCCGCCGGGCGGCGGGCATGCTGCCAGGCAATCACGGCCTGGGCGGCCTGGGCCAGGATGCGATCGTGGTGTTCTTTCGGCAGCGCCTGGCGCAGCGATGCGAACAGGCATTGGGTGCCTGACTGGGCCAGAGCGGTTGCATCAGGGTCTTCGAGCAGGCGGATCTGGATGTGGGCCAGCGTATCCGACACCAGGCGCCATCCCAGTTCCGGCATGCCGGCGTCCAGGGCCAGCAGCTGGCTGCCCAGTGCCTGGATCACCGGCTCGACCGCTTCCAGGCTGTCTCCTGCGGCCATGGCGTGCCACAAGGCCATGTGAATCTGGCGGCGTAGCGCGATCTTGAAGTCGATGGCCGCCGTCTCGGCAGTGTCCAGGGCCTCGAATTGCTGCTGGAAGCGCGCGTCGTCGGCGGGATCCAGGCCGGTGCGCAGGGCACCGATGAGCGCAGTCAGCGGCGGAATCGCCTGGATTCCGAAGGCCTGGCTGAAGGCCAGGCCCCACTGGTCCAGCCCGCTCAGCAGCAGCGCCATCCGCAGGGCGCGCGTCTCGGAATCCGGGACGGATTGAATCCAATCCAGGCATTGCTTGCGCAGCGCATCTTGCGGGAAGGTGGACGATTCCGCCGCCGCGTGGCGAAATGCCCGGGTGAAGGCATCGCGGGCCAGGTCAGCGGCTTCGGCCTGGACCGGGGGAGGCGCCAGGGCGGCGAGCGGATCTTTCAGGTCTGTGCGGGCATCAGGCATGATGCCCGCATTGTCTCATGGTTTGACGACCAGTCCGTTGTGCACCCGGGTCACGCCCTTGACCGACCGGGCGAGTTCGGCGGCACGGTCTTTTTCGCGCTGGGACTTGGCGAAACCCGAGAGCTGCACGACGCCGCCATCGATGGTCTTGACGTTGATGTTCGCGGCCGAAGTGTCGGGATCGTTTGCCAGCTTGGCCTTGACCTCGGCCGTGATCGCCGAGCCGTCGATGTACTGGCCGACGGTTTCCTGCTTGCGGGCCACGGAGCAGCCCGAAATCATGACGGTGGCTGCGCCTGCCATCGCGGCGATGGCGATGATGCGGGTGATATTGGATTTCATGATGTGCGTTCTCCTGAGCGGGGAAGTTATGCCGCATGCGGGATCAAGGTAGCATGCGCCATGCCCGGACACGTGTTGAATTGTTTCAGCGCGCAGACTGCCGAGAGAACGCTCGGGAGAAAACAGAACTGTCCCGACCACAGGCTGATGCAGATGAGCACGCGCGCGGTTGTGCCGCTACTTCCCCTGAGCGAAGCGCTCAAACCCGCGCAAACGCTTAATCCGGTGTTTGACATCGCCGGTGAACCGCACGTGATGGTGACTCAGTACCTGGCTGCGGTTCCGGACAAGTGGCGTGAATCCCCCGGGGTTTGAACTGACCTCCAAAACTCGAACAGTTCAATCGGACTGTACGGTATGAATGGTTATTTACTTGACGGGGGAGCTTACGCAACCACTTGCCTTTATAAGGCGCAAAAAAAACTGCCCCGAGCCTTTCGGTGTCGGGGCAGCTTGCATTCCTTGGTGGCGCATCCCTGATTCGAACAGGGGACCTGCGGATTATGATTCCG
>Ga0182743_1000534_pt1 | contig 46439 bp, 43 predicted proteins | sample eDN3rd30CKraftOP_FD_128522 | JGI IMG/M metagenome (GOLD analysis project Ga0182743, IMG submission 128522) | Enriched Organic Plus compost microbial communities from Emeryville, California, USA - eDNA 3rd pass 30_C Kraft OP (version 2) (version 2) ... | reverse complement strand
GGCCGGCAATTTTGTATTGGAGGATTTGGGCTTCATCTTCGTTCCTTCGTCACTACGACGAAGCCCAAATCCTCCTTAAATCACAACCTCAAATCTGTGCCATGGGCGCTGACGGGAGACAGGGGTCACCATCCTCCTGATCAGAGCATGAGCTGGCCTAGCGATGATGCACGGAGGCCTAGCTTTGGCCCCTTTAGGATAAGCGGCGCCGTGGAACCCGCGACGCCCTCTATTCTTTGGCCAAACGGCCGGACGAGACCCTGCCTCAGAGAAAGCCCCGAGGCGAAGGTCACATGCCCTGCCCTTCTTTCAGGCTTTACGGCGCCGCGTAACGACAAAGGTCGCAGCTGCGCCGATCAGGCCAAAGAACACCCACGTATAGGGCAGAATGTCGGCCGTTTCACTGCGGATCGGCAGCACAGCCACCGTTCCTGGCCGGGTTTCGTAACCGGGTTTTCCCTGCGCCTGAGCCTCGGCGATCTGCTGGGGAGAGACGACCCATTCCGCATTTCTTTTCTTGTCCCTGATCATCGCGCCCGCGCTGATGACGATGCCGACAATCAGGGCGATGATCAGGCGTTTCGTAAGGGTCATCCCGTAATCCTTTGAATTATTGCGTTTCGCCTGCGATCCACAAATCAGCGCAGCAGGCGGCAGTCTTACGAGGTGCTGCGTAATCACCCCGGCAAGGGACCGCAATACGATTACGCCCACCGGTATGGAAACGCAGGAGGTGCATTCAGCGACACGCAAGCAAGCCGGGCGATTAAAAAGAGAAAACCCACGCAACCGATTGACGGCGCGTGGGTTTTCTCTGGTTCATGGTGCCGCTGAAGGGACTCGAACCCCCGACCCCATCATTACGAATGACGTGCTCTACCAGCTGAGCTACAGCGGCATCTTGTACGCCGCGCCAGATAGCAGGTTCCCGCGCGGACGAAAAGGGGGGATCAGAGTTTTTTCCCCGTATTCGTCAAGTCATCCTCTTCTGGCGGCTCGACATCAGGACGCACCGGCAGAACGTCACCCCCGACCGCAGGTACAGGCTTGCGTGCAACTTCGGGGGCGGCGGGGGCTGGCTCGGGCTCCGGGTCCGGATCGGTAACGGTCATCGCGGGCTCAGCCCCGCCAACACCGGGGGAAACGCGGCGATAATCCGATTCGCGCGGCACCATCCCCGGCGAAACATCCGGTATCTCGACTGGCGCGGCAGCCACCTTGGCCACGGCCGGGTCAGAGCCGATCTGCCCCGGCTCTGCCGGGTGCGGTGCAGGATCGAGGGAGGGAACATCGACAGAAACAGGCGCCGCCCCAGCCCCTTCAGGCTTGCTTCCGACCAGCAGCGGCAGCATCTCAACCCCGTTCGGGACAGGTGCGCTCCAGGCCGGTGTCTCGGGCTCGCGCCAGGTCAGCGTATCGAACCCGCCACAGCTGTCGCAAGTCGGAGACCAGTCGGCCATGACGTTGTGGCACTTGTCGCAGACCCATTGCGGCCCACGGCTTGCAACCAGCGCCCGGGCCAGAATGCCACGCACCACCGCATCATCAGAACCCTCGCCCCGTTCGACCGCGGCAAGGATCGACAGCGAACGCACCGTCGGATGCTTCTCGGCCAGATCGCCCAAGGCTCGCCGTGCGCCGGGAAAGTCCTCGACAGCAAGCAGCAGCTCTGCCCGCAGAAGTTTGGTTTCCTCGTGATCGGGGTTCTGGCGCATAAGATCTTCGAAGCGGCGCAGCCGGGCGGCCGGCTTTTCGTCGGGGGCGATCTCGGCATAGGTCGCCGCAACCGAGGGATGAGGCCGGACGCTCCAGGTTTTCTGCAGCACCCGGCTGGCGTTGCGCGCGTCGTTTTGTGCGATATAGCTGCGCGCGGCCAGAACCGCCGCCGGAATCAGGTCCGGGCTGGCGCGGTTAGCCGAAATCGCCGCCTCGCGGGCGCTGATCGAATTGCCCTGAGCCAGCACCTCGGATGCCTCTTTCAGCGCCAGAACCGCATCGCGGCGGATATGAACATCCTTGGGCAACAGGCCCTGCTGGCGCTTGTCCTTCAGAACCGCGCGCGCGCCTTTCCAGTCGCCTTCACGCGTCTGCAGCTGCAACAGCGTATCCTGCAACTCGGGATGCTTCGGTTTCAGCGCGTAGGCTTTTTCGGCCAATTTCAAGGCAGTTGTGGTATCACCTTCATCCAGTTTCTGCCGCATCAGACCACGAATACCGACAAAGCGGGTACGCTGGTCAGACAGCAGACGACGGTAGATCTCGCCCGCCTTGCGGCTATCGCCGGCAACCTCAGCGGCCTGCGCGGCCAACAGGTCGGTGACATGGGGCTTGTCAAGGAACTTGGCCGCTTTGGCTGCCTTGTCCTGCGCAAGCTTGCCCTCGCCCGAGGCGACGGCAAGCATCCCTTCGGACAGAGCCTCATAACCCTTACGCTCACGCGAGCGGGCAAAATAGCGATTGATCGCGGTCTCATCGCCCAAAAGAAAGCGCATGAATGCCAGCAGTATGCCAAGGATGCGCACCAGCGCCCAGCCCAGCAACACCACGATCAGCGCCGCGATGATCAGCTGTACCGGACCCAGGGTGTATTCGGTGCCGCCATAGACCATGCTAAGGCCGCCGCCGGTTTCCGATAGCTGCATAGCCCCCAGCGCCAAGACCAGAACTATGGCAAAAAAGATCAGTATTTTCAATGCCGAAAGCAGCATGGTGCGCCCCTTACATGCTGCCCGCGGCCAAAGCGGCCAGCGCGGCATTAGCTTCGATCCACAGCCCGGCCGAGGCGGTCCAGCCCGCCATCGCCTGCTGCCCCGATTGGGGCAGGCTGGCGATTTCCTCCAGCGCACCCTTGATATCGCCGGCTTTCACAGCAGCATCGGCACGTGACAGGATGGCGTCGGGATCGTTGCCTTCGCGCGGCTCGACCGAACGCGCGCCAGTCTGCACCCGCAAGAAATCACCGATCATCCCCAGCGCGCCATTGCTGCCTTGCACCTCTTGCAGCGCAGCGGCCAGCCCCTCACGCGCGGCGGCGGGAAAGTTTGCGCGCAATTGCTCAAGAGTCGGCACATCCCCGGTCAGCACTGCCGGAGGCTCGACCCCAGCCGCGCGCAGATCGGCAAGCGCCTGATCGCGTTGACCACCAGTCTCGATCGCGGCGCGCAATGCAGCGGCAGCCGTAGCGGCCTGAGCGCGACGGTTCGCGGCCTCGGCATTGCTTTGAAGATCGGCGGCCTGGGCCTCAGCCGCAGCGATGCGCCGCTCCGCCTCTTCGGCGGTGGCAGCGATCTGGTTGCGCAGCGCCTCGGCTTGCGCGGCAAAGCTCTGCATCTGCTCGGCGGTCGCGCCGCCGCCAGCCCCGCGCGAGGCAAGCTCATCAATGCGTTGCTGCTGCGCCGTCAGCTTAGCGGTCAGTTCATTCAGAAGCTGCTGCAGCTCGTCACTGTTTTCGCCAGACACCACCGGGGCGACAACAGGTCGGGCATTCAGATCAGCCAGCGATTTTTCCAGCACTGCCAGCTTTTGCTCCAGCGCCGACAGGGCCTCGGCATCGCCACCCTGCTGCTGCGGAGCGTCGGCCAAAGCCTGCCGTGCCGCATCCGCGCCCGCATCGGCAGCGCGGGTGGCAAAAGCTTCGGCCTGAGTTTGGATTTCTGCCCGGGCGGCCTCAATACCAGCCTCGCGGGCGGCAGCAATCTGTGCCTCGGTCGGGGCGGATTCGCTTGCGCCGGGCTGCCACGCCGGGGGCAGATGCGGGATCGCCCACCATGCCGCCGCAGCGCCAAGACCGGCAGCAACGACACCGCCGACAAAGGTAGGCACGAAACCGCCCTTGCGCACCTCAACCACGCGGGTTTCGACCTTTGCTGGTCCAGAGGGGGCGGTTGATTTTGCCGGAACTGGCTCAAAGGTGGTGGGCGAAGGCGCTTCGGCAGGCTTGGGGGCGGCCGGTTTCGATTCGGCTGCCGTCTTTCCCGCATCGGGTTTGGGCGCCGCAGCAGCCAAAGAACCGCCTTTACCAACCAGCACTGATTCGACCGGCGGCTTGGATTCAACCGCTGCTGCCGAGGCCCCCTCGCCCGAGCTGACCGGGCGGCTGTCGATAGCCGCGCCCGAAACTGCCTTTTTCTTTCCGTCTTTTCCGGGGCTTGCCTTGTTTTCGCTGGAATTGATCTCTGGCTTTTTCACAACTCTTCCCCGTTCCCTTTCACATCGCGGCCCGCTGCGGGGGGCTATGGTCCCGCCGTCCTGCACCTGCGATCATGCCTGGCTCCGGCAGGCAGTCTAGTCGCCGGGACGTGGGGCCTCAACCCGCCCTCGCGCGGATTGTTCCGTCGCAAGCAGACGCGAGAGGGCATGGCAGATCCCGTCGGCATCGGGGGTCGGGGCAAGTTCGATGCGACTCGCCGGCCCCAGCCACGCACCCCGCGCCGCCGCGCTGATCGGGGCCAGCCACAACGGGGCCTGCGCGTCCTCAGCCTGCGGCGATAAAAGCCGCGCCGAACGTGGCGAAAATAGCGGCAAAAGCACCGGCGCTGACCCGGCAAGCACCTCTTTTGCCTCGGCGTTCAGCCGCTCGGGCGCCTGATCATAGACGACCATGCCCGGCACCGGCAATCTGCGGGCGACATGGGTGCCGTGGGGATGCAGCCAGCCGTCATCCAGACCTTTCAGCAGCGGCATCATCCGCTCGGCGTCCCCGGGCCCGACGGTTACTTCATAGCCCGCTGCCTGCGCGGCCTCGGCCGTGGCAGGCCCGACGCAGATCGCGGGCCGCCCGCGTCCCGGCCCAGCCGCGGGGACCGCGTTGACCGAGGTAAAGACCAGTCCCCGCGCAGCACTTAACCGCGCCGCATCATGCGCGACCGGTATGATGCGCAGCACGGGTGAGATCACCAACCTGACACCCGGCAGATCAAACTCTGCGGCAAATCGCCGCGAAGCAGGCTCGGGCCGGGTCAAAAGCAGGATAGGCTGGGGGTTGGACGGCATGGCAATCGCTCGGGCAAGATGCTACTTCCCCTCTGCCTAGGCCCTGGGCGGCGCGCAAACAAGGATGAGCATGGGACTGACCTTTCTGGGCATCGAGAGCAGCTGCGACGACACTGCGGCGGCGGTGGTGCGCGAGGATCGCACGATCCTTGCCTCGGTCGTGGCCGGGCAGACATCGCTGCATGCCGATTTCGGCGGCGTGGTGCCGGAAATCGCCGCCCGCGCCCATGCCGAGAAACTGGATATCTGCGTCGAAGAGGCCCTGCGCAAGGCGGGCCTGCGCCTGTCCGACCTGGACGGGATCGCCGTTACCGCCGGGCCCGGGCTGATTGGCGGCGTGCTTTCGGGCGTCATGCTTGCCAAAGGGCTGGCGGCGGGGAGTGGCCTGCCGCTGATCGGGGTCAATCATCTGGCCGGCCACGCGCTGACCCCACGCCTGACCGACGGCATCGGTTATCCTTATCTGATGCTGCTGGTTTCGGGCGGGCATTGCCAGTTCCTCTCGGTCGCGGGGCCAGAACAGTTTACCCGGCTGGGTGGAACCATCGACGACGCCCCCGGCGAGGCCTTTGACAAGGTTGCCAAGCTTTTGGGCCTGCCCCAACCGGGCGGCCCCGCAGTCGAGGCAGCGGCGCGCGCGGGTGATCCGCGCCGCTTTGCCCTGCCGCGACCGCTGCTTGACCGGCCGGGGTGCGATCTTAGCTTTTCGGGGCTAAAGACGGCGGTGCTGCGCCAACGTGACGCGCTGGCAGCGGCGCAAGGCGGGCTGCACGAACAGGACCGCGCCGATCTTTGCGCCAGCTTTGAGGCGGTCGTGGCCGATGTGCTGGCCGAAAAGACCCGTCGCGCCCTGGCCCTGGCACCAGCACCTGCGCTGGCCGTGGCCGGAGGTGTCGCGGCTAACCAAAGCCTGCGCACCGCGCTGCAAACCGTCGCGGCCGAAGCCGGCGCGACCTTTCTTGCGCCGCCCCTGCAGCTTTGCACAGACAATGCCGCAATGATCGCCTGGGCCGGGATCGAGAGCTACCTTGCTGGCCGGCGTGACGGCATGGATCTGGCCGCCCGCCCGCGATGGCCGCTGGACCAGCGCGCCGCCCCGATGCTTGGTGCTGGCAAGCGCGGAGCCAAGGCATGAGCGTCGCAGTCATCGGATCAGGCGCATTCGGCACCGCGCTGGCAGTATCCCTGGCGGCCAAAGGACCCGTTACGCTTTGGGGGCGCGAAACCGGCTGGGCCGCTGCTGGTGAAAACCCGCGCCTGCCGGGCGTGCCCCTTCCCGCCAGCCTGATCGTCACAAAAGAGCTTAAGGATATCACTGCCCCCACCGTCCTGCTTGCCCTGCCCGCGCAATCGCTGGGTGGTTTTCTGACGGACCATGGCGCGCGGCTTGATCGCCGTAATCTGGTCAGCTGCGCCAAGGGGATCGACCTGACTACGCTGACCGGTCCTTCGGCACTGATCGCTTCCGCCTGCCCGCATGCGACCGTAGCGGTGTTGACCGGACCAAGCTTTGCCGCCGATATCGCCCGTGGTTTACCGACCGCGCTGACACTCGCCTGTGCCGATGCTGCCGCCGCCGAGATTTTACAGCGCCAGCTTTCGACCGCCTCGCTGCGGCTTTACCGCACGACCGATGTAACCGGGGCCGAACTGGGCGGGGCGCTGAAAAACGTCATCGCCATCGCCGCAGGGGCTGCGATCGGCGCCGGCTACGGCGACAGCGCAAGGGCAAGCATTGTCACGCGCGGCTTTGCCGAGATGACGCGGCTGGCCGTAACGCTGGGCGCAAGGCCCGAAACGCTGGGCGGGCTTTCAGGGCTTGGCGATCTGGTGCTGACCTGCACCTCGGAGCAGTCGCGCAACTTTCGCTATGGGTTGGCCCTTGGCGCGGGCAGCGAGTTCGCGCCCGGCACCACTGTCGAAGGTGCTGCCACCGCCCGTGCCGTTTCGCGTCTGGCCGAGGGGTTGGGGATCGAGATGCCGATCTCGAATCTGGTCGCCGGTCTTGCCCAGGGCAGTATCGTCATGGAACATGCGCTGGATTTTCTGCTCAAACGCCCCCTGAAGGAGGAATGATGCCCCTTTTCGCCGTGATCTGCCGCGACCATCCCGGCAAGCTGCAAACCCGTCTCGATACCCGCGAAAATCATCTGGCATTCCTGAAGGAACAGCCCGGCCTGCAAATGGCCGGCCCGCTGATCGAAAATGGTGAGATGCGCGGCTCGCTGCTGGTGGTTGAGGCTGACGAGTTGACGCAGGTCAAGGAATGGGCCGCCCGGGATCCCTACAAAGCGGCAGACCTGTTTGCCTCGGTCGAGGTGATCGAGTGGAAGAAGGTGATCGGCTGATGGCATACTGGCTGTTCAAATCCGAGCCGGACGTGTTCAGCTTTGACGACCTGATCGCCCGGGGCGAAAAGGGCGAAGAGTGGGACGGCGTGCGCAACTATCAGGCCCGCAACAACATGCGCACCATGAAAAAGGGCGAACGCGGCTTTTTCTATCACTCGAACGTCGGCAAAGAAATCGTCGGCATCTGCGAGGTGGTGACCGAGGCCCATCCCGACTCGACCGCAGACGATCCGAAATGGGAATGTGTGGATGTCCGCGCCGTCGCCTGGCTTGAGCGGCCCATCTCGCTGGACATGGCCAAGACCGAGCCGAGGCTCAAGGATATGGTGCTGGTCAACAACTCGCGCCTCTCTGTGCAGCCTGTTTCGGACGCGGAATGGCAGGTCATTCTGGAACTCGCGGGCGGCACCCGGACACTCTGAACATCACGCAAGGCACCATCGGGGCGCCCGAGGGGAGAAGACATGGCACGCGGACCCAAACCCATCGCGGACCGTCCGACGACGAAACGCATCAGCGCACTCAGGGCGCTTGGCCCTTTCCTGTGCCCCTATCGCGGGCTGGTCGCGGCCGCCCTTGGCGCGCTGACGCTGACGGCGACGATCAGCCTGATCCTGCCGCTGGCCGTGCGCCGGGTGGTCGATGGGTTTGACGGCGGCGCAGGCATGCTCGACCAGTATTTCGGCGCCGCGATGATCATCGTCGTGCTGCTCGCTATCGGGACGGGGATGCGCTACTTTCTTGTCACCCGGCTGGGTGAACGGGTCGTCGCCGATATCCGCAAGGCAGTTTTTCAGCGCGTCATCGGGCTGAGCCCCGCGTTCTACGAACGGGTCCTGACCGGCGAGATTATCAGCCGCATCACCACCGACACGACGCTGATTCAATCGGTCATCGGCTCATCGGTGCCAATCGCGCTGCGCAACATCCTGCTGCTGATCGGTGGCGTGGCGATGCTGGTCTGGACCTCGGCCAAACTGTCGGGTCTCGTATTGCTGTTGGTGCCGCTGGTGGTCGTGCCCATCGTCGTGCTGGGCCGGCGGCTGCGCAAACTGTCGCGCGAAAATCAGGACTGGATCGCCCAATCATCAGGCGCGGCCTCCGAGGTTCTGCTTTCGGCACAGACCGTGCAGGCCTTTACCCATGAAGGCCCGACCCGCGCACGTTTCAACGAGGTGACCGAGCGCGCCTATGACTCGGCCATGAACCGGGTGCGGACGCGCACGGCGATGACAATGATCGTGATCTTCCTCGCCTTCTCGGGCGTGCTTGGCGTTCTGTGGATCGGCGCCCGCGATGTGCGGCTAGAGGTGATGACCGTTGGCCAACTGGTGCAATTCGTCATCTACGCCGTTCTGGTCGCCGGGGCCGTAGGCGCTCTTTCCGAGATCTGGGGTGAGCTGCAACGTGCTGCCGGCGCGACCGAGCGGCTGAGCGAACTGCTGACCGCCGAAGACACGCTGAGCGATCCTGCCGATCCGGTCACCCTGCCCCAGCCAGTCAAGGGCGCGATCCGGTTCGATGACGTCACCTTCCATTACCCCTCGCGCCCCGACCGCTCGGCTTTGGACGGCGTGACGCTGGACATCCGCCCGGGTGAGACGGTTGCGCTGGTAGGCCCCTCTGGGGCGGGCAAGACCACCGTGATCCAGCTGCTTTTACGGTTCTGGGACCCTGATGCGGGACGGGTGCTGATCGACGGCATTGATCTGCGCGATATGGCCCGTGCCGATTTCCGTCAGTCCATCGCGCTGGTGCCACAAGACCCGGTGATCTTTGCCGCTACCGCCCGCGAGAACATTCGTTTTGGCCGCCCCGATGCCTCGGATGCCGAGGTCGAGGCTGCGGCCCGCGCAGCCCATGCCGACGATTTTCTGCGCGTGCTGCCCGAAGGCTATGACAGCTATGTCGGCGAACGCGGGGTGATGCTGTCCGGCGGGCAAAAGCAGCGCATTGCCATTGCCCGCGCCATCCTGCGCGATGCGCCGATCCTGCTGCTGGATGAGGCGACCTCGGCCCTGGACGCCGAATCAGAACTGCTGGTCCAACATGCGGTCGATGAACTGTCCCGTTCGCGCACCACGATCATCGTGGCCCACCGTCTGGCAACAGTGAAAAAGGCCGACCGTATCGTTGTCTTTGACGGCGGCCGGGTGGTGGCACAGGGCCGACATGATGAACTGGTCGCCGAGGGAGGGTTATACGCCCGGCTGGCGCGGCTGCAGTTCACCGCAGGTCCAGCGGACGAAGAGACACCCGCAGAAGCCGAAACAGGGGCCGGTTAAACCCGCCACCCAAAGCAAATCGCAACTGACGCCCGCGACGCCTTCAGGGTATGCGGGCGTCCATCATTGCGACCGGCCAGCGTAGCGCGCTGCTCAACGTGGTGCGCTAAAAACCGCCGCCCAATACACGGTCTTGCCATCCGGCCCGACCGCCCGGCCGATACCGTAATGCCTAACCTGCGGCAGCAGGATATTGGCGAGGTGCCCTGGCGATTGTGACCATGCTGCCAAAACCTGCTCTTGCCCCCAGGGGCCGGCAGCGATGTTTTCGGCGGCAATGCGGGGCCTGTACCCTTCTTTCTTCAACCGCTGCATCGGCCCTGAGGTCGCACTGCCGCGATGCGTCATCTGACCGCGCCGGGCCATGTCGCAGGCGTGGCGGGCGGCAGCGACGGCCAGATCGCGGTTGGGCTGCAGCGAGGACAACCCGCGGGCTTTGCGCAATGCGTTGGTCGCACTGGCAGCTGCCTGATTTTCCTGCACCGACGTTTCATAGCAGGTGACCTGCCCGGCCCTGGCCTCTGCAGGTTTGGCGGGTACGGGCCCAGCCTCCCCCGCAACGGCAGGAGCCGTCATGGCGGGTAGAAAAACAAGCAAAGACATAATCTTACGTGAAATTTTCAACATCTGGCACCCTTTGAACTGCTGCAATTTACGAAACGCAGCCGGGACGTTCAACCTGAGGTTGCCTAAATTTCTCTGGAACCGTGGCTTCGGCAAAACGTTGCCGCTAGAATGCAGTTGGAAAGGAATATCTCATGGCGATCTGGGATTTCGTGAAGGATGCCGGCAAGTCGCTGTTCGGGTCAGAGGCAGAGGCACAAGAGGCCCCCTCGCAGCCCGCGCAAAGCGACACCGACCGCAAAGTGGCGGCGCTCAAGGCTGAGCTTGCCTCACTGGGGCTGACGGCCAGGGACGTGCACCTGACGCTGCGGGGCGATACGGTTGTGATCTCGGGCAAGGCGCGCGATCAAGAGACGCTGGAAAAGCTGATTCTCGCGGTCGGCAACATCAAAGGCATCGCACGTGTCGAGCTTGCCGAAGGCGCGGGTACCGAGACCCCGGCACCACAGGCCGCCAAACCCGTGTTCCACACCGTACAAAAAGGCGAAACCCTGTCAGCCATCGCACAGAAATATCTGGGCAAGGCAAACCGCTATAATGAGATCTTTGAGGCGAACCGCCCCATGCTAAGCCATCCCGACAAGATCTATCCCGGCCAGACGCTGCGTATCCCCCAGAACTAAGGGGTCCCGACACCGCCAGCGCGGTTGCGACGCTGCGTTTCCCCCCGGATTAGCGCTGCGGAATGCTTGCCAGCATACTGATAGTTGGACCATTCTGCCTGTAAGTGGGGCACTGCCCCGGGGGGAAAACTGGGAGGTCTGAGAAATGGTGGTCAGGTTTGCAGGCGTCGCAGACCGCGATGCGGTCGAGACGGAGATGCCCTATGCGCAACGCATCCTGCCGGGCACACTGTATCAGGCGCTGACCGAAACCCGGGACCGTCATCCTGAACGCCCCGCGCTTAGCTTTCAGCTTTTTTCGGACCCGACAGCCCCGGCGCGCACCCTGAGCTGGACTGAACTGCACGAGCGTGTGACCGAAACCGCGAACCTGTTTCGCGAACTAGGGGTCGGGCCCACGGACGTCGTGGCATATCTGCTGCCAAACTGTCTTGAAGCGCCGATCGTGCTTTTGGCCGGTGCAACTGCGGGTATCGTGAACCCGATCAACCCGCTGCTGGAGCCCGACCACATCGCCTCAATCCTGCGGGAAACCGGCGCCAAGGTCCTGGTGACGCTGAAAAGCTTTCCCAAATCCGACATTGCGCAAAAAGCAGCCGCGGCCGTTGCGCAAGCGCCCAATGTGCAAACGGTGCTTGAGGTCGATCTGCGCGGCTATCTGACCGGGTTAAAGCGCCTGCTGGTGCCTTTGATGCGTCCCAAGGTCACCACGCGCCACCACGCCAAAGTGCTGGATTTCGAGGCTGCCGCCAGCGCGCGTAAACACAACCGCCTGACCTTTGACGAACCTGCCGGAGACCGGGTCGCCGCCTATTTCCACACCGGCGGGACCACCGGTATGCCCAAGGTCGCGCAGCACAAGCAATCGGGGATGATCTACAACGGCTGGCTGGGCGGCACGCTGCTGTTCACCGAAACCGATGTGCTGATGTGCCCGCTGCCGATGTTCCACGTCTTTGCGGCCTATCCGGTGCTGATGTCCTGTCTGATGTCAGGCGCTCAGCTTGTGATGCCGACACCGGCTGGCTATCGCGGCGAAGGTGTCTTTGACAATTTCTGGAAGCTGATCGAGCGCTGGCAGGCAACCTTCCTGATCACCGTTCCGACTGCCATCGCGGCACTGATGCAGCGCCCGGTAAACGCGGATGTTTCGTCGCTTCGCACCGCGATCTCGGGCTCGGCACCCCTGCCGATCGAGCTGTACAACCGTTTCAAATCCGCCACCGGCGTCGAAATCGCCGAAGGTTACGGCCTGACCGAGGCGACCTGCCTTGTCTCATGCAACCCCATTGACGGGCTCAAGAAGGTCGGCTCGGTCGGCATCCCCCTGCCCTATACCCACATCCGCATCCTGCAGTGTCAGAATGGCGGCTTTCGGGAATGCGGCATCGAAGAGGTCGGCGAAATCTGCATCGCCAACCCGGGCGTTTATGAGGGCTCGACCTATACCGAGGCCGACAAGAACCGCGACCTGTTTGCCGAAGGGCGCTTTCTGCGCACGGGCGATCTGGGGCGGATGGACGCCGACGGCTATCTGTGGATCACTGGCCGGGCCAAGGACCTGATCATTCGCGGCGGCCACAATATCGACCCGGCAGAGATCGAAGATGCGCTGCTCTCTCATCCCAAGGTCGCTGCCGCCGCAGCCATCGGCCAGCCCGACAGCTTTGCTGGCGAACTGCCCTGCGCCTATGTCGAGCTGGTCGCCGGGGCCGAGGTCGCAGAGGACGAGCTGATGCAGCACGCGCGCAGCCACATCCACGAACGTGCTGCGGTGCCCAAACATATCGAGATCCTGCCCGAACTGCCCAAGACTGCGGTCGGCAAGATTTTCAAGCCTGACCTGCGCAAGCTCGCAATCGGGCGCGTCTACAACGAGATGCTGCAAAGCGCGGGCCTTGCCGCCGAAGTGGCCGAGGTGATTGATGACAAAAGACGGGGTCTCGTCGCGCGGATCAAAACGACGGGCGAAGTGGACCGCGATGCTATGGCCAAGCTGCTTGGCCAGATGGCGCTGCCATGGGAATGGGCCTGAAGCTGCGTTGCAATTAAACCCTGTGGCGCGCGGCCTTTCGCCATGCGCCAATTTGGGTTGCACAGCCAGGTATATATTGCCAAACAAGGGCAAAGTCGGGGGAGACCTGTCTCTCACCGACGAATCGATGTGTTATAATTTGAGAGAGTAAACGTGAGCGAGCCTTGTCCTCCGCTGCCTGATCAGGGTTGGTCCAGAGAAACAATCACTCTCGCAGATGCGATTGTGGCCCCTCCCAAGGAATCCCGCCCCCGAACCCCTAGCGGCGTGTGGAAGGACGGTGACATCCCCGAGGCAGCCCAATGGCGTGGAGCCGGGCGCATGTCCCTTGCCCTTGAAGAAGCGCCCGAACCGACCGCAAAGCTTGAGGGGCATTATCTTTTTGCCGGGATGTATTATGGCCATTTCGGCCATTTCATCTCTGAGACGATCAGCAGGCTTTGGGCGGCCAACAACGATTATGACGGGATAATCTTTACCCCAAAACACGCCACCCTGACGCATTTCAAAAAACCCCACCGCGAGCTTTTCGATATTTTCGACATCAAATGTCCGACCCTGGTGGTCGGTGAGCCGACACTTGTCGAAAAGCTGACCATTCCCGGTCAGGGGTTCGGTCTGGGCGACATCGCCTTCGGGACCGAAGAATACCGCAACTTCCTGCGCAATACCGTAGGCAAGGTTGCCCCGAACGGACCGGAAAAAATCTATATCTCGCGTACCAAGTATATCGCGAACGGCGGGCTTTTGGCCGAAGCTGTGCTTGAGGAAAACCTCAGCCGTGCCGGCTATGTTCCGGTTTTCCCCGAACAGTTGTCCTGGAAAGATCAGTTCGCGCTTTACCGCGCGGCGCAAAAGATCATCAGCCTTGACACTTCGGCCCTGCACATGGCCGGCATGGCAGCTGATCCCGGCAAGGAGATCGCCGTCATCCTGCGCAGAAACAACGCTGAACATCACAGCATGCGCCTGCAACTCAGCGGTATGATGGGCAAGGATCCACTGCTGATCAACAGCCTCGTGGCAGAATATCTCGAACCCGGCAAGAAACCCAACCATAACAGCTGGGGTCATGCGGATTTTGGCGAGATCCGTACCGCTCTGATCGAGCATGGCTTCCTGACTGCTGACGATCCGTGGGATATTCCCACTGATGAGACCATCCAGGCCGACGTCGCCGAGGCCGAACGCCGCGCCGGGAAAAACCTTGTACATTCACCGATTAAAGCACGGTTCGCGGTATGACTAGAAAGATGACGATTGTCGGCATATGCCGATTTTCCATGATTGGCCGGGGCGACTGGAAAGCCTATCGCAACGTCGAGGACAAGGACCTCGAACCGATCTTCAAGGAAAAAGAGAAAGAGCTCTTTAGCGAAGAGCGCATGGCCGCCCGCTTTGAGACCTTTGAGCAGCTGACTCTTGCCTCTCTGGACGCTCAGACCGACCCGGATTTCAAACTCCTGGTGATCTCTTCGGACCGGATGCCCAAGACCTACCGCCAAAAGCTGCAGACCCTTTGCGACGCGCGACCCTATGTCGAACTGCGCTTTGTCCCGCCGATGCATGTTGCGGACGCGCAGATCAAGACACTCGAAGAGATGGGCCTTGAGCTCAAGGATTGCTTGCAGTTCCGTCTGGACGACGACGATTGCGTCTCAAAGGATTATATCCGCAAGCTGCACAAGCACGGCGACACCCTTTGGAAAGCCCATGGCGCCTTTGCCGTCAGCTTCCCCACCGTGATCTATTCGGTCATTGATGGGCCGACGCAGGGGCTTTACCGCTGGTTCAATCCCTTCCTCGGCGTGGGTGTGGCGGTACGCCACCCGCAACGCACCGTCTTTGGTTTTGCCCATTACCGCATTCCGACGGTAATGGTTGCCCTGACCGACCCCTCGGTTCCAAGCATCGTGACCCATTACGGGATGAACGATACCCCGCGCCACGCCAAGGAAATTCTGGCGAAACGTGGCATGAAAAAAGCCTCACGCGAAGAGCTGGACCGCATAATCGAGCGGCACTTCGACTTTCTCCAGGGCCAGGGGGCGAAAACCGCAGGTCTTTGACCCGGTCACAATACCGCAAAAAAGAAAAGGGGGCGTTTCCGCCCCCTTTTTTTCTACCGGGTGAACTTCTTGTACTTCACCCGCTTTGGCTCGACTGAATCCGGGCCAAGGCGGCGGATCTTGTCAGCCTCGTAATCCTCAAAGTTGCCCTCGAACCACTCGACATGGGCATCGCCCTCGAACGCGAGGATATGGGTGCACAACCGGTCAAGGAAGAAACGGTCGTGCGAGATGATGACGGCGCAACCAGCGAAATCTTCAAGCGCCGCTTCCAGCGCCTGCAACGTCTCGACGTCAAGGTCGTTGGTCGGTTCGTCCAGCAGCAGCACGTTGCCGCCCGATTTCAGCAGCTTGGCCATATGCACGCGGTTGCGTTCACCGCCCGAGAGCAGGCCAACCTTTTTCTGTTGGTCACCGCCCTTGAAGTTAAAGGCCGAGCAATAGGCGCGGCTGTTCATCGAGGCGTCACCCAGCTCGATATGTTCGGCCCCACCCGAGATTTCTTCCCACACGGTCTTGTTGGGATCAAGCGCGTCGCGCGACTGATCGACATAGCTCAGCTTGACGGTGTCGCCGTAGGTGATCTCACCAGCATCAGGCTGTTCCTGTCCGGTCAGCATCCGGAAAAGGGTGGACTTACCGGCACCGTTCGGGCCGATCACGCCAACAATACCGCCCGGCGGCAGGCTGAAGGACAGGTCCTCGATCAACAGCTTGTCGCCCATGGCTTTGCGCAGCCCGTTGACCTCAATCACCTTGTTGCCCAGCCGTTCGCCGTTCGGAATGATGATCTGGGCGCGGGTCAGTTTTTCACGCTCGGACTGGCTGGCCAGTTCGTTATAGGCGTTGATCCGGGCCTTTTGCTTGGCTTGACGTGCCTTGGCGCCGGCACGGATCCACTCCAACTCGCGCTCAAGGGTCTTGTGACGCGCCTTGTCCTCACGGGCTTCCTGCTCAAGCCGCTTGGCCTTTTGTTCCAGCCAGCTTGAATAATTCCCTTCGTAGGGAATGCCGCGGCCGCGGTCGAGCTCAAGGATCCAGCCGGTGATATCGTCCAGGAAGTACCGGTCGTGAGTCACGATCAGGATGGTGCCGGGATATTCGATCAGGTGCTTTTGCAGCCAGGCAATCGTTTCGGCGTCCAGGTGGTTGGTCGGTTCGTCAAGCAGCAGCATGTCCGGCTGTTCAAGCAGCAGCTTGCACAGCGCCACGCGCCGCCGCTCACCCCCTGAAAGGCTTTCGACATCCGCGTCATCGGGCGGGCAGCGCAGGGCCTCCATCGCCACGTCGATCTGGCTGTCGAGATCCCACAGGTTCTCGGCGTCGATTTCATCCTGCAGGCGCGCCATTTCCTCGGCCGTCTCGTCCGAGTAGTTCATCGCCAGCTCGTTATAGCGGTCCAGTTTGGCCTGCTTGGCCTTGACGCCCTCCATAACGTTGCCACGCACGTTCAGGCTGGGGTCCAGTTGCGGCTCTTGCGGCAGATAGCCGACGGTTGCGCCTTTGGCGGCCCAGGCCTCGCCGGTAAAGTCCTTGTCGATCCCGGCCATGATGCGCAGCAGCGTCGACTTACCGGCACCGTTGACGCCGACAACGCCGATCTTGACGCCGGGCAGAAAGTTCAGGCGGATGTTTTCAAAGGTCTTCTTTCCGCCCGGATAGGTCTTGGACACCCCGTCCATGTGATAGACATACTGGTAGGAGGCCATGATCGTTCCCCGTCTCTGAAATTCGTGAAGTTGGCCGCTATGTAGTCGAGCCGGCAGGAAAGGGAAAGTCTCACCGGAATTGGCTGACGAATTCCGGGCCAAACTGACGTTCAAGGAATTCGAACTGCGGCTCAAGCTTTTCGCGCAGCCGGGCGCGGGCCTTGTCGGGCACCACCAGCGCATGACCCGAGGCAAAGACTTTCTTGCCCATATCGCGATAGTCATGAGGGTTAAGGCCGAAGAAATCTTCGATCTGGCGCAGCACGCCCAAGGGGTCACGGGCAATCCGGCCAAAGGGCAGATAAAGCAACTGGTCGGGACCGAAATGCCCGCTCCAGCGCGGGACATAGCTCAGGTAGTCACCGCGCTGCATCAGGACCGGATCCTCGACCTCTTGCAGCCACTCCTCGACCGTCGCGGGTTTGCGGCCCTTGCGGGTAAGGTTCATCTTAAGCTGCGAAATCGCGCGGTCCACCGGATGGCGGATGATATAGACGAACTTGGCGCGCGGCAGGAACTTGGCCACGAAATCAACGCCCTCCTGCGGAAGGGTCGAATATTCGGGCGTCACATCAATCGCCTTGGTTCCCGCAGGCGCAGGGGCAAAGACCAGCTTGTACCAATGGTTCGTAAACATGGGCTGGCGCGTCACGCGATCCATGTAACTCACCACCTCGGCCGGGACTTCCTGCCCGCGCGAGGTCCAGCGTTTCTCGATGTTCTGACGGCTGCGGCGGAAATGCCAGGGCAACCATTTGCGATGTTCTTCGATAAAGCGGTGGTTAAAGAACTGCGCTTCCTTGAAGGGTGGCGTCCACACACCGGGATGCTGCGACAGCATCTGCGACAACCACGTCGTGCCGGCTTTTTGGGCGCCAATGCACAGGAAATCAGGTTTGCGAGGCTTGCCTTCAGGATCCCAGTTCATCTGTTCCGCCGTACTGCGCCTTTTTCACCCCTGATAAGCCAGCGCGCCCAAAGTCACAACCTGCGCGAGTATTGCTGGCTATATCCTGCCCCAGAGATCGTATTCGCTTGCCTCATCCACGGTGACAGTGACGATATCGCCGGGTGAGAGCTCTGCAAAGCCTTCGTCTATAAAGAGGTTGCCGTCAATCTCGGGCGCATCGGCCTTGGTGCGACAGGTCGCGCCTTCTTCGTCGATGCTGTCGACAATGACATCAAGCCGCTGGCCGACTTTGGCCGCAAGCCGCGCCTGCGAGATCGCCTGCGCCTTTTGCATAAAGCGGTCCCAGCGTTCCTGTTTGACCTCATCTGGCACGTGATCAGGCAGATCGTTCGCCCGCGCACCCCTGACGTTTTCGTATTGGAAACAGCCAACCCGATCTAGCTGTGCCTCGTCGAGCCAATCCAGCAGTGTCTGGAACTCTTCCTCGGTCTCGCCGGGATAGCCAACGATAAAGGTCGAACGCAGGGTGATATCGGGGCAGATGGCGCGCCATGCCGCAATCTCGTCCAGCGTCTTTGCAGCCGCGGCAGGCCGGGCCATGCGGCGCAGCGTCTCGGGGTGGGCGTGCTGGAAGGGAATGTCGAGATAGGGCAGCACCAGCCCCTCGGCCATCAGGGGGATCAGGTCGCGCACATGCGGATAGGGATAAACATAGTGCAGCCGAACCCAGACACCAAGCTGACCCAGATCGCGGGCCAGGTCGGTGATATGGGCGCGATGGCCGCGTTCGGTCGCGAATTTACGGTCCAGCCCATAGGCCGAGGTGTCCTGCGAGATGACCAGTAACTCGCGCACCCCTGCCTCGACCAGCTTTTCGGCCTCGCGGATCACGGCATGGGCCGGGCGACTGACCAGACGGCCGCGCATATCGGGAATGATGCAGAACTTGCAGGCGTGGTTGCAGCCCTCGGATATCTTCAGATAGCTGTAATGGCGCGGCGTCAGCCTGACGCCCGAGGCCGGAAGCAGGTCGATGAAAGGGTCGGGGCTGGGCGGTACCGCGTGATGAACGGCATCCAGCACCTGCTCATATTGCTGCGGTCCGGTCACCGCCAGCACGCTGGGATGTGCGCCAGTGATATATTCCGGTTCGGCGCCAAGGCAGCCGGTAACGATGACCTTGCCATTCTCGGCCAGAGCCTCGCCGATCGCTTGCAACGATTCCGCCTTGGCGCTGTCCAGAAACCCGCAGGTATTCACGATCACCGCACCCGCGCCCTTATAGTCGGGGCTGATGGCATAACCCTCGGCGCGCAGGCGGGTCAGGATGCGCTCACTATCCACCAGCGCCTTGGGGCAGCCAAGGCTGACCATGCCAATGGTGGGCTGGCCCTCTCTTCGACTGGTGTCAAAGATGGGCGCAGGGGCTAGATCGGGGCGCAACAGGGGCGGGTTCTGGCTCATGCGCGGCATATAATGCGGGTCGCGGCGCTTGTTAAGCGCCAAGCGTTGCTCGCCGGAACGTCATTTGGTCCTGGGCGTTCGGCAGGGCATAGCAAAGGACATGAAGATGCGCCTTCTTACCAACCGCCTTGCTGCCGCGCTGGCCCTGATGCTGGGGCTTGGCGCCACGATCACCGCCCTGCCCGGCATGTCCGAGGCTCAGGCCCGGGGCCGGGGTCAGCCTATCGTGATCATGAACGACAAGGGCGGCAATGTCGTAAAGACGATCCGCCACCGCAACCGTCTGGTTGCCAGCGGCCGCCCGGTCGAAATCCGGGGCTATTGCCGCTCGGCCTGCACCATCTACATCACCATGCCCAATGCCTGCCTCAGCCCCAGGGCGACGGTCGGCTTTCACGCCCCGCGTCTGCCCGGCACCACCATTATCCCGCCGGTGGTCGATGAGTTGATGGCCCAGTTCTATCGCAACGGCATCCTGCGCAAATGGAACAGCGAGTGGAAATATTCGCTCAAAATGCACAAGATCTCGGCCCGGGAATATGTGCGGCTGGACCCGCAGACCCGCCTGTGCCGCAAATAAAAAAGGGGCGGCCTGCGCGGCTGCCCCGATCGTTAACCCCCCTGCCCGCTGGCGGTCATTCCCGCAGGCGCCATCCTGTCAGAAAGATCCAGCGGATGATTGCCATGCAGATCAGGATCATCAGCCCCACTGCGATAAGCGACAGCCCGACCGGCACATCGGCAAGACCGAAAAAGCTCCAGCGAAAGCCCGAGATCAGGTAAAGCACCGGGTTCAGCTTAGCGACCCCTTCCCAGAAAGGCGGCAGCATCGAGGCCGAATAGAAAGCGCCGCCAAGGAACACCAGCGGCGTGATGACCATCATCGGCACGATCTGCAGCTGTTCAAAGTTCTTGGCCCAAAGCCCGATGATAAAGCCCAAAAGCGAAAACCCAAGCGCGGTCAGGAACAGAAAGGCCAGCATCCAGAACGGATGCGCAATATGGACGCCGTTGAACCAAAAGCTGGTCAACAGGATCACCAGCGCGATCATCACCGCCTTGGTGGCAGCCGCACCGACAAAGCCCAGCGTCACCTCGATCCAACCGGTCGGAGCAACAAGGATCTCATAGATCGTTCCCGAAAATTTCGGGAAATAGATGCCGAAACTGGCATTGGCCACCGATTGCTGCAGGACGGTCAGCATCATCAGCCCCGGCACGATAAATGCGCCATAGGGCACGCCCTCAATCGCCTGGATCCGGCCACCGATAGCCGCACCGAAGACGACGAAATACAGCACCGTGGACAGCACCGGCGAGGCGAGCGATTGCCAGACCGTGCGGAAAAAGCGCGCCATTTCATGGCCAAAGATAGCGCGGGCGGAACGCCAGTTCATGCGGTTTCCTCCTCGAGCAAGGACATGAAGATTTCTTCGAGGCTGCTTTGCTTGGTCGATACATCGCGCACGGCAATGTCACGTTCAGCCAGATCGGCCAGCAGGCGGGCGATGCCGGTACGCTCGGCCCGGGTGTCATAATCATAGCCCATCTCACGCCCATCCGCCGAAAGCGTCAGACCCCGCGCCGCAAGTTCGGCCGGCAGGGTCGCAAGCGGCACGTCCAGCGCGATGGTCAGATGTTTTTTACCGAATTCTCCCATCAGCTCATCCTTGGGCTTGACCAGCAACAGCTCGCCCCGGTTGATGACGCCGATACGGTCAGCCATATCCTCGGCCTCTTCCAGATAATGCGTGGTCAGGATGATGGTCACGCCGTCGTTGCGCAGTTCCTGCACCACCTGCCACATTTCGCGCCGCAGGGTGACGTCGACCCCGGCAGTGGGTTCATCCAGAAACAGCACCTTGGGCCTGTGTGACAACGCTTTTGCAATCAGCACCCGGCGCTTCATCCCGCCCGACAGTTCGCGTGTGCGGGCATCGCGCTTGTCCCAAAGCGCAAGGCTGCGCAACAGCTTTTCAATATAGGCCTCGTCCGGCGGCGCACCGTAAAGGCCGCGGGTAAAGCGCACGCAGTCGATAACCTTTTCAAAGGGCTCAAGTGCGATTTCCTGCGGCACCAGCCCGATAAGCTTGCGCGCCGCGCGCCAGTCCCTGCGAATGTCATGCCCGCCGACGCGCACCGTGCCACCGCTTGGCACGACAAGCCCGCAGATGATCGAGATCATCGTTGTCTTGCCCGCTCCGTTCGGGCCAAGCAGGGCAAGGATCTCGCCCTCGCTGATCTGCAACGAGACATCGTTCAGCGCCACCGTGCCGCTGTCGTAGCGCTTGGACAAATGATCAATGTCGATGATCGGACGCATTCCGTCCTCCTGTTTCGGCCCAAAGACCCGCGAATCCGCCGGGCAGGTTGGACCGCAACCGCCGGTCGGTGCAATGGTAAAACGTTTTGGCCTGACCCTGCGTCAGCCAGCCGGGCGAACGCCGCCCGCCTCGGCCAGCAGGCGATCGCTGGCGCTTTCAATACTGGCCTCAAGCGCCTCCATCACCTCGTCGGCACGGGGACCAGCAGGCAGCGGAGGCAGGAATTCGATCACCGTGGTACCGCCACGGATCGGAATACCGCGCTTGGGCCAGAACAGGCCACAGTTCACCGCAACCGGATGGACAGGCAGGCCGGTGGCCCGCTGAATCAGCGCCGCGCCATGCTTGTAGGGCAGCTTATGTCCCGGACGGGTCCGGGTGCCCTCGGGATAGATGATCAGCTGACCCAGCCCCTCGGGGCGGGCGCGGGCGATCTCGATCCCAGAGATGATCTGCTTCATCGCCTCTTTGCCGCGGGCGCGGTCGATGGGAATGCAACCGACCTTACGGGCAAACCAGCCCATGATCGGCACGCGCAGCACCTCGCGCTTCATCACGAAAGCGCGGCGGGGACAGGCGCGGGCAAGCGCAAGAATGTCGAGAAAGCTTTGATGCTTTGAGGCGACGATACAATCGCCCACCGGAGGCGTGCCGCGATATTCGACCCGCACCCCAAGGATCAGCCGCGCAGCACCCAGCATCTGGCCCAGCCAGACGCTTGCGACACGCTGGGCGCGTTCCGGGCGGACCAGCACCTGCGGCAGGCCCCAAAGGCCCAGCACCAACGTCACCAGCGCCGCGTAAAGGTAGTAGATCACCGTCAGCGGCCAGTCGAGAACCGGGGCTTTCCGCGGGTGATAAAGGCTCATCAGCGCACCTCGCGCAGCATCTTCAGCGCCGCCCAACGCGTGGCGACAAATCCGATCCCGGCAGCGCAAAGCGGGATCAGCAACGGCCAAAGCCAGCCCCAGCCATGAAAGCCAAGCCCGGTCAGGAACCCACCCGCCTGATCGACCGAGGGCAGCGCCCAGATCGCCGCCATGCCCAGCACCATACCTGCGACGGACCCCATGGCGGCGCGACGGGTAAAGCGGCGCACAAAGGCCGTGGCGATGGTGATGTCGCGCGCACCGATCAGCCGCAACACCCGGATCACCTGCCCGTTCGCCGCCAGCGCCGCCTTGGCGGCCAGTGTGATCATCGCCCCCGAAGCCGCCGCGATCAGCAGCAGTGAAAAAAGCCCAAGCACGCGCAACCGCGTCGCGGCCGAGACCAAAGGCTGGCGCCAGCGGGTATGATCGTCCAGCACCGCGCCCGGCGCCTCACCCTGCAGACGCAGGCGCAGCGCCTCGGCGTCAAAGCCGTCGCGGTCCTCGGTCACTTCGATCAGCCGGGGCACGGGCAGCGCCTCGACCGGGACGTCAGGACCAAACCAGGGCTCAAGCAGCTGTTCGACCTCGCTGTCGGGCAAAAGCCGGGCTTCGGCGATACCGGGCGTGGTCTTGAGCACCTCCATCACCGTGGCGGTCTGCTCATCAAGCTGATTTTCGGGGGCTGCGATTCGTACAGTCACGGTCTGCGCAAGTTCGGTCGACCACCGCTCGGCCAGACGTCCTGTCGCCAGCGCCAGCGCCAGCGCAAAGACCGCCAGAAAGGCCATGGCTGCAGCCGAGAACACCGTCAGCTGCGCGGTGAACCCGGTCGGAGGCACGACGCGATCGGTTCCCGCCGGGTCAGGGCGGGTCAGCCCGCGCCACAAGGTCGCCAGATCCAGCGATTTCAGGTCGGGTTTCTTCACAGGTCCGCTCCTGCCAGTTGCAGCCTTTTGCCCGCGATGCGCAGCACCCGCGCCTGCACCTGCTGTTTGGCAGCACGGATCAGGTTCAGGTCATGGGTGGCAATCAGCACCGCCTTGCCCGAACGGTTCAGCTCGATCAAGAGCTGCAAGAGCCGCATCGACATATCCCAATCAAGGTTGCCGGTCGGTTCATCCGCCAGAATCAGGTCGGGCGACATGATGACGGCACGGGCAAGCGCCGCGCGCTGCCTCTCACCCCCCGACAGTTCGGGCGGCCGGGCGCGAGCGTGGCCCGAAAGCTGAACCCAGGCAAGCAGATCCCCCAGCGCAGCCATATCGACCTGCTGACCCGAAACGATCAGCGGCAGAGCGATGTTTTCAGCCACCGGCAGGTGGTCCAGAAACTGGGTATCCTGGTGCACCACCCCGACCCGGCGACGCAGCGCCGCAATGCCATCGCGCGACAGGCCGCGCACATCCTGACCAAAGGCGGTCATCCGCCCGGCGGTCGGCAAAAGATCGGCATAACAAAGCCGCAGGAATGTCGTCTTGCCCGCCCCCGACGGGCCGGTCAGGAAATGGAACGAGCCCGGCTGTAGTGTCAGCGACATATCGGCCAACAGCGGATCGTTGCCGCTGTAACCGAAGGACAGGTTCTGCATCTCGATCACTGGTGGTCCCTTTCCGTGCGGGCTGCTTGGCGCGCGGTTCCTGGCTTGATAGAACAGTCCCGCGGCGAATGCGAGACGCCCGCATCATCGAAACAGCCCCGTCCGGAGCCGAAAGACCCGCCCATGCGCCTTACCTGCCCCCGCTGCGCGGCTCAGTACGAGATCGCGGAATCTGCCATTCCCCCTGCGGGACGCGAGGTCGAATGTTCGGCCTGCGGACATGTCTGGCGTCAGGCAAGGGCGGAAAAATCTGTGGTGAACCCTGTCCGCCCGCTGTCGGCCACGGCATCAGCGGGGGGCGATTCCGCCACCTCTGCGGTATTGAGCAGGCCGCTGGACGAATCGGTTCTGTCAATCCTGCGCGAAGAGGCTGAGCGTGAAATGCGTGCCCGCGCCACCGAACAGCGTGCCGCTGCAGCCGATCACAATCCCGCGACAGCCGAGCCTGAACCCCATCAGAAACCGCCCGCGACCGCCCCCGAGATCCCGGAAGCGGTCGAGCCGGCCAGTGACTGGCCCGCAACCACGGTGACCGGAACCGAATCTGCACCACCCGTCGACAAGCCGACGAGCCATCCAGCCGGGCAACCAGATACCCCCGCTCCCACCGAACCCGCGGAAACCATGCAGGCCGGGCCCGAACCCGACTGGCCCGACTCGATAGCCCCGGCTTTGCCCGATGCCGAAGAGCTGGCGGCGACGCTGACCCGTCCGCTTATCCAGCCCTCAGCAGCACCGGACAACGCCGAGGCCAGTTACCCGGCAAAAGATGAGGATGAGGCGCCCGTATCTCTGGGCAGCCCCCTGCTTCGCCCTGCGGCAGAGATTGAGCCAGCGGCTGTAGAATCGGCACCCTCACCGCCGCGTCCTGCGCCTGTACCAGCACTGATCCCGCAGCCGCGCCGCTCTTCGGGCTATGGCGCGGGCTTTGGTCTTGCGGTGCTTCTGGCATTGGGACTTGTTGCGCTTTACGCGCTGACGCCCCGGCTGACGGCGGGCACCGAAGGCGGTATTCTGACCGAATGGCGTGAACAGGTCGATCGCGGCCGACTTTGGCTGCACGACCGCATTCTTGGCGAATAGCCCTTAAAAATTCTCCAGCAGACGGCCCAGATAATCACGCTCATCCCGCGGACGCTCTCGTTCGCCGCTGCGGCGGCGGATCTCGTCCTGCAGCTCGCGCGCCTTGCGTGAGGGGTCCGTCCCCTCGGCCAGAGGATCGCCGGTTGTGATTGAGCCACCATCGCCCGACAAGGACCGGCCCAGAGGATCGGTCTGCGGACGGCGGTCATAGGGCTGCGCCAGCCCGCGCTGACCGCGCGGATCGCCCGACGGCCCCTCGGGTCCATCCTGCTGGCCGCCCTGCTGTGGCGCGCCCTCCTGCCCCTGCTGCTGATCACGCGCCATCATGTCGCCAAGCGCGCGCATACCCTCACGCATGGATTGCAGGGCCTGCGCCTGCCCCTCCATCGCACCCCCTGCATCACCGCGACGCAAGGCATCCTCGGCCTCTTCCATCGCGCGCCCGGCTTCGTCGAGCTGACGCCGTGCCTCTTCGCCCTGAGGCGTGCCGCGACCGGGCAAAAGACCGCGCTGCCGGCCCAGATCCTCGCGCAGCGCACGCTGGCGGTCGGCAAGCGACTGGTTTTCCTGATCGCCTTGCTGGCTCTGCTGGTCCTCACCCTGCATCCATTGACCGAACTGGTTCTGCATCTGGCGCATCGCCTCGTCGGCCAGCTTCTGCTGGTCCCGCAGCGTCTCGGCCAACCGGTCCGAGGGCCGCTGACGACCACCCGAGCCGCCCTCGGACTCGGTCACGCGCATGTTCTGCATCATGCGGTTGAACTGTTCGAGCAGCTCTTGCGCCTCGGCCATACGGCCTTCGTTCATCAGGCGCTGGATCTCATCCATCATCTGCTGGATCTGGTCGCCGGTGATGGTCTGATTGTTCTGGGGTGAGCGGTCGAACCGTTCGGAAGGATCCGTGCCCTGCTGCTGCGCCAGCATATCCAGATATTCATCGGTCGCCTGTTTCAGCTCATTCATCAGGCGCTGGACCTCATCGGGGCTGGCGCCATTGCGAATCGCCTCCGATAGCCGCTCTTGCGCCTGCTGCATCCGCTCAAGCGCATCGGCAAGCCCGCCATCCTCAAGCGCCACCGCCGCATCCCACAGGACCTGCGCCAGCTTGTTGCGTGCTTCTTCGGTCAGTTCACCGGATTCGAGCGTACCGATAACGCCGTGCAGACCCTGATAAAGCTCCTGATCCATAAAGCCGTCGGGCTGCCAGCTTGCCGCACGCAGGATCTGTGCACTACGGCGCATATTCTCGCGCGACCACAGCAGATCACGCCGCACTTCGATCAACGCGGCCGCAAGCGGATCAAAAAAGCGCCGCCCGGGCAGGATCATCTGCATCGGGGCCGAGACGCCCTCTTGCGCGATCCCGTCCTCGACCTTCAGCGAGATGGTAACAGGCAGGTTCGCCCAAGGGTGGCGCGACAGGTCGCTGACCAGCCGCCCCCGGATCTCATTGCGATTGCCGCTTGCAGGCAGAGGCAGATCAAGCGCCACCGCGTCGCGCGGCTCAGGCTCAACCGCAAGGCCAAAGCGGCGATCAACCGCGGCAAGGTTCAGCGTGATCACAGCCTGCCCCGCCGCTATGCCATTGTCGTCGCTGGCAGTAAAATCCTGCGCCAGACGCCCGTCAGCGCGCCGTTCGGGTGCCTTGCCGGGCTGCACCTCGGGCGCAGCATCGGGCAGAACGGTCACATCGAAACGGCGGCCCGAAACCTCGATCACGCCGTCACGTTCAGCCATGAATTCTGGTGCGGCAGGGTCGCCACCCGGCACCGCAGCACCAATGTCCTGCGTGATCTCGCCCCCCTCGCCATAAAGCCGAAAGCTTAGCTTTGAACCTTTGGGCAGCTCCAGCGACTGCCCCTCGGGCAATGCGTTCAGGTAAAGCGTCGGGCGGCGGGTATAGGCTGGCGGCTCGGCCCAGCCCTCCCATGAAGGCGCGGATTCAGTCTCTGGTCGTTCGGCAAGCTGGGGGCGAAACGTCGCGCCAAGGGCAGCAAGCCCCTGTCCCAGCTGACCTGCCGGGGCAAAGATCAGCGCCATGACCAGCGCCACCATCCCGGCAAGCCGCAACCCGGCGGGATCGCGCCAGCGCAGCCGCGCATCAGGTGCGACTGGCCGCGCGGCAAGGGCAGTGGCCCGCATCCGCGCAAGATGGGCGCGCCACAGCGCATCCGCCCCCTCATCCCCGGCACCGACTGCAACGCGGTCACGCAGGGCGGACAAGGGACGTCCGGGCAGGGTAAGATCAACGCGCAGCCGCGCTGCCTCGGCCGAAGGGCGGCGAAAGCGCCAGATGCCCCAGCCCGCCGCCGCGACAACGGCCAGTGCGACAAAGCCAATAAGCCACAAAAGCGCGCGTGATGAGAAAAGATCGGTCACGCCAAAGGCCAGCGCCGCAAGCGTCAGCGCAACGATCAGCGCCAACGGCCAGAAGGCGGCGGCCAAAGCCTCCCACCACATGCCGGCGCGGGTCAAAGCGACCGCGCGCGCGATCCGGCGCTGTTCAGCTGGCGTCATTGCCCCGCCTCCTCATTCTTTCGTGGATAAATATCCCACGAAGGCCCGGGAGAGTGGACCCCCTGGCCAGAGCGGCACGGGATTGAGCGATCAGAGCCATTCCGGGATGGTATCGCGTCCCAGCATTTCCTCAAGCGTCGGTCGCGCACGGATGACGGCGAATTGATCGCCATTGACCAACACCTCGGGCACCAGCGGGCGCGAGTTGTACTCCGAGGCCATCACCGCTCCATAGGCCCCGGCCGAGCGCAGCGCCACCAGATCTGCGGGCGCCAGCGTGGGAAGCTGAGTCCCCTTCTGGAAGGTGTCGCCGGTTTCGCAGACCGGGCCGACCACGTCGTAGGGCGCAACGTCGGTTCCCGGCGCAGCCTCGCGCACCGGAACGATGTCGTGATGGGCCGAATACATCGCCGGACGGATCAGATCGTTCATGGCGGCATCCAGAATCAGGAAATCCCGCCCCTCACCCTCTTTCAGATAGATGACCGAGGACAAAAGTATACCGGCATTGCCCGCGATATTGCGACCGGGCTCGATCTCGATCTCGCAGCCCAGATCGCCAACCGCATCGCGGATCACCTGTCCGTATTCGATGGGCAGAGGCGGCGCGTTATTGTCGCGGCGATAGGGAATCCCCAGCCCCCCGCCCATATCGAGTCGGGTGATCTGATGTCCGTCGGCGCGCAGCGCGCGGGTCAGGTCGGCCATTTTGGCATAGGCCTGCCGGTAAGGTTCAAGATCGGTCAGCTGGCTGCCGATATGCATGTCGAGGCCGACCACCTTTATCCCGGGCAGACGCGCGGCATTGGCATAGACTTCGCGCGCGCGGGCGATTGGAATACCGAACTTGTTTTCCGATTTGCCGGTGGCAATCTTTTCATGCGTCCTGGCATCCACGTCGGGGTTGACACGCACGGCGATCGGCACCTCGACCCCCATCGAAACTGCAACGCGGGACAAAACCTCAAGCTCGGGCTCGGATTCGACGTTGAACTGGCGGATGCCGCCTTCCAGCGCCATGCGCATCTCGGTCTCGGTCTTGCCGACGCCTGAAAAGACGATCCGTTCGCCCGGCACGCCCGCCGCCCGCGCCCGGGCGTATTCCCCGGCCGAGACGATATCCATGCCCGCGCCCAGGTCGCCCAGAAGCTTGAGCACAGCGATATTCGAGTTCGCCTTGACCGCGAAACAGACCAGATGATCGGTCCAGTTCAGCGCCTGCTGGAACAGCCGGAAATGGCGGGTCAGCGTCGCGGTCGAATAGACATAGACCGGGGTTCCGACCTCGGCCGCGATACGGCTCAGCGACACCTCTTCGGCATGAAGCCAGCCATCGACGTAGTTAAAGTGATCCATCAGGCGATCCTGCGAGAGCGGATGAATAAATAAAGCGGCAGCGCGCAACCAAGTCCCAGCGCCAGCGCCGGCAGCGTCAGAAGCGCGATCCAGTTGCGGCGTTGCATTGTCTCGATCACACACCAGAAGGCCAGCGTAGCATGAGCGACAAGATCCGACCCCTCGGCCCCACGCCACAGCACTTCGCCCCGCCATAACGCCAGGGCCGCGCCAAAAAGCGTAAGCCCCGCCCAGACCAGCCGGACCGGTGTCAGCTCAGAGCTTCGAGACGACACCGATCTGCGCCTCTCCGCTGATATGCAGCCCCGGTTCGGGGGTGGATTCGGGCCGGGTCGGCGGGCCATCCACACCGCAGGCGGCCAGAGTGGCCAAAATCAGCGCGAACAGCGCAAACAGCAGGGGTTGCGTCATGCGATCTCTCCCAGTTTCTGCTTCCAGCGCGCGATCTGGGCGCGAACCTGCGCCGGAGCGGTGCCGCCATAGCTGGTGCGCGAGGCGACGGAATTATGCACGCCAAGCACGCCATAGATATCCGCGGTGATTGCGGGATGGACCGACTGCATCTGCTCAAGCGACAGATCGGGCAGGTCGATCCCCTGTTTCTCGGCCATGGCAACCAATGCACCCGTGACGTGATGGGCATCGCGGAAGGGCAAGCCGGCCTCGCGCACCAGCCAGTCAGCAAGATCGGTCGCGGTCGAGAAACCCGCCCCGGCAGCCGCTTCGAGCCGCTCGCGGTTCGCGGTCAGGTCCGACAGCATCCCTGTCATCGCCGCCAGCGCCAGCATCAGGTTGTCGGCGGCGTCAAAGACCTGTTCCTTATCCTCTTGCATGTCCTTGGAATAGGCCAGGGGCAGGCCCTTCATCACCACGAACAATGCCACCGCTGCGCCAAGAATGCGGCCGATCTTGGCCCGGATCAGCTCGGCCGCGTCGGGGTTCTTTTTCTGCGGCATGATCGACGAGCCAGTCGAGAAACGATCCGACAGCGTGACAAAGCGGAACTGGGCCGAGGACCAGATCACCAGCTCTTCGGCCAGCCGCGACAGATGGACCGCGCAGATCGCCGAGGCCGAAAGGAACTCCAGCGCGAAATCCCGGTCGCTGACCGCATCGAGGCTGTTCGCCATCGGCCGGTCAAAGCCCAGCGCCCGCGCCGTCGCCTCGCGGTCGATGGGAAAGCTCGTCCCGGCAAGCGCCGCCGCACCAAGGGGCGATTCATTCATCCGCCGCCGCGCATCCTCAAAGCGTGACAGGTCGCGGCCGAACATCTCGACATAGGCCATCATGTGATGACCCCAGGTAACGGGCTGGGCGGTCTGCAGGTGGGTAAAGCCCGGCATCACCCAATCCGCGCCCCGCTCGGCCTGCGACAAAGCAGCGCGGATCAGCGCGCCAAGCCCCTCGATTGCCGCATCGCATTGCCCGCGCACCCACAGGCGAAAATCGGTCGCCACCTGATCATTACGCGAACGGGCCGTGTGCAGGCGGCCCGCCGGCTCTCCGATCAGCTCTTTCAGGCGTGATTCCACGTTCATGTGGATATCTTCCAGCGCGGTCGAAAAGGGAAAATCGCCCTTCTCGATCTCTGACAAGACCGTGAGCAGCCCTTCCCCGATCGCCTCGGCATCGCTAGTGCTGATGATGCCTTGCGCGGCAAGCATCGCTGCATGGGCGCGGCTGCCCCGGATGTCCTGGGCATAAAGCCGCTGGTCGAAGCCGATCGAGGCGTTGATTGCCTCCATGATCGCGTCCGGGCCTGCGGCGAAACGTCCGCCCCACATCTGGTTAGCGGTGCTGCTGGGCTGCTCGGTCATGACTTGTCCTTCGGGGGGTGAAATGCGTTGGCTGGTTCTTTATACGGCGCTGCTCTTTGGTGCAAATGCCGCTTTCGCGGGGGAAATCGACTGGCAGGCCGCCAGTGATGGCGGGCTGACCAAGCTGACCCGGACCGAGCCGGTGGCCGTGCCCGAAACCACCTTTACCGACCCCGAGGGCGGCACCCACAGCCTTGCCGACTGGAAAGGCAAAGTGGTGCTGTTGAATTTTTGGGCGACCTGGTGCGCGCCCTGCCGCGAAGAGATGCCTTCGCTGGACGCGTTGCAGGCCGAAATGGGCGGCGAGGATTTCGAGGTCGTCGCCATCGCCGCGGGCCACAACCCACCGCCAGCCGTGCGCAAGTTTCTGGATGAGGAAAACATCACCAACCTGCCCGTGCGCCTGGACCCGCGCCAACAGCTTGCGCGCCAAATGGGTGTGATGGGTATGCCGGTAACGGTACTGATCGACCGCGACGGCAATGAAATAGCGCGACTGATCGGCGGGGCGGACTGGTCGTCCGACACCGCCAAAGAGCTGATCAGGCAGGCGATAGCGCCTTGATCCGGGCGTGGCAGGGACAGCCTGTCATGTGATCGTTGACCAGCCCGCAGGCCTGCATGAAGGCATAGGTGATCACCGGTCCGCAAAAGTTGAAACCACGCTTTTTCAACGCCTTGGACATCGCCTCTGATTCCGCGGTCTTGGCGGGCACATCGCTCATGGCGGCGAAATGGTTCTGGATCGGCCGCCCGCCGACAAAGGACCAGATAAAGGGCGAAAACCCCTCGCTTTCCTCAATCTCAAGAAACAGCCGCGCGCTTTTGACCGCCGCCTCGATCTTGCCGCGATGGCGGATGATGCCGGGGTTTTGCAGAGCGCGGGCCATCTCGGCCTCTTCCCAGACGGCGACACGCTCAGGGTCAAATCCCTCGAAAACCTCGCGAAAAGTCTCGCGCTTGCGCAGGATGGTGATCCAGCTCAGCCCGGCCTGAAAACCGTCCAGCACCAGCTTTTCCCACAATGCCCGCGAATCATATTCGGGCACGCCCCATTCGTGGTCGTGATAGGCGACATATAGCGGGTCTGACCCGCACCAGGCACAGCGTTTGATCACATCAGGCAAGGAAACGTTAACCTCGAATTGAGAAAGCAGACAGAGTTTACGCGATGTTAGGACATCATCGCCAGAGTTCCGACAATGACAGGAGCTTGGCATGACCGACAATACCGATTCACTTCAGAAGGCGGACTCTCCGCTGGATTTCATTGTCAATGAACAATCGCGGGTGACGATGGCCTCCGTACGGCGGGCGGTATCGCGCGGGGATGGGGTTCTGGCCTTTCAGCCGGTGGTGCGGGCCGACAGTCCCGACCGCGCCGCCTTTCACGAAGGGCTGATCCGAATCATCGACGAAACCGGTCGGATCGTGCCGCTAAGGGATTTCATGCCACTGGCGGAAACCACTGAACTGGGACGTCAGATCGACTGCCTGTCCCTGTCTTTGGGGCTAAAATCGCTTGCACAGGAACCCTCTTTGCGGCTGTCGATCAACATGTCGGCGCGCTCGATCGGCTATTCTCCATGGCTACGCATCCTGCAACAGGGCCTTGCCGGTAACGACAGCATCGGTGAACGGCTGATCCTTGAGATCACCGAAAGCTCGGCCATGGGCCTGCCTGAACCGGTCGATCGCTTCATGCACGAACTTCAATCGCACGGTGTCAGTTTTGCCCTGGACGATTTTGGCGCGGGCTATACCTCGTTCCGCTACCTGCGGGATTTCTGTTTCGACATGATCAAGATCGACGGGCAGTTTATCCGCGACATCGCCCAGACACGTGACAATCAGGTGCTGGCACGGGCGCTGCAATCCATCGCGCGCCATTTTGACATGTTCACCGTCGCAGAATCGGTCGAGACAGCCGAGGATGCGGCTTTCCTGATCGAAATGGGGGTCGATTGCCTGCAAGGGTATTATTTCGGCGCGCCAACCATCGTGCCGCCGTGGAAATCCCCCGGCACACAGGCGCATCGCAAATAGGGCAGCGCCAGTCAGTTGAAAGGGCCGCACAATAATCGCGCCCTGCTCTCGTCCGCGTTTCGCCCTGCCAGCGCCCCACGCCTTCCCGGTCGCAGCCCGAAACCCGCCCCTGCGTGATCCGCCAAGCAGCGCTGCCCGGTCGGCAAGACACCGAACCATCTGACAATGCGCCGGGCCGTTGCTGCAGCGCGGAGTTCGCTTGACCTTGAGTAACGAAACAGGAAACAGTTTGGCTGTAACCGATTGTCCCGGCCATCAGCGAAGGAGCCTGTCATGACCAAAGCCGTAATTGTTTCCGCAGCCCGCACACCCGTCGGAAGCTTTCTGGGATCCTTTGCGAACATCCCCGCGCATGAGCTGGGTGCCATTGTGCTGAAAGCCGTGGTCGAACGCGCAGGCGTCGATCCGGCCGAAATTTCGGAAACCATTTTCGGCCAGGTGCTGACCGCCGGTCAGGGTCAGAACCCCGCCCGTCAGGCGCATATCAAGGCTGGCTTCCCGCAAGAATCCGCTGCCTGGACGATCAACCAGGTCTGCGGTTCTGGCCTGCGCTCGGTCGCGCTGGCGGCACAGCAGGTGATCCTTGGCGATGCCACCGTCGTTGCAGCAGGCGGGCAAGAGTCGATGTCGCTTGCCCCCCATGCCGCCTTTATCCGCGCCGGGCAGAAAATGGGCGACATGAAAATGCTCGACACGATGATCAAGGATGGGCTCTGGGACGCTTTCCACGATTATCACATGGGCACCACGGCCGAGAATGTGGCTGCGAAATGGGGCATCACGCGCGAAGCGCAGGACGAATTCGCGGTCAATTCGCAAAACAAGGCCGAAGCCGCGCAAAAAGCCGGAAAGTTCGCCGATGAAATCGTGCCGGTGACGATCAAGACCCGGAAAGGCGACACGGTAACTGATGCCGATGAATACATCCGCCACGGCGCAACACTGGATGCGATGCAAAAGCTTCGCCCCGCCTTTAGCAAAGAGGGCACGGTTACCGCAGGCAATGCCTCGGGTCTGAATGACGGCGCGGCCGCTGTGCTGGTGATGACCGAGGAAGAGGCCGCGCGCCGTGGTCTGACGCCGCTCGCCCGCATCGCCTCTTATGCGACAGCCGGCGTCGATCCGCAGATCATGGGCACCGGTCCGATCCCCGCCAGCCGCAAGGCTTTGGAAAAGGCCGGCTGGTCGGTTAGCGATCTGGATCTGGTCGAGGCGAACGAAGCCTTTGCCGCTCAGGCACTTGCCGTGAACCGCGACATGGGCTGGGATCCGGCCATCGTCAACGTGAACGGCGGCGCCATCGCCATCGGCCACCCGATCGGTGCTTCGGGCTGCCGCATCCTGAACACGCTGCTTTTCGAAATGAAGCGCCGCGATGCAAAGAAAGGCCTTGCCACGCTGTGCATAGGCGGCGGCATGGGCGTTGCCCTGTGTCTTGAGCGTCCCTGACCGTCAGGAAGTCACGCAAAAGGTGTGCGCAACTATCTTGCGCACACCAGCCTTGTTCGGTAACACAATTTCAAGACCATTTTCAGAGGGGGACGAAAAATGGCAAAAGTGGCCCTTGTTACCGGTGGTTCGCGCGGTATTGGCGCGGCAATTTCAAAGGCGCTGAAGGAGGCGGGCTATATTGTTGCGGCAAACTATGCTGGCAATGACGACGCCGCCCGCACCTTTACTGAAAAAACCGGTATCAAGACCTACAAATGGTCGGTGGCGGATTACGACGCCTGCGCCGCAGGCATCAAACAGGTCGAGGAGGAGCTTGGCCCCATCGCGGTACTGGTCAATAACGCCGGGATCACGCGTGACGCGATGTTTCACAAAATGACCCAGCAGCAGTGGAAAGAGGTAATCGACACCAACTTGACCGGTCTTTTCAACATGACCCATCCGGTCTGGTCCGGGATGCGTGACCGCAAGTTCGGCCGCATCGTCAACATCAGCTCGATCAATGGTCAGAAAGGGCAGGCAGGGCAGGCGAATTATTCCGCCGCCAAAGCGGGCGACATCGGCTTTACCAAGGCACTGGCGCAAGAGGGCGCGCGTGCCGGGATCACCGTAAATGCGATCTGCCCGGGCTATATCGGCACAGAGATGGTCCGCGCCATCGACGAAAAAGTTCTGAATGAGCGCATCATCCCCCAGATCCCGGTCGGTCGTCTGGGCGAACCGGAAGAGATCGCCCGCTGCGTTGTCTTCCTGGCCTCGGATGACGCGGGATTTATCACCGGCGCGACTATCAGCGCCAATGGCGGACAGTATTTCTCCTGATACGCGGCCCTGAAAAGGTTACGGCCCACGAAATCTCGTGGGCCGTTTCTTATTTCGCTGGTTATGCCGGGGGCAGGTTCCCCCGTCCCGTGTCGCTGAATCAATGCGACAGGCGAGAAATCTCTTCCTTGAGGCGAAGTTTTTCCTTCTTCATCCGGGCGATGATGAGGTCATCCATGCCGGGGCTGCGATGCGCGGCCTCGATAGCGTCCGACAGCGACTGATGTTTGCGGCGAAGCTCCTGCACATGGGATTCAACCGACATTTCGTCCTCCTCTTGGATTGATCGAACCAGAGGATTGCAACACAGAATCGTCACATTGTCACCGAAAATTCGGCACCCCGAGCGAAAGTGCCGCACCCCCGCGTAAAACCGCCTGTGCGGCCTCGGTCAGGTCCTCTTCATCGGCGGAATGTAACGGTTTTGCATGCATGACAAAGGGTGGCAGCAGGCGCAGCGGCGCCCGCGCGCCCTTACGGGCCAGAACAATAACACGCCCCGCCTCGCGCCCCTCACGCGCCGCGACCGGCAGCACAGTGATCGCCCCCGCCGCCCCTCCCAGCGCCGAGAGAATCACCGCCAGCCGATCCGCCCGCTGGATCAGGGTGATCCACCCCCCCGGCTGCAGCCGGCGCAGCCCGGCCGCAATCCACAGCCCAAGCGGCGTTTCTTCGTGCCGGGCGCGGCTGCGGCCCGCATCAGGCGCCAAGGTGCCATCGGTGAAATAGGGCGGGTTGGCGATGACGTGATCAAAACTCCGGCTGCGCAGGGCGGTTGGCATCTGCGCCAGATCGCCCTGATGCACCTCAAGCGCAAAGCCGTTTGCTGTGGCATTCTGCGCTGCAAGCTCGGCATAGGCAGGTTGCAGCTCTAACCCGGCAAGCCGCAAACCTGGCACCCGCGCGCCAAGACACAGGATCGCCGCCCCTGCCCCACAGCCCAGTTCAAGCACCGATTCGCCCGCACGCGCCGGACAGGCAGCGGCCAGCATCACCGCATCCGCCCCGGCGCGATAACCGCGCATGGGCTGGCGGATGCGCAGCCGACCACCAAGAAAGCCGTCCTCTCGCAGTTCAGTCATGATGGATGCGATTGTCCCGCAGGATCGCCCGCGCCATGAACAGATCGCGGTCCGCCACCATCAGCCGCCGGGGCAGGATGCCGAGCGATCCTTCAAGCACGCTCATGTGCTGGTCCAACGGAAAGGACTGGATCCCCTCGGCCGCCAAAAGGTCGGCGGCGCGGGTGATCAGCAGCGGATCGGTGGTGCGCAGAAGCTCTTTCATGACCCCGGAAAGCTACGCCCCTGTTGCGAATGTGTCCATGGCGTGGCAATGGCTTGCGACGAAAGGGGATCGCTGATGGGCATGAACGAAAACGTTTCCAAGCCGCTGGACCGGCTTTCGGCCGAACTCGCCGGGGATATGGAACGGGTCAATGCGTTGATCCGGTCGCGCATGGCAAGCCGTCACGCCCCCCGCATCCCCGAGGTCACCGCCCATCTGGTCGAGGCGGGCGGCAAGCGGCTGCGGCCGATGCTGGTGCTCGCAGCTTCACGGCTGTGCGGATACGAGGGTGAGGCGCATGTGCTGCTGGCCGCCGCTGTCGAATTCATCCACACCGCCACGCTTTTGCATGACGATGTGGTCGACGAAAGCGAGCAGCGCCGCGGTCGCCCGACTGCGAACCTTTTGTGGGACAACAAGTCCAGCGTTCTGGTCGGGGATTACCTTTTCGCCCGCAGCTTTCAGTTGATGGCCGAAACCGGCAGCATGGAGGTCATGCATATCCTGTCGAACGCCAGCGCCACCATCGCCGAGGGCGAGGTGTTGCAGCTGACGGCCGCGCAGGACATCACGACCACCGAGGACACCTATATCCAGATCGTGCGCGGCAAGACTGCGGCGCTGTTCTCGGCCGCGACCGAGGCAGGCGCGGTGGTCGCCCACGCCGATAAGACGGTGCAGCAGGCGCTGTTCGGCTATGGCGACGCGCTGGGGATCGCCTTTCAGATCGTCGATGACCTGCTGGACTACAGCGGCTCCTCGACCACCATCGGCAAGAACGTCGGCGACGACTTCCGCGAACGCAAGCTGACCCTGCCGGTGATCAAGGCCATCGCCCGCGCCGATGCGACTGAGCGCGCCTTTTGGGAACGCACGATCGGCAAGGGCCAGCAGGACGAGGCCGATCTGACCACCGCGCTGGAGATCCTGCACCGGCGCGAGGCGCTGGATGCATCGCGCGCCGACGCCATCGCCTGGGCGGAACGGGCCAAAACAGCACTGCTGGCCACACCGGATCAGCCACTGCGCCAGATCCTTTCCGACCTTGCGGATTTCGTGGTCTCGCGGCTGTCCTGAGCGCCCGCCATCCACACATGAAAAAGCCCGGCTTTATGCCGGGCTTTTCCTTTGCCTGATGATGCTGCCTTAGCTGTTGTAGGCGCTTTCGCCGTGGGTGGTGACGTCCAGACCCTGACGTTCGTCGCTGTCCGAGACGCGCAGGCCGATCAGCGCCTTGACGATCATCAGCGCGATGAACGAAGCAACCGCCGACCAGATCACCGCCACGATCACACCCAGCGTCTGGGTGGTAACCTGACCGAACATGTCATAGCTCGCCGCGACCGACTCCGTGGCATAATCGTAGATGCCCGACCCACCCAGCGACGGGGCAGCAAAGACCCCCGTCAGGATCGCGCCGACAATGCCGCCGACCCCGTGGATGCCAAAGACATCAAGGCTTTCGTCGATGCCCAGCCTGGCTTTCAGGCTGATGACGAACCACATGCAGATAAAGCCCGCAGCCAGACCGATGACAATGGCGCCCATGGGGCCGACGAAACCAGCCGCCGGAGTGATGCCAACCAGACCGGCAATCGCCCCCGAAACGCCGCCCAGCAGCGAGGGATGACCGCGGAACAGCCACTCACCAAAGGCCCAGGCCAGCGCAGCGGCGGCGGTCGCGACCGTGGTGTTCAGGATCGCCATGGCAGCGGTGCCGGTGGCCTCCATGTTCGAGCCAGCGTTGAAGCCGAACCAGCCGATCCACAGCAGGCAGCCGCCAAGGAAGGTAAAGGGCAGGTTATGCGGGGCCATCAGCTCGCGGCCATAACCAAGGCGGGGACCGACGACCAGCGCAGCGACCAGACCAGCGACGCCAGCGTTGATGTGGATGACGGTGCCGCCGGCAAAGTCCAGATCGCCATGGCCGAACAGATAGCCGCCGGGCGCGTCATAGGCCGAGGGGCCGCCCCACCACCAGACCATATGGGCCATAGGCAGGTAAGAGATAAAGAACCAGATCACCACAAAGGCCAGCACCGCCTGAAACTTCATCCGCTCGACCGTGGCGCCGACGATCAGCGCCGGGGCGATACAGGCAAAGGCCATCTGGAAGATGATGAAGACATATTCCGGCACATAGACATTGGTGGTGAAGGTCTCGGCCAGCGATGAGGTATCAACCCCGGCAAGGAACGCCTTCGAAAGACCGCCGATAAAGGGGGTCAGCCAGGTCGCCTCTTCGGCCGAGCCTGCACCGGTGAAGGCCAGCGAATAGCCAAAGCAGACCCACAGGATCGACATGATGCAGAAGATCGTAAAGACCTGCATCAGCACCGACAGCATGTTCCGCGCCCGGACCAGACCGCCATAGAACAGCGCCAGCCCCGGAATGGACATGGCCATGACCAGAATGGCCGAAACCATCATCCAGGTCGTGTCACCCTTGTCGACGATGGGCGCGACGGTCTCGACCACGGCTTCTACAGTGCCGGCGGGGGCCGCAGCCTCTTGCGCAAGGGCCGGCACCGCCAGCCCGATAAGCGGGAGGGCAAGCGCCGGGATCATGGGTTTGATCGCGGTAGGTCTCATCATGTTTCCTGCACCTTCTTTCTGCGTTGCAGCAGTTCCATGTCCCGGTCAGAAAACCCGCCCCTGCCCTGCTGGCACAAGGTTTGTGCAGCTTTCGGCCGAGCCCGCGCCTCGACTGCCCGAATTTAGGGCATCAACGCCGGGTTCTGCGCCATGTCGCGGCAGTTCACTGATAGGTCATCGCGGTTCTCAAGGCGCGGGCTTTCATGTATCTTGCGCAGCTACAGGCCGGACTACTCGGCTGGGCAGGAAAGCAGGCATGAAGACACCGACCGGCAGGGGCCGCATTGTCGCGGACAAGCGCAATTTCGACCAAGCCCCTCAGAAAACGCAGAAACAGCCCCCACGTCGTTCCGGAAAGCCGCCCAAAAGGCCGCGCCGGGGCAATGTGGTGACGCGCGGAATCGCCGGATTCGTTTTGCTGATCTGGCGGGTAATCTGGGGCTCGTTCTGGCGGCTTGGCCTGACGGTGGCGCTGATTCTCTTTGCCGCAAGCTTTTACTACTACACGACGCTGCCCGAACCTGCGGCGCTTTTCGACGGTCGTGCCCGCGGCTCGGTCACCATGCAGGACAGCGAAGGCCGGGTGTTCGCCTGGCGTGGTGAAACTTTTGGCATGGTCAGCGCCGACAAGATCGCCCCGGTCCTGAAGGACGCGGTGGTTGCGACCGAGGACAAGCGATTCTACCGCCACCTTGGCGTCGATCCGCGCGGTATTGCCAGCGCAATCAAGATCAACATGTCCGAAGGACGCGGCCCGCTTGAAGGCAACGGCGGCTCGACCATCACGCAGCAGGTCGCCAAGCTTTTGTGCCTTGGCGAGACCTTTGACCCGATCCGCTGGAAATCCGAAGCCGACTTCGAGGCCGAATGCCGCAAATCCTCGATCTGGCGCAAGATCAAGGAAGTGCCCTACGCGCTGGCGATGGAGGCGAAATACTCGAAAGAGGATATCCTCAACATCTATATGAACCGCTCATACCTCGGGGCGGGCGCGCGCGGTTTCGAGGCGGCAGCACAGCGCTATTTCGACAAATCAGCAGCTCAGGTTAACGCCGCCGAGGCAGCAATGCTTGCCGGCCTGCTCAAGGCACCAAGCTATTTCGCGCCGACCTCGAACCTGCAAAGGGCGCAGGACAGGGCAACGGTCATCCTTGGGCTGATGCATGAACAGGGCTATCTGGACGACAAATCCTATGCCGAGGCCAAGGCCAGTCCGGCTGCGCTTTCCAAGGCGGCTGCGGCGCGGGCGGGCGGTTACTTTGCCGACTGGGTGATGGAATCCGGCCCCGGCTTCCTGACCAGCGAAACGACCGAGGATGTCACTATCAAGACCACCTTCGACCAGCGTGTGCAACGCGCGGCCGAACGGGCGCTGAAGCGCATCTTTGACGAAAAGGTGGCACCGGGGTCGAAGGCACAGGCGGCGGTGGTCGTGATGTCGCCCGACGGCGCGGTGCGTGCCATGATCGGCGGGCGCGACAATACCGCGACCGGCACCTTTAACCGGGCAACGCAGGCCAAGCGCCAGACCGGCTCCAGCTTCAAACCCTTTGTCTATGCCGCCGCGCTGGATCAGGGGTATAGCCCGAACGACACCGTTCTGGACGCGCCGCTTACCATCAACGTGCGCGGCTCGGGCCCGTGGTCGCCTCAGAACTATACGCGCCGCTATCTCGGCGAAGTGACGCTGACCCGCGCCCTGTCGCAGTCGCTGAACACCGCGACGATCCGCCTTCAGGAAATCGTCGGCCGTGATGCGGTACGCCGCGTAGCGCAGGACTTTGGCTTCTCGAACGATCTGGCCAGCGGCCCGTCGCTGGGCCTTGGGGTGTCAGAATCGACCCTGCTGGCCATGACCGGCGCCTATGCCGGCATCCGCAATGGGGGTACTGCCGTCAGCCCCTACGGTCTGGTTGAACTGCGCATCAAGGGTGACGATCAGGCGCTGATCGGTCAGGTCGGCGGCATGGGCCAGCGCGTGATCTCACAAAAGGCAGCGCGCGAGCTGATCGGCATGATGCAGCAGGTGATCGAAAACGGCACCGGCGGCAGGGCGCGGCTTGCAGGACGACCGGCTGCAGGCAAGACCGGCACGACCTCAAGCTATCGCGACGCATGGTTCATCGGCTTTACCGGCCAATATGTGACCGGCGTCTGGATGGGTTATGACGACAACACTCCGCTCAAGGGCGTGACGGGTGGCGGGCTGCCGGCCGAGGTCTGGCAGGCCGTCATGAACGAGATCCACGAGGGCTTGCCCGTCGAGCCGCTGGGTAACTTCGCCTTTGACCCGGATAGCGCAGTGCCGCAGGTGGTCAGCACCACGGGCGACGGCGCAGCCGATCCGCTTGCCGCCGCGCTGTCCGAGGCGCTTGGCCAACCCTCGCCGCAAGCTCAGACAGCACCTGTCGAGGGCGGCCAGGCCCTGCCCGACCCTGCGGCGGGTGGTGGTGTGCCGACCTTCCCGGCTCAGACCGTGACTTCGAATCCCGAAGCCGCGCCACCTGCGCCCGCCGATGGCGGCGCAGATGATCCGCTGACCCAGGCGCTGCGAAATATCGAGGGCGTCTATCAGGAGTAACGACAAAGGCCGGCCCTAAGGGACCGGCCTTTAACTTGCGATGGGCCTACCTGCCTTATCCCGCCTGCTGCAGATCGGCGGTCAGCGCCGCGATATCGCCCTTGCGCCGCGCAAGCATCGCCCCGATCTCGGCCCGTTCCGAGGCGAGCATGTTCACCCCCTCGATGATGATGTTGAAATAGCGGCTCTGCCCGGACTTGTCCGAAACGTGCCATTCAACCTCCATCGGGCTGCGTCCCTTAAGATAAGCGACCGAGGTCACGGCATAGAATGACTTTACCGGCCGCGCGCCCGTCACCTCGATCTCTGAGCCGATGAATTCGCGGAAGCGCTTGCCGTATTTACGGCCGATATAACCCTTAAACGCCTGTTTATAGGCGGCAAACCCGGCCGCACCCGCCTGCCGCGCCGCCGGACCCAGCGCGGAACGCGCAATGATGTCCACATCGGCATAGCGGGCAAAGATCGCCTCAAACGCCTTGAACATCTGCGCCGGAGGCTGGCCCGAGTTGATGACCGTATAGACCTCGTCCAAAGATTTCTCGATCAGCGCCCGCGCCTCGTCGGTATCCAGCGCCCAAGCCGGCTGAGCGACAAGTGCCAGCCCCGCGCCGATCAGGCCCAGAAAACCGCGCCGGTTATGGCGCCGGAACTCATTCGGCATAAGGGTCAATATTCTCTCCTTCTTCGCCCAGTTCATGGCGGCGATGCTGCAACCAGATCAGCCGCGTCTGGGCATAACTATCCGCGCTTTCATACAGGATGGAATCGACGGAATCGCTAAAACGCCCTCGTTCACCGGCTTTTGAGGCCGCGCGCGCGCCCATCCCGATCAGATACTGGTCCCGGTTCAGCCATCCGCGCATCGGATCAATCACCAGATCGACGACGCGGCCCACCGCATCACGTTCAGTCGAGGGGCCAATCAGTGGCAGTTCAAGATAAGCACCCTCACCCACGCCCCAGGCAGCCAGTGTCTGGCCGAAATCGGTATCCTCTTCCGGCAGGGCGAAATCTTTGCCGGCTGGGTCAAGCAGTCCCGCAAATCCCAACGTCGAGTTCACCAAAAACCGAAAGGTCGTGCGCACCGCTGGCGCAGGCTTGCCCTGTAAAAGATGGTTCACCGCCGTGCCCGGCAATGCAAGGTTCGAGCCGAAATTTCCTGCGGCCTCAACTACATGGCTGCCGATCCCCTTGCCATCTTTGCCCGACACGCCAGAACTCAGCGGCTTGACGACGCGCGAGTCGACCGCCCGGTTAAAGGCGTGAACCTTGCGGTTCATCGGCTCGTAAGGATCATGGATGCCGTCGCCGTCCCGATCCGCTGAACAGCCCCCCGCCAGAGCGGCTGCAAAAAAAGCGATCAGATGATACCTGGCAATCAATTGCTAACCTGCTGCTGATAGGTTCTGGTGAACAGTGGCGATTCGAACGGTGATGGTTTAGGGGCATGTATTGCCGTTGCGCTTTGGGATATGCGCTGGAACAATTCCGGGCAAGCCCGGTCAGGTTAACGAGGAAAGGACGAGCATGGCCTTGCCGCCGATGCGACATGATGGCGGGCGCGAGCTAAAGACTGCCCGGGCGATGGCATGGCAGCTTTATGGCGCCGTCGGCCTGTTTTCTTTCGCAGTGAACATGCTGATGCTGACCGGACCGCTCTTCATGATGCAGGTCTATGACCGGGTACTTGCCAGTCGTTCGGTCGAAACGCTGACAGCGCTGTTTCTGCTGGTGACCTTTCTGTTCACCCTTATGGGGGTGCTGGACCTCGCCCGGAACCGGATCATGGCCCGTATCGCTGCCCGTTTTCAGGAACGGATGGAGGGGCGCGTCTTTACCGCCGCCTTGCAGGACGGTCAGGCCGTCGGTTCTGATGTCGTCGTGCGCGGCGGGATGCGTGATCTTGAGGCCGTACAGAAACTGATCGCCTCGCCGGTTCTGATGGCGCTGTTCGACCTGCCTTGGGCCCCGTTCTTTCTGGCGGCGGTATTTCTGTTTCACCCGCTGCTTGGGGCTGTCGCGACTGCGGGTATGGTAATTCTGATCGCATCAACCCTGCTGAACCAATGGCTTAGCCGCGATTCCCTGCAGCAAGCCGCCATCGCCAGCCATTCGGCCGAACGCATGTCTGACCTTTATCGCGATGAGGGTGAGGTCATCAGCTCACTCGGCATGCGCGGCGCGGCTTTCCGGCGCTGGCAGGCCGCACGCGACAAGGCGACCGAGGCGACGATGCGCTCCAGCGACCGCGCTTCGGGCTTTACGGTATTTTCGCGCACCTTCCGGCTGTTTCTGCAAAGCGCCCTTTTGGCGGCTGGCGCATGGCTGGTCCTGCAACAAGAGGTAACACCCGGCGCGATGATCGCCTCATCTATCCTGATGGGCCGGGCGCTGGCCCCGATCGAGCAGGTGGTTGGCAGCTGGTCGATCGTCCAGCGCGCCCAAGATGGATGGAGGCGGCTGAGCGAACTGCTTTCGCGCCGCCCACCGCCTGCGCAACGCACCCCCCTGCCCAAACCAGAGGCGCGGCTTGAGGTTCGCAATCTCACTGTTGTGCCCCCCGGCCAAGGCATGGCGACCCTGCGTGGTGTCAGTTTCGACCTTGGACCCGGTCAGGCACTTGGCGTGATCGGCCCTTCGGGTGCTGGCAAGTCCACACTGGCGCGCGCACTTATCAGCGCATGGCCCATTGCCTCTGGCTCGATCCGGCTGGGTGGCGCGACCCTCGATCAATATGACCCGGATGTGCTGGGGGGGCTGATCGGCTATCTGCCCCAACAGGTGACCTTGTTTGATGGCACGATTGCGGAAAATATCGCCCGCCTTTCGCCCGAGCCTGACCCCGAGCGCATTGTTGCCGCCGCTATGGCCGCTGCCGCGCATCAGATGATCCTTGATTTGCCGCAGGGTTATGACACACGGGTCAGTCAGACCGGCGGGCGCCTGTCCGGAGGACAGATCCAGCGCATCGGGCTGGCGCGCGCGCTCTATGCCGATCCGGTGATCTTTGTGTTGGACGAACCTAACTCCAACCTCGACAACGAAGGCTCAACCGCACTGAACATTGCAATCCGCAATATCAAGGCGCGCGGAGGCTCAGTGATCATCATGGCCCACCGCCCAGCCGCGATCACGGAATGTGAACTGCTGCTGGTAATGGATCAGGGCCTGCGCCGTGGTTTTGGCCCGCGCGATGAGGTCCTGAAATCGCTGGTCAAGAATGCGGAACAAATCGCCCGCGCCCAGGGCCATGGCGGAGGCGTGACATGACGAACCCAGATCAATTGGACCAGGCCCCGGCAGAGCGCCCAGCCGCAACCCCGGCGGCACCACAACCCGAGCCGCTCCAGTCGAAATTCCACGCTCGTCCGACGCCAACACCGTCGCCACAGCCCCTTGCTGCGCGGTCCCGACCGGAATGGTCAGCGCGCGGGCCGGTAGTCCTGGGGTTGGTCGCCATGCTGGTTCTGGTCGGCGGCTTTGGTCTTTGGGCCTGGGGGGCTCGTATAGCCGGCGCCGTCGTCGCCCCCGGACAGGTCGAAGTTGAACAGCGCCGGCAGGTTGTCCAGCATCCTGATGGTGGTGTGGTCACGGAAATCCTGATCCATGACGGCGAAAACGTGACTGCCGGCCAACCGCTGATCCGGCTTGACGGCACATTGCTCGACACCGAACTCGCCATCGTCGAAGGTCAGTATTTCGAGATCCTCGCCCGCCGCGGCCGGCTTGAGGCCGAGCGTGCCGACCGCGAGAATATCGAGTTTCCACAGGAACTGATCGAGACAGCTGCGAAACATCCCCAACTGAAAACCATGATGGAGGGGCAGACCAGCCTGTTCCGTGCCCGGCTTGACACTCTTCGGCAGTCCATTGGCCAGTTGGCCAAGCAGGCAGAACAGGTGCAGTCGCAGATCGGCGGCGTCGATGCGCAGATGGAGGCATTGAAGCAGCAGCGAAGCTTTATCGAACAGGAATTGCGCGACCAGCGGTCTCTGCTGGAAAAGGGTCTGGCCCAGGCCCCCCGGGTTCTGGCACTGGAACGCGAGGCGGCCCGTCTGGATGGCATGTTGGGTGAGACGACGGCCGCCCGGGCCCGCGCTGTCACCCAGCTGGCCGAAATCGACCTGTCACGGCTGGAGAAAAGTGCCTCCCGTCGCGAAGAGGCCGAAACCGAGCTGCGCGAACTTGGCTATCGTGAGCTGGAGTTGGCTGAGCGGAGAAGATCGCTGATCGAACGCATCTCGCGACTGGAAATCCGCGCCCCGGTATCGGGGGTGGTGCAGGAACTGCAGGTTACCACACCGCGCTCGGTCATCCGTCCGGCTGATCCGATCTTGTTCATTATCCCTCAGGACCGGCCGTTGGTGGTCGCCGCGCGTATCGCCACCATCAACATCGACGAGGTCCACCCCGGACAAAAGGTGGTGCTGCGCTTTTCGTCCTTTTCGTCGCGCACCACGCCCGAGATTGATGGTACGCTAAGCCGCGTCTCACCCGATACGCTGGTCGATCAGGCAACCCATATCCCCTATTACCGGGCCGAGGTGACTATCCCGGCAAGCGAGGTCGAAAAACTTGGGGAGCTGGCGCTAATCCCCGGCATGCCGGTCGAGGTCTATGTCCAGACCGGCGAGCGCAGCCCGCTGGCCTATCTGATCAAACCACTGTCGGATTATTTCACCCGCGCGTTCCGCGAGAACTGATCTTTTAGAATAACAAACTGTTGCGCGCCCCGATGCCCGGCAAACGCAACAGCAGGCACCGGACGTAACAGACCCTGCGTTACGAGGGCTTTGCCTTCTTCGCCTTAAAGTCGGCAAGCCTGAGAAAGTGCTGGAAATGCGCAGCAGACAGAGAGGCTGACGGCGCCTGCAAGCAGGTCGATGACCAGAAGGAACCCGGAGGGTCGTGTCGCGGAAGTGGTAGAAATTGGATGGTGGCGTAATCTCCGGGTGAACCAACACCCACCCAACCGGCGGTGGCAACCGCCAGGGAGATCACGCCATGAAGCAGAATACCGACAGC
>Ga0182743_1000532_pt1 | contig 46595 bp, 49 predicted proteins | sample eDN3rd30CKraftOP_FD_128522 | JGI IMG/M metagenome (GOLD analysis project Ga0182743, IMG submission 128522) | Enriched Organic Plus compost microbial communities from Emeryville, California, USA - eDNA 3rd pass 30_C Kraft OP (version 2) (version 2) ... | reverse complement strand
TGGGGCGACACGCATATCGCGCGGGCCTCGGTGACCTGGCAGGCAATCGGCCCCTCAACAGGCAGCCACGATGCCGTCCAGAGTAACTGAGCCTCCCTTCGACACAGAAGGTCCCCAAAAGGGAGAGCTTAACTACAGGAAAACTCAGGGGTAAGGGTGTATCCGGCCCCGTTCGTGCCGATCAATTTGGGGCGGCGGGGATACCATAGCCGTTTTGTGGAAACGAAAGACAGCCCCGTTCCGATCACACAGCGATCTGGGAACGGGGTTCAGTTGTTTCGGGCAACGCCGAGGGTCAGCGTGCCCCCCGGTGCTGGTGCTGAAAGCGTGGCGGCCGTATGGTGGTCATATCCCGTTGGCGAGGCGCTGGATGATGCCGGTCAGCAGTGCCGTCTGCCTGCCGGTCATATCTGCATAGATAAACTCGTTGCGGGCATGGGCACCGTCGCCGACCGCGCCGAGACCGCAGAGAACCGGACGGCCCAGTCCAGCGACAAAGTTTGCGTCGCTCGCACCGCCCACAGCGACATTTTGCAAAGCAAAGCCCAGTTCGCTTGCAACCTGCCGCGCATGTTCGAGTAAGGGCTGCGAAGCTTTGGTCAGCTCCATTGGCGGGCGGTTCCAGTTATGCCTGACCTCGATCTTGACCCGGGGGTCCGAGACCGTGGCTGCGTCGAAGGCGGTATCGATGCGGGCCTGCTCGTCCAAAGACCTCACCCGGATGTCAAACTGAACCGCACAGCGGCCAGCGACGACATTGCTGCCGGTACCGCCTTCGATCAGTCCGGCGTTGATCGTTGTGCCCTTTGCGGGATCGGCAGCGGCGATGATGGCGGTGATGAATTCGGCCATGGCGTGGATCGCGCTGGCCCCGGCTGCCGGGTTCAGACCGGCATGCGATTCAACCCCGGTTGCGATGACCTTGAACAGGCCAACGCCCTTGCGTTCGGTCTTGACCGCACCGTGGTGGCTGGGTTCCAGTACCAGCGTTGCATCAAGTGGTGCCGTAACGTTTTCAATCACCTTGCGTGATGCGAGCGAGCCTATCTCTTCGTCGCCGTTGAAAAGGAAGGTGACGGTCGGGACCTGCAGACCGCTTTCGCGCGCCAGCCGCAGCGCCCAGATACCCTGCACGACCCCGGTTTTCATGTCGAGGATCCCGGGGCCGCTAAGGCGCAGCCGCCCGGTGTCGTCCTGCGATGACCGCTCACCCCAGGCGGCAAGCGTGCCCCGGGGCCAGACCGTGTCGTAATGCCCGATGATGGCGATATGACCGGTTCCGCTGCCCGGATAGGTCAGGGTGACGATATCGCCCTGTTCCCCTCCGGGATAACGCTGCATCTCGGCGGGTTTGCCAAGGCGTCGCTCTGTCAGATCAATCAGCAGCGACAGGCAGGCATCCAGTCCTTGACGGTCGTAGCTGTGGCTTTCGCATTCGACCAGCTCGATGATATCGGCTGTGATCTGTTGGACGGTTTCCGCTGACGGAAAGGGTGTTGAAACGTTCATTGCGCGCTCTCAGGATCAATAGCCGGGGCCAAAGGGGAAGCCGGTGAAATACCAGGCCATGAAAAAGGCCATCCAGACGATCCAGACCACGATGGCGATCGGGATGGTGAACGAGGCGAGTGTCCCGATCCCCGCGCTTTTGCGGTATTGCTGCATAAAGCCAAGCGCCATGACGAAATACGGGCTCATCGGGGTGACGCTGTTGGTGACGGAATCCGCGATCCGGTAAACGGCCTGCGTCGTCTCAGGCGGGATGTTCAGCAGCATCAGCATCGGCACGAAGACCGGAGCGGCCAGCGCCCAAAGCGCAGATCCGCTGGTGATGACAAAGTTCATGAAGGTAATCAGGATCGCAATCCCAAGCAGGATTGCCCAGCCCGGCACGTTCATCTTTGCCAGCCATTCGGCGCTGGTGATCGCCATGACCTCGCCGATCTTGGTCCATTTGAAATAGGCAAGGAACTGCGCGATTGCAAAGAACAGCACAAGGATCGGGGCGAGTGAACGTACGCCATCAATCATTGCGTCGATGATGTCGTGGCTTTTGGCAAAGCTGCCGCTGACAAAGCCGTAGACCAGGCCAATAGTGGTAAAGAACAGGCAAAGAATGAACGCCATGCCGCTGAACACGACCGAGTTCACGATACCTCCGCCTTCACCACGCAGGGGCGAGTTGGCAGGCACCAAGGCAAGAACGATCACCGCCGCGAACACCAGCGCGGCAAGGCCGGTCAGGCGCATTGCGCGGCGGGCAGCGGGCGTAGTCTCAAGCGTGGCAAGCTTGGCGGGGTTGGTCAGGTCAACATCGTCATCCACTTGCAGGTCAGGACGGCGGACCAGCACTTTTTCAGTCACTACCGTGATTGCCAGCGCGATCAGGAACGAAGAGGCGAGGCCGAAGTAATAGTTAGCAACCGGAGTCACGACATAGGCCGGGTCGATGGTATGGGCAGCCGCCGTGGTCAGTCCTGACAGCAGCACATCCGTAGTGGTCAGCGAGGGCGAGGCGTCATAGCCTGCGGCAATCGACACATAGGCAACCACGATCCCGATCAGTGGGCTGCGCCCTGCTGCCAGAAAAACCATCGCGCCCAGCGGGATCAGCGTCACATAAGCGGCGTCGCCCGCGACGTGACCGACCATGCCCGCCATCGACAGTGCAAATGTCAGGTATTTGGCCGGAACACGGGTCACCATCCCCCGCAGCAGCGCGTCGATCAGGCCAGATTTCTGTGCCACAGCAATGCCGAGCAGCACGGTGATGATCGTGGCCATGGGCGGAAAAGTGGCAAAGTTCTTGACTGCCGTGCCCAACACCATCTGCAGCCCCTCGGCGGTGAACATGCTCAGCACGGTCACTTCTTCGCCGGTTGCGGGGTTGGTGGTGCTGGCACCGGCGAGAAGGGCGCTGATCCCCGCCAGAAGGATCGAGAGGATCCAGAACAGCCAGAACGGATTTGGCAGCAGGTTGCCGACTTTTTCGACGATGGCAAAAAAGCGGAATGCGCGCTGCAGCCCTTTTGATGCGGACGGTTCCGCAAACGTTTCATTGGTCATGGTAACCTACCCAAATGCGACCGGCGTTATGGCACAGGGGGAAACGCTGCCGCGCGGTCCCATGCCGGGAGGAGTGATTGTGTAATGGGTGTTGGTATTTAGTCCCCAGCCGTGCAACAAGCAGCATTAAGTTCACGGATCATTGCTTTAAACGCAAAGCGGAATGCAGCATATCGCCCTTCGTTATTTTCAGGAGGTGGCCGAGACCGGCTCGATCACCAAAGCGGCCACACGGCTGAACGTCTCAGCATCGGCTGTCAGCCGCCAGATCATCAAGCTGGAGGAAAACCTCAGCGCCACGCTGTTTGAGCGTCATCCACGCGGTATGGTGCTGAGCCAGGCGGGCCAGCAACTGGCACGCCATGTCAGCCGCATCGCTCTGGAAACTGAAATGGCGCTGACCGAGATCCGGAATTTTCAGGCCGCGGATCATGGGCATATCAGGCTGGCAAGCTACGAAGGTTACGCGATCGAAACGCTATCCCAGGCGGTGGCGCGTTTCCGCGAAAAGCATCCCAAAGTCACGGTTCATGCCTGGGTCGGGAATTCCGAGGATATCTGTGCCCGGGTGCTGGCAGGCAAGGCCGATATCGGGATCACTTATAGCCACAGCTCGCCTCCGGGGTTGACGATCCAGCTTGTCGAGGTGCGGCCGATCTATGCGCTGATCCCGCGCGACAACCCGCTGGCACGCCGGGCATCGGTGTCGCTGGAAGATCTGCGTGGACAGGACTTTGCCTTTCCCGACAACAGCCGCAGTCAGCGCAAGCTGATCGAGACCGCTCTGGCGGCGCGGGGGTTCAATCTGAACCGCGTCTTTTCGACCAATTCGATGGCCATGCTGAAAACCGTTTCCTGCATGACTGGCTGCGTCATGTTTGCGACCTCGGTTCGTGGGCAGATGCATGGCATCACCCAGACCCATGCCGAGGTCGCGGTCGAGGATGAGGTATTTTCGGGCAGCGTGCTGCAGGTCGTGACCATGGCGGGACGCCAGTTGCCGCAGCCGGTGCGCAACTTTCTTGCCAGCGCTTTCGGGATCACCGAGCCGCTGGCCTGAGTGGATGCGTGCAGGGCGGAAAGGGCAGGGGGCATGGCCTATTCAACATGGGCTGCCGACCGGGCTAACCTGGGCTTTTCTCGTCTAGCTGATGCACCATGATCAGTTCGTCCACCTTATGTCCGTCCTCAATCGTTGCTGCAGGTATTCTGCCGACCGTTTCAAAGCCGTGCCGTTCGTAAAAGCGAATGGCCCTGGCGTTGCTGTGGTTGACGTTTAGTTCAAGCTGGCGCACCCCGATCTGTCTGGCGAAATCTGTGACCACCTGCAGCAAATGCCTTGCGAGGCCAGAGCCGCGTTCGCTTTCCCGCATGTAAACCATGATGATAGTTGCGCGGTGAGAACGCTTTTCCCCAAGCTGGGGCAATAGCCCCATAATTCCCACCGGCTCTTGCCCTTTCAGCGTGACAAAGACATGGCACTTCATCCGGCTCTGCCATTCCTCGTCGGACAAAGACGACCAGTCTGCGAATGTGTTGGCGAAGGCCGAGGGGGCCATCTTTAGCGACTCGAGCCTGATCTTTTTAAAGATCGGCAGATCTTCGGCTTTCAGCTCTACGACCCGCACATCGTCCATGGGTGTTCTCCTGTCTCGCGCCTGACAACCTCGACAATGACGCCCAACATCGCAAGGAGGTAATGACCGTCTGTGACCTTGTACGCGCGCCTCAATGACCTGCGAGGCACAGCCGTCACGTTGTTGGCCAAGGCTGGCGCGAGGTGCCTCAGATCGCGTCGATCACCGGGCACACGCTGCAATCGGCTACCCGTATTCTTGAGAAGTACATGGTGATGACGTCTGCGCTTTCGAGGGCCGCGATTCAGGCTTTCGAGATCAGCCCGGCCACCGCCTTTGCAAACCGGCCCCGGGAAAGGGGCAGAGCAGTGAAAAGACGCAATAATGTCTGGATATTAAATGGCGGACCCGGAGCGATTCGAACGCCCGACCCCCAGATTCGTAGTCTGGTGCTCTATCCAGCTGAGCTACGGGTCCGCTGTGAGGCGGTGATTTAGAGACAGTGCCGGGGGGGTGCAAGGGCAAAAATGACCGTTTGAAGAAATTTTCGTCTCGACTCTGTTTAACCTTAGGTTGTGGCTGCCTCTTCCTGTGGGGAAATGCCTGCAAGTTCGCGCGGCAGGTGCAGGATGAACTGGGTCCCGTCCTCATCGCTGCGCAAAAGTTCCAGCCGGCCGCCGTGGTTGCGCACCAGATCTGCCGCGATGGCGAGGCCAAGCCCGGTGCCGCCTTTGCGCGAGCCCCCAGAGAACGGTTGGAACAGGAAATCCCGCGCTTTTTTCGGCAGTCCGGGGCCGGTATCGCCGATTCGTATCCACCATTCCGATTCGTCCTCGCCCGCGCCAATCTCGATTGTGCCGGGCTGGCGCGTCGCTTCGATCGCCTGACGGGCGTTGCGTACGAGGTTCGACAGCACCCGGAAAAGCTGATCGCGGTCGGCACGGACCGTCAGACTGGGGGGGATATCGGTAAGAAATTCTATCGGCTCGGCGCCGTCCTGACGGTCCGAGGACATGGATTCGCCCTCGGTCACCTCGGTCGCCAGCGCAAGCAGGTTGAAACGCGACAGGGAAGGGGCCGGCTCTTCGGCCTTGCCAAAGGCCAGCGTGGTTTCGCACAGGTTCACCGCCCGGCTGATCGAGTTCACCAGTTTGGGCGCCGCGCGGCGCACAGCGGGGTCGGCGCTGGTCTCCAGCCGGTCGGCAAAGATCTGCGCTGTCGTCAGGATGTTGCGCAGATCGTGACTGATCCGCGCCACTGCCTGACCCAGCTGTGCCAGCCGGTCCTTTTGCTTCAGCGAGGAGGTCACCGTGCGCTGCATGGCTGCAAGCGCCGTCTCGGCCTCGTTCAGTTCGGCCAGGCGAGCGTTCGGCGTGATGATGGCGCGGGCATCCTCAGGTGAGGCAGCATAGGCGGTCATGTGGCTGATGACGCGCCGGATCGGAACCAGCAGCAGTCTTTGCGCAGCGAGGTTCAGAAAGACCGCGGTAAGGATCGAGAAAGCGGCTGAGATCACGAGCATCCGCAGCCCGTAGTCAATCATCCCGGTGCGCAGCCTTTGGGTGTCGGTTGTGATTTCGATAAGCTGTCCGGCTTGGTTCACCGGCGCGCCGATCACCCGGATCACCTGATTGCGCGGATCAGCGATCTGGGCAATCGCATCGCGGACCGAGGTCCACAGAGGCTGATCCCGCAGGTCATAGGTGGCCGAGATGGGGCCGGGAATCGGCGAAGACAGCACAAGCTGACGCACATCGTTCCGCCTGAGGACGACGTTAAAGACCCCCGCATTCTCAAGCAGCTCTGATTCCAGATCTGTGGCCAGCGACTCATCCGTCGCAAGCAGCGCAAGACTTGCGATCTGCGCGCGTTCCAGCCGCGATTCCAGAAAATCCAGCCGGTAATTGGCAATTGAGGGGAGCAGGATCAGCAACTCGGCCAAAAGCACGAAAATGCCCGTGATCAGCGCGAACCGGCCTGATAAGGTATTCAGGGACATGATGAGCTTTGTTATTCCCCTCGTCTCGCCGCTGCTTCACATAGTGATTGGCTTTGTGCAGTTCAAACCTGCGTGACACGGTCCCGGTTCCCCGCTGTTCGTGTCTATACCGGAAACCTTGCGATATCGTTGCTTCGACGGTTGACTTGGACGGCGGGGGCGACTATCCAGCGGGCCTCGAATGACCGGCGCGTCTTGCGTGGGCCGATAGCCCATACCCTGGCCCGCCATGACCCGGAGTTGAAAGATGTCGAAACGCACCTACCAGCCGTCGAACCTGGTTCGCGCCCGCCGCCACGGTTTTCGCGCGCGCATGGCGACCAAAGGCGGCCGCCGCGTGATCAACGCCCGCCGCGCCAAGGGCCGCAAAGTTCTCAGCGCCTGAGTTCCTGCGTTGCAGGGCGTGGGCTATCCGTGACGGACAGTGCCACAGAAGCTGCCGCCGCTGACCGGACCGTTGCTGATGCGACACCGGACAGGGCGGCTTCCGTCATTTCAGGCCTCAGGCTTGAAACCCTGCGCAAGCGGGCCGATTTTCTGCGCGTTGCCTCTGGCCGGCGGCAGGGGGTGTCAGGCTTTCTGCTGCAAGCACGCCCCCGCGACGGGGAAGAGGCGGGGCAGCTGATCCGGGTCGGCTTCACCTGCTCGAAAAAGCTCGGCAATGCGGTGATGCGCAACCGCGCGAAGCGTCGGCTGCGCGCCCTGGCACGAGAGATCCTGCCCACAGCCGCCAGGCCCGGCTGGGACTATGTGCTGGTCGGGCGTCCTAAAGCGACTGTCGAGCGCGGCTTTGCCGATCTGCGTCAGGATCTGCTTCATGCGCTCGATCGCATTCACGGCAAACGCGGATGAGCCCTCTTGCCCATGTTCTGGCTTTGCCGGTGCGGGCATATCGCCTTGTTGCCAGCCCGTGGGTCGGCCACGGATGCCGCTTTCAACCGACCTGCTCGGCCTATGCGCTTGAGGCGCTTGAGCGGCACGGTGCCTTTCGCGGCGGATGGCTGGCGGCGCGGCGCATCTGTCGCTGTCACCCTTGGGGCGGGCATGGCTATGACCCGGTTCCGGGGAATGAGGCCGATCCGTCGCGGGACTGACGTCGCGGCACAGACATGTTAATCAGGGCGCAGAGGCGCGACGGGGATCTACAGATGCGTGACGAGATCAACGAATCCGAGGATTTCGAGGCGGGTGAGGAGATCCACCCGCTGTTTTACGGCGCGCCCACCTCGACCGGGTTTCGCAAGCTACGCAAACGTCTGGTGCGCGAGACACGCGCCGCGATCGAGACCTACGACATGATCCGTCCGGGCGACCGCTGGCTGGTCTGCCTTTCGGGCGGCAAGGACAGCTATACACTGCTCGCCGTTTTGCACGAGCTGAAATGGCGCGGGCTTTTGCCGGTGGATCTGCTGGCCTGCAATCTGGATCAGGGACAACCGGGGTTTCCGGCAACAGTCCTGCCCGAATTTCTGACCGAGCGCGGCGTTGCGCATCGGATCGAATATCAGGACACCTATTCCATCGTTAAGGAAAAGGTCCCCGAAGGACGCACCTATTGCAGCCTGTGCTCGCGCCTGCGTCGGGGAAACCTGTATCGAATCGCTCGTGAAGAGGGCTGTCAGGCCGTGGTTCTGGGTCATCATCGCGATGACATTCTGGAAACCTTCTTTATGAATTTGTTCCACGGTGGTCGGCTTGCATCGATGCCACCGAAGCTGTTGAACGAAGAGGGCGATCTTAACGTGCTGCGCCCTCTTGCCTTCGTGGCCGAGGCTGATTGCGCGCGCTTTGCCTCGGCTATGAACTATCCGGTGATTCCCTGTGATCTCTGCGGCAGTCAGGAAGGGCTGCAGCGCATGCAGGTCAAAAAACTGCTGGACGAATGGGAATCGCGCAGCCCCGGCCGCCGTCAGGTCATGTTCCGGGCGCTGATGAATGTGCGTCCCTCGCATCTGCCGGATCCAAAGCTTTTCGATTTCAGTGCTCTGATGCCAGATAGCGCGCATTCTAATGAAAAAGACGTGCCGATCCTGCGCGAACATTAACTGAACGAAAAGCAATCCGAGGCAGGCTGCGAATCTGAAACAGGATTCGGGTCTGGGCATGGGGTACGGAATTGCGGCGGCCACTGAATGGCCGACATGGCCTGTCTGGGGACAGGCAAGCGGGCAGGGCGTGCAGCGCTTTGCGCTGGTGCTGCGGGTAACAAATCCGGAATATCTGCCGGGCGGCGCTGGCTCCGCGCTGTCCCGGCAGATACGTGACCAACTCAGGTCACGTCTGGTTGCTGAGCTGGGACTGTCGCTGCATTCCAGCTGTGACGACGGGGACGAAATCTGCGGACTTGTCGCTGATCCCGGGCCGCAGGCGGGGCAGGGGCTTCTTTTGCGGCTCAGGGCGATTTGCAGCGAAAGAATCTACCTGCCGGGGGTGTCTTTATATCCGATGGTGCAGGGGGTGATTGTTGCCGATCCCTTTGGTTGCCATGAAAGCACGGCTCTTTACGCCCATGGCCGGGTCGTTCTGGATGGGTCAAGCCCTCACACACTTTCAAGTCATATCCGTCTCGTCGATATGGAGGGGCAAGAGGGGCGAGCATATCCCGTCCTTGCAGGCGATGATCAGATCAGCCTGCAATTCCAGCCGCAAATCTGCTGCACCACAGGAAGCGTTCTGGCACTGAAGGTCCTGCCCCGTATTCACCTTGTTCGAGAGGTGGGACAAGGCCGTAACCTGACTGGCATATTGCCTCGTCTTGATGACAACCGGCAGCTGCGGATCACGACGGCCCTGCTGCGCGAGGCTTGCGCGAGTCTGAGAGGCTGGGACCGGATGGGCCGCTATGTTCCCTGCCTGTCACTGGCCCTTCCGGATCGCATTCTGGCCAGCCCCTCTGTCGTTGAGGTTATTCTGGCACAGCTTGAGCGGCATGATCTTTCTCCCCACCGGCTTGAGATCGAAGTGATTGAACCGGTTGGCAAAGGTGCCACGCAAGCCGTGGTTGCCGCTAACTTGCAAGAATTGCGCAGGGCGGGCTGTCAGCTTGGTTTAGGTGAATTCGGCACCGGCATGACGCGTCCTGATAACCTGCGCCATCATGGTTTTCATCGTGTGCGTGTCGGCAGATCTTTTGTTGCCGGTTGTGATCATCGGGGAGATCAGCAACGGACACTATTGGCGATTACAGCACTTGCTCGTCACCTTGGATTGCAAGTCATCGCCGATGGGGTCTCTACCCGAGATGAGCGGTCCTTCCTTAGCCAAATTGGCGTTGATGGGGTTCAAGGGCCGGCGGTGTTTCTGCCATTATCTGCGGAAGAAGTTGATGATCTTCTGCTCCACCGGGGCTTCGCTGCTTGCTTCTCACCCAAAGTATGGGGAAGGGCGTGAAACCATCGGTCTTGGCAAAGGCATTTTCAGACAAGGACACATCTCGTGCCGCGATGGACAAGAATAGGGGGGCAGACAGGGGAATCGCTCTGCAGGGCGGGCAAATTCCCTTGACCTTTGGCGGTCGCTTCTGTTGAAGCACCCCGAACCCTCAGGCAGGGTGATGACGAAGGGCTGGTCCGGAATGCAAGACAATAACCGCAACCTAATCCTGGCGATGGTGCTTTCTGCTCTCGTCATGCTCGTCTGGTCGATTTTCTTCGCGCCCGAGCCGGTGCCCCCTGCACAGGACACCGCGATTAACGCGCAAGGGACGACTGCGCCGGAAAATGGCGCCCCCGCAACGCCGGGTGCGGCCCCGCAGGGCGCAACGCCAGCCCCTGCGGCTGTGGATGCTGCGACCAATGACCCTTCGGTCACAGCTGGGCGTGTGACGATCAAATCTCCGGTCCTGTCGGGCACGATTTCGCTGGCTGGCGGTCGCATCGATGATCTGGAACTGACCGGCTATCGCGAGACGCTGGACCCGAATTCGCCTTTCGTGCGCCTGCTTTCGCCGACGACGCGTCCCGCCCAGCAGGCCGAAGGTACTGCTGTCGCGCCGGGTGGTGACAGCCTGCCTGTAGTGCAAAAGCCCTATTATGCCGTCTATGGCTGGGTACCGGGTGCTGGCACCGATCCTGCGCTGGTTCCCGGGCCTGCTACGGTGTGGGAGGTCGAATCCGGCTCGACCCTCGCCCCCGGCCAGCCGGTCACGCTGCGCTGGGACAATGGCGCGGGCCAGATCTTCCGTCGCACCTATGAGCTGGACGACAAATTCCTGTTCACAGTCACTCAGGCAGTCGAAAACACCGGGGCTGCGCCGTTCTCGGCTGCGCCCTATGGCATCCTTGCCCGGCAGGGCCAGCCCGACACCCAGAATTTCTTTGTGCTGCACGAAGGCGCTGTCGGAATGACCGACGGCAAGCTGCTGGAAGAGAAGTACAAGGATATCGCCAAGCTTGATCCGCAGCCGGGCGAAGGCCCTGCCCAGCTGATCGAGGTGAAAGAGAACGGCTGGATCGGCTTTACCGATAAATATTGGATGACCACTCTGGCGCCTGCGCCGGGTCAGGGCTTTACCGCAGCGGTGAAATATGTCCCCGGCGCCGATATTTATCAGACCGAGGCGCGGATGCCGATGCAGACCGTCGCCCCGGGTGCCAGCGTGACCACCTCAAGTTATCTTTTTGCTGGCGCGAAGGTGTGGGAAGTCATCAGCGGCTATGAAGCGAACCCCGGCATCGACGGTTTCGTCGATTCCATCGACTGGGGCTGGTTCTATTTCCTGACCAAGCCGATCTTCCGTCTGCTGCATTGGCTGCACGGTATGATCGGCAACATGGGCTGGTCGATCATCGCGCTGACCTTTGTGCTCAAGCTGCTCGTCTTCCCGCTGGCGCGCAAATCCTACATCTCGATGGCGAAGATGAAGGAGCTGCAGCCGCAGATGGAGGCGATCAAAGAGCGCACGGGTGACGACCGGATGAAGTTCCAGAAAGAGGTGATGGAGCTCTACAAGCGCGAAAAGGTGAACCCCGCGGCGGGGTGCTTGCCGGTGCTGTTGCAGATCCCGATCTTCTTTGCGCTCTATAAAGTGATCTTCGTGACGATCGAACTGCGTCATGCGCCTTGGATCGGCTGGATCCGTGACCTTGCGGCACCGGACCCGTCAAGCCTGTGGAACCTGTTCGGGTTGCTGCCTTGGGCGGCGCCGGGTCAGGGCAGCTTCCTGCACAGCTTTACCCTGCCGGTGCTTGCGATCCTGCTTGGTATCTCGATGTGGATGCAGCAAAAGCTGAACCCGGCACCCGCTGATCCGGCGCAGAAGATGATCTTTGCCTGGATGCCGTGGATTTTCATGCTGATGCTGGGGGGCTTTGCCTCGGGGCTGGTGCTGTACTGGATCACCAACAACACCATCACCATCATTCAGCAGTACACGATCATGAGCATGCATGGTCATCGGCCCGATCTCTTTGGCAACATTCGCGCCAGTTTGCCCTCGCGTTCGAACGGCAATGGCAAGTCTGATGCCAAAGGCGGAGATAAGGGCCACAAATGACTGCGCGCATCGCCCGGATCCGTCGGCATCCGATCAAGTCGATCGGTGGTGAGGACCTTGGCCGCGTCCGTCTGGATGCGGCTCGCCGCCTGCCGGGCGATCGTATCTGGGCTCTGCTGAACGAAGGCGGAGAGCGTCACGCTGGTCCGGTTCCCGCGCGGTGGCTGCCTAAATCCTGTTTCCTGCGCGGCGCGGCAGCCGCTGGGCTGCAGGCCATTCAAGGCGGCTGGGGTGAGGGCGCAGATACCGGCCCAATCCGCCTGACCCACCCCGAACTTGGTGAACTGGTCTTTGACCCCGAGACCGAGGGGGGGCGGCTGGTTGAATGGGTGCGACCGCTCTGGCCAGAGGATCGACCAGCACCAACCCGTCTGGTTCGCGGGCCGACCGGCTGGACTGACGCAAACCAGCCGTGGATATCGATTCTGTCCCTGTCGAGCCTTGCCGATCTTGAGGCGCGGCTGGAAATGCCTCTGGGTATCGAGCGCTGGCGCGGCAATATCTGGCTTGAGGGGCTTGAGCCCTACCGCGAACGCGATCTGATTGGTCAGGTTCTGACGATTGGCGGGGTCGAGTTGCGCGTGACCGAAACAATCGGTCGCTGTCCGGCAACCAGTGCCGATCCGAACACCGGCCGTATTGATATCGACATGCCTGCTGCGCTGGACGCACAGTTCGGCCATCGCGATTTTGGCATTTATGCCGAGGTGGTAACCGGCGGCGAGATCGCCCTAGGAGACGAGTTCGGCATATGAAGGTCAGCTTTTCCCTGGCTCTCGAGCCTGATCCTGCAGAGGCTGAAGCGGCGCGCCAGCTTTTCGCTGGTCCGGTCGATTTCCTTAAAGGTGTGGTGGCGATGGACGGGTTGCCGGCCGCCGACCGGCCCGAGGTCTGCTTTGCGGGTCGTTCAAATGTTGGAAAATCCAGTCTGATTAATGCGCTAACCGGGCGTAAGGGGCTGGCCCGGGCCTCGAATACACCGGGGCGTACGCAAGAGATCAACTATTTCAAGCTGGGCGATCGCGCCTATCTTGTCGACCTGCCGGGCTATGGTTTTGCCAAGGCCCCGGTCGCGGTCGTGGCGAAATGGCAGGCGCTTCTGAAAAGCTACCTTTCGGGGCGACCGACCCTGCGGCGCGCCTTTGCGCTGATCGATTCCCGTCATGGGGTCAAGGACGTGGACCATCAGATCATGCAGCTGCTGGATCGTGCGGCAGTGCCTTTTCAGGTCGTGCTGACCAAGGCTGACAAGATCACTGCCCAGCAGCTTGCCGCCACCATCGAACAGGTGCAGGAGGCGCTGCAGAAACACCCTGCCGCATTCCCGCAACTGGTGGTGACCAGCTCTGACAAGGGGCTGGGGATCGTGACCTTGCGCACCATCATCGCCGGCCTTGACTGAGCCGGTCTGGACTGACGGCCGCGTGCGTCCTAGGGTCGGCGCGACGAACAGGGGCCCCTGATGAGAAAGCAGAACATGAACCGGAACTGGATCGCCACCGCCCGTACCCTCTCGGAAGCATTGCCCTATATGCAGCGCTATTCGGGCGCGGTCGTGGTCGTGAAATTCGGTGGTAACGCCATGGGCGACGATGCGGCCATGGCCGAATTTGCCCGCGATATCGTGCTGATGAAACAGGTCGGTATTCATCCGGTGGTCTGTCATGGCGGTGGCCCGATGATCAACGAACTGCTGGGCAAGCTGGGCATCGAAAGCAGTTTTGTGCGCGGTAAGCGCGTCACCACCCGCGAGACGGTCGAGGTGGTGGAAATGGTTCTCTCGGGTCTTGTCAACAAGCGGATCGTGCAGGCAATCAACGACGCCGGCGGTCGCGCGGTCGGCATCTCGGGCAAAGACGATGACCTGATGGTTTGCGAGCCGGACGATCCCGAACTGGGCTTTGTCGGCCGCCCGGTTGAGATGAACGTCCAGATTATCCGCGACCTTTATAACGCCGGTCTGATCCCGGTCATTGCGCCTGTGGCGACGGGGATGGAGGATAACGAAACCTTCAACGTCAATGGCGACACCGCCGCGGGTGCGATTGCAGGCGCGCTGCAGGCTGATCGCCTGTTGCTTCTGACGGATGTGTCGGGGGTCAAGGATGCTTCGGGCGAGGTGGTGACGCAGTTGCACCCCGATCAGGTGCGCTCGATGATCGCTGATGGGACCATCGCCGGTGGCATGATCCCCAAGACCGAAACGGCGCTGAAGGCGTTGGAAGAGGGCGTGCGTGCCGTGGTCATTCTTGACGGTAGGGTGCCGAACGCCTGTCTGCTAGAGCTGTTCACTGAACACGGCGCAGGCTCTCTCATTCGTTCGACCGAACCGCGGATCAAGCCGCACGGTCTGCGTCAGGGCGCCAGCAGCCTCTAGCGGCAGCGTCGCAGCGCCTGCAAGAGAATGCTTGCCCGCGCGGCGGAAGCTGTGGCAGGCTCGGCTGCGCTGCCTTGTCCTTAACCGTCACGTCCTTAACCGTATGGCCGAAAAGGCAATTCGATGACTCCACTCGGACACCGCCGTCTGATCCTGACCCGTCACGCGAAATCGTCCTGGGACGATCCGACGCAGCCTGACCATGACCGCCCGTTGAATGAGCGTGGCCGCCGTTCGGCGCGCGAACTGGGCGACTGGCTGGCAAGCCGTGGCTATGAGCCCGAAGAGGTGCTGTGCTCGACTGCCGAGCGCACTCGCGAAACCTGGGATCGGGTGGCCAAGGCTCCGCTGGAGGTGCGACCGCATCTTCGTTATGAGCCGGCGCTTTATCAGGCTGGGCCTGAGAAGATGCTTGCGATTCTGCGCAGCGCCACGGCCCCGACGGTGATGATGATCGGGCACAATCCCGGCATTGCCGAATTTGCTGCCATGCTGCCGGCACGTGCCCCGCTTGATCCGGATTTTCGTCGTTATCCGACGGCAGCGACGCTGGTGGTTGATTTCCAGATCGACAGCTGGTCCGAGTTGGGCCCGGGTCAGGGCAGCGTGCTGGATTTCGTGCGTATGGACGGGCGCGGTTAGGCCGCGTGCTGTCAGGGCTGCATTTGCGTCACGACCCGTGCCGCAAACAGCCGCTCGACATCCCCGCCCCGGCAAAGTTCGGTCGCGGGGGTCTGCACGGTTGCTGATGCGGCTGCGGCGGCCAGACCCAAGGCCTCGGCCACCGGCCAGCCACGGGCATGACCAAGGGTAAAGCCCGCAAGGAAGCTGTCGCCCGCGCCGACCTTGCTGACGACCTGCACACGCGCGGCCTCGGCATGCCAGACGCCTTGGTCTGTGGCGATGATATTGCCGTCACGCCCGCGCGCGACGATTACCCCATGGGCTGCGCCCGATGCGACGAGGTTGGCCGCAAAGGCGGCTGTATCAGCGCGAAAGGGCAGAGACCGACCCGCAAGCCCCTCGGCCTCTTCGTCGTCCATCCGCAGGATCTCGACCCGCCTGTCGGTGGCTGCCGCGATCTCGGCCAATGCCTCGCCCGAGGTATCCACGATCAGCCTTGCGCCAGTGCCGCGCAGCCTTTCGGCCAACAGCGCGGCAAAGCTGGCAGGCACGCCGGGAGGGTTCGAACCCGAGAGCACCACCAGAGCGCCTGGCCGCGCCTCGCGTGCTGCGGCATCCAGTGCGGCATCGACATCCGCCGCGGACCATTCCGGCCCGGGCATGACGAAACGGAATTGCTGACGGATCGTGCGGTCGTCCACGGTAAGGGATTGCCGTGTCTCCCCTGGGGCGGGCAGCATGTGCAGAGGGATGCCGGTTTCCTCCAGCAGCTCGGCAATGCGCTGTCCCGTGCTGCCACCCAGCGCGACCAGCGCGGTGCTTTCCCCACCCATGGCGCGGATCGCGCGGCTGACGTTGATGCCACCGCCGCCGGGATCCAGTCGCGGCGCATCGCATCGCAGCTTGATATCAGGCACTACCCGCGCCGCAGCGGTGGTGACATCCAGCGCCGGGTTCAGTGTGATGGTCAGGATCGGGGCCTGCGGCATCATTCCCACCAACGGTCGATGGCGGCGATATCATCGTCGGACCAGCCAAAGTGATGGGCGAATTCATGTACCACGACATGCGCGACAAGCTGACCCAACGTCACATCGCCGCGCGATGCCCATTCATCCAGGATCGCCCGGCGAAACAGCCAGACCGTGTCGGGAAAATGCTGAGGGGCGCTTGCAGATTTCTCGGTCATCGGCACGCCGTCATAGAGGCCGGTCAGCTCTAGCGGGTCGTCGATTTCCAGCTCATCGAGGAACTCGTCGCTGGCGAAGTCCTCGACGCGCAGAACGACCTGCGAGGCGGGGCCGGCGAATTCAGGGGGCAGGCCGGCGATGGCCTCGCGCGCCAGTTCCTCGATCATGGCCGTGTCAGGGGCCTCGGCGTTCTTCCAGTCAAGCATCTGCTCACCTCGTCTTTGGTCCCGATATGGACAAAAACCGCCGTTTGTGAAAGAGCGAAGCCGACAGGAGACCTTCCATGACAATCACCCGTTTCGCCCCTTCGCCCACCGGCCATATCCATGTCGGCAACCTGCGCACGGCGCTGATGAACTATCTGATCGCGCGCAAGACGGGCGGCACCTTTATCCTGCGTCTGGACGACACCGACCGCGAGCGGTCAAAGCAGGAATACGCCGACGGCATCCAGCGCGACCTTGAGTGGCTGGGCCTGACCTGGGACCGTATCGAGCGTCAGTCCGACCGGCTGGATCGCTATGCCGAGGCTGCGCAGGGCCTGCGCGAGGCTGGGCGGCTTTATGAGGTGTTCGAGACCCCGACCGAGCTGGACCTGAAGCGCAAAAAGCAACTCAACATGGGCAAGCCTCCTGTCTATGACCGCGCCGGGCTGAACCTGTCGGTCGAAGACAAGGACAAGCTGCGCGCTCAGGGGCGTGATGGCTACTGGCGCTTTCTGCTGGATCAGGAGCGGATCGAGTGGACCGACGGCATCCTTGGCCCGATCTCGATCGACGCGGCCAGCGTCTCGGACCCGGTGCTGATCCGTGCGGATGGGCAGGTGCTTTACACCTTTGCCAGCTCGGTCGATGACGCCGATATGGGCGTGACCCATATCGTACGCGGTGCCGACCATGTGACGAATACGGCGACGCAGATCCAGATCATCCGCGCCCTTGGGGCCGAGCCGCCGGCTTTTGCCCATCACAGCCTTCTGACCGGCGCTCAGGGGGAAGAGCTTTCCAAACGCCTTGGCACGTTGTCGATCAAGGACCTGCGTGAAAATGGCGTCGCACCCGAGGCGCTGCTGTCGTTGATGGCGCGGCTGGGCTCTTCGCAGCCGGTCGAGCTGCGGATGTCGCTCGACGAGCTTGCCGAAGGGTTCGATCTTGGCCAGTTCGGCGCCTCGCCCACCAAGTTTGATGCCGAGGATCTTTGGCCGCTGACCCGCGAAGCAAACCAGTCGCGCTCGTTCGATGCTGTCCGCGATCGCATCGCAACGCTTGGCGTCCCTGCGGATCTGGCCGAGCGGTTCTGGCGGGTGGCTTCGCAAAACATCACCAAGCTTGACGATCTTGCTGGCTGGTGGGAGATTTTCTCGAAAGGTGCTGAGCCTCAGATCGACCCCGAAGATGCCGGGTTCATTGCCGAGGCTATGAAGCTTTTGCCGCCTCCGCCCTATAGCGAAACCAGTTGGGCCGAGTTCACGGCCAAGGTGAAAGAGGCAACTGGCCGTAAGGGCAAGGGGCTGTTTATGCCGTTGCGCAAGGCCCTGACTGGGCAGGCGCACGGGCCAGACATGTCCGAGGTGATGCCGCTGTTGCAGGTGGTGCGTGCGCGAGGCTGATAACCCCGGCAAACCCGCATCGAAAAGGCCGCCCCAAGGGCGGCCTTTGTATTCTGGTGCAGGGCCAGCCATGCAAAGATGAAAAGTTTCTGCACAATTTATGTGCAGAGATACCTAGAACCAGATGTAGATTGACCCGTTCGGGGCGAGTGTGGACTAAATCAGCGCTGGTCTTTTGCAATCTGGACATGCGCTGGTCCGACAGTCCGCCCCGGACAATGACCCGGGGAATGCAGAAATCTCTGCATTCCGGTCAGTCTGAACTGATGACCAGATAACCGCTTGCCGATTTGAACAAACAACCACTTACGCAGCGCGGCCTGTATGCACTGTTGCCTTCCTTATGGGAATATATCCATAAGTTAGGTTCAAATTACTGACTTTTTGGTCAGATACGCTTGATTTTGCTGAACCGGCAATTGGCGGTTGTGCAGGGAAGGCTCGGCAAAAGACCGCTGATTGTACTTAGTGGCCTGTTTGCGCCGCTTGGCTGGCCGATATGTTTTTGGCGATTCTACCCCAGGTCTGACAGGTGCAAGCGGGGTGGTCGCGTAAGGGGCTTTGACGGGGCGATTCCTTGGCTGTCCAACCTGCAAAACCTGCCTTCGTCCTTGCTATGGCGGGCGAAATCCCCTAGCTAGCGCGCTGAAACAGGCGGGGCGCGGAAAGGAATTTCCGGCGCCAGGGGCCGGGATGCCTCTGCCCGCGGCATGGTTTGTGGATGAAGGAAGACAAATGCAGGTCAAGGAAACCCAGAACGAGGGGCTGAAGCGGGGCTACGAATTTACTCTGCCTGCGGCCGATTTGGCGGCGCAGGTGGATGCGAAGCTGAAAGAAGCTCAGCCCGAGATCGAGATTAAGGGCTTCCGCAAGGGCAAGGTGCCGCTGGCGCTGCTGAAAAAGCAGTTCGGTCAGCGCGTCATGGGCGACGCCATGCAGGAGGCCATTGATAAGGCCCTGCGCGATCACCTGGAAAAATCGGGCGACCGTCCTGCCGTTCAGCCCAAGATCGAAATGGTCAACGGCGAGAACTGGAAAGAGGGCGACGATGTCGTCGTTACCGTGAACTACGAAGCCCTGCCGGCGATTCCCGAGGCCGATCTGTCGGGTATCGAGCTTGAGCGTCTGGTCGTCGAAGCCAGCGAAGAGCAGGTGACCGAGGCGCTGGAAAACCTCGCCAAGAATGCCCAGTCCTTTGAGGATCGTAAAAAAGGCACCAAAGCCAAAGAAGGCGATCAGGTTGTGATCGACTTTAAAGGCATCGTCGATGGCGAAGCATTCGAGGGGGGCACGGCCGAGGATTATCCGCTGGTGCTGGGCTCGAAAAGCTTCATCCCCGGGTTTGAAGATCAGTTGATCGGCGCCAAAGCCGGTGAGGAAGTCAAGGTCGAGGTCAAATTCCCCGAAGAGTATGGCGCGCCGCATCTGGCCGGCAAGGACGCGATCTTTGAAACCACCGTCAAGGCGGTCAAGGCCCCCAAACCGGCCGAGATTGACGACGAACTGGCCAAGAAATTCGGCGCTGAAAGCCTGGATGCGCTGAAAGGCCAGATCCGTGAGCGTCTTGAGGCCGAATATAAAGGTGCCTCGCGTCAGGTGCTCAAGCGGGCGCTGCTCGACAAGCTGGACGCTCTGGTTCAGTTCGAGCTGCCCGAATCGCTGGTCGAGGCCGAGGCGCATCAGATCGCGCATCAGCTTTGGCACGAAGAGCACCCCGAAGAGCACGGCCATAACCATGGCGAGATCGAGCCGACCGACGAGCATCTGAAGCTGGCCGAGCGTCGCGTCCGGTTGGGTCTGCTGCTGGCCGAGATCGGTCAGAAGGCCGAAATCACCGTTTCGGATCAGGAGATGACCCAGGCGGTGCTGCGTCAGGCCCGTCAGTTCCCGGGTCAAGAGCGTGCCTTCTTTGAGTTCGTTCAGCAGAACCCGCAGGCCCAGCAGCAGCTGCGCGCGCCGATCTTTGAAGATAAGGTCGTCGACCACATCGTCGAAGGCGCCAAGGTTTCGGACAAGACCGTAACCAAGGAAGAGCTGGAAAAAGCCATTGAGGCTCTGGATCAGGTCTGATCCGACCTGTCGGTGAAACATCACAGGGCCGCCCCGGGGCGGCCCTTTTCATATTCGGCCCTACAGCCGATGCAGGCGTGGATCGTGATCAGCGGGGCCTTTCCCCTCGGGACCGTCCATTGGATCGTGGGTCAGGGGATCATCACGCAGATCGGGCACAGGGCCGCTGTCGCGCCGTGGTTTGGGCGTGTGCGGCTCAGCCGGATTGCGGCCGGTGAGACTGCTGACCAGTGCTGCGGCATCGCCGAATTCCTGCATGATGGCGCTGGCCTGACCGGCGACGGTGCGAAAGCCTTCCAGCGCGGCGGTCATGGCGCCCATCACATTTTCAATGCCATTGGTCAGGCTGGCAGTGTTTGCCTCGACCTCTTGCAACAGATTCTGGCGCGGGGCGCGCCGTGTCGCCCTGGGCGGGCGGGGTTTTCGCGCAGGCTCTTTTGGCGGGGCCGAGGGGGCTGCATCCCTGCTGCGCGGTGAGGGCGTGCGCTTGTCATCCGCCAGCAGATCGACCAGCCCGCGTGCGGCATAGGCTGCCCCCACTGTCAAAGCAGCGGCTGCAAGTCCTGCTCCGCCCCAGACCAGCCATTTCGCCGGGCGTGAGGGGCGCGGCCAAGCGCGAAGACCATCAGGCGCGACATCGCCATGCGGCGGGATGCGCCGCGATTCTGCCGGTCCTGATGGACGGTGATGACCTTCGGGCACCGGGCGGGGGCCAAATCGGGTCTGGCTCGTCTCATCAGCAGCTGTGCGGGTGATGGGCGGCGTATCATCGTCAAAGGGCAGATCGTCGTGATCGGGCATGAAGGCAGATCCTCTGGCTGTCGGAGGCTTTCTATCTCAACCCATGAACTGCAAGGAATGTTCCGCCCGGCGTATGTCGACGCCGCCCATGAAAAAACGCGCCGGGTTGCGGCGCGTTTTTCCATAATAGCGATATGCCGGGCTGAGATCAGCTTTCGGCTTCGTCCTCGTCGCGGCCGGCCGCGCCGATATCGTCGAAGAGTTCGGCGATCTCGAAATCGGCAGCAGCCTCTTCTTCGGCGGCCAGTTCCTGGATCGATTTGCCCGTAGCTTGCAGCTCGGCCTCTTCGGCCGAACGGGCAACGTTCAGGCGGATCGTCACATCAACTTCCGGGTGCAGGTGCACGCGGATGTCGTGCAGACCCAGCTCTTTGATCGGAGCGGTCAGAACGACCTGACGGCGCTCGACCGCAAAGCCCTCGGCCTGAGCGGCCTCGGCGGCGTCGCGTGGGGTGACCGAGCCATAGAGCGCGCCCGAATCCGAAGCCGAGCGGATGATGATGAAGGTCTGACCTTCCAGCTTCTCGGCGATCTTTTGTGCCTCGTCGCGGGTCTCGTCGTTGCGGGCGGCGAGTTCGGCCTTGCGGGCTTCGAAAGCCTGAATGTTGGCGTCCGAGGCACGCAGCGCCTTGCCTTGCGGCAAGAGGAAGTTGCGTGCGAACCCGTCCTTGACCTTCACCACGTCGCCCATCTGGCCCAGCTTGGCCACACGTTCCAGCAGGATGACTTGCATGATCGTCTCTCCTTACTTCACGGCATAGGGCAGCAGGGCGAGGAAGCGGGCGCGTTTGATGGCGCGCGCAAGTTCACGCTGCTTCTTGGCCGAGACGGCGGTGATGCGCGAGGGCACGATCTTGCCGCGTTCACTGATGTAACGCTGAAGCAGGCGCGTGTCCTTGTAATCAATGGTCGGGGCGTTCTCACCCGAGAAGGGGCAGACTTTCCGGCGGCGGAAGAAAGGTTTGTTAGCCATGATCTGGTTCCTTTCCCTTAGTTCCGGTCGTCGCGCTCACGGCGCTCGCGGCGTTCGCCACGCTCGCTGCGCTCGTCACGTTTCTGCATCTGGATCGACGGGCCTTCTTTGTGCTCGTCCACGCGGATGGTCAGCACGCGCATGACATCTTCGTGCAGACCGGCCAGACGCTCCATCTCCTGCACGGCGGCCGAGGGCGCGTCCGAACGCAGGAAGGCGTAATGGCCCTTGCGGTTCTTGTTGATTTTATAGGCGAGCGTGCGCACGCCCCAGTATTCGCTGTCCACGACCTTGCCGCCGTTATCGGCGATCACGGTCGAAAAATGTTCGATCAGCCCTTCGGCCTGTGCATTCGACAGGTCCTGACGGGCGATCATCACATGCTCATAAAGCGGCATGTCTGCACCTTTGTGTCGGGGCGCATTTCAACGGCGGGACATCCCTTCCGCGCCCCGCCACGAGAGGCTGCGCCGGTTTCGCATTTGCGGAAGGATGCGGCCTTATATCGGTCCGGGCCGGGATTGCAAGGCAAAACACCATAAAATCCCGGAAAATCGCCATGGCGGCGACAGAGTTCCGGCGCTGCGGCGAAACACGAAAATGTCAGGTTTATTGTGGGAAACCATTGTTGATGCCGGGGTATTTTCTGGCAGAACCGATGCAACCTTTTCAAACGGGAGTTCAGCATGAAAACCATCCTCGCCCCCGCCGCAGCGCTTGTCCTGCTTGGCACCACTGCCGCCATGGCCGAGCCGGTGGCCTATGAGTTTGATCCTTCGCACAGCCAGGTGGTGTTCGAGTACAGCCACCTTGGCTTTTCGACGAGCACTGGCATCATCAATGGCGTGACCGGCAAACTGCTGCTTGATGCAGAGAACCCCGCCAATTCCAGCGTTGAGGCGACGATCCCGCTGTCGGGCCTGCGCACCGTTTCCGAAGAGCTGGACAAGCATTTGTTCGGGCCGGATTTCTTTAACACCGATGCAAGCGGCGCGGTCGCGACCTTCAAATCGACCAAGGTCGAGCTTGATGGCGATGACGAAGCCAAAGTCACCGGCGATCTGACGCTGAACGGCGTTACCAAGCAGGTGGTGCTGGACGTTGATCTGAACCAGCGCGGCAACCATCCTATGACCGGCAAGGAAGCTGCCGGTTTCGATGGGGAGGCCGATATCAAACGCTCGGAATTCAACCTTGGTAAATTCGCCCCGGCCATTGCTGATGAGGTCGAAATCAAGGTGACTGTCGAGGCGGTAAAGGCCGAGTAACAGTCACCATCGCACCAGATAAAGGGGCCCCGGTCGGGCCCCTTTTTCATTCGCGCCCGCTTACATGGGGGCGGGCAGGGGTGTCGTGTCGGTCCGGGCTGGCAGGATCGGATGGGTGATCTGCGGCTGCTCGCCCGTCAGTGCGCCAAGGAAGGCGACGATATCGTCAACCTGTTCCGGCGTCAGTTCAGTCCCGAGCTGGGCCGAAGACATGATCTGCACCGCCTCTTTCAGATCCCAGACCACGCCCGAGTGGAAATAGGGCGCGGTCAGCGCAACGTTGCGCAGCGGCGCGGCGCGGAAGACATATTCGTCGCTGGCCGTCAGGCTGATTTCATACCGGCCCTTGTCTGCAACGGGCAGAACATCCGCGCCCGGTTTGGCAATCAGGCCAAAGGGATGGTAGTCCTGTCCGCCAAAGTTAATCCCATAATGACAGCCCGTGCAGCCGGTATCCATAAAGGCCTGCAATCCGCGCTTTTGCTGTTCGTTCAGCGCGTTATCGTCGCCGGTCAGAAAACGGTCAAAGGCACTGTGCGGGGTGATCAGCGTTGCCTCGAACTGTTCGATCGCGGCAGCGAAGTTGTCAAAGCTCACCGGGTCCTGCTGGTCGGGGAAGGCCGCTTTGAAGGCCTCGGTATATTCCGGCATCGAGTTCAGCGTCTTGACCAGCTCTTCCGGGGTATTGCTCATCTCGACACTGGCCTGCACGGGGCCTTTGGCCTGTTCGGCAAGGTCCGGGGCGCGGCCATCCCAGAACTGTGCGGCGTTAAAGATCGCATTCAGCATCGTGGGGGCGTTGCGCGGCCCATGCTGCCAGCCATGCCCGACCGAGGTTGGCAAACCGTCGACGCCGCCGATCCCGACGTTATGGCAGGTCTGGCACGAGATCAGGCCCGAGCGCGACATGCGCGGGTCAAAAAACAGTGCCTTGCCCAGCTCGATTTTCTCGGCGGTCAGGGGGACGCCCCCGGGGTTTTCTTCGGTCTGCTTGATAGCGGTCAGCGTTTCGGGAATCGCCTCGAATATGCCCTTGGCTTCTTCGCGCAGGGCGCTGCTGTCGATGGCTGCGACCTGTGCCGAGGCGGCAAGCGCCGACAGGGCAAGGCTCGTTGCGGTCAGCAGGGGGACGAATTTCACGTTATGCCTCCTCAGGACATGAGTTGGGTCGCGCGCCAAGGCTATTGTGCCTCATGGTCCGGACGGGCGCCTTGATCTGTATCAGACCGCCACGCGGTTCCGCCTTGCCGGTGGCGCGCGCAGGGGCTAATTCCACCTCATGCTGCCGCAGGACCGCCTTAACCAGATCGTCGAGCGTTTCGAGTATCTCGAAGCGCGGCTGAACGCCGGGCCCGCCCCGGACGAGATTGCGGCGATCAGCCGCGAATATGCCGAGCTAAAGCCCGTCGTCGCCCAGATCGGTGAATGGCGTGCAGCACAGGACGGCATCCGCGAAGCCCAGGCAATGCTTGCCGATCCCGAGATGCGCGAACTGGCCGAGGATGAGCTGTCGCGTCTGCGCAGTCTGCTGCCGGATCTGGAGCACGCGCTGCGCATTGCGCTTTTGCCCCGCGACGCTGCTGATGCCCGCCCCGCGATCCTTGAGATCCGCCCCGGAACCGGTGGCGAAGAGGCCGCGCTGTTTGCGGCGGATCTGCTCAACATGTATCGCCGTTTTGCCGAATCGCAGGGCTGGCAGTTCCAGCTGCTTGAGCTTGCCGAATCCGATCTGGGTGGCGTACGCGAGGCCGTAGCGCGGATCGAGGGCGAAGGCGTCTTTGCCCGGCTGAAATACGAATCCGGCGTTCATCGCGTTCAGCGCGTTCCCGAAACAGAATCGGGCGGGCGTATTCATACCAGTGCTGCGACCGTCGCGGTGCTGCCCGAAGCGCAAGAGGTCGATATCGAGATTCCAGCCAATGACATTCGCATCGACACCATGAGGGCCAGCGGTGCGGGCGGCCAGCACGTCAACACGACCGATTCGGCGGTGCGCATCACCCACCTGCCGACCGGTATCGTCGTGACCAGTTCGGAAAAGTCCCAGCACCAGAACCGCGCCAACGCCATGGCCGTGCTGCGCGCCCGGCTTTACGATCTGGAACGCTCGCGCGCTGATGCTGAGCGTGCAGCTGATCGCAAGTCTCAGGTCGGATCTGGCGACCGTTCCGAACGCATCCGCACCTATAACTTTCCGCAAGGGCGGATGACCGATCATCGTATTGGCCTGACCCTTTATTCGCTGGACCGCATCATTCAGGGTGATCTGGGCGAGGTCGTCGATGCGCTGACCACCCACGATCAGGCCGCGCGCCTGGCTGCTGCGGAAGGGGTCTAAGCGCATGACCGGGGCCGAGGCACTGCGCCAAGGCGCCAGGCGCCTTGCTGCCGCTGGTGTTCCCGGCGCGGCGGATGACGCGCGCCTGCTGCTTGCCCATATTCTGGATGTGCCGCGCCATAGGTTGACCGGGGCACTGGCCGCTCCGCTGTCCTCAGAGATGTTGCGGCGTTTTGACGCAGTCATTGCCGCGCGGGCCGAGCGCCAGCCGGTCAGTCAGATCCTTGGCCGCCGCGCATTTTGGAAGCATGAGTTCCGCGTCACCCGCGATACGCTTGACCCGCGGCCCGAAACCGAAACGCTGGTCGAGGCGGCGCTGGCCGAGCCTTTCTCATCCGTTCTTGATCTTGGTACCGGGACGGGCGCCATTCTGATCTCGCTTCTGGCCGAGCGGCCGGGTGTGCGCGGGACAGGCACCGATATTTCCGCAAAGGCGCTGGAAGTTGCGAAAGAAAATGCATATAAAATAAATGTTTCTGCAAATTTCCTCGAATCTGACTGGTTTATGGCGATCACGGAAACCTTTGATTTGATCGTCTCGAATCCGCCCTATATCGCGCTGGATGAAATGGGCGATCTTGTCCCCGAAGTGCAGAAATGGGAGCCGCGTCAGGCCCTGACGGATGAGGCTGACGGGCTTACCGCCTATCGCGCCATTGCCGCCGGAGCGCCCGCACACCTGTCGCCCGGCGGCCGCCTGATGGTTGAAATCGGCCCGACGCAAGGCGCTGCCGTCGCGGGGCTGATGCGTGCTGCCGGGCTGATTGATGTGCGTATCCTGCCTGATCTTGATGGTCGTGACCGGGTTGTTTGCGCTCGTAATGCGCCCTGAGCCGGCAATGATCCGCGCTTTTCATGCCAGGAGATGAAAATTTCGCTTGTAAGCCGCGGCGCGGCATGTTTATTCGCAATTGTGACGGGGGCGAGCAGCCCACGCACGGGTCAGTTATACTCAGATAACCCAGCCTACACTGGTGACGCGGGAACCAGGCCAAGCGCCGCTCCTGCGCTGGCACTCGCCTTAGAGATGACCCTAACCTCAGCCGGCTTTTGCCGGGCATAAACTGACAACAAGCTGATGAGATCATCCAAATCCCGTTCGCGTAACAAGTCGAACCGACAGCGTTCGCTGGGCAATATCGTTAACCGTGTCTTTGATTCTTCGGGACCCGAGGGCAAGGTGCGCGGCACGCCCCAGCAGATCATCGAAAAATACCTTACGCTTGCCCGTGATGCCCAGCTCTCCAATGACCGGGTGGCTGAGCAGAATTTTCTTCAGCACGCAGAGCATTACACCCGTCTTCTGGGTGAGGCACAGCGTGAGCAGGCCGAACGCCAGCAGCAACACCATCAGTCCCGTGACGATGATTACGAGGGCAATGGGAATGCCAATGGCAATGGTAACGGCCATGGTCATTCGGGGCCGTCAGAAAACGGCAACGGCCAGAACGGCCATCGCCATGAACGGCATGAGCCGCGCCATGAACGTCAGGACCGGCAAGAGCGTCAGGAACGCCATGATCGTCGTGATGACCGGCGTGACGAGCGTCGCGATGACCGGCGTGAGGATCGCCGCGCCAGCCGCGCAGAGGAATGCCCGCAGGAGGCCGTGGCAGAGCCCACTCTTCCCGGTCTGCCTCTGGCGATTGCCCCCGAAGAGCGTCGAAGCGGCCCGGTCGAAACCCCGGAAAGCGAAGCCCCTGCGGTAGCTCCGGCTCCGGCCGGAACTGCCCCTGAGGCAAGCGCCGAGCCAGAAGCCCCCGCAGCCACGCCCGGGCCGGCTGCCGAAGAGGCCGAGCCGCGCCGTCGTGGCCGTCCCGCTGGCACCGCTACGCGCAGCCGCAAGAAGGCCGTGGAAGAGGATGAAAAGGCTCCGGCCGCTAAAACCTCGACCCGTGCGCAGGGTGGCCGGTCGCGTGCCCCCAAAGTGCAGCCTGAGGATGCCTCGGGCGAGTAACGCGATCAGCGCGGCGCGGCGGCAAGACCCCGCGCCAGCGCGCAAAACCGCTCCAGCCCGATTTCTTCAGCCCGTGCTGTAGGTGAGATTCCGGCGGCGACCAGCAAGGCCTCAATATCGGGGTGCAAACCTTTCAGGGCGGCGCGCAGCATCTTGCGCCGCTGATTAAAGCCTGCTGCGACAACACGGCTGAGGACCGCCGGGTCGGCTGGATAGCGCGGCTCGGGCAGGGCGGTCAGATGCACCACTGCCGAGTGAACCTTGGGCGCGGGTACGAAAGCTTCGGGCGGCAGGGTCATGACGATCCGCGCCTCGGTTCGCCATTGCGCCAGCACCGCCAGCCGGCCATATGCCTTGCCGCCCGGCTGGGCGACGATCCGCTCGGCCACCTCTTTCTGAAACATCAGCGTCAACGATTGCCAGAAGGGCGGCCATGCCGCAGGCGTCAGCCAGCGGATCAGAAGCTCGGTCCCGACGTTATAGGGCAGGTTGGCGACAATGCGGATTGGTGGCGTCAGATGCGCCAGCGGATCGATTTCAAGCGCATCGCCATGGATCACGGTCAACCGTCCGGGATAGGCCGAGGCGATCTCGGCCAGAGCGGGCAGGGCACGTGCATCCTTTTCGATCGCGAGCACATGCCTTGCGCCCTCGGCCAGCAAGCCACGCGTCAGCCCGCCCGGACCGGGGCCGACCTCGATCACGTCGCAGCCCGCCAGATTCCCCGCAGCACGGGCGATCTTGGCGGTCAGGTTCAGGTCGAGCAGAAAGTTTTGCCCAAGCTGTTTTTTCGCCCTCAGGTCGTGGCGCGCGATCACATCGCGCAAGGGCGGCAGTCCGTCGATGGTGCTCATTTCCTGCGCCCCGCCATATCCCAGGCCATGCGCAGCGCAGCGATGACGCTGGCTGCATCGGCGATGCCCCGGCCTGCAATATCAAAGGCCGTACCATGGTCGGGCGATGTCCGCACGAAGGGCAGTCCCAGCGTCACATTGACCCCGCCCGCGAAATCCAGAGTCTTGATCGGGATCAGTGCCTGATCGTGATAGGCGCAAAGCGCCGCATCATAACGTGCGCGTGCCGAGGGATGAAACATTGTGTCGGCGGGCAGCGGGCCTCGCAGGTCCAGACCTTCTTCGCGCCGGAGCTGCTCGATCAGGGGGGCGATCCAACGCATTTCCTCGTCGCCCATAACGCCGTTTTCCCCGGCATGAGGGTTCAGCCCGGCGATTGCCAACCGTGGCTGCTTAATCCCGAAATCGCGGCGCATCGCAGCATCAGTGATGCGAATCGCCTGGGTAAGGCTTTGGGGCGTCAGGGCGGCGGGCACCTCGGAAAGGGCGATGTGAATGGTTACCGGCACCACCCGGCAGGGCGGTTCGACCGTGGTCGAGGCGAGCATCATCACCACCGGCACGTCTCCGGCCAGATGGGCCAGATATTCGGTATGGCCCGGGAAGGCAAAACCGGCGCCACGCTTCAGCGCCTCCTTGTTGATCGGCAGGGTGCAGATTCCGCCTGCCGCGCCGGACATTGCCAGACCGACGGCACGGGCGATGACTTCGATCACGGCCGGGGCATTGGCGGGGTCTGGTATTCCGGGCCGGGCCGGGGCTGGAAAATCGTGACGAAGTACGGGCAGAACCCCGGGCGGGACCTTGTCGCCAAGGTCCGAAACCTCAGACCAGTCTGTACCTTCGGGCAGATGGCGCGGGTCGCCAAGAAAGACAAAGGGCACATCCGCAGCCAACGCCTTAGGCGCGAGTTCGGGCCCTATGCCCGCCGGTTCGCCGCAGGTCAGAAGAATGGGGCGGGCTTCAGTCATATTTCAGTGTCCCAGATGCCCTTGCGGGGCCGGGGGTAAAGTGCCCCCGGCATTATGGCCGCGCTCAGGGTCGCCGGATAACGGCATTGGCGCGCAGTTCGGCCAGATAGTTCTCTGCGGCCATATTGATCTTGCGGTTGAAAACCTGGTTTCGGACCTCTTCGCGGTCAGGCAGCGCGTCGGGATCGGGCATCGCGGCATCTTCCCCTCCGGCGGCGGCGGTGGCGACCGGGGCTGGCTGCGCGCCCCCGGCAATCAGGGCCGACTGGCGCTTACAAAGCATCAGGATCTCGGCCGCGCCATCCTGACCCGAAACGACCGCTTCATTGTCGTCAAGCACTGCAAGGCGCAGCGCCTCGGTGGTCGGGATCTGGCCTTGCGACAGCGTCTGACGCTGGATCTGCTCGGGTGGCAGGCCGCGTGCATGGATGAACAGTTCTTCGCAACTATTTGAAACGGCTGCAATGCGCTGCGCATCAGCGATGCTTGCAAGGCGGAAGCGGACGTAGTCCAGCACCTGCTCTTTCGCACCGGGGCGCAAGGTGCCACGCGTATCGCGCAGATAAAACAGCACCACGGCACCCTGAACGCTGAGCGGCTGGCTGATCTGGCCCGGCTTCATCGACAGGACTATCGGTTGCAGCGAAGGGGGCAGGTTCGCCAGCGGCGTCCAGGGCAACCGCCCGCCCTGAGGCGCCGACGGCGTCGCCGAATAGCGGCGCGCGGCCGCAGCAAAGTCAGCCTCTGAACGGACGTTTTGCACCAGCGATTCCGCAAGGTCCATCGCCTGCTCTTCTTGTCCGGGCGGTGCAGGGATGATCAGCTCGGACAGAGCGATATGGGTGACGCGCGGGGTTTCGATTACGCGCTGCAGCTCTTGATCAACCTCGGCGTCCGAGATCCTGACCTGAGGCATGACACGTTGGCGGACCACTTCGCGCCAGACAACACCAGCGGCGACGAAGTCACGGAAAGCCTGTCTTTCGACCCCTGCCGATCCAAGGGCCTGAATAAAATCCTCGACCCCCATATTGGCGCGGCCGGCAAATTCAGCGAGCCCGGCGTCGATCTGTTCATCACTTGCAGTGATGCCCAGCTGGCGCGCGGCAAACACCCGCAGCCGGTCGTCGATCAGCGCCTGTTCGGCCGCCGCGCGATCTGCCTCGGGCGCGCGCAGCAGCTGCATAAAGCGGATGCGCTGATCAACCTCGTACCGGGTGATGGCCGAGTCGTTGATATAAATCAGCGGCTGGAATGGATTGCCCTGCGCAAATGCCGGGGAAACCCCGCTTCCTGCCAGCATCGCGGCCATGGCCGCCCCCAGAAGTATTCGCCGCATCAGCTCCCTCGCCGCATGGTTTTGCCGGACATTAGCGCAGGCAGGCGCGACGCGCCACCGTTCCCGGACCGGGCTTTTGCCGACCAAAGCCGCCAAGCCGGATGCCAAGGTCGAAACGGGTGTCGGGCCGCAACTCTTCGGATGAGGTGAAACGCCGCTCGACCGACATCTCGACTGTCATGCATTCATTGCGGAATTCCAGCCCCAACTGCGCTTTCTGGGCCCGGTCCGCAGTAAAGTCATAGCGCGTCTCGGTCGTCGCCCACCAGCCGTCGGCGATCTGCCAGCCACCGGCCATGGTAAGTTCGGACACATCATCGGGCCGGCTTTCGCTTTCATCCGAATCAAACCAGAGATACCCGGCCGAGACCTGAAGCCCGGGCCGGAACCAGCCCAGACGCAGCTCATTGCGGCTGATCGAGAAACTGTCATCGAAAAGCGCGCGGTTCGAGATGGCAAGCCCGTTCGCCCCCGAATAATGCGCCGCAAGCAGCCAGTCCGAGCGGTGGCCGCCCAACAGCCCGCTATTTTCAAAGGCCGGATCGGCATCTGAGCGGAAAACCCGTCCCGCCGTCATCCCGACCGACCAGCCTGCCGGATCGATTCGCGTCCAGCTAAGGCCAAGGTTCGCGCGCCAGCCCGATTCGCGTGCGTCCCGCCCCGGGAAGCGGTTCAGCGAAAAGAGGTTGCCTTCGTCGAATTCGATCAGCCGGCTGTCCTCATTCGGGACATCGTCGTCGTCATCCCTGTCAGGGGACCAGATAAGCTGGGCGACGGGTTCGATCATATGGGTAACGCCGCCAGAATGGCGGGCAAGGGGCCAGCGCAGCTCGGCCGCCAGAACCGGGTCGGCGCGCATCACCCAGTCCTCATAGGCACTGTCCTGATTGATGCGGTAGAAATCGACATTGGCCTGGGTCTGGACTGTGCCGACCAGCCCGCCGGGCAGGATGGCGCTGCGCAGCCAGCCAAGCGAGACCGAACCACGGGCCATGTCGCGCCCGCTTTCGCCGTCTTCGCTGGATGACCGACGATGAGCGTGCAGGGACCATTCCAGATTTGCGATCCCGCCGATCCGCTCCGGCGTCCAGCGCCGTTTCCACAGCGCATCGGCTACCATGGTGGGGGTCGCGGCCTCGGGTTCGTCATCGCGCAGCGATTCGTAATTGCCGATCCGGGCCATGACCATCCGGTCGCGGCGGACGCGGTCAAGGGTAAGGCCGCTCCACAGCCGGTCAGCTTCGGAAATGTCGTAATCCAGCAGATAGGCGCGGTTGCTCGCCATCTGGATCTGCAGGCCCAGCATATAGCCGCGTGGCAGTTCGAACCGGGCGCCGCCAAACAGATAGCCGCGGGTGTGACCCTGTTCGATATCATCGCGCGAGATTGCGCCGTTCCATTCCATCGCGCCATTCGAGAAGGCCTGGCGATAGCGCAGTTCCAGCGTCGAGGTGCGGCTGGCCGCGATATAGGGGGTCAGCGTAATATCCGCATGATCGCCAAGCGTGATGAAATAAGGCAGCTTGATCCCGAAGCCCAACCCCGAGGTGGTGCGGAACTGCGGTCGCAGGAATCCGGTCATGCGCTCGACGCTGGGGTCGGGGGCGGTCAGCCAGGGCAGGGTCGCGACCGGCAGGCCAAGTGCGCGCAGTTGCGGGCGTTCAAAATGCAGCTTGCGGGTGCGGCGGTCATGGGTGATCGAACGGGCCCGGATCTCCCACAGCGGGATCGGGTCCTCGGCGCAGATCTGGCAACTTGAGGCGACGACATTGTCAAGCCGGGTGACATTGCCGTTTTCGCTGCGGCGCATCTCACGCGCGGCCATCTGCATTTCGCGGGCAAGAACCAGCCGTGCGCCGCGCAGAATGCCATCCTGAAGGTTGGGGTCCAGTTGCGCGCTGTCAGCGATCAGGATGGTCTCATCAGGCGTGCCAGAGCGGGCAGGCTCGGTCAGATGGATAGGCCCCTCGATCACTGCCGCGCCGGTAGCATTGTCATAGACCACGCGTGAGGCGACCAGCCGCGCGCCGCGGTACCAGATCACCACCCCGCCCGAAGCGGTCAGCTTGTTATCGGCGCTAAGCATCACCTCATCGGCGAGCAGCGTTGCCGGATCGGCCGCGGTCTCTTCGCCGCTGCCGGTGATACGGACAGAACCCGGTCTGACAGACACGACCGGGGTGTGCGATGCCTCGGTTCCATCTGCAAAGCGCCTGGCCTGATCGGGTGATTCGGTCGGGGCCAGTGCGGGTCCGGCAGGGGTTTTCTGTACCTCTTCGGTCTGACCATAGACCGGCAGAGTCTGACCATCGGGCGTCAGGCTTTGTCCCAGCGCCGCGCCGGGCAGCAGGGCCGCCAGCAAGGCCGCGCGTGCCGACGGTCTGCCACGATGTCGCTTATGCCTGCCCGCCATCAACCATCCTCCAGCCGCAAAAGCGCCCCATAGGCAAAAAGCAGCGCCGCTATGGGGGGTGCCCAGCCAGCCAAAGCCGGAGGAATGCCGCCATTGTCACCCAGAACCTGCGCGAGGTTGCGCAGGAAAAACAGGCCGATGCCGCAACCAAAGGCGCCAAGCACCAAAAGTCCCATCTTGCGCCCGCGCATATGCCGCATGGTGAACACCGCCGCAATGGCGACCATCGCCGCCATCAGCAGCGGGCGGGCCAGTTCCATTTGCAGCCATACCTTATGGCGTTGGGCTGAAAATCCTGCACGTTCAAGCCCGCGGATAAAGGCGGGCAACTGCCACACCGGAATTGCCTCGGGCCGGCCGAAACTGTCGCGGATACGGGCGGCGGTCAGATCGGTCGGCAGTTCAAGCAGGGGTGCCTTGCGGGCCATCGCCTCGGGGTTGGGCTGGGTCAGTGGCCATTCCTTGGTGTCGGTCAGCTCCCACGCGCCGCGGGTCAGCCGGGCGGTGGCGGCGTCGATACGGCGCGTCGGCCCGGATTCGGGCGAAAATACCATGAAGGTCGCGTCATAAAGGGTTGTCGCATCAGGGCTTGCGCGGCTGGCGCGGATGACGACCTGCCCCTCGGTTTCGCCGCCGTTTTCGCCATTCTGGACGGGCAGGGCCTGACGCAGCCAGACTGCGTTATCGCCGACGCTGACCGTCTGGCCGCCTCCGCTGCGCATCCGCTCGACCGCATCGTCGTAGCGTTTCGTGGTTGCTGCCACCACCGGGTTCAGAACGGCGACGGCCAGCATCCCGGCCAGAATCGCCGTGACTGCCGGGGCACAAAGCACCCGGATCGCCGACCGGCCCGAGGCGCGGATCGCCACAAGCTCTGAGCTGCGCGAAAGGCTCAGAAACAGCGCGATGCCCGCCAGCACCGTGATCAGCGGCAGGATCGAATAAAAGCTTGCGGTGATATTCAGCAGCGACAGTCCGGCCGCCCCGGACAGGCCGATGTTTTCATCCGAAAAGCGTCGGATCTGCTCGACAATGTCGATCAGAAACAGGATCGCGCCAAAGATCAATGCAATCATCACCAGCATGCGCAGAAAGCGCCGTGCGACATAGGTAGACAGGATCATGCCGCACTCTCCTTCGTCTCGCCGGTTTGTGCCGGGCTGCGCAGCCGCCTTGGGCGCGCGGCAAGCCACAGCACCACGACGCAGATCAGCGCCCCCAGCAGTGGCGAGACATAGATCAGCGGCCAGCGTGCCGCATTGCCCGCAACCTGATTCTCGGCCGCCGTAGCGAGGAACTGTACTGCAATCAATGCGATCACAGCCCAGATCACCTGCCGCCAGACGCCAAAGCGGCTGAACCCGCCCAATAGCAGCATGGCAAATCCCAGCAGCGCGGCGACGGGGGCCTGAAAGGGTTTCGACAGCCGCTCATGCGCCTCGGCCAGCGCCTTGTCGGGGGTGGCACCGGTCGCGGCCAGCAACTCTGGGTCGGGATCAAGCAACCGCAGCGTCGAATAGGCGCGCAGGTCGCGCCGACGGCTGCCTCCGGTGTCGATCAGCGTCCCGAGGTCATAGGCCAGTTCGGAAAAACGCGTCACCGACAGGCTTTGCCGCCCGTCCGAACGACGCAGGTTCTGGACCATGCCCCGCATCATGACCAGCCGTGGCCCGGCGTCGGTCCTGACCAGCAGCGCCTCGGTCGCGGTATAGGTGGCCTGGTTGTTGGGGTCGCGCGCGTCCTCAAGGAAAAAATCCATGAGCCGCCCGTCCGCGGCAATGTCGCGGATATATAGCGTGACCCCTTTGACCGGATATTGAAACGCGCCTGCGCGCAGGAATTGCGCGGTGACATTCTGTGCGATTTCGGCCTGCCGGTCGGCCAGCCGTCCGCGTGCCATCGGCACCACGGCATGGACCAGCAGCGCCACCATCAGCCCGACAAGCACACCAAAAACCAGGACCGGCCGTGCCAGCCGCCAGGGAGACATGCCGGTTGCCTGCATCGCCACAAGCTCTGATTCCGATGCCAGCCGGTTGGTGCCATAGGCGCTGGCGGCAAAGGCCGCGATGGGCAGCACAACCGATATGACAAGGGGCAGGGTCAGGGCGGTGAATTCCAGCACGACCAGAGCAGTCTGCCCATCCGAGATCAGCTGCTCGAACAAGGACACGGCCCGGTTGATCCAATAGACAGAAACCAGCACCAGCGCAAAGAACCCGAACAGGGTCATGAATTGCGACAGGATATAGCGGTCAATGCGCGGCATGGTGGCTTTCACGAGGCTCGGATTTCGACTGATTAGCCGCTGCGCCAGCATTGGGAAAGCCCTGGCTCTGGTCAAGGCGCATGTGCGTGACTAGTTTCCGCCCATAGGAACAATGCAAGGGGCAGGGCTATGACGCATCCCGTCGAAATTTCTTTCACGGCAATGAATGTCGCGGGGCTGGCAGAGCGGTCCGGCCGCATCGCTATTCTTGTGTCCGGGGCCGGCCGGCTGCCCACGGGCCTGCCGCGCCCGACGCGCGAGGCGCTGATGCGGGCATTTGCATCGGACGCGTGGAAGGCGGTCAAGCCCGGCAAGGCGCTTGAACTCGCCTTTCCCGCCGGGTTGAAGGCTGATGCGCTGCAAATCGTCCTGTTGCCGAAGGATGCCGATGTGCCGGCCGCGCGTGCGGCAGGCGCCAGCATCGGTGCGAAACTGGGCAAGGATGAGACGCTGGTTCTGGCCGACAATCACCCGGGCGCGGCCGAGGTGGCGCTGGGGCTGGCGCTGCGCGCCTATGAATTCACGGCCTATAAGTCAAAGAAATCGGGTGACGGCGCAGAGGGTGAGGACGGGGCGACCGGAACCGCGCGCGGCCGGGTGACCTTTATGCACAAGGACCCCGAAGTCCTCGCCCGCGCCTCGGCTGACGGAGCGGCGCTGGCCGAAGGGGTGTTCTTCACCCGCGATCTCGTCAATGAGCCGGCCAATGTGCTGACCACCAGCGACTTTGCCGACCGCCTGCTTGCAATGCGTGAACTGGGGCTTGAGGTCGAAGTGCTGGACGAGGACGAGCTTGAGCGGCTGGGCATGCGTGCGCTGCTGGCCGTGGGGCAGGGTTCTGAAAGCCCCTCAAAGGTCGTGGTGATGCGCTGGAATGGTGGTGGGGAAGAGCCGCCGCTGGCTTTGGTCGGCAAGGGTGTCGTCTTTGACACCGGCGGCATCTCGATCAAGCCCGCCGGCGGCATGGAAGAGATGACCATGGATATGGGCGGCGCGGGTGTTGTTGCGGGGGTCATGCGGGTGCTGGCCCTGCGCCGGGCCAGGGCGAATGTGGTCGGCCTGGTCGGTCTGGTCGAGAATATGCCCGATGGCCGCGCCCAGCGGCCGGGCGATATCGTCCGCTCGATGAAGGGCGATACGATCGAGGTCATCAACACCGATGCCGAAGGCCGCCTCGTGCTGGCGGATGTGCTTTGGTATGCGCAGGAACGCTTTCAGCCTGCGGCCATTGTCGATCTGGCGACGCTGACCGGGGCTGTCATCATCGCGCTGGGGCATGAGAATGCGGGGCTGTTCTCGAACGACGATGCTTTCGCCGCCGCCCTGCTTGTCGCCGCCAGAGCCGAGGGCGAAGGGCTGTGGCGTCTGCCGCTGGGCGATGCTTATGACAAGCAGATCGATTCCCGTCTGGCCGATATCAAGAATACCGGCGGCAGGCCTGCAGGCTCGATCACCGCGGCGCAGTTCCTTAATCGCTTTGTGCGTAAGGAAACGCCTTGGGCGCATCTTGATATTGCCGGGGTGGCTTTGCCGCCTTCGGGTACGGCGCTTGCGCCCAAGGGCGCGTCCGGCTGGGGCGTGATGACGCTGGACCGGCTGGTCCGTGATCGTTTCGAGAAGCAGGGCTGATGGGATCGGCCCTGTTCTATCATCTGACCCGCTCGGGCCCGGTGCAGCTTTTGCCGATGCTGATCGGCAAAAGCCTGCAGGCCGGATGGCGGGTCGAGCTGCGGGGCAGGGACCGCGCCCGGCAGGTGATGCTTGATGAGGCGCTGTGGCTGGGCGAGGGCTTTTTGCCCCATGGCCTTGCCGGAGGTCCGCACGACGCGCGCCAACCGGTGCTGCTGACGGTCGAAGGTCAAACGGCGGCCAACGAGGTGCGTTGCCTGATCGCGGTTGACGGGGCCGAAGTGATAAGCGCCGAATGTCAGGAGCTTGAGCGTGCCTGCATCGTCTTTGACGGTAACGACCCCGGGGCACTTGAACGCGCAAGGGCACAATGGCGTGTGCTCAAGGCCGAAGGCGTGACCGCGGAATACTGGTCCGAGGCCGGTGGCCGCTGGGAACGCAAGCAGTAAACCGGGCGGTCAGCGCTCCAGAACGAGCCGGCCGCCCTCGATGCTGACCCGGGCGAATTTGGACAGATAGGACATGCCCATCAGCGATTGCTCCAGCTCGGATCGCAGCACCACCGCCGGAACCCGGCTGTCACGGATATCGCCGATGGCGACCGAATCAAGCAGCACGGTCGCCGTCTCGACAAGGCCATTCGCCGTGCGGGCCTGACCAGCATAGGCAAGGCTTTCGGTATCGATGCCAACCCGTGCCGCGTCGCGTGGCCCAAGTGCTATCGTGCTTGCCCCGGTGTCAATGACAAAGCGAATGGGAGTCCCGTTTACCTCGGCCTGCAGGTGGTAATGGCCATCGTTGCCGACGGGAACCTCGATACGGTTGCCCTCCAGCATCCGCGCCTGAGGCGAGATGGCGTTGCGGATATCGTCCCACAACCCGGCAATCGCTATCACCCCCAGAAAAATCAGCCCCCATGCCACGGCCTGCCGGGTGGCCTGTCCGGGGCGGCTGCGCAATTCGGTCACCAGATAGCCGCCGACCACGACGAGCAGCAGCGCCAGATAGGCAAAACGTCCGAAATCATCACTCATTACACCAGTCCTGACCCCTTGAGGCCGTCGATCACGAACTGGATCGACAAGGCGGCAAGTAACATGCCGAAAAGTCGCGTGACCACCATGGTTCCCGTCCGGCCCAGCACCTTACCGATCGGCCCGGCCATCGAGAAAAGGATTGCCGCGATGCCCAGAACTGCAAGCATGACCAGATGGATCATCAGCGTATGGGCCGGGCTAGGGTTCTGCCCGACCAGCAGCACCATGCTCGCCAGCGCTCCCGGTCCGGCAAGCAGCGGTGTGGCCAGGGGAAAGACCGAGGGGTCGTCGTCATCATCACGCGCCTGACCCTCGCGCCGTTCGGTGCGCCGCTCAAACAGCATGTCGAGCGCGGTCAGGAACAGCAAAAGCCCGCCCGCGATGCGGAACGCGGATAACGAGATGCCGATGCCGGCCAGGATCGCCTCGCCCGCAAGGCCAAAAAGCGTCAGCAGAATGGCGGCGATCACAAGTGCCCTTCGGCCGATTCGGCGCCGCCTCTGGGACGACATGCCGCGGGTCAGGGCGATGAACAGGGGCGCAAGGCCCACCGGGTCAATCACGACAAAAAGCGTGACGAAGGCGCTGATGATCTGGGTAATTTCCATGAAAGTCAGTATTGCGCAGAAGCGCGGATGGGGGAAGCGGGCACAGGCACCCGACCGGCTTTGCACCGCGCAATCACGCGTTTGGGGCTTTCGATCAAGGCGATCCCGCCCTATATCGGGACAGATAGATGCACCGCAAGGTCCACAGGGGCCTGCCACGGAGGTAAATAGATGCACGCACCTTCACCCATGGCGCTATTGCTCATCGCAATCGTCGTTCTGGTTCTTTTCGGGCGCGGCAAGGTCTCGTCACTGATGGGCGAGGTCGGCAAGGGGATCACCGCCTTTAAGAAAGGCGTCAAGGAAGGCGCTGAGGATATCGACGCGGCTGCCCGCGGCGAAACCAAAGAGCTTGAGCAGGTCAACACCGCCGACGATATCGAGCGCGCCCGCGCCGAACTGGCCGCCGAACGCGCCAAACTGGAAGCCGAGCGCGCCCGCATTGCTGCTGACAGCACGCTGCGCGATGTGACGCCAAACGATACGAACAAGCTCTGATCTTCCGGCTCAAAGGTCATGTTCGATATCGGCTGGAGCGAGCTTTTGCTGATCGGCGTTGTGGCGCTGATCGTCATCGGCCCTGAGGATCTGCCCAAGCTGTTTCATACGCTGGGCAGGCTGACCGCGCGTGCCCGTTCGATGGCGCGCGAGTTCAGCAGCGCGATGGAGGATGCGGCCAAATCCTCTGGCCTTGATGATGCTGCAAAGACCTTGAAAGAGGTCAAGGGGCTTGGATCTAAGCGCGCCCTTGGGCTTGATGCGCTGGAGCGCGCGACCGAGCGGTTCGAGAAATGGGACCCGCTGACCCCCACCAGGGCAGATGCCGCGCAGAAAGGGCCAACGCCCGATCCCGCCGCGCCCCGGCCGCCCGATCCCGCTGTCGAAGGAAATGACGCTTTGCCGCCCGCGCCGGGTGTCTCGGCCCCGTTGCCCACAGAGGCGACAGACAGTGATTCCGCCACCAGTGGCCGCCGCCTGCATGCCGTGCGCCGTTCGGATCGGGCCTGACCAGACTGACAACAGGAGAGCCGTTCCGTGGCGATGAAATCTGCCAAGTCAGAAGATATCGACGATACCTCCGCCCCGCTGATCGAGCATCTGGCCGAACTGCGCACCCGGCTGATCTGGTCGGTGCTGGCCTTTGTCGTGGCGATGGTGCTGTGCTATTTCGTCTGGAACCCGATCTTTGATTTCCTGACCCAGCCGATCTGTTACGCCCTTGAAAAGCGCAGCCAGACTTGTGGCCTGATCCTGCTGAAACTGCAGGAAGGCTTTTTTGTCGCCATGCGCATCGCCTTTTTTGGCGGCTTTGTGCTGGCCTTCCCGGTGGTGGGCTACCAGCTTTGGCGCTTTGTCGCTCCGGGCCTGTACCGCAGCGAAAAGAACGCTCTGCTGCCGTTTCTGGTCGCTTCGCCGATCATGTTCATCTGTGGCGCGGCCTTTGCCTATTACATCATCCTGCCTTGGGCCTTTGACTTCTTCCTGGGCTTCCAGCAGGGGCCGTTGGCCCTGCCGGACGATCCTGCCGGGGCGGCGGGTGCTGCGGCCCAGGCCACGGCCTCGGCCGAGCAGCCCTGGGCTGGTATTGTCTTCCAAGGTTCGGTCGAGGAATATCTGACCCTGACCACCAAGTTCATTCTTGCCTTTGGTCTGTCTTTCCAGCTGCCTGTGGCACTGACGCTGATGGGTAAGGCGGGGCTCGTGTCCTCGGAAGGGCTGGCGAGCGTAAGGCGTTATGCCATCGTGGTGATTCTGGTGTTGGCCGCCATGGTTACGCCTCCCGATGTCATCAGCCAGATCGTGCTCTTTTCGGTGATCTACGGGCTTTACGAGATTTCGATCTTCCTTGTTCGCCGGATCGAGCGCAAACGTGAACTTGAAGAGTAGGAAGTCAATGTCTGACGAAATCATGCTGCGCATCGCCGAGGCGCTGGAACGCGTCTCGCCGCCGCCGGCCCCCGAGCCCAGCTTTGCCGAAGCGACCGCCTATGTCTGGCATCCCGACCCTGACCGGCTTGAGCCGGTTGAAGAAGTGAGCCGAGTCGAACTCGTACAGCTGATCGGCATTGACCGGGCGCGCGACGTGCTGCTGGCCAATACGCTGCAATTTGCCCGCGGGCATGCCGCGAACAACGCGCTGCTCTGGGGATCGCGCGGGATGGGGAAAAGCTCGCTCGTCAAAGCGGTCCATGCCGAGGCGGTGCGTCAGGGCCTGCCGCTGGTGCTGGTCGAGATCGCACGTGAGGATCTGGGGTCTGTCGGGCGGCTGCTGGCGATTCTGGGCCGTGCCAAGCACCGGCGCTTTGTTCTGTTCTCGGACGATCTGTCCTTTAGTCACGACGATACGCAGTACAAATCGCTTAAGGCGGTGTTGGACGGCGGCATCTCGGGGCGCCCGACGAACGTGATTCTTTACGCGACTTCGAACCGGCGGCACCTGATGCCGCGCGATATGATCGACAATGAACGCTCGACGGCCATCCACCCCGGCGAGGCGGTCGAAGAAAAGGTCTCTCTATCAGATCGTTTCGGGTTGTGGCTGGGCTTTCACCCCTGTTCGCAGGACGAATATCTTGCCATGGTTCGCGGTTATTGCGACGCCTATGGGCTGCGGATTGCAGAAGAGGAGCTGCGTGCCGGGGCTATCGAATGGCAGGCGACGCGTGGCGGGCGTTCTGGCCGCGTGGCCTGGCAGTTCTTTACCGACCTTGCTGGTCGCCACGGCATCTCGCTGTAAGGGCAAAACGTTTAATTCCAGCAACAATCCCGACGTCCCACTCCGGCTGGGGGTAGGGGCGTCGATTGTTTTTGTACCTTTGGACCGGGCAGATTTCGACGAGCCGGACCCGCTTTCCCATCGCGTGACAGATCGCGGCAAAAACTTCCAAAAACCTGCTTTCGGCCCCTTGACGCCCCCCGCTAGGCACCGTAAATCGCACGCACCCGTGGCGGAGTAGCTCAGCTGGTTAGAGCAGAGGAATCATAATCCTTGTGTCGGGGGTTCAAATCCCTCCTCCGCTACCAAAATCCCTCATCTGATTGATAAGATTGAACAAAGACGATCTGCCCACATCGCAGTGAGGCGGATTTCCACTCTGTTCTGATCGCCTTGCCTTAGCCGATAAGAGCGGCCTCTGAGGCCCGCCTTCAATGTGCTCTGCCGTTCTGGTGTCATGGTTGATCCAGTTGCCAAAGCTGGGCAGAATAGCACCACAGCAGAAGAGCAGGACATGAAACAGAGCCATTCTTTTGGCGCCGTCATGTTTTTTGTCGTGATGATGTTGGTTGGCGCCTATTTCATTCATGCAGCCATTTACGGCCCCTCGGGGGTCCTGCAGCGTATGCAGATCATGGCCGAAACGCGTGAGCTTGTTGCCGAGCGGGACAGGTTGCAAGCTGAGGTGGACCGGCTGCGTAACCTGACCAGAAGGTTATCGGATCATTACCTCGACCTGGACCTGCTTGATGAGCGGGCCAGGGCCATGCTGGGCGTTCTGAGGCCGGATGAGGTGGTGATCAGATAGGCGGTGTGCGGTCAAGCCTACGAGGCGGCGAGGTCACCCCCGCCGCCCTTTGGTTACCTGCTGAGCGCGTCGTATTGCTGTTCCCAGCTTGGCCGGGCTACGGGAACGCTGTCCTGGTCTGTCAGGCTGACTGCGCCCCGATCATCAAATATATCTGCAGCCGCCTTGAGCGCCCGTCGCTCGTCAAAGATGGCTTGTTTTACTTCGCTGTTGCTTGGTTTGCGGATCATCTGAGGTCCTCCAAACAGACTGCGCAGGATTGCGCCGTGACTCGAGGTTAACACGATCCGGCGAATTTTTCACGATAAAATCGCTAGATATTATAGAAAGAAAAATTTCTGATATTTCAGACGGTTTCCGGCATCCTCTGGAAGCTCCCCCCAGAGAATGGCCGGATTCCGGAGTAGAGGGCTGTTTGCTTTGGACCAACGGATAGCAGCAGAAGCTTGGCGGCCGCGCGAATGGATGGCGTCGTGCCGATGCGCTTGATGTACTGGTACATCAAGCCGATTTCATCCGGCGTCAGTGCTCGATCTCGCGGCTCGAACTTGGCGATGGTCGAGGGGCGCACCAGATCGGCTGGGTTCTCAACCTTCTGGCCGCGTTCCATAGCCCAACGGAAGACCTGCATCACAATTTCGCGGCAAAGCACGGCCGTTGCCGGTGCCCCGCGTTCCACAATCGCATCAGTCAGCGCCCGTAAATCTTCATGGGTGATTTCTGTGAGCTTCTGGCTACCGAACTTCGGCTTAAGCCCGCGCTCGAAGGTAGCTCGACACATATCGCGGGTAACGTCAGCCATTTGATAGCCGCGTGTCCACTTTTCGCCTCACGCACCAAAATTTTCAGCGTCCTTAACGCGGGCTTTGTCCGGCGCCTTCTCTTTGGCTGGAGATTTCTCTGCGGCGATCAGCTTCTTGGCCTCGCCCAGTCCGTTCGTGTGCTTCCGCTAGCGTGATGCCTCCCACACCATAGCGCCCGAAGGTGATTGTCTCCTGCCTGCCGTGGATCGGGTAGTTGTAGCGGAAGGAGATCGAACTCGCAGGGGTGACCGCCACATAGAGGCCGTCACGGTCATTCACTTTGTAGAGCTTGTCCTTTGGCTTGAGGTTGCGCAGTTTGGTATCAGCCAGCATGGCCGGATTGGGTTTCCTCTCAAAAGTACCATGCTCAAAAAGCCGCGCATTTTCCATAAAAATCATTATATAACAATTTGTTATATGAATTCAATACCATGATCACCCCATGAGGAGCAGCATGGGATCGAGGGCTGAGCATGGGGCATCAGGTTCAAATCGTACCATCTGTCATGCCATGGAAACCGGGTGCTTGGCGATGCAAAAACTTGCCAGACAGTGCCAGGCCAAGAACGAAAAAAGCCCGCAGCTACGCGGGCTTAGAGGTGTTTTAGTGTATCTTTGATGCCGGACTATGCCGGATGCGGGATCACTCCCACTCAATCGTTCCCGGCGGTTTCGAGGTGATGTCATAGGTGCAGCGGTTGATGCCCTTGACCTCGTTGATGATCCGCGTGGCGGTCTCACCCAGGAACTCGTGGGTGAAGGGATAATAATCCGCCGTCATGCCATCAACCGAGGTCACCGCGCGCAGCGCGCAGGCATAATCATAGGTTCGCCCGTCGCCCATCACCCCCACGGTCCGCACCGGCAGGATCGCAACGAATGCCTGCCAGATCTCGTCATAGAGCCCGTGCTTGCGGATCTGGTCGATAAAAACCGCGTCGGCTTTACGCAGGATCTCAAGCTTTTCGCGCGTGATCTCGCCTGGGCAGCGAATGGCAAGCCCGGGGCCGGGGAAGGGGTGGCGGCCGATGAACTGATCAGGCAGGCCAAGTTCGCGGCCAAGGGCTCGAACCTCATCCTTGAAAAGCTCGCGCAGGGGCTCGACCAGTTTCAGGCCCATCTTTTCGGGAAGGCCGCCGACGTTGTGGTGGCTCTTGATCGTGACCGAAGGTCCGCCCGAGAAGCTGACCGATTCGATCACATCGGGATAGAGCGTGCCCTGAGCCAGAAACTCGGCGCCCTCGATCTGGCTCGCGTATTTCTGGAACACGTCGATAAAGAGCTTGCCGATGGTCTTGCGCTTGACCTCGGGGTCACTGACACCTTCAAGCGCAGACAGGAACAGTTCGCTCTCATCGGCATGGATCAGCGGGATGTTGTAATTGTCGCGGAACATTCTCACGACTTCTTCGGCCTCGTTCAGCCGCAAAAGCCCGTGATCGACAAAGACGCAGGTCAGCTGGTCGCCGATCGCCTCATGGATCAGCACCGCTGCGACTGAACTGTCGACGCCGCCGGAAAGGCCGCAGATGACCTTGCGGTCGCCGACCTGCTCGCGGATCTTGCGGATCGCTTCTTGCCGGTACGAGGCCATCGTCCAGTCGCCGGTAAAGCCCGCCATGCGGACAAAGTTTTCCAGCATCTGCCGCCCGTTCGGGGTGTGGTGCACTTCGGGGTGGAACTGGACGGCAAAGAATTTGCGCGATTGATCCGCAATCATCGCGTAGGGCGCGTTGGGCGAGGTGCCTATCACCTCAAAGCCAGGCGCGATCTGCGTCACGCGGTCACCGTGGCTCATCCAGACCTCTTCACGGCCCGAAGAGAACAGGCCCGCAAAGATCCCGTCATCGCGATGCCCCTCGGCCGGGGTGATAAAGGCGCGGCCGTATTCGGCGTGGTGGCCCGATTCGACGCGCCCGCCAAGCTGCTCCATCATCACCTGCTGGCCGTAGCAGATGCCAAAGACGGGCACGCCCGTATCGAACAGGCTTTGCGGTGCACGGGGTGAATTGGCCTCGGTGACCGAGGAGGGGCCGCCCGACAGGATTACCGCCTGCGGGGCGAAATTTTTCAGGAAGGCGTCATCGACCGCGTTGAACGGGTGAATTTCGCAATAGATGTTCAGCTCGCGCAAGCGGCGCGCAATCAGCTGCGTGACCTGGGAGCCGAAATCGATGATGAGAAGGCGCTGATGCTGGGTCATGGCCAGCCTTTAGGCCGCGTCATGGCGCTGCGCAAGAGGCAGGCTTGACCGCAAGCGGGTCAGAGCCCGCCATGCCCCCTCAGCGCCAGAGATTGCCCAGCGTTTCGACCGGGTCCGGCTGCGACCAGATCTCGGCCCCAAGCGCGATGAAATCGGTGACGGGGGCAAGCTGGCCGATCAGCGCAGGGGTCAGCGCGCCCTCGGCAACAACCGGGATCTCGATCATCTCGGACCACCATTGAAAGAGGTCCAGCGGCGCCAGTTCCCCATGTCCAAGCGCGGTGGCGCCGCAGGGGCCAAAGCTGACATAATCCGCGCCCGCCTCGGCCGCGTTCATGCCGTCATGGCGCGACGCCCCGCAAAAGGTGCCGACGATTGCGTCCTGACCAAGCTCTTTGCGGGCGTGACGAACACCGCGCGCACCATTGGTCAGATGCACACCGTCAAGGCCGTGGCGCTGCGCAAGCAGGACGTGATCTTCGATCACCACGGCGACATCGCGGGCATGGGCAATCTCGCGGGCAAGATCGGCGATGCGGCCCAGCTCTTCTTCGGTGCCCGCGCCGGGGATGCGCAGGCAGGCGACCGGAAAGCGGTCCATGACCTCGGCCAGCAGCGGCCCCAGCGTCGAGGCGGCCGCGCCGACCGGGGTGATCAGGTAGAGTTGCGGCGTATTGGGCTGGTCTGTCATGGCGCTGTCATCCCTCAGTTTCGACAGCAGATAGCGCAGCCCTGCGCGCCTTGCCAGTAGTTGCGCAGAAGGTTATGGCCGCGACCATGGAACCGGCGATCATTCTCGTGCGCCCGCAGATGGGCGAAAACATCGGCGCAGCAGCGCGCGCCATGCTGAATTTCGGCCTGACGGACATGCGCCTTGTCGCGCCACGCGACGGCTGGCCGAACCCGCGTGCCGTGGCTATGGCCTCGGGCGCGGCGGGGCGGGTGCTTGACCGCGCACGGGTCTTTGCGACGCTGGTCGAGGCGATGGAGGATGTGGATTACGCCTATGCCACCACCGCACGCGGGCGCGAACTGACCAAGCCCGTGCTGACGCCGGCAGATGCAATGGCCGATGCCCGCAGTCGCGTGGGGCAGGGCGGCCGGGTCGCGGTGATCTTTGGCCCGGAACGTGCGGGGCTGGAAAATGAGGATGTGGCGCGGGCCAATGCCATCATCACCGTGCCGGTGAACCCCGAGTTCGCCTCGCTCAATCTTGCGCAGGCGGTGCTGCTGACCGGCTATGAATGGGCGCGCGACAGCCTGCCGCCTGAACCAGCGCCCCATGGCCGGCGGCCGGATGGCGAGGTTTCCGCGACGCGGCTTGAGATCGAGAAGCTGGCGGACCACTGGGAGGAACGTCTGGCTGACGCCGGTTTCTTCTTTCCGCCCGAAAAGGCACCAGCGATGAAGCTGACATTGCGCAACATGTGGTCGCGCCTGCCGCTGACCCGTGCCGACACCCGTATCTTTCACGGTATGCTGCGGCAATTGATCCGCCGCGGCTGATTGATTTCCGGGCGCGCGCGGGTCAAGGTCGCGCCCGATCGAGAAGGAAGCTGACATGGCAAGACGTCCCGTCTTTCAGGAAGTCACCGAGACGAC
>Ga0182743_1000530_pt1 | contig 46674 bp, 30 predicted proteins | sample eDN3rd30CKraftOP_FD_128522 | JGI IMG/M metagenome (GOLD analysis project Ga0182743, IMG submission 128522) | Enriched Organic Plus compost microbial communities from Emeryville, California, USA - eDNA 3rd pass 30_C Kraft OP (version 2) (version 2) ... | reverse complement strand
TGGTGGCATCCGAACTGTCGCAACAATGCTTCCGTCCGGTCGGATCACGCGCCACTCGCCTCCGGGAGCCGGCCACAACGGATAGGAACGGAGCCAGATGGGGTCGACGAAGGGGTCGTAGGCTTTGACCCAGATGTATCCCTGATCGTCCACGAGTAAACCGGCAATCTGCGGATAGCGGTTCTCGCGCGGCACTCGATCATCGCGAAGATACTCCAGGTACAGCCCCGCTTTGCGTTCGCGGAGTTTCGATTCGAGCGCTGTCCAGATCGCCTGTGCGGATGGCGGCTTCAATTGCGGCAGGCGAATGACGCGAACGGCCGCCCCGCTCAGGTCGCGCACCGCGATTTCGCCTTCGTAACCATCGGCGACGTAGACCGAGTCGCGGTAAACGATCATGTGGGGCATCGGTGAAAACGGGACCGGGTGGCGGTTGTAGCGCCACATTCCACGAACCTCGCCGGCCTTCTCCTTGAATTCTCCGTCCGGGCCGAACCGCCCCAGCGGCCAGCGGTCAGGAGTTGTCTGCGGACCAGCTTCGCCCGGGAACAGCGATGCAATAATGATCTCGTCATCGCTCAACGCGCCCAGGAGGATTTCGAGATTGCCACCCTCCGGATAGTTCGTCACGCGGTGGGTACCGAGCAGGTCTCCCTGAGCGTTGTAGGTCGTGATCCGGCGGTGGCTGGCATCCCAGAGGGCGATCGCTCCTTTCGAGGTGAGCCACAACCCACCAATCTCGGCGAACTCGCCGGGTCCCTGGCCTCGGCGACCGATCCGCTTTTCAAGTGTTCCGTCGCTTCCGAAGATCCGCACATCGAGAACGCCCTTGTCGGCGACAACGATTCGCCCGCCGGGAAGGAAGCGAGCAAATCCTGCGAGCTGGAAGGTGTAATCGTCGTCGCCGAAGGTTTCGCCGATGCTGGTTTCCGGTGTTGCCTTTACGATCCATTTTGCCGGTTGCCGGTCAGCGACTGTACAGGCGAGAGCCAGCGTGCATGCCGCGATCAGCGTGCTTCCTGAAATAAGCCGCGGAGGTGCCGAAACATTCCTCATTGATCACTCCCGGAAAGGAATTTGTGTCGCGGCTACTTCTTCTTTTCCACCAGTCGCATCAGACCTTCCTGAGCGATCGAGGCGACGAGCACGCCGTTGCGCGTGAAGATGCTGCCGCGCGCGAAACCGCGTGATCCGCTGGCGACGGGGCTGTCGAGTGCGTAGAGCAGCCAGTCGTCGACGCGGCATTCGCGATGGAACCAGATGCTGTGATCGAGCGATGCGACCTGAATCCCGGGACGTCGGAATGTGCGGCCATGCGGCTGCAGCGCGGTCCCGATCAGGTTGTAGTCGGACGCATAAGCGAGAATGCTCTGGTGTGCGAACGGGTCGTCGGGAAGCGGACCGATCGCGCGTATCCACATATGGCGAATCGGCGGGTGTGGTGCCGGATCCAGCGGGTCGACGTACTCCACGTGCCGGAAGTCGATCGGCCGGTCCTGCGTGAGCACTGCGCGCAGATGCTCCGGAATGTCGTCCGCGCGTTCGCGGATGATGTCGAGTTCGGAGCGCAGCGATTCCGGCGGCGGCACATTCGGCATCGGAAGCTGATGCTCGAGGCCCTCCTCCCGCACGTGGAACGAGGCCGACATGTTGAAGATCGCCTTCCCGTGCTGGATCGCGGTTACGCGCCGTGTCGTGAAGCTTCTGCCATCGCGAAGCGGATCGACAAAGTAGACGATCGGCGCCTTCAGATCGCCCGGCAGGATGAAGTAGCCGTGCAGCGAATGTGCGATACGGTCGGGTTCGACCGTACGCTGCGCTGCGACCAGCGCCTGCGAGAGTACCTGCCCCCCGAATACGCGCCCGCTACCGATGTCGCGGTTGTTGCCGCGGTATATGTTGACCTCGATCGGCTCGAGATCGAGTAATTCGAGAAGATCCTGTGCGTTGTAATTCATACCGGAAGCTTGGCCAAACGAGTGACCAGCCGCCAGTGTGCTTCGTTTGAATTCTCTCTTGGGACTGGCCTCGATGCACATCGCTGGCTAAGCTGGGCCATTCCCCCGAACCCAGGAGCATTGGATGACGCATGCGCAGTTGCTGAGCGAACTCTGGCCCGTATCCGGCTTTGCCCGGCTCGGGGGCGTTATGCGGCGACTGCGCTGGGCGGCGTGCGCCTTTGTGCCCGCTTTTGGAAGTGCGCAGCAGGTTGAGGAGGTCGTTGTCCGGCCCGCCGTGTCTGCGGTGCGGACCGACGCGAGCATCGATGTCGATGGCATCCTCGATGACGTGGTCTGGCGCGATGCCCCGGCTGTCAGCGGCTTCACACAGCGCCAGCCCGACGAGGGCGCGCCAGCCAGCGAACGCACCGAAGTCCGGATCGCATACGATGATCATGCGGTGTACGTCGCTGCGCGGTTGTACGACGCGAGCGGCCGCGTGTCGAGTCGTCTGGGGCGGCGCGATTCCAACCTGCCCGGGTCCGACTGGTTCACGGTCGAATTCGACACGTATCATGACCATCGGACCGGCTTCCGTTTCAGTGTGAATCCCGCCGGTGTCCGACAGGATGCCCAACTCTCCGATAATGGTGGAGACGGAGGCTGGGATCCGATCTGGGATGCAGAGGCCCGCATCGACGCGGAGGGCTGGAGCGTCGAGATGCGAATTCCGCTCAGTCAACTGCGATTCCGGCCCGCAGCGCAGCAGACCTGGGGTGTGCAGTTCATCCGCGAACTGAGCCGGCGCAACGAGGAGTCGTGGTTCGCGTTTACGCCACGCAGCGAACGCTCCGGCATCGCGCGGTACGGGCATCTCGAGGGGCTGGATGGTCTGGGTACAACCGCACGCCTTGAACTGCTGCCGTATGCATCCACGCGGGTTTACAATCGAACGGTCCCGCAGGATGAAGACGCCGGTTTTGCCAATCCGTTTACCGATGGCTCCGACGTCAATGCATCGATCGGCGTCGACCTGAAGTACCGGCTCGCATCGAACCTGACGTTGTCGGCAACGATCAATCCGGATTTCGGCCAGGTCGAAGCGGACCCCGCCGTGATCAACCTCAGTGCATTCGAGACGCGGTTCGATGAGCGCAGGCCGTTTTTCATCGAGGGCGCCAACACATTCGAGTTCGGTTCCGAGTTGTTCTACTCGCGTCGGATTGGTGCCGCGCCGGCGGGGCGTGCACCGTCAGAGGCGGTCTACTCGGATCAGCCGGAGCAGGCGACGATTCTCGGCGCCGCCAAGGTTACCGGAAGGCTCGGCAACTGGACAATCGGCGTGTTGAACGCACTCACCGCGCGCGAACATGCGGAATACGTCGACGCGAACGGTGAGCACGCGGACGCGGTGGTCGCGCCGTTGGCGAACTATACGGTCGCGCGGGCGAGGCGCGAACTGCGCGACGGACAGAGCGTGTTCGGCGGCATGTTCACCGGAACGTATCGCGATCTCGAGAACACGCCGCTGCGCGATCGCCTGCGCACGTCTGCCGTCGCGGGCGGAATGGATTTCTCCCATGAATGGGCGGACCGTTCGTGGCGCATCTCGGGGTTTGTTTCGGCCGCCCGGATTCATGGCAGCACCGCAACGATCGCTTCCGCGCAGCGCAGTTCGGCGCGCTACTACCAGCGTCCCGACGCCGACTACCTCTCGATCGACCCGGCCGCGACCTCGATGCAGGGGTTCTCCGGTGAACTCGAATTGAGCAAGCAGGCCGGCGTGCACTGGCGCGGGAATATGCAGCTTTCCACTGTGAGCCCCGGCTACGAAACCAACGACCTCGGCTTCCAGTCCCGCGCGGATGAACATGACCTCTGGATCAACCTGCGCTACCTCGAGGAACAGCCCGGTCGTGTCTTTCGCGAGTGGTCGATCGAGGCCAATCCATCCGCAAGCTGGAACTACGGCGGCGACCGACTGGGCACCGATCTGGGCCTCGAATTCGATGCAGAGCTGCTGAATTACTGGAACTTCAATGTTGAGGCAAGTCGCGATTTCGCCGCCTGGGACGACCGACTCACCCGCGGTGGGCCGCTGACGCGTCAGCCCGCAGGCACGAGGTGGGAGTTCCGTGCAGAGTCCGACGACCGCAAACCGTGGGTTCTCGAATTCAACGCGGACTACTCGACCGGCGAGGCGGGGAATGGAGCGGAGCTGGGGTTCGAAATCGGCGTGCGGCCCGCGCCGAACTGGAGCTTCTCACTCGAGCCGGAGTTCTCCGTCGAGCACTCACGCGCGCAGTACATCGACAGCTTCGAAGACGCGACCGCGGTCCGGACCTTCGGGCGGCGTTACGTTTTCGCGGAACTCCGGCAGCGCGAAATCGGACTGGCCGCGAATCTCGATATCACCTTCACACCCGGGCTCACCCTCGAGCTGTACGCACGACCGTTCCTGGGCAGCGGCCGCTATGGTCGGCCGCGCGAGCTGGTCGCCCCGCGTACGTTCGAATTCCGCGACTATGACGATGCGCAAATCGTTGATGGCGAATGGGCCATCGACCCGGATGGCTCCGGTCCTGCCGCGCGGTTCAGCGTTGAGCAGGAGGATTTCACCTTCCGCTCGCTGCACGGAAGTGCCGTGATGCGCTGGGAATGGCGCGCCGGCTCCACGCTTTTCCTGGTCTGGCAGCAGGAGCGCGAGGAGGAAGACCGCATCGGCAATCTCCGGCTCCGCCGCGACCTCCGCCGCCTCGGCAACACCCGCCCGGAAAACGTGTTCGTCGTGAAGCTCAGCTACTGGCTGAACATGTAGCCGTGCAGGCTGCCGCGCGTGTCGATGCCCCCGCTTCCGTCGGCACCCCAGGTGGACAGCTTCTTGCGATTTTCGCGACCGACAAGGAGGCCCACATGCATCGGCAAACCAGCGGCGACAATCGCGAGCGTCGGGTCAAGGCAAAGGACGCCCGCAAGGAAGGCAAACTCCCCAGCGAAGAATTCGCGACCACCGGCGCCAAGAATCAGCGGCGCGAAGTCCGAGAGAAGGCCCCGCGCTCCGAAAAGGTCGAAGCGATGAACAAGGGCAAACTCAAGGCGAGCACCCGGGGCAAGAACGAGCCGCGCCCGGGCGCGCGGGATTAGGGGCGGGCGCGGGCGCGGGCGCGGGCGCGGAAAACGAGAGCCGTGTCGCTGCCGGCAACTTTGGTTGTTCATACAAGTATGCGCCGCGCCGGCGGGTGGCGGGAATGAAAAGCTGTGTCGCTGCCGGCAGCTTTGGTTGTTCATACAAATTTGCGCCGCGCGCCGGCGGGCCCGGGACCGCGCCCGCGCCCGCGGCGGGCGGAGTGGAACAAGGTTCGCATGAGTCCGGGGCGGGACAACACAGGAGCGAACGATGGAGCTGGCACAGCAGAAATGTGAGCCGTGTCGTGCGGACTCGCCGCACGTGACCCGCGACGAAGTGACCGAGCTGCTGAAGGAGCTACCCGGTTGGCAGATCGTCGAGGTCGACGGGGTGCACCGGCTCGAGAAGATGTACTTCTTCCCGGACTGGCAGCAGGCGATGGACTTCGCTCGCGAGGTCGGCGAGGCCGCGGAGGAGCAGGAGCATCACCCGCAACTGGTCATCGAATGGGGGCGTGTGCGGGTGCAGTGGTGGACACACACGATTCGTGGGCTTCACCGCAACGACTTTGTCATGGCGGCAAAAACCGAGCAGATCGCGCTCGAGTACTCTGCCGCGCGGAAAGCCTGAACCGTAACAACGAGGAAGCACGACTTCAGGAGCTCCGCGGTCCGGGCCCGATCCTGCATCCTCAGTCCCGCTCCTGCCGTTGAAGCAGCCAAGCCACACGACAGGACAGGGACACCGGATAAAGGACCGGGCCGTTTACGTCGCCACCGGAACCGGCTTTTACCCCGCGACCAGCGAGAATGCCGGCGGGTAGCGCAGATGGAAGTCGGTTGCGTCCTGGTAGGCCTTTGCGACCCGCAGCGTCTCCGCTTCCTTGTACAGACCGCCAATAAAGCAGAGGCTGACGGGCGTGTTCTCGGCGGTGAAGCCGTTGGGCAGCACGACGCACGGATGTCCCGTCAGATTCGTTAGCTGGATGATGCCGGGTGCGAAGGACGGTGTCACCACAACATCGACGTTCTTGAATTTCTCGTTGATCTGCTGCATGAGCAGGGTGCGCGCGCGGTTCGCCTGGATGTACTCGACCGCGGGGATCATGCGTGCGACGCGGAACGAGTTGGGCCAGGTGCTGCGCTCGGGTTCGGCGAGCATGAGGTCGTCGTCCTTGCCGCGGGTGAGCTCGTCGAATGCGGCGGCCGATTCGGCGTTCAGGATCACGCTGAGCGCGTTCATCGGCAGGTCGGTCGTGAGTTCGACCGGGACGAGGTTGATGCCGAGTTTCTGGAAAACGGCGAGGGCGGCATCATCGAACTGTTTGTTCTGTCGGCGTTCGGTCTGGTCGAATGCGCTCTTGAAGTAACCGACGCGGATCGTATTCAGCGCACGACTGGCTTCCCAGTTGAACGGCGCGTCGCGGATCGTGAGGTCCTGTCCGTCGGGACCGGCGATGGCCGCGAAGACGGCCGCGCAGTCTTCGACCGTGCGGCACATCGGGCCGAGCTTGTCCATGCTCCACGACAGCGCCATCGCGCCGGTGCGCGGGACGCGGCCGAAGGTGGGGCGCAGGCCGGTCACGCCGTTGCGCGTCGATGGCGAAACGATCGAGCCCTGCGTTTCGGTACCGATCGAGAAGCCGACCAATCCGGCTGCCGTTGCAGCGCCGGGCCCGGCCGATGAGCCGCTCGCGCCCTGCTCGGTGTTCCACGGATTGCGTGTCATCCCGCCGAACCAGCGATCGCCCTGCGCGAGTGCGCCGAGTGTGAGCTTCGCGACCAGGATCGCCCCGGCCTCGTCGAGCCGCTTCACGACGGTTGCGTCCTCATCGATCATCTGGTGTTCGTACGGCTTGGCGCCCCACGTCGTGCGAATTCCCTTCGTGGCGAGCAGGTCCTTTGCACCCCACGGGATGCCGTGCAGCGGTCCCTTGTAGCGACCGGCCTTGATGTCCTGCTCTGCCTGCCGTGCCTGTGCAAGCGCCCGCTCACTGGTCATGGTGACCACCGCTTCGAGCGTCTTGCCATGACGATTCAACCGATCGATGTACATCTCGGTCAGCGCAACGGGCGAGACCTGCCGCGTCCGAACAACTTCCGCAAGCTTCATTACCGGCCAGAACGCCATCTCCTCGACGTTTCTCGGCGCGGTCACCCGTCCCTGCGAGCTGTAGCGGATCGGTCGTTTTTCAGCCGGGATCGTGACACCGGGGACAAGCGGATCGAACTGGATCGCCGGCGGCACGGAGTTCGGCAGCTTCACTTCACGCAACTGCCGATACCGTCGCTCGTTCGCGTTCACCTGATTCAGCATTGCCTTGCGCTCTTCATCGGTGAATTCGAGCCCGGCGAGCTGCTCCGCCTGCTTCAGCATCTCTTCGGAAATCCGGTTCTGTTCCTGCTGTTGTGCAATTGCCCAGAGCGCACCGGGGAAAAGGGTCCCGGCCAGCGAGGTACCGGAGAACAGGGCCATGAATCGGCGGCGATCGAGTTCGTGCACGGGAGGCTCCGTTGTTTGTGGTGGACCGTTGAGTATTGGCCGCGCGCGGTTGGGGGGCAAGCCGATGCTGCTCTGCCCGTATGCAAGGCGGGGGGCGGGGGCGGGGGTAATGCATGGCTCCCCGCCCGTAGGACCGCATCCCTCTCCGTTGATCGACGGGCCTTCGCCTCTGCCAGACAGGAACCGCCGAGGCAGCCACCCCGCCCCCGACCCCCGCCTCGGATACGGGCGCAAATACGTGTGGTGCAACGAAGCAGTCTGCCGGGGCGAGTTAACAAACCCGCCACGCGTGGGTTCAGAACTAGTAAGAACCTGGTACAACGCGAGTCACGCTCCTATTGGGACAACGGCGGTTGGTCCCGCGGGAGGACCTGTCCGTCACTCGGCGAGGATGTGGCAGGAACCATCCCTTGCGGGGATGAGTAACGGGCGGAGATTCCAGAATGGCCTTCACACGGTCCGCGGCGGCAAGCGCGGACCGTCTCTTTCCGGAGCGGTGTTGTTGCGGCGGATCGGCTTTTCCGGCGTGGCCCTGGCGACCACCCTTCCCATTCCGGTGCTGGCACTCAGTGTCTCGCTGCTGCGCGAGGCGCCTCCTGCCCGGGGCACGGCCGGCATTGCCGTAAACGCGGAATGTGACCGCGCGACGGGCGCCGGTTGCGAGTTCCACGAGTTCACCTTCACCCGCGCCATCTACTCCAGCCCATCACGGGAGCGTGGCGGGTTCAGGGGTGGATTCGGTTCATGGGCGACCGATTATCCGAAAGCCGACCTGCAGTTCGCGATGGTGATGCAGCGGCTCGCGCAGCATCTCGATATCGCGCAGACCGAAAACGCAGTTCGCCTCGATGACCCGCAACTGCGCCGCTTTCCATGGTTGTACGCGGTCGAGGTCGGGCGCATGGCGCTGACGGAAGCTGAAGTCACCGGCCTGCGCAGCTATCTCGCGGCCGGCGGTTTCCTGTTCGTCGACGATTTCTGGGGCGGGCGGCAGTGGGACCAGTTCGAGCAGAACATCCGGCGCGTGCTGCCGAATCTTCCGATTGTCGATCTGCCGCTCTCGCATCCGCTGTTCACATCGTATTACAACATCACCGAGATCCTGCAGGTGCCGAATGTCGGAAACGCGCGCTGGGGCGAGACGACCGAGTGTTACGGCTGCGATCCTGCAGTGCGTGCAATTTTCGACGAGCACGGTAGGCTGCTCGTGCTGATCAGCTTCAACAGCGATCTCGGCGATGCGTGGGAGTGGGCGGAGCAGCCGTTCTATCCGGTGAAGTACTCGACCTATGCATTCCAGCTCGCGGTCAACGCAATCGTGTACGCGATGAGTCATTGAGGCAGTAGTGGAATCGATTTTCGAATTCCTGTTCAAGTACCGCCCTCTTCTGTTCGAGCGTGGCGATTTTGCGTTCAGCGCACCGCGCGGCGTGTTGCCGGTCGCGCTCGCGCTGATGATCGGCAGTGTCGTGATCGGCTGGACGTATCTGCGCGCACGAGGGCGAAGCCGTCCGGTCGATCGTGCGGTACTGCTCGGCACACGCGTGCTGATTTTTGCCGTGCTGCTGTTCTGTCTGTTCCGTCCGGTGCTGCTCGTGCAGGCGCTGGTTCCGCAGCACAGCTACCTCGCCGTACTGATCGATGATTCACGCAGTATGCACATCGCCGATGATGGCGCTGAACCGCGGACCGCTTTCATCGATCAGCAGCTTGGCATGCAGGGCGAGTTGACCCGTTCGCTCGAGGACCGGTTCAGGCTGCGCTACTACCGCTTCTCCGATGTCGCGCGACGACTCCCCGAGCTCAACGACCTCGCCTATGCGGGCCGAAGCACACGAATCGGCGATGCGATCGATTTTGTGCGCGACGACCTTTCCGGGTCGCCACTCTCCGGAGTTGTGGTAGTGAGTGATGGCGGCGATAACTCGCCGGACGGGATGGCGCCGTCGCTGCTTCCGATGAAGGCAGCGGGTGTGCCGGTGTACGCGGTTGGCCTTGGCCGCGAGCGGCTCGAGCGCGATGTCCAGTTGACGCGTGTCGAGACCCCGCGCACGGTACTGCAGGGTTCTGCGATCGCAGTCGATGCGATCGTGAGTGCGAATGGCTACGGTGGCCAGCAGGCCGTCATCGACGTCGAGGATGATGGCCGCATCGTCAGCCGCGATACGATTACACTGCCGGAGGATGGCAAGCCGGCGACGGTGCGGGTGAAGGTAGCCGCGAATGAGCCCGGGCCGCGTCGTTTCCGCTTCCGCATCGCACCGCGTGAAGGTGAACTCGTCGCCGAGAACAATGTGCAGGATGCGGTGATCGTGGTGGAGCGGCGTCGCGAGAAGATCCTGTACTTCGAAGGCGAGCCGCGCTTCGAGCTGAAGTTCATCCGTCGTGCAGTGGAAGCGGACAGCAATCTGCAGGTTGTCGCGCTGCAGCGCACCGCGGACAGCAAGTTTCTGCGACTGGATGTCGACAACGCGGATGAACTCGCAGGCGGTTTCCCGAAGACACGCGAGGAGCTGTTCAGCTACCGCGCGGTGATTCTCGGCAGTGTCGAAGCGAGTTTCTTCTCGCATGAGCAGTTGCAGATGCTGGCGGAGTTCGTGAGTCGTCGAGGCGGCGGGCTGCTCGCGCTGGGCGGGCGTAACGCCTTTTCGCAGGGCGGCTATGCGGGGACTCCGCTTGCGGAAGCGCTGCCGGTCGTCCTCGATGAGCGCGACCGCGCGCTGCACTTCGTCGAGTTGAAGGTGCGACCGACGCGTGCAGGTTCGACACACCCCGCGATGCAGCTTGCCGAAAGCGAGCAGGCCTCGGTCGCGCGCTGGGAGACGCTGCCGCCGCTTACGAGCATCAACCGGATCACGGCGGTAAAGCCCGGCGCGACCACGCTGCTGACCGGGGCCGGCGAAACCGGTGAGCAGGTCGTGCTCGCGTACCAGCGCTACGGTCGTGGTGCCGCCTTCGCGATGCCGATCCAGGATTCGTGGCTCTGGCAGATGCACGCGGATGTCCCGCTCGAGGACATGACGCACGAACGGCTGTGGCGGCAGTTGCTGCGCTGGCTCGTGCAGGATGTACCCAATCCGGTTGTCGCGAGTGCGGCACCCGACCAGGTCTCGCCCGCCGAGAGCTTCACCATCACCGCTGAAGTCGACGACAGCAGCTTCGTGCGTGTGAACGATGCGTCGGTTATCGCGACGGTGACCGCGCCCGACGGTACCGTCAGCGAGGTTCCGCTCGAATGGGTGCTCGCCCGCGACGGCGAGTATCGCGGCCGCTACACGCCGCGCGAACCCGGGCTGCACGATATTCGCATCGCCGCGCGCAAGGGCGACGTGAGCCTGGGCGAAGACCGGATCTGGGTGAACAGCACGGAGTCGAATGCGGAATACTTCGACGCCCATCTGCATTCGGATCTGCTCAAGCGAATCGCCGACGAAACCGGCGGCCGCTACTACACACCTGCGACCGTGAAATCGCTCGCGGAGGATGTTCGCTACACCGGCCGCGGCGACACTGTCACTGAACGCAAGGACCTCTGGGACATGCCGATTGTGTTTCTTCTGCTGGTTTCGCTGATCGCCTTCGAATGGGTGTACCGTCGCGCGCGAGGCCTCGCATGAAGAACGTGATTGGCAACACCGCCGCGTCTGAAGTGACGCACGCAGCGGTCAAGCCACGCTGGTGCCGGCGTTTTGCCGCTGCGGCGATCGGCGCAATGATGGTCACGGCGAGCGCGGTGAGTGCGCAGCAGCCGAACCTGATCGTTGTGACCGGCGTCGCGGGAGAGCCGCAGTACACGAAGCGTTTCCACCAGTGGGCGACCGGACTGATCGACGCGATGAAATTGCCCGCCACGAAGGTGCATTACCTGGCGGAGAAGCCGGAGACCACAGCCCGCCGCGCGACCGGCAAGTCGACCAGGGATGAAGTCGCCGCAGTGATCCGCACGGTGGCGGCCAAGTCGCAGGACCCGATCCTGCTCGTGCTGATCGGCCATGGCAGCGGTGAGGGCGAACCGCGCTTCAACCTGGTAGGCCCGGATCTCACGGCTACCGAACTGAATCGCATGCTGGATGCGATCGGCGATCGACGTGTTGCGGTCATTAATGCTGCCAGCGCGAGCGGCGCGTTTCTCGAGCCGCTGTCCGCGCCCGGTCGCATCATCGTCACGGCCACACGTTCGGGACTTGAACGCAACGAGACCATCTTCGCGCAACACCTGGTCGAAGCGTTCCAGGCCGGCGATGCCGACAAGGATGGTCGGATCTCACTCCTGGAAGCATTCAACTACGCGCGCAGTGAAGTGGATCGGTGGTATCGCGAGCAGAACCGGCTTGTCACCGAACATGCGATGCTCGAAGACAATGGTGACGGCAAGGGCAGCATGGAGCCGGATGGCAGAACCGATGGCGCCATCGCGCGCACGTTCTACCTCGCCGGCGCCGCGGCTGTGACGGCGACAACCGATCCGCGACTGCGCACACTGTACGCGGAGAAGCAGGCACTCGAAGAAAAGATCGAGACGCTCAAGTCCATGAAGGCCGGGATGGAAGAAGCGGTGTACGAGCGCGAACTCGAGAAGCTGCTGATCGATCTCTCGCTGAAGAACCAGGAGATCCGGAAGCTGGAGGGTGGCAGGTGAAGTCGCACGGATTCGTCTGGATGAGCACACGCGCGGTGGTTGCGCTTGCGGTTCCGTTTGCACTTGCTGTCACCGCATGCAGCGCACAACTCGAGGACGCGCGCGGCGCACATCTGCGTGGCGAGTACGACCAGGCGATCCGGATCTACGCGCGCGCACTCGAGAACGACTCCCTCGACGCAGCCGCGTGGCGCGACTACGGCCGTGCTTTGATGGATGTGGGTCGCTACGCCGATGCGGTCACCGCATTACAGTCGGCGCCCTCGCGTATGCAGCCGGAGATCGCCAATACGCTCGGCGAGGCCATGCGTGCACTGGGCAGACTGGAAGAGGCGCGGGTTGCGTTTGCGGCCGCAGAGCGCGGTGCCGACAGCCTGTCCGCAAGGCTGAACCGCGCGATCATGCAGCTCGATGCCGGTGACAAGGCCGGCGCATTCCGCACATTCGACCAGTTCATCGACGTGTACAATGGCGCGAGTCGGGGCAGGCTGAGCAGCAACGAGCTGATGGCCGTCGCGACTGCGGTGGAACACCTCGGCGAAACCGACCCCGAACTGTTCAAGGACGCACTGCGTGCATACGACGAGGCGATCGCCGCGGATCCCAACAATGATGAAGCGAGATTGCGCCTCGCCAGGCTTTTCCTGGGCAAGTACAACGGCAGCGACGCGCAGCAGACGATCGGCGAAGTGCTGCGTCGCAATCCACGGCAGCCCGATGCGCTGCTCGCGCTCGGGAAGGCGAAGGAGTTCGAAGGATCGTCCGAAGCGGCTGAACATGTGCGGAAAGCGCTCGAAGTAAACCCGAATCTCGTGTCCGCACACATCTTTCTCACGCGGGGTGCGCTGATTGCCGAAGACTTCGGGCTCGCGCGGGAACGTGCGGAACGTGCGGTGCAACTGAATCCCGCATCGCTCGAGGCGCTCACCATGCTCGCGACTGTGCAGTTCCTGTCCGGCGAGCGCGAGGCGTATGACCAGACCGAACGTCGCATCCTGCAGCTCAATCCGCGCTACGCCGACCTGTATACGACACTTGCGGAGTTGAGCGTGCAGACGCGGCAGTACCCGCGCGCGGTCGAGCTGATGCAGAAGGCGGTCGCGCTCGACAGCACCTCGTGGCGTGCGCACGGTACACTCGGCATCAACCTGCTCCGCCTCGGCAGGATCGAGGATGGCAGGAAACACATCGAGATCGCGTTCCGCGGCGATCCGTACAATGTCTGGCTGAAAAACACGCTCGATCTGCTCGACAGCATGAACCGCTACGTAACGACCGAGCGCGGCCGGTTCATCATAGTAGCGGATCCGCGCGAGGCGCCTGTGCTCGAGCCGTACATCACGGAGCTCGCGAGCGAAGCGTACGATGCGCTTTCGAAGCGCTACAAGACGCAACTCGACGGCAAGGTGCGTGTCGAGCTGTTCAACAGCCACGCGGACTTTTCTGTCCGGACCGTCGGCCTCGCCGGACTCGGTGCACTCGGTGCGAGCTTCGGGAATCTGCTGACGATGGATTCGCCCGCGGCACGCGAAGTCGGGCAATTCAACTGGGGCAGCACGTTCTGGCACGAACTCGCGCACGCGTTCCACCTGCATCTCACCAGCCACAAGGTCCCGCGCTGGCTGACCGAAGGGCTCGCGACCTACGAGGAACGCCGTGCAAAAGCCGGCTGGGGCGATGACCTGAATCCAGGCTTCCTCGCGGCGTGGAAGGCGAAGAAGCTGCACCCGGTCAGCAAACTGAACAACGGATTCGTACGCCCCGAGTACCCGCAACAGATCGGCTTCTCCTACTACCAGGCCTCGCTGGTCGCGGAGATGATCGAGCAGGAGTACGGATTCGACACGATCCTGCAGATGCTGCGTGGCTACCGCGACGGCCAGACCAACGAGCAGGTGATGCGTTCCGTGCTGGAGGTCGAGCCGGAAGCGTTCGACAAAAAATTCGAGGCGTACATCGAACAGCGCTTCGCAACGCAGCTTGCCGCGGTCGATGGAGGGGAAGGGAAGGGCGACGGGCGGAACTCGGGCAGTCTCGCCGACGCACTCGGTACCGCGGCCGATCTGATCCGCGAGCAGGAATACGATCAGGCGATCCCGCTGCTCGAGCGCGCGAAGCAGCAGTTCCCGGAATATGCAGGGCCGGGAGGACCGTATCGGCTGCTGGCGCAGATCTATCTCGAGCGCGGAGACAGGCAGAAGGCCGCAGCCGAGCTGGAGAAACACACGACCATCAACGAGACGGACTACGAGGCGAACATCCAGCTCGCGGAGCTCTGGTCGCAGCTCGGCAATACCGCGGGCGCCGCGGCCGCACTCGAGCGGGCGATGTTCATCTACCCGCTGCAGCCACAGCCACACGCGAGGCTCGCGGAGTTGTACAGTCAGCTCGGCGACAAGTCGAAGGTGCTACGCGAGCGCAAGGCGATTATCGGGCTGCAGCCGGCGGATCGCGCGGAAGCGTACTACCAGCTCGCGCGCGCCCATTATGAACTGGGGCAGAACGCGGAAGCACGGCGCGAACTGCTGCGCGCGCTCGAAGCGGCGCCGAACTATGAGAAGGCGCAGAGTCTGCTGCTCGAACTGCGTGGGAGCGGCCGATGATGCTGCGAGCCGTGGCCGGTATGACTGCTGCGCTTGCGCTGACCGTCGCGGTTGCGTTCGCGGGCAGCGCGAATCAGGACAGGCCGTCCACCGCGACCGCGAATGTGCAGGACAACACGGCGTACAACGGCCAGTTCATCTTTGCACGACTGCGTTACGACATGGGGCGGGAAGGGCTGATGGGTGGAATGCGCCGCGGCTTTCGTGGTCGCGGCGGGGATCCGCCATGGCGCCATGACTACCCGTTCGCCGAACGCAACCTGATGAACCTCATGCGCGAGATCACCGCGCTGCATCCCGGTGCGGAAGCAGGCAACATCGTCGACATCGGCGACCCGGAACTGCACCGCTACCCGATCGCCTACATGTCCGAGCCGGGCTACTGGACGATGAACGACCAGGAAGTCGAGAACATGCGCAGCTACCTGCTGAAAGGCGGCTTCCTGATTTTTGACGATTTCCCGTATCAGGCGTGGGGCAACTTCGAGCAGCAGATGCGTCGTATTCTGCCCGACATGCAGATCCAGCCGCTCGACGCGACTCATCCGATCTTCCATAGCTTCTTTGCGATCGAGTCGCTGCAGAACGTCTACGGCACGTACCTCGGTCAGCCGGTTTTCCTCGGCATTTTCGAGAACAACGAGCCGAACAAACGGCTGATGGCGATCATCAATTTCCAGAACGACCTCGGTGAGAACTGGGAGTACTCGGGGCGCGGGTTCTCCGTGATCCCCGAGGCAGCGAACGAGGCGTACAAGTTTGGAGTGAACTACATCCTGTACGGGATGACGCACTAACAGCAGGCGACGGAGACGGCGACGGCGACCACGAGGCATCCATGCCGATGACCTCAGTTGAACCCAACGAGAAGAGTATGAGGCAGCAGCGCCGGTAGTAACCCGGACGAGTGACCGACGGCGAAGCACGTCGCCGTCGCCGTCACCGTCGCCTGTGTAAACAAAAGTGAGGGGATTTTGGCGACAGTAATGGAGAACACCCTGCGCGATAGCGATGATATTGCGCTGGCGGACAAGCTGAAGTCAGGCCGGGATCAGATCAACGCGGAGTTGCGCAAGCTGATCATCGGGCAGGAAGACGTTATCGAGCAGGTGCTGCTCTCGCTGTTCACCGGCGGCAACAGCCTCATCGTCGGTGTGCCGGGTCTCGCCAAGACGCTGCTGATCGCGACAATCGCGAAGGTTCTCGACCTTCGGTTTTCACGGATCCAGTTCACGCCGGACCTGATGCCCTCGGACATCACGGGTACGGACATTATCCAGGAAGACCCCGCGACCGGGCGTCGGCAGATGGTGTTCATGCCCGGGCCGGTATTCGCCAACATCCTGCTCGCGGACGAAATCAACCGCACACCGCCCAAGACACAGGCAGCACTGCTCGAAGCGATGCAGGAACATCGCGTGACCATCCAGGGCCGCACCTACGACCTCGAAGAGCCGTTTCATGTATTCGCGACGCAGAACCCGATCGAACTGGAAGGCACGTACCCGCTGCCCGAAGCACAGCTCGACCGGTTCATGTTCCAGATCGTGATCGATCACCTGCCCGAAGAGCAGGAGCTCGAGGTCGTGCGCAGCACGACGGCGGTGCAGGACCACAGGTTCAGTCACGTCATCACGGGCAAGGACATCGTCGAGTTCCAGCGACTCGTTCGCAAAGTCCCGGTGCCGGATCCCGTGCTTCGATACGCGCTGACGCTGGTGCGCACGACGCGGCCGGCGGAGAACGGCAATTCGCCCGAGTTCATCCGCAAGTGGGTGAGCTACGGCGCAAGCGTGCGCGCCGCGCAGCACATGATCCTCGGCGCAAAAGCACGTGCACTCATGGCCGGCCGCTACTCCGTGAGCTTCGACGATGTGCGCGCACTCGCTCATCCCGTGCTGCGCCACCGCATTCTCAAGAACTTCCACGCCGAGTCGGAGCGCATCACGACCGACTGGATCGTCGACCAGTTGCTGGCAACCGTACCGGTGCCGCGGAGCGGGATGTGAGCTGGTGGCTTGATACTGGATCGGTCTGGCGGCGTGACTGCGCCAGCCGCTTGTACCGTGGGCCGAGGCGATGCGGGGGGCGGGGTGGTGCTGCGACCATCGCCCGCGCTGGCGCACGAATACCGAGGCTGCCATGAGAAACGCGGGCACCACCTCGGCGGCGCGCTTCCTGGATCCGGTTGTGCTGGCGAGGATCAGTAATCTCGAGCTGGTCGCGCGGAGCGTGGTTGAAGGGTTCATCACGGGTTTGCATCACGCGCCGTACCTCGGGCTTTCGATGGACTTCGCCGAACACCGCGCGTACATGCCCGGCGATGACATCCGCCGCATCGACTGGCGACTCTTTGCCCGCACCGACCGGTTCTTCGTAAAACAGTTCGAAGCCGACACGAATACCAACTTCACCGTGGTGCTCGATCAGTCGAAGTCGATGAACTACGGCACAACGGGGATCACGAAACTCGATTACGCGAAGATCCTGGCCGCCTGTCTCTGCTACTTCTGTTCACACCAGCGGGACCGCGTTGGGATGATCACGTTCGACGAAAAGATCCGTGAGCACGTTCCGCCATCGGCGAAACATCTCGAGGTGATTCTGCACACGCTCGACCGATTGAAGCCCGGCGGGCAGGGCGGACTCACCGAGCCGCTGCGGCTCGCGTCCGAACACTTTCGCCGCCGGAGCATCGTGTGTGTGATCTCGGACTTCTACGACGAGCCGCAGAATGTGATTGATGCAATTCGTCCGCTGATGGGGCGCGGCAATGATGTACTCGCCTTTCACATTCTCGATCCGGGCGAGATCGATTTCCCCTACGATGCGCCGATGAACTTCGCGGACAGCGAAAGCGGGGAGACGATGCCGGTTGTGCCGGAGCAACTGAAGGCGCAGTACCGTGAACTCGTGCTCGAGCACATCGCGACGCTCGATCGGCTGATGACCGAGAATCGCATCGACTATGCACAGTTCACGACATCGCAACCGCTCGATTTCCCGCTGTTCAGCTTCCTTTCACGACGTGAACGTCTGAGCAGGGTGCGCTGATGCTGACCTTCCTCGCACCGCTGTTCCTGGCCGGACTGGCGGCGCTGGCGGTTCCGGTAATCGTCCATCTGATTCATCGCCAGCGCGATGATGTGGTCGAGTTCCCGTCGCTGATGTTCGTGCGCAGGATTCCGTACAAAACGACGAAGAAGCAGAAAATCCGGCATTGGTTCCTGCTGGCGATGCGCTGTCTCGCGCTGATCCTGATCGCGGGAGCGTTTGCGCGGCCGCTGCTCAACCGCGACGAGTTCACCCCCACGAATACCGATGGTGCACTCGAGCGCGTTGTACTGCTCGACCGGTCGTACAGCATGGGCTACGGCGATACCTGGACGCGCGCGCGCAATGCGGTCGAGGATGCGCTCACGCAGATCGGCGCTGAAGATCGGGTCACGCTGGTACTGTTCGATGAACGCGCGGAGGCGGTCCGCGGCGAAGATGGCGACGTGAGTGTGGTCCGCAATGCGCTGCAGGAAGCATCTCCCGGCGCGCTCGGTACGCGCTACGCGCCCGCCTTACGATTGACGCAATCACTGCTGCAGAACTCTCAGCGCCCGCGCCGTGAAGTTGTCCTGGTTACCGACTTCCAACGCTCCGGCTGGAGTGCGCAGGAGCTGGTCGAGTTCCCCGAAGGCACTGCGATCGAAACCATCGATGTCGGTGGCAGCGATTCGCCCAACCATGCAGTGGCGGGTGTGAGCGTTACCCGTGCCATGTACGCCGGCAGTGAGCGGATCACCGTCCACGCGCGCATCGTCAATCGATCGAGTCAGCCGATCGTGCAACTGCCGGTTGCACTGGAGCTCGGCAGCAGACGGTATGCGAGCACGACCGTCGATGTAGAAGCGAATGGCGTCGCCAACGTGAGTTTCGAGCCGTTCTCGCTGACGCAGCCGAACCTGCACGCCAGCGTTGTCGCGCAGCCCGACCGCCTCGCCATCGATGATCGGTACAGTTTTGTTTTGTCGCCGGGGCAGACACAGCCCGTGCTGATCGCGCGGGCCCGTCGGGCAAATGCGGGTGAGACGTTCTACCTGGAGCGCGCGCTCGAGGTCGACAACACATTCGCGGTCACCGTTGATGTCGCCGAGGCGCTGTTCGGGCGTGCGATCCCGCGCGGCTCGGTTGTCGTGCTGAACGATGCCGGAGTTCCCGGCGGCAACGCGGGGAAGCGACTCGCCGAACACGTCGAGGCGGGTGGCGGGCTGCTCCTGATTGCGGGGGCGAACGCACCGCGCGGCGATGGCGGCGGGCTGCTTCCCGCGGGAATTGGCAGTGTTGTCGATCGCGAGGTTGGTCGGGCCGGCCGTGTTGCACAGGTGTCCTACGATCACGCGTTGTTCGATGCGTTCCGCACTCCCCGCAGCGGTGATTTCGCCTCGGCACGCTTCTACCGCTACCGCGAGCTCGACCCCGCCGATGATGGAACGGTGCTCGCGCGGTTCGACGACGGACGCCCGTCGCTGGTCGAGAAGAAAGTGGGCCGCGGGCGAGTGCTGGTCTGGGCCGCACCGCTCGACAATGTCTGGAGCGACTTCGTGATCCAGCCGGTGTTCCTGCCTTTTGTGCACCAGTTGGTCACGTATGCGTCGGGGCGCACACAGGCAGGCACGGCGCAGCGCGCGGGTGACGTACTCGATCTCAGTGAGCGTATCCAGGCTGCGCCGGACCGGGAGCTGATTGTCGCGTATCCGTCCGGCAAACGCGTCACGCTGAACCCGGGTCAGACCTTCCTGCAACTCGGCGAGGCCGGGTTCTACCAGATCCGTGCGACCGGTCAGGCCGCGGCCCTGGCCACCACGGTTGCCGCGAATCCGGATGTATCCGAATCGGACCTGACGCGCATGCCTGCCGCCGATCTGCAGAGCGCCTTGCAGTCGACCGGCGCGAAGGCAGCGAACACGGCAGCCGAAGAACTGACCGCGGCGGAACGCGAGCAGCGGCAGTCCGGCTGGTGGTACATGATGGTTGTTGCAGCACTGTTCCTGATCGCGGAATCGATCATTTCCAATCGCCTGTCGCGCGTAGCGCGCGCCTGACGGAGCAGGGATCATGTCCATACACGAGCAGTCGAATTCGAACGAGCTTGCACGCGTAATTCGGGAGGTCCGCCGACGCTGGCGCTTGCGTCGTGTGTTGCTCGGTGCCGCGATCACGGTCGCCGCGAGCGTGCTGCTGTATGCGCTGTTCGCATGGATCGGCGCCCAGACCGGCTGGAGCGCGCGCACGCTGTTCGCCGGTCGCATCTCGCTCGGCGTGTTCATCGTCGGCGCGTTCGCCTGGCTCGTGCTTCGCCCGCTGCTGCGCAAGGTCAGCGACCAGCAGGTCGCGCTTTACGTCGAAGAGCGCGAGCCGAGTCTGCACGCGGCGCTGCTCGGCGCGATCGAAGCAAGCGACGAGCGCATCGGCGCGGAGTATTCCCCCGCTCTGGTGAGCCGGCTGGTTGATGAGGCGGTGAAGCGGTGCGCGGAGATCGAGTACGGACGGCGCATCGAACGCAAAACGCTCGCACAATCGTACGCCGCAGCGGGTAGCGTCGCGCTGGTGGCGCTGCTCTTCCTTCTATCCGGTCCCGCGTTCATGCGCACGGGTCTGAAGCAGATCCTCGGCAGTCGTTCCAGCGCGGAAGCCGCCACCGTGATGAGCATCGCGGTGCTGCCCGGCACCGACACCGTCGCGCGCGGCGCCGATGTGACGATCACCGCTCAACTGCGTGGCTTCGTCTCCAACAATGCGGAGATCGTCGTGCGTTCGGAGGACAGCACGGAAGTAGCCCGCTGGCCGATGACACCCTCGCCGGAAGCAGGGTTCGAGTTCGTGCTGTTCGACATCGCTGCACCGGTGCAGTACTACGTCGAATCGGGCGTGGTACGTTCGCCGATTCACCGACTGGTCGTCGTCGACCTGCCGTACGTAAACGATCTCACGCTCGAGTATGTCTTCCCGGAATACACAGGCATGCCCCCGCAGATCGTAGAAGGCGGCGGCGATATCGCCGTACCCGTCGGCACGGTCGTAAACGTTCGCGCGAAAACGACGATGCCGGTGGAGTACGGTCGTATCCGGCTCGACGATGCACGCACGATCTTGCTCAGGAAACAGGCGGACGGCACGCTGCAGGGTTCGATGCGCGTGGTGAAGGATGGACTGTACCAGATCGAGCTGCCGGGGCCGGACAGCACGACGGTGCAGGGGTCGCAGCAGTATACGATCGCCGCACTCGATGATCGCGCGCCAACCGTCTCGATTACGAAGCCCGGCCGCGACACAAAGGTCACCGCAGTCGAGGAAGTTTTTGTCGAAGCGAGTGCGCAGGACGACTACGGACTCGCGCGACTCGAGCTGGTCTACTCGGTGAACGGTGGGCCGCAGAAAACACTGCCGCTGTATCAGCGGGCGCAGGGCAATGCGACCGAGATTACCGCGGGACACACGTTCTACCTCGAAGAACTCGATCTCAAGCCTGGCGATTTCATCTCGTACTTCGCACGTGCGATCGACACGAATCCCGCACAGACATCAAAAGCAAAAACGACCGACATCTACTTCCTCGAGATCCGGCCGTTCGGTCGCGAGTACCGACAGGCCGAACAGCAGGGAGGTGGTGGCGGCGGTGGTGGCGGCGGCGACGGTCCGGAGCAGGAGCTGTCCGAGCGGCAGCGCGAGATCATCGCCGCCACGTTCAACATTTCGCGCGACCGCGAGACCTACCGGCCACAGGCGCTTACCGAGAATCTGAACACGCTCGGCCTCGCCCAGGGCCGACTGCGTGAACAGGTCGAAACGCTTGCACAGCGGATGCGCAACCGCGGCATCATGGAGATCGACTCCGCATTCCGGCAGATCATCGAGATTCTGCCGAAGGCTGGAGCCGAAATGGAAGTTGCCGAGCGCTGGCTGCGGCAGCATATGCCGGACTCGGCGATGCCGGCCGAGCAGCGCGCGCTGCAGCATCTGCTGCACGCCGAGAACGTCTACCGCGAAGTACAGGTTGCACAGCAGCAGCAGGGTGGCGGCGGCGGCGGCGGTGGCGGTGGCCAGCGCGCCCAGGACCTGGCCGACCTGTTCGAGCTCGAACTCGACAAGCTGCGCAACCAGTACGAAACCGTCGACCGCGGCCAGCAGCAACAGCAGGCACAGGCCGAGGTCGATGAGACAATGGAGCGGCTACGCGAACTCGCGCGTCGCCAGCAGCAGGAGATCGAGCGGCAGATGCGCGCGCAGCAGTCCGGCCAGCAGGGTGGCGGCGGCAGTGCGGCGCAGCAGCGACTCGCAGACGAAGTCGAAGAGCAGGCACGCAGGCTCGAACGCCTCGCCCGTGAGAACCCGTCGCCGCAACTGCAGCAGGCCGCGCAGGACCTGCAGCGCGCCGCCGACGACATGCGTCGCGCCGCCGCGAGCGGTCGCGAAGGAGGGCAGACGCAGGCAAGCTCCGCTGCGGATCGGCTCGAACAGGCACGCCGCCGGCTCCAGCAACAGCAGATGCAGCAGGTGAGCAGTGCGCTCGAAGGTGCAGCCGAACGTGCACGCGAACTCGCGAACGAACAGCGCCGCATCTCCTCGGAAGTCGATCGCATGGGCGCCAACCCGACCCAGCAGAAGCTGCAGGAACTGGGACAGCGCAAGGAGCGACTCGGCCAGCGCGTCGCCGAACTCGAGAAGGACCTCGACCGACTTTCGCTGGAAACTCGCCGCGATCAGAAGGAAGCATCGTCGAAGCTGCAGGCGGCGGCGAACTCGATCCGCGAAAACAGCCTGAAGGAGAAGATTCGCTTCTCGCGCGATGTGATCAACAGCAGATCAGTCGACTACGCACGTATGGTCGAGCGACAGATCAACGAGGACTTCGCCGACCTCACGCGCGCACTCGAAAACGTGGGTGGCGCCGTGTCAGAATCGCGCGAGCAGCGCCTGAACGACGCACTCGACCGGGCTCGCCAACTCGCGCGCTCGATGGAATCGCTCAACGAGCGCACCCGCGAGAGTGCCTTCGCCGACACCACGCAGCAGCAGGGCGGGCAGCAGCAGGGCGCGGGCGCGGGCGAGGGCGCGGAACAACAGGGTCAGCAGCGTCGCGGCCTCAATCCGCAGCAAGGCCAGCAGGGCCAGCAGGGCCAGCAGGGCCAGCAAGGCCAGCAAGGCCAGCAAGGCCAGCAAGGCCAGCAAGGCCAGCAAGGCCAACAGGGCCAACAGGGCCAACAGGGCCAACAGGGCCAACAGGGCCAACAGGGCCAACAGGGCCAGCAAGGCGGACAGCAGGGTGGGCGTAATGACGGCGGTAGGTTCGGCGGGACCGTGGCGCCAAACGGCGTGCGCGGCGGCGGTCGCGAGTTTACGGCGGAAGACATCCGGCAGTGGCGAGCGGAGTCGCGGCAGCGGCTCGATGAGGCGCGCGACCTCGTGCGCGAACTGCGCGAAGCGGGCGTTCCGACCGGCGAACTCGAGCAGGTGATCCGCGATCTGGAGCGCCTGGATTCGCAGGGTGTGTACGCGAACCGCCAGAACCTGGAAAAACTGCAGGCGGATGTTGTGCGCGGGCTGATGGAATTCGAATTTGCGTTGCGGCGGCAGGTCGAGGGCACTCCGGAAAAGCCGACGCTGATGGGATCGGACCAGGTACCGCCTGCGTTTCGGCGCATGGTCGAGGAGTATTACCGGGCGCTGTCTGGCAGGAAAGCCGGGCAGCCGCCGACGGGAGGAAATCGCTAGATGATGACAGGACCGATGAAGGTCGCGGGTAGCGCGGTGCTGTTCGCTGCGTTCGCAACATCGCTGAATGCACAGCAGCCGGATACGATCTATCGGGTCGGCGAGGTCGTGGTAAAAGCGGCGCGGCCGGTGACCACGATCGGTGGTTCGAGCGCGATCGAAGCACGGCTCGACTCACTGGACCTGCCACCTGCCGCATCCGTCGAAACCGTCTTCCGGGCTCTGCCGCTTCTGCACGTTCGCACAAACTCACGCGGCGAATCGGAGATCTCGGCGCGCGGCTCCGAATCTCGACAGGTCGCCGTACTGGTGGATGGCGTGCCGCTGACACTCGCCTGGGATTCCCGTGCAGACGTTTCCGTCCTGCCAGCCACCGGCATCCAGGAGATCACGTTCGTACGCGGCCTGTCATCGATGCTGTTCGGCCCGAATGTGCTCGGTGGCGTGGTCGAGGTCGGGGTGGGCCAGTCGCACTTCCAGCCCGCGCAGCACAGGGCAACGTTCGAGGCCGGGCTGGATCATATTGGCGGCTACGGAGGCGCCGCGACCATCGCTGTCCCCGGCTCATCGGGAAACGGTGAATGGCTGATCCGCGCAGGCGCATCCTTCCGCGATTCGCCCGGGCAGCCGCTCGCGCACGATGTACGCGAGCCGGTCGCGACCGACGACGACCTGCGCCTCAACACCGATGCGCAGAGCGTGAACGGCTTCCTCTCCGCACGTTACGCTACCCTCGGCGGCGCCTGGCTCGCCTTCTCCGGTTCGAGTTTCCAGTCGGAGCGCGGAATCGCCGCGGAACTTGGCGTCGAGAACGCCCGGTTCTGGCGCTACCCGCATGTCTCGCGAACGCTCGCGGTGCTCAGTGGAGGGACCGGCGATCGCGCCTCACCGTTCGGCGGGCGTGGCGACATGGAATTCAGCCTTGGCTACGACGGCGGACGCACGGAGATCGACGCGTTCACATCGCGCGCGTACAGCGAAACATCCGGCTTCGAGAACGGCGACGATCGCACACTGACCGCACGACTGCTTGCGGATCAGACGCTCGGCGAGCGCGGCGATCTTCGCGCGGCGTTCACGCTTTCCGAGATCCGTCACGACGAGCAGCTTCCGGAAGGCGACGCGCGCTACCGCCAGCGCCTGATGAGCTTCGGTGCGGAGAACAACTGGCGCCTGATCGACGGCGGTGAATTCATCAACTCGCTGCGACTGAGCGTCGGTGGCGCCTTTGATGTCGCGAATACGCCGGAGTCCGGCGGGCGCGAGCCGCGGCAGGGTCAGCTCGAGCAATGGGGTGGGCGCCTGGGACTGACCGCCGCAGTGAATGGTGGACACACGGTGCTGCACGGTGGCGTCAGCCAGCGCGCGCGCTTCCCGGCGTTGCGCGAAATGTACTCCGGTGCATTAAACCGTTTCCAGCCGAATCCGAACCTCAGGCCGGAGCGACTTCTCGCCATGGAAGCCGGCGTGACCACACAGCTCGGCAATGGCCAGGTCCAGGCAGTGGGCTTCCGACATCAGCTCCGCGATGCTGTTGTCCGCATCACGCTCCCCGACCGCAAGTTCCTTCGCGTCAATCGCAACGAGCTGCTGAGCACCGGCGTCGAACTCCTCGCATCACAACGCATCGGACCCGTCGACCTTACCGGGAACCTGACGGTACAGTCGGTCGATCTCACCGACACCGATGCAGGCGTGACCAATCGCCCGGAGAATTTGCCCGAAGTGTTCGGCACACTCGACGCGCAGTTCCCGCTCCTCTTTGATGTGAGCGGCAGCGCGCAGATCGACTACATCGGCAACCAGTACTGCATCGATCCCGGCACCGGTAACGACACCAACCTCGCAGCAGGTACGGTGACGAACCTGGGAGTGGCACGCACATGGTCCGTGCGCACACGCGGCGCCACATGGTTCAGCCGCATTGAAACAAAAATTGCCGCGGATAACGTCGGAAACGTCGCGCGCTACGATCAGTGCGGGCTCCCGCAGCCCGGCCGACTGCTGCGCTTCCAGATCAGACTCTTCTGATCGTCCTCGGCGCATCGCTTCGTCATTCTCGCGGAGCCGCAGAGTCGCGGCGCCGCGGAGTGGCGACTCACAATGGTCGCCCCCGACAATGCTGATCAGCCTGCTTCAGAATGTGTGAATTGGACGGGGAATTGCGCTACTGCGCTCTCCGCGCCATCGCGAGGGCCGTTCCCGCCACAGTTCCGATCAGCATACTGAAATGTACGAGGAAGTCGCGCCACATCGGGCCACCGTGCCACCAGATCGGAGGCAGCATTGTGAGGGTCACGGTGAGGAGCAGTCCCGTGGTGTGGCCGAGCAGTGCGCCCCAGAAGAGGGAGCGCTGACGCGGGGTCCGGTCGCGGAACCGGTGCCCGGCCATGAGCAGGAGTACGGGGATGACGATCAGCCCGATCAGCAGGGCTACACGTTCGCCCATCATGCGCGTGCCTTGGGGTAAAGCCAGAGCCAGTAGCCGGAGATCAGCACGATCACGAGCAGAACCGCGGCAAGATCGGAGAGCAGGATCCAGTTGTCGCCGAAGATTTCTCCGGAGTGCAGCTTCTCGAGGAACACATCATTGCGCTCGCCGACGTGGAGCACGGTGCCGGAGTTCAGGTCGACGGTCGCTTCCGTGACGAGGCGGTCATCGAAGCGGATTTTGACGAGGCCATCGCCCGGGCGGACATCCATGCGATCCACGCCGGCGGCTGCGGCTTCCGCGGGGACCGCGGCGGATGCGCGCGCGACAAGTTCGGCCAGCGGAAGCGCCTCTTCGAATGCGCCCGAAGGTTCGTTGTCGATGTCAGGCATCAGCCCGAGTGGGCGCTTGTGATTCAGGAGGATGCCGGTGATCGCGATGATCAGCAGCAGCACCGTAGAGATTACGCCGAACCAGAGGTGCAGATGAAAGGAGACCTTTGCGACATCGCGCATGCGCCTGCTGCTTCGGGTTTCGACTTTGCGCGGTGCGGTCCTCGGTCGCGCCTCCGTCGCCGCGTTCTCACTCACTTCCCGCCGCCCTCAATTCCTGAAGTTTGTTTCGCGCCCGGACCGCCCAATCGAATTCCGGATCCGCATCCTGCCATGCGTCGATCGCGCGCTGCAGATGCTCACGAGCCTTGTCGCGGTTTCCCACTGCCAGATACGCAAGCGCGATCTCGTAGTTCCCGCGCGGGTGATGCGGGTGGGTCACCAGAGTCTGCTCAATATGCGCAATTGCCTGCTGCGGCTGCGAGAGCGCGAGATAGCAACGCCCAATATCGATGTGCGCGGAGATCCTTGTCGGCTCGAGTGCGCTGGCCCTCTCGTACAGCTCTGTCGCCTGCCTGCAGTTGCCCTGACCTTCCGCGATGCGCGCGCGGTAATAGGCGATCGCACTTTCCAGAAACTGAAAGCCGTGCGTCCGCAGCGATTGCTCGAGCCGCGTCACCGCGGTTTCCGCTTCCGACCAGCGTTCCTGCCCGATATGGAATTCGGCTTCGCCAAGCGCGGAAAACCCATCGAATGGAGGCTGCAGCTCCGCACGAACTTCGCGCATGATCTGCTCCGCCTTGCCTGATTGCCCCGCTTCGACGTAGTCCTCGATGCTGCTCAGCTTGGCGGTTGCAACGGCAAAGCCCGGCTGGAACTGGCTGATTTCCCGGATGCCCTGCTCCATATACTCGAGCGAACGGCGCAACTGGCCACGCAGTTCGTAGTGGCGCGCGAGTTCAGAAAGCGCGCGCGCCCGGTCGGCGGGTGTACGACTCTGCTCGAGCGCACTCTCAAAAAGGCGGAGCGCTCCACGGTAATCGCCGGTATCCTGCGCAAGCAGGCCCAGTCCGATCGTACCTTCCACATTTCCCGGCGAGAGCACGAGCACTTTCTCGTAACTCGCCTTCGCATCGCCTCGCTTGCCGCGCAGCCGCATCAGCCGCGCTAGCGGAATGAATGCATCGGGATTCGTCGCGAAGCGCTCCGCGTACTGGGTGTAGTAGGACAACGCCTTATCGAAATCGCCGAGCTCTTCATACAGCTTCCCGATCTCGCGCCGATACTCGTGTTGTGACGGATCGAGCCGGAGAATCGTGTCGTACGACGCGATCACCTCGCGCTTCTGGTTCCGCAGCGTCTGGAACTGCGCAAGCAGCAGCCACGCCGAGATGTCGTGCGGAAAAACTTCCGTCTTCAGCTCGGCAACGGCGAACGCCTTGTCCTTGTCCTCCATCATCATGTAGTACTCGGCTTTGACATCGTACTGCATTCGCTCCGGCAGCCGGTACAGGTTGTCCATGGCCTTCTGCAGGGGTGCCATCGATGCCGTCGCCTGATTGCCCAGCAGCAGCAGGTTGTGCAGCGCGGCATAGCCGAACGCAAAACTCGGATCGATCTCAACCGACTTCCGGACCGCGCTCGTCGCACCGGCCCAGTCGTCCCGGATCTGCAGTGCAATCAATCCGTTCATGTATTCACGAAACGCCGGCACCGATGCCGTCAGTACCTCCGCTACCGGAAGGTCCGGCGCCGCCGCCTTCGTCTTCGGCACACCGAGATCGTCGATCAGAGAAGCGGTTATCGCGTCGATGAGCTGAAATGGGTCCGTATGCTCGAACGTGCGCCGGCTGACCAGCCCGCCCGTCGTCGTCTCGTACAGCGCCAAAGCCACCTGGATGACCTCGCCCGAACGAGAAACATCGCCATCCGTGAAATAGGGGAGGTGTGACTCCTCGGCGATCTTGCGCTTCACATTCAACGGAAGATTCAACTCGTCGGCATAACCCAGTTGGCGAAGCTTCTCGCGGAAGTACGCACTCGGCCGCACATCGACAAAAATGTTCTGCGAAAGGTCGCCCGAAACACCCAGCGGCAGCCCATACTGTAGCCACGCCGTCGCGGTGTCCGGACTCGGCGTGTCGAAGTTGAATACCGCCAGTCGGGTTCGCCGCCCTTCCGCCGGTACCGTGATCTCGACCTGATTGCCTGCCTCGTCGGTCCGCGTCTGCCTGCTCGCGACCGCCTTCAGATCCGCACGGTCAAACGCGACCAGGAAAATCACCACCATGATCACCAGATTGACCGGGATCCCGACCTTCTCCGATGGCTGCCATTCATCGCGACCGGGGCGGCCGTGATTCCACGCGAACAGCAGCACACTCGGGATCAACAGCGCCAGACCGAGCAGCGTGACATGCGTCCACTCCGGCGAGATCGGGTACTGCTCCGTCAGGAAATCCACAAACTGTACGAGGCCCCACCCCGCACCAATGTAGATTCCCAGGATCTGCGGAATACGACGTTCGAAAAGCGCTCGCACGAATACGAACATGAGGTCCTTGTTGACGGTCAGGAACGAGGGCTTCTGATTGTCCCGCTTGGACTTGTGTCGAATGGCACACCGTAATATCGGCAGACCGGGCGCCATTTCAAAGCGCAGTGATCATCCAGGGGGCCAGGCACGGCTGAAGAATCGGAGCAGCGGACGGGCCTTCCCGGACTGTGGCAAGTGGTCCGGCGCCGGTATAAAGTCAGGCGGAAATCCGTCAGGCTAGGCAGTGATGAATCAGAATACGGGGATCAGCTCCGGTGAGCCTTTGAGGGTGACTGCACCGAAATGACGGCGGTCCAGAGTGGCAATTGCCCGGGCACGCAGCCGCTCCGCCGTCGCCATTACGATCGCGTCGGTCAGCCCGAGATTGAAACCGTTGTACCGCTCGATCAGTTCACGTGCCCGCGTAATGTCCCGGTGCTGACCCCACTCCACAACAAACCGGCCCTCGGCAAGATCCTGCACGAAGGCCCGTTCCACGGCAGCACCGCCGTACTTCATCAGCATGTAGTCGATCTCGGGCAGGATCGCCCAGGGCAATACCCACCCTGTCCGTTCGGACTCGAAGCTCTCGCGTACGGCTTCGTGGTTTTGGTCATCGGCGTCGAAGAGCGCAAGCAACGCGCTCGTATCCGCGATCACCATCTCAGGCCTCGCCGAAGCCGTCCAGCAGTTCGTCCGTCCGCTCGGACAGATCGCTCCGGCCGCTCCGGAAGCTCGCCAGGCTCCGCGGGAGCTGCGGCGCCGTGCGACGTGCGGCGTACTCCGCCACCGCCTCACGCACCAGCTCCGCGGCACTCCTGCCTTCGGCTTCCGCCAGCACCTTCAGGCGCCGGTAATCCGCGGCATTCAGGTAAACCGTCGTTCTCATGACTTCCTCCATATGGCAAACATATATGGCACCTGCGCCGTCGTCAACGGGGTCCCGGCCAGGTCCGGACTGCGGGGCCATTGACGAGGTTTGCCTCGGCAGCCAATCTGCCCGTGTCATGGTCCCGGGAACATAGCCATCGGGGACAATCCATCGAGCAAGGATTCGTTATGGCGGGTTTGAGTCGCAGGAGCCGGGCGCGCGGGAGTGCCCTGGCTGTGTTACTGGTGTCGGCTTTATGGCCGGCCGGGGAAGTTCTGGCGCAGGCGCCGGACTCGTCGTTTTTCGGCGGGCTCAGCTACCGGAACGTGGGGCCGGTGCGAGGCGGGCGCTCCATTGCGGTTGGCGGGAGCAGTTCGCGGGTGAACGAGTACTGGTTCGGCGCGACGGGTGGTGGAGTCTGGAAGACGACGGACGGGGGGACGACCTGGCGTGCGATGTCGGACCGGCACTTCACGAGTTCGTCGGTGGGTGCGATCGGCGTATGCGAGTCGAACCCGGACATTGTATACGTCGGGATGGGCGAGGTCGCGTTCCGCGGCAACATCATGCAGGGCGACGGCATGTATCGCACGAGCGATGGCGGCACGACCTGGACACATGTCGGCCTGCCGGAGAGCCAGGCGATCGGGCGTGTACGTGTCCACCCGACCAACTGCGACATCGCGTACGCCGCGGTGCTTGGCCACTCGTATGGTCCGAACCCCGAGCGGGGTGTTTTCAAGACGACCGACGGCGGCAAGACCTGGAACCGCATCCTGTTCCGCAGTGAGCGGACGGGCGCGGTCGATCTGGTTATGGATCCCAACGACCCGGACGTCTTGTATGCGGGTTTCTGGCAGGTCTATCGCACGCCGTGGAGCATGGAGAGCGGCGGGCCGGAGGGCTCGCTGTACAAGACGACCGACGGCGGCGCGACCTGGACGGAGCTGACGAAGAATCCGGGGCTGCCACGCGGGCTCTGGGGCAAGGTCGGCCTCACCGTGTCGGGCGCCGATTCGAATCGCTTGTATGCGCTGATCGAAGCGGACTCGGGCGGTGTGTTCCGGTCGGACGATGCGGGTCGCACCTGGACGCGTACGAATGACGAACGCAAGCTCCGGCAGCGTGCATTCTACTACACGCGCATATATGCGGACCCGACGGAGAAGGACGTTGTCTACGCCTTGAACGTGGGCTTCTTCAAGAGCACGGATGGCGGCAAGACCTTCCCGACGCAGATTCGCACACCGCACGGCGACAACCATGACCTCTGGATCGCGCCAAACGACAATAAGCGCATGGTCCAGGCGAACGATGGCGGCGCGAACGTTTCCGTGAATGGCGGATCGAGCTGGACCGACCAGGATTTCCCGACGGCGCAGTTGTACCACGTGATCGCGTCGAATCACACACCGTACTGGGTTTGTGGCGCGCAGCAGGACAACAGCACCGCGTGTGTGCGCAGCCGCGGCTGGCCGCAGATGGCGCCGATCGTTCCGGTCGGCGGCGGTGAGAGTGGCTACATCGCGAATGACCCGGAGAACCCGAACATCTTCTACGCCGGCAACTACGGTGGCCGGCTGACCCGCTACGACTATGCGACCGGGCAGAGCCAGACCATCAACGTCTGGCCGGAGAACCCGATGGGCGAATCGTCGGGCGACATCCGGGAGCGCTTCCAGTGGACCTTCCCGATTGTCTTCTCGCGCACGGGTCCGAAGGCGCTGTACGTCGGCTCACAGCACCTCTGGAAGACGACGACGGAAGGTATGAGTTGGGAGCGGATCAGCCCGGACCTGACGCGCCACGACCCGAAGACGATGGGTCCGTCGGGCGGCCCGATCACGAAGGACCAGACCGGTGTCGAAACGTACGGCACGATCTTCACGATTGCGCCATCGCAGCACGATGCGAACACGATCTGGACCGGAAGCGACGATGGCCTGATTCACATCACGCGCGATGGTGGCAAAAACTGGTCGAACGTGACGCCGAAGGACATGCCGGAGTTCTCGCGCATCTCGATGATCGAGGTCTCGCCGCATCGTCCCGGGACCGCGTATGTCGCGGCGAAGCGTTATCAGCTCGATGATCGCGCGCCGTACATCTACCGTACCGACGATTACGGCAAGACCTGGACAAAGACGATCAACGGCATCGAACCCGGGCACTTCGTGCATGTCGTCCGTGAGGATCCGGTTCGTGCGCACATGCTCTTCGCAGGCACGGAGCACGGCATCTACATCTCGTTCGACAACGGCGAGAGCTGGCGCAGCTTCCGCCAGAACCTGCCGCGATCGGTGCAGGTTGCCGATCTCGTGCTGAAGGACAACGACCTGGTGGTCGGTACGCATGGTCGCTCGGCCTACATCATGGAGAACATCACGCAGCTACGTCAGGCGACACCTGAGGTTATTGCATCTGCTGCGCATTTATTCGATCCGTCGGATGCGTCGCGCGGACTCGATCAGGCCGTGACGATCAACTACTACCTCAAGAGTTCGGCGCAGAACGTATCGCTCGATGTGCTCGATGCACGCGGCAACGTCATCCGTTCCTTCAGCAGTGCGCCGCCCGCCGACGAAGCCGCGGCAGGCGGTGATGACGAAGATGAGGAAGGCCCGCGTCGCGCTCCCAGCCCGAGGCTCGGGACGCGTGCAGGCACGAATCGCTTCAGTTGGGATATGCGCTACCCCGGCCCGACCACGTTCCCCGGGATGATTCTCTGGGCCGCGGGCTCGAACGGCCCGCGCGCATTGCCCGGCGATTATACCGTGCGGCTACGCGTCGATAACCTGCCGGAAATGACGCAGAGCTTCACGCTGAAGATGGACCCGCGTGCGCCACACGTGACCATGGCCGACCTGCAGGCGCAGTTCGACCTCGCCATGCAGGTGCGCGACCGCACGTCCGCTGCGAACCAGGGCGTAATCGACATACGCGAGATCAAGAAGCAGGTCGATGACCGCACATCAAAGGCGAACGATCGCCGGTTCACCGATCTCGGCAATCAGTTGAAGCAGAAGCTTTCTGCCGTCGAAGAGGAGTTGTACCAGGTTCGGCTGCAGAGCAACCAGGACCCGCTCAACTACCCGATCAAGCTGAACAACAAGCTGGCGGCGCTGCTGGGTGCGGTGGAGGGAGTTGATGGCAAGCCGACGGCACAGAGCTATGAGGTATTCAACGAGTTGTCGGCGAGGCTCGATGCACAGTTGAAGCTGCTTCAGCAGGTCTACGATCGCGAGCTCACCCGGTTCAATGAGCAGGCGGTGCGGTTGAACCAACAGCCCATCGCGGTTCCGAACAAGCCAGTGACCTGAGGCGGTCGTAGTTACGCTCTCGCTATCGCTATCGCTTTCGCTCTCGGCTCTTTGCCGGCCAGGACCGGAATGGATTCGAAAGCGATAGCGAGAGCGTAACTACATTTAGTTCGTAGTCGCGCGACGCACGTTGCCGCAGCCGGGCCAGCGGCCGGGCTGCCCCTGCGAGTTCGGCGGCATCACGCGCTGTTCACGACCGACCCGCTCAGGATCTTCAGACGCGGCGTACGCGAGCATCGCTGCAAGCGTCGCGTTATTGCGCAGATCGTCCATCACGATCTTGTCGAAGGTGTCGCGGTTGGTGTGCCAGGTATACTGGCGGTACTCCGGGTAGTGCGACTGCAGTCGGAACCCCGGAGCGCCGCGGCAGATGAACGACATGTGGTCGCTGCCGCCCGTCTCGGGGACGCCGGGGATGTCGAGCCGGATGTTATCCGTGATATCGTTCGGGATCAGGCTCATCCACCTGCCGAAGTGTTCACCCGCCTGCGTGTAGCCCTGCATCCGGATGTAGTCGATGCGCCATGTCCCGTTGTCCTGGTTGAACGCGGCCTGCAGCCCGTTCACGACTTCCGGATGATCCGTCGCAAATGCGCCCGACCCGACCAGCCCCTGCTCCTCGCCGGCCCAGTGCCCGACCACGATGCTGCGCTTCGGGTTCGGGTAGGTCGCCTTCAGGATTCGCATCGCTTCCATCATCATGATCGTGCCGGTTCCGTTGTCGGTTGCACCGGATGAACTATCCCACGAATCGAGGTGTGCGGACAGCACGACATACTCGTCGGGCTTTTCGCTGCCCTTGATCTCGCCGACCACGTTGAAGATCGGCTTTTCGCCGAGGAACTCCGCATCGGCGTCGAGGCGCAGGCGCGGGCCCTGGTTGTTCTCGGCGAGGCGGAAGACCAGCCCGTAGTCCTCGCAGCTCAGGTCGAGTGCGGGGGTGCGCTCATTGTTCGTGCTGAAGACCTTGTTGACGCCCCAACCGGCGGACCAGTTGCTGGAGAGGATGCCCGCGACGCCAGCGGCCTCGAGCCGCGCATTCAGCCCGCGGCCGGCCTTGCGCATCCGCTGCTGGAACGCGCGCCGTGCGCTGTCGCGTTCGGCCCGCATCCGCTGGACGGTCAGCGGGCGCGCGAGTTCTTCCCACTTCTCGTCGGGCCGACAGGTCGGCTCGGCGAACGAGGTGGCAATGAAACGGCCTTTCATCCCCTTCAGCCAGTTGTCGTAGGCAGCCGAATCAGGCAGGTCCGGGAGTACCACGACCGGCCCTTCAACGGCGCCCTTCGTGCCGGGGCTCCAGGCGAGCATGGTGCCTTCGAGCGTACGGAAGCGCGGCGCAATCAGGTCGACGTGCGTACGGCCACGGCGCCATGAACGCCACGTCCCGTACTGCTCCTTGCGCGCAGGGATCCCCCACTCGGCGTACTTCTTCAGCACCCAGTCCATCGCGTTGTGATGGCCAGGCGAGCCGTTCAGCCGCGGCCCGATCGAGTCCATGAGCGTCTGTGCGAGGCGGTACGCCTGCGACCCCTGACCCATGCCTTCATCCCACATCTTCCGGATGACGGGGTCGCTGGTTGGGAAGGTCTGCGCCTCGACCGTCGCGGCAGTTGCAGCCGCACCGATGGCCAGCGCAAAAGCGAGCTTCTTCATTGAATTGCCCTGTTTGTGTAGGAGTTCAGACCGCGCAGTCTATCCCGCGTCAGCGGGCCGGACAACCTGTCGTGTGTGGTTGCCGTATGCGGTCGTAGTGTGCCCGGCCGAGTCGATCCGATTCAGCGCGTTCCTGTCGGCTCGAGCCGAACGATCGCGCCTGTCGCCGCGTCAGTCAGCAGGTAGAGGAGCCCGTCCGGACCCACCCGCACGTCGCGGATCCGCTGCCCGAATCCATCGAGCAGCTTCTCGGACTCGACACTCTTGCCATCCTTGACGCGAACCCGGGCGAGTTGCATCCCGGCCAGGCCACCCACGAAGAAGTCGCCACGCCAGTTTGTAAACTTGTCTCCGTTGTAAATGGCGAGGCCGGAGGTCGCAATCGAAGGCACCCAGTAATGAACCGGCTGCTCCATCCCGGCCTTCTCGGTGATGTCGCTGATCGGTCGGCCGTTGTAGTTGATGCCGTAGGTGATGACCGGCCAGCCATAGTTCGCGCCCGGCTTGATCAGGTTCAACTCGTCACCGCCGCGCGGGCCGTGCTCTGCCTCCCAGATCTCGCCGGTCACCGGATGGACCGCGAGGCCCTGCGGGCTCCGGTTGCCGTAGGTCCAGATCTCAGGCTCGACACCCTGCCGCCCCACGAACGGGTTGTCCGCAGGCACTCGCCCATCATCGTGCAGCCGCAACACACCACCCGCATGGTCCGACAGGTCCTGCGCGCGCTGCATTTCGCCCCGCTCGCCGACCGTCACGTACAGATAGCCCTGCCGATCAAACACCATTCGCGAGCCGAAGTGAACTCGGTTGCGGCCCCACGCCGACATCTCGATGATCTCGCGCACATCGGCCAGGCGGTTCCCGTCCAGCCGCCCCCGGATCACCGCTGTGGTCGCGCCCTGCTCACCCGGCTTCGAATAGCTCAGATAGACCAGGCGGTTGCTGGCAAAATTCGGATGCAATGCTACGTCGAGGAGCCCTCCCTGTCCCTGCGCCCAGACCGCCGGCACGCCTTGGATCGGGTCAGGCTGAAGCTTGCCGCCCCGCACCAGACGCAGCCGCCCCGGCCGCTCGGTGACCAGCATGTCCCCGCCCGGAAGGAATGCCAGCCCCCAGGGAAATTCGAGCCCGCTCACCACCGGGACGACCCGATAGGCGTGGTGCTGTGACTTGAATTCGGTCGTCTGAGCGGGCGCATCGGCTGCGCAGCCCGCCAGAACTCCAGCCGCAAGCAGCGCCCTCACGAATTGCGGCGTTTTGCATGGTTTCACGATGGTCCATCCGCGTTGAGTAGGAGTTTTGCTGCTAAATGGTAACCCGTGGCTGCCCCGCCCCGCACCTTCTCCACGCCCATGCCCACACCCACACCCACCCCCACACCCATACCCATACCCATACCCACACCACACCCATACCCATACCCACACCCACACCCACACCCACACCCATACCCACACCCATACCCATACCCATACCCATACCCTCACCCTCACCCTCACCCTCCCGGGGGGGAGGGGAGAGGTGGGACATGGGCTACCGGGATCCGGGCTTGTGGGATCCGGGATAAAGGGGATTGGGTGAGGGTGTGGGTGTGGGTGAGGGTGTGGGTAAGGGTGTGGGTAAGGGCGGCGAAATCATTATCTTGGCTGCCGAGGCACTGACGCGAACCACAGAGGCCATGGCAAAGCTGCGATCCTACTTCCGTGATGCGGCACGCGCTGTCGAGCGTGCACCGGCCGAGGCGGCGATTGCACTCGTCACGGCGATCGAACTCTCCTACGCAATCGAATCGCACAGCAGCGGATTCTCAGCGTGGGTGGAGCTTGCGACCGGGAATCTGATGGCGCTGTTGATCGCGTGGAGCGCAACCATGCTGTACGCGCTCGACCAGATCAGTGTCAAAGTGCGCTGGACGATCACGCTCGCGGGTGTGCTGTTCTCGGCCTGGTACGAACTGGCGGTTGTGAACACAACCATGTCGGAGGGCTGGCGGGCGCTGATGCTGCTGAGCGCGTTCGCGCTGATCGCGCTGGCAGTGCCCGCATTGGTGCGCAGCTCCGACGAGCCAAATCTGCGGTTGCGCCGGATCAACGGACGTCTGTTGCTGCGCACGTTCGCGATCGGAGTCTACGGACTCGCGCTGTTCGCCGGGCTTGCGCTCGCGCTCAAGGCGGTCGACACACTGTTCGAACTGAACATGGACGAAGAGATCTACGGCCATGTGTTCGGCTGGATCGCTTTCGCAGTGGTGCCGTGGGTCGTGATTGGCGGACTCAACGATTACATCCGCCCGCTCGAGCAACGCACCGATGTGGCGGGAATCATCCACCGCCTCGTCGCGTATCTCGTCCCGCCGCTGCTCGCGTTGTACTACATCATTCTCTATGCCTACGCCACTCGCATCGGCGTAACCGGCGAATTTCCGAACAACCTCGTCTCGCCGATGGTGCTGGCAGCGGCAGGACTGGGCGCACTCGCGATCGTGATTTTCGATCCGCGTCCCGAAGATCCGCCCGGGATGCGGGCACTTCGCTTCGCACCGCCGCTCTTCCTTCCGCTCGGATTGCTCGGAATCTGGGCGATCCGGCCGCGCGTAGGCGAATACGGCTGGACGGAGTTCCGACTGCTCCGCATCGAACTGCTGATCCTTTTCCTGCTCCTCGCCGCACTCGGTACGATCCAGTTGCTGCGCAGACGCACGTTTTCCCTGCGGATTATTCCGGTCGTACTTGCCGCGGGGCTGCTGGTTACAGCGGTCGGGCCGTGGAGCATTCTCGCCATCTCGAAGCGCGACCAGCGCGAACGACTGGCGTTTGCACTGCGGCAGGCCGAGGTCAATCTCGACGTCCCGGTCGCGCCGGGCGATACGGCGCGCCGGCAGATCGGCGCGGCTGTCTACGACCAGATCCAGGGAACCAGTGCCTACCTTCAGCAGCACTTCGGGGAGGAGGCGTTTGTCGGGATTCTGCCCCCGCATGCGGTGGCTGCGGCCGCGATGATGCAGTTGCCCGACTACTACGGGCTGGCGCGGCTCGGGCCGCCCGCCGGGCCACGCGGCGCCTTCACGAACCTGCCCGAATTCTATCCCGTTCCGCTGCCGGATGGTGCCTCCGCGTATCGCGTCTCCTACCGCGCCTTCGAAGCGCACCAGCGAACGCGGCTCAGTGGTGACACGCTGCGGTTCGGCACCGCGGACAGCCTGCGCGTAGATCTCGGACCGCTGCTCCGACAGCTTCGCGCGACCACCCCCTCCCGGGATGTGCTGCCCGCCGACCGGTATGCGGTCCCGGTCCTCGATCGGAACGGCGCGCGCCGCGGCACACTGCTCATCTTCACGCTCGGCGAGGGCGGCGGGCCTGACGAGCCCGTCCATGTCATCCACCTGGACGGGCTCTTCGTCGGGCTGCGCTGACGGCCGGCCCCGAATTCAACGAAATCGAAATCGAAATCGAAATCGGAAATGGTGTGCGGGGGCTGTAGGGGTGTGATGCGGCCGGGGTGTCTTGATAGTGGGCACGGCTGAACTGCTGCGGCGGTAATGGCGGTACGGCTTGCGAGTGTGTTGTGCGTGATTAACGGGGCTCCTGTGCCGAGGGCAGCCAGGCGGCGAGTCGTTCGCGCAGGATGCGGAGAGCCTTGCCCATTTGCGCTTCGACGGTTTTCACGGAGATCCCAAGTATCTCGGCGATTTCGCTGTAACGCAGGCCCTGCTGTCGGCTGAGCACAAACACCTCGCGGCAGCGCTGGGGAAGTCCTGCGACGGCGTCGCGGACGGCAGCGTCGATTTCCCGGTCGGCAAGGTCCTGTTCGGCAGTGGCCGGCGCCTGGGTTTCCGTTATCAGGAACGGGGCGGTACGCTCGATGACGGTCTCGTGGCGCAGATAATTGAGCGCGCGATTGCGGGTCGAGCGGAAGAGGTAGGCGCGAAGCGAGGTCTCGATCGCCAGCGAAGTTCGCCGGCGCCAGAGCTCGAGCATCACTTCCTGCACGGTCTCTTCGGCGATCGCCCGCTCGTGGAGCAGCGACTCGGCGATCTGAACCAGCGCAGCATAGTGGGTGCGGAAGATGGACTCGAAGGCCGCTTGATCGCCCCGGGCGAGGCGCTGGAGAGAATCGAGGTCGCGCACCGGCCAAGTTTACCGCATCGGAGTGCTGGAAGGCGAGACCACAGATTCATACTATGTGTACGGCAGCAGGCGATTGGAGCCATGCGTCATGACTGAACGAGACTGGGTGGCTGGCGCGGAAGACAGCGAGGCAGAGTGGGAGGCACTGGCCCGCTACGTCGCCGGGGAGTGTGACGCCGTTGAAGCAGCCAGGGTCCGCGCGTGGATCGAGCAGCATCCTGACCGTGCGGCGCTGCTGGCGCACATCGAACGGGCGGGAATACTCCTCCGGAATTCGTCAGCCCGCATCGATGTCGATGCAGCCTGGCAGCGCGTTTCCGGTCAGTTGGACGAACCGGTCATCGCATTCCCGGGCGCCAGGGAACGCGCCCGAGCGCCGTGGCGTAGGACTGCGTTGCGCGTGGCCGCCGCGGTTGCATTCCTGCTTGCGGGTACGGTGCTCTGGCGAACGGCCTCGAATCCGCCGATCGCCGAGCCGCAGGTCGCGCTGCTGCAATATCAGACCGAAGTCGGACAGACGGATACGGTCCGACTTGCCGATGGCAGCCTGGCCGTGCTCGCGCCGCTTTCGCGCCTGACGATCGACCGCGCATACAACGTGGACAGTCGTACGGTCAGCCTGCAGGGCGAAGCGCTTTTCGAAGTGCAGCACGACGCGCGGCGGCCGTTCCGCGTACGTGTTGCCGCTGCCACCATCGAGGATCTCGGCACCGTTTTCACCGTCAACGCTGAAGCGGTGGGTGGAGTGCAGGTTGCAGTCATGGAGGGCATGGTGAAACTCGCATCGGCAGCCCCCGCCGCGGACACCGGGGCCGTTCTGTCTGCCGGCGAATATGGCGTGCTTGCTTCAAACGGGAGCGTGCGTACTGCAGTCCTCGACGATGTGGCTGAGAATACCGCATGGACCGAGCATCGCATCGTCTTCAACAACGCTACTTTCCATGAAGTGTCACGCGAACTCCGCCGCTGGTACGGCGTCGAGTTGCGAACCACTGATCCGGCCATGCAATCCAGATATCTGACGGCAACCTTCGCAGGTGAAGATGCGGACCAGGTGCTGCGTGTTGTGGCACTCGCGTTCGGTGCGCGGATCGAACGGAATGGGGACACAGCGGTGATTCACGCATTACGTCCGGGCGAACGGCGTTGAGTCGATCAGCCTGGGTTTCGGCGTTCGCGATCCTGGCGATCCTCGCCACGCGTGCGTCCGCCCAGGACCGGTGTGAGATCCAGATCCACGACGAGCCTCCGGCCACCCGCACCTGGGCCGCTCCGCTGGACCGAAGCGTATCGTTGCAGCTCCGTAATGCGAGTCTGGTCGACGTGCTCGAGCGCGTCGCAACTGCCGCGAACTTCCGAATCTCCTACAGCAGCGCTGTTGTTCCGCTCGACCGGAGCTACTGCATTATCGCCGAACTGCCCGCGGGAGAACTGCTCTCGCGGCTGCTGGCGGGCATCGCTGCGGATCCCGTCGTCACCGCTCCCGATCACGTCGTGCTCGCGCCGCGCGAACCGTCTGCACTGGCCGTACCGGCGCTGGACACCGTCCTTCCGCTACCCGCACTCGTGGTCATAGGCGAACCGCACGACCACAGCGCTGCGACCACGGGAAGCACAACCGCGCTCGAAGCCGCAGCGCTTTCATTTGGTACAGCGGCCACACTCACGAATGTGCTGAACGGCGCGGTCCCCGGCGTCTGGCTCTGGCAGCAGTCGGGCAGTGCACTACAGTACGGCAGCATGCGCGGCGTCAGTTCGTTCGGCATCACTGCACCGAAGCTGTACATCGACGGGATCCCCGTCGCGAATCCGCTGGTTGGAACCCGCTTCGCCCCCGGCTCGATCGAGCGCATTGAGATCGTGCGTGCGCCGGATGCCGGCATGCAGTACGGGGAAGGCGCAATGAGCGGCGTGACCAGCGTCACCACGCGGCGTGACTGGCCGGGCAATGATGTACCGCACCTGCAGCTTCGCAGCGCGATGGGGTTCAGCAGCAGCGATTTTGTGACCGGCTCAAGCATGACGCAGGACCACACGCTGAACCTGCGCCTCGGTGGGCCGCTGCTCTCGACCGCGGCGAACCTTACGGCCGGCAAAAGTGGCGAAGTCCTGCCCGGCAGCTTCGTCCGGCATGTCGCCGGGGATGCGGCGTTGCGTGCGATACATGGCAGCACGCAGGCTGTCGCAACGGTTCGATTCTTCTCCGAACAGCGCGGGCAGCCATGGAATGTGCCGGCCACCTCCGTCGGCACGGATCGGTCGGAGTTGCAGTCGCTCCGGCAGTATACGGCGGGATTGCGCGTCCAGCATCAGGTGGGGGATCGCTGGACCCACGCTTTCCTCGTTGGCGTCGATGGGTTCGCAATTGCCGGTGTAACCGACCCGTGGCGGCCGTACGTCTCCACCGCCGACTCCGCACTTCGCTCTGTTGCGGACGCGCGCCGAACCACCTTCCGGCTGACCAGCACCGGGCAGTTCCAGACAGGCGAACACGCGACCGCGACGTTGGTGGCGACCGCCGAGCATACCCGGCTTCAGCAGCACGGGATCGACCAGGATCAGGCCGTCAGCCCAGCCTGGAATCCCGCGCGCCCGCACACCGGCCCCACGCCCTTGACACATTTGCCGGCCACGGCTGCAGGTGCGCAGTTCCAGCAGGACATCACCGGCTTCGCCGTCCAGACGAACACCGTCCTGTACGATCGTGTCACGCTTTCCGGCGGGCTGCGTGTGGAGCGGCAGCAATCCAACGGCAGGATGCCCCAGATCGCCGCCTCGCCGATGCTCGGTGCCGCTGTTCAGCACAGCCAGGGGCCGCTCGGCGTTCGCCTGCACTTCGCAGCAGGGAAGGGCGTTCGCTGGCCACAGGATCCAGCGGGTGTACCCGTAGGTCTGCACACCGCGCACCGGGCGCCGCTCGACCCCGAGGAACAGACTGCCATCGAAACTGGCGTCAGCCTCAGCTACGGCGAAACAGTCACCGTACAGCTCACCCGGTTCGGGCAGAACGCTTCGAGGCTCATCCAGAGAACCGCCGTTCCGTTTGCATCGTACCGGCAGCTCACCGGCAGTTTCGTCCCGGACGCTCAGGCAGGCCAAATTACGAATCATGGCTGGGAGTTGCAGGCCGCGACGCAGCGTGGGCCGCTGCAGCTTGCGGGCACCTACTCCACCGTGGACAGCCGCGTCGGACAGGTTGCACCGGGCTACAGCGGCGACCTGCAGCCCGGCGACCGCATGCTGGCCGTCCCCGCGCGCACGGTCAGCCTTTCGGCCACGTGGGTTGAACCGGAGTGGACGTCCTCGATCACGGCCTTCCGCGCCTTCGACTGGGTCAACTACGATCGCCTCGCCCTCAACCGGGCCATCACCGGTCTGGAGCCGAATACGATCTCCGGGCCACAGCTACGCAGCTTCTGGCGCCGCTATGACGGCAGCACTCACCTCAGGGCAACACTCACACGTCAGTTGAGCCCAGGCCTCGGACTCTGGGTCGAGGTCGACAACCTCCTGAACCACCAGTCCGGCGAGCCCGACAACGCGACTTTCTTCCGCGGCCGCTCCATCGCCGTCGGCGTGCGCGCCGCCTTCTAGACCGCGGTCCGGTCCGGCCTGAGGCCGCAACTCGTCCCGGTCCGCTGGCAGGCCGGGTGGTTTGACTGTATACTGCCCAGTATCCCTTTCAAGCCGGCTGCCACCGTTTCCCGGTACTGACGTCGCCGGCGTTTCACCCGATTCACGAGGCTTTCATGTATCGCATCGCGAGCTCAAAGGCGCGCAGTACGCGCACAGTCATCGCTGCCGCATTGCTCGTCACGGTCCAGGCGACCGCTGCGACGGCGCAGGAGAAGCGGCCGCTGACGTTCCTGGACATGCAGGAGATGAGGCAGGCGGGGTCCGCGGCGCCGAGCCCGAATCGCCAGTGGATGCTCTACACGGTGTCGACACCCGATTGGAAGGAAGCGCGTCGTCAGAGCGACATCTACATGGTATCGCTGCGGGATGGACTTCCGTCGACCAAGCAGTTGACGTTCACGAAGGACAAGAACGAGACGTCGCCGACGTGGGCACCGGACGGCACGTGGTTCGTGTTCTCGTCAAACCGTGAAGCTCCGAACAACGGCTCACAGAGCCAGTTGTTTGCGATGCGGACGGATGGCGGTGAGGCGCGCCGGATCACGAATGCGAAGGATGGTGTTTCGAACTTCGCGTTCAGCAAGGATGGCAAGTGGCTGGTTTATCGCAGCGGGAAGTCGGGCGAGGAGCAGTTGTACCGGCTGTCAGTTGCGGCGGTTGCCGGGAGCACCGACATCCTGACTGCCGAGCAGTTGACGAAGCAGCCGGCTGGTGTCGGGATGTGGCAGTTGGCCCCGGACAGCAAGCGCATCTACTTCATCACGAACGACACGGTCGATGCGGATGAGAAGTTGCGCCGCGAGAAGCGGTTCACGGTCAATATCACGAATGCGGAAACCCCGCTCGCGAGCCTGTGGGCGCTGGATCTCGAGCCGGTGAAGGCAACGCGGCTGACCAATGACAAAACCATCACGGTTGCCGGTTTCACGATTTCGGACGACAGCAAGTACGTCGGCTTCCGCGGCACGTCGGCCGAACGCTACAAGCGCAACATCACGGAGCAGGGGATCAACACCGATCTGTACATGCTCGAGGTTGCGACCAACCAGATCGAGCGGCTGACCAATAATTCGGAAGTCGGGGAGCAGGGGCCGAGCTTCTCGCCGGACGGCAAGCTGGTCGCCTTCTCAGCGCCGGATGACCTGACGAAGTACAGCATGAAGAACCAGCGCATCTACGTGCGCGCGATCGCCGACAAGGGTGGCCAGTTCCGCAAGCTCGGCAGCTCCTTCGACGGCAACATTTCGGCCGGCTTCTGGTCTGCCGACAGCAAGACGATCTACTTCAATGAGGGGATCAAGGCGACTCGCCAGTTCCTGGCCCTCGATGTCGCGAGCGGCAACGTTCGCCAGATCACGAACGAGCAGGCTTCGCTGTCCGTGAATCGTGATGATGACACGGGTGTGATCCTGATCAACTACGCCGACCCGAAGACCCCGCCGACGATGTTCACGGTTGCCTCGCTCGATCAGGTCGGCAAGCGCGCGAACTGGAAGCAACTGACCGATGCGAACCCCCAGATTCGCAACTTCGCGCTGGGCGACGAGGAGGAGATCACCTGGACGTCGACCGACGGCAAGAAGGTGGGCGGCGTGCTGACGAAGCCGGTTGGCTACCAGCCCGGGCAGAAGTATCCGTTGATCGTCGCGATTCACGGCGGCCCGGCCTCGGCGGACGTCCTCGGCTTCAACGGCGGGTACGGTTCGCAGGTGTACGCGGGCCAGGGCTACATGGTGCTCAAGCCGAACTACCGCGGTTCGACCAACTACGGCGAGGCGCACAAGACGGACATCATCGGCAACTACTTCCCGCAGGGCTACGACGACATCATGACCGGCGTCGATTACCTGATCGCGCAGGGCATGGTCGATGGCGATCGCATGGGCGCGCTCGGCTGGAGCGCCGGCGGCCACTGGTCAAACTGGATCCTGACCCACACGGATCGCTTCAAGGCGATCAGCTCGGGCGCGGGCACCTCGAACTGGATCTCGATGTACGCGCAGAGCGACGTGCAGCGGAACCGCCAGCACTACCTCGGCGACAAGCTGCCGTACGAGGACTTCGAGCCGTACTGGAACCAGTCGCCGCTCAAGTACATCAGCAACGCGAAGACCCCGACCATGATCCATGTGGTGGAGGGCGACCCGCGTGTGCCGAGCCCGCAGTCGGTCGAACTTCACATGGCGCTGAAGAAGCTCAACGTGCCGACGGAGCTGTTCATGTATCCCGGCAACTCGCACGGCATCCCCGATGCGCGTAACCAGCTTGTGAAGTCCGTCAGCGAAATGGCCTGGATGGACTACTACGTCCGCGGCAAGGGCAACAAGTTCGCCTGGCGCGATGTGCTCAAGACGCTCGAAGAGCCCTCGGCCCCGCGTGTGACGACCAACAACAACAACTAGCAATTTTCAGATCCAACGGTGAGACCGGCCGCCCCTCCCGCCGGTCCCCTTCAATTGAAAACGGTGAGCCGCTCCCGCCTCGAGCGCTCACCGTTTTTTTCATGCATTTCTCACCACAGTCCGTCTCGAAGGCAACCTCCCCCCCTCACCCCTTCCCCTGACCCTCACCCCTTCAGCACTTAACATTTACCTGCAGTCGCCTCACCCCTTCCCCTTCCGTTCCTTCGTACCTTCAGAGGCTTGGCACTTACCCCTTTCTTCCTTGCCGTTCGAAATCAGCGATCATGCTGCCCTTCCGCGAACTCCTCGATCATCTTGCGATTGAACGCCGGGATATCATCCGGGTTGCGGCTGGTCACGAGCCCCTGATCGACCACAACTTCGCGATCCACCCACTCCGCGCCCGCATTCTTCAGGTCCGTCTTCAGCGACGGGTAGGACGTCACCGTCCGGCCATCGACAGCGCCGGCCTCGATCAGGGTCCAGGGGCCGTGGCAGATCGACGCGATCGGCTTGCCGGAATCGGAGAAATGTTTGACGAACTCCACTGCTTCGCGATTCATGCGAAGGTGATCCGGGTTCATTACGCCGCCCGGCAGCAGCAGCGCATCGTACTGGTCAGGGTTCGCATTTCCTACCCGCACATCGACCGGGAAGGAGTCGCCCCATTCCGTGTGGTTCCATGCACGAACCTGCCCATCTTCCGGTGAGATGATTTCGGATTTTGCGCCTGCCTCTTCGAGTGCCTTGCGTGGCTCGGTGAGTTCGACCTGTTCGAACCCTTCCGAGACCAGAATTGCGACGCGTTTGCCATTGAGATCCTGTGCCATGCCTCTGCTGCCTCCCGTTTGAGCTGTGCGTGCGGCTGTTGCAAGTCACATGCACAGCTCAGTCGATGATCAGCACACGGCGGATATGCGCGCCTTCCAGCATGCGATCGACGACAGCCATCCCGCTGATGACCTCTGCGAAAACGGTGTAATCGTGATCGAGCCGGACGTTGTCGATGAGGTTGATGAAGATCTGTCCATCGCCTGTGTCGCGACCGCGGGTCGAGAGTCCGATCGTTCCACGCCAGTTTTCTGCTTCCAGCTCATCGCGCGTGAAAGGGCCATCGCCGGCGTATTCATTGGCGTGCGGGCTTCCTCCCTGCACAACGAAGTTCGGCGCCACACGATGGAACGTCGTGTTATCGAAGGCCCCCGCACGAGCAAGGTGTACGAACCGGGCTGTATTGGTCGGTGCGGCCAGCGGCAGCAATCGCACTTCGACAATTCCGCCATCGATCATCTCGATGCGCGCAGTCGCACGCACCCAACCGGCTACATCTTCGAACGTGGGTAACGGCTGTGCTGCCAGTGGCTGCGGCCGCGGTGTGACCTGTGCACCGGTCCAGTCTGTCAGGATCTCAGCGGCCAGATTCGCGACTGCTGAGTCATAGTCGCTGAGGTATGGCCGCAGACGGTTTGCGAGTGTCTGGTCGCCGGTTGTCCCTATGGTCCGCAGCATTGCGATGCGCGAGTCGCGCATGGTCTCCCGCTTCAGGGCAGTCACGCGGTCGAGCGCGTCGAGCACTTGACCTGCAACTCCACGGGTTGTGCTCGAGTCGAGCGCGAGCGCAGCGGTCATGAGCAACTGGTTGTCGCTCTCGGACAGTTGCGCGAGGTAAATCGAATCCGCCGAATGCGCTGCGATGCGCGAGAGTCCCTGGATTGCGGCCGTGCGCACATTCGGATGTGTGTCGAACGCAAGTTTGCGAGCCGACGCGCGATCACTGAGCAGGCCCGCGGCC
>Ga0182743_1000529_pt1 | contig 46711 bp, 40 predicted proteins | sample eDN3rd30CKraftOP_FD_128522 | JGI IMG/M metagenome (GOLD analysis project Ga0182743, IMG submission 128522) | Enriched Organic Plus compost microbial communities from Emeryville, California, USA - eDNA 3rd pass 30_C Kraft OP (version 2) (version 2) ... | reverse complement strand
TTCCTGGCGGCGGGGTTCCTCGTCCGTTTCCACCCGCGGATCGTGCCGCGCGCGACCCGGAAGTGGAAGACGGGGCCGGTCGCGTCGGCGTCCTCGCGACGGAGGTCGAGGGACAGGCTCACGCGACGCCCCTTGATAGCCCGGGTCACCCGCCTCGGGACGGAGGTGTCGATCTCCACCCATGCCCTGGTGTTGCGGGGGTTCAGTCCATGCTTCAGGCGCAGGGACTTCGGCAGCGTAAACGTGACCCTCTGCGTCAGGGACGGCCCGGCCGGCGGGTGGTCGAGGGCTACGCTGGCAACGAACGGACCCTTCCGGGGTTTCCTGAGCCGTGCCTTCCCGGCGATCCGCGGCGCGTGGACCCGGCACCGCTGCCACGTCCGGATCGAGGGCTGGGGCGCCTCCCCGTAGAGGCAACGGTTCTCGGGGATCAGGACCTTTCCGTCGATCCCGAAGTCCTCGACGGCGTCGCCGGACTGGGAGTCCACCTTGGCGATCGCCATGAACCGACGCGAAGGGCATCGCGGGCTCGAACAATCGAAGCCACGCGACTCTCCGGCCGCGAGCAGCTGACCTCTGTCCGACAGGTACTCGATCGACTGGGCGTAGGACTCACCGGGCGAGAACCAGTAGGACCTGCTCCAACCCTGGCCACCGTCACGACGCATGCCGAAGTGGGACGAGCCGGGCTGCCGGCCGCCGCCGAAGCCCGCGGCGACGAACGAGTCGAGCGAGCCCAGCAACGCATACGAACTCATCTCGAAGTCGAGGTCGCGCGTGAGGCTCGGTGACGGGATGCCGGAGGCGTCGAGCCCGGCCTGGACGCTAAGGACGGAATACGTGTCGTGGAAGCCGGTGAACCTGGCCAGGATCTCGTCCTGTGGTCCGATGCCGAGGCCCGAGAGTGAAAAGCCGTTCACCTCGTCCGTCTCGGCGTAGCCGTTGCCCGAGCCGCCGAACCCCGTGTCTGCACCGCCATCCTCGAGCAGTCGCAGGATCCCCCCGGTAGACGTCCCTGCCGGCCACCACGATCCGGTCGTCCCCGTCGACCTCGAGATACGCCGGGGACTCGAAAGCCGAGGGCGGAAGTCCGGGCCGGGCGGTGCCGCCGGCCCCGAAAGACTCGTCGATGCTCCCGTCCGGGTCGTACCGGGCGAGGATGACTCCGTGGGTATCCGCGAGCACGACGATCCTCCCCTGGGAATCGACCTCCATCTCGAGGATGGAATGCCCGTCGAGCACGGAATTCACATCCGGAACCGTGCCACCTGCACCGAAGGTCGGGTCGGGCTCGCCATCCGGGCCGAGCCTCGTGATGGCGGTGCGGCCCGAATGGACCAGCCTGCCCCCGGACGCCTCGAACCCCGTCACCCCGGCGCCGACCGGGGTGAGGGCGTGAACTCCGCCGTCGGACCAGGACTCGTCGACCGAGCCGTCACCCGCCAGGCGTACCGCTACCGACCGGTCCGGGCTTCCGTCGGCGCAGAGCCTGGTCTGACCGAGCACGAAAAACGCGCCACCCGTTGCGGTGGCGGTCCCCAGGGCCACGTTGCTGCAGCCCACCAGCGACTCCGTGGTGGCGGCGGTCGCCGGGGATTGAACCCCGAGGCACGCGAAGGCCGTCAGGACGGCGAAGCGGACGAGACTGGGTACGGGCATGGAGCCCTCCTCCTTGTGGACCGATACCGCCGGAAACCCCCGGCCGGGGGGAAGTTGCGGCGCTCAGGCGGGGGAGGAGAGGACCCGTTCCATCGGGAGCGGTTCGACGCCCAGACGCTCCAGGTCGGCCGTGCCTCGCTGCGAGACCATCGAGACCCGCATCAGTTCCGCCTCCTGCCAGGTCGCGAAGGCGCTGTCGCCGACCAGCCGATGAAGGGCCGACAGCCCGAGGTGGACGATCTGGAGCGGGACCCTGACCACCGGGCGGGGGCGGCCCGAGAGGACCCCGACCAGCTCGGCCATCTCGGCGTAGGTCATCGTCTCCGGGCCGGCCAGTTCGTACAGATGGTCGCCCGGCCCGTCGCCCTCCAGGGAGTTCATCACGGCCCGGGCCACGTCGTCGGCCCAGATCGGCTGGTAGCGCGACTTGCCGTTCCCCGAGACCGGGATGGCAGGCAGAAACGAGAAACGCCGGAGCAGCGTCACCCAGGGATCCGAATGGTCGAACACGATCGAGGGACGGAAGATCGTCGAGTCCAGCGTGGACTCGGCCACCGCCCGCTCGGCCACCCACTTGGCGCGGAAGAACCGGGTGCGCTGGACCGCGGAGGCGTTCAGGGCGCTGAAGAAAACGAACCTCCCGACGCCGTTTCGTTCCGCCGCCTCGAGCAGGCGGACGGTCGCGAGGCCGTTCAGCTCCTCCACCCGGTAGGGAGGCTGGTCCCGGATCGAGGCGGCGAGGTGGATCACGGTGTCGACCCCCCGCATCGCCTGGCGCAACATGTACGGATCGGAGAGTTCCCGCAGGTCACCCATAGTGATCTGCACGTCGACCCTGCGGTCCCCGAGCTTGCGCGGCTCGCGGACCAGGCAGCGGACCTGGTGGCCTTCCTCGAGCAATCGCGGCAGGAGCCTGGAACCGATGGAACCTGTGGCGCCGGTAAGGAGGATCACCCGGCTGAGTCTAGAGACGAGGCGACACGGGAGGAAAGTGCGCACGAGAGGGAGGTCTGACGAAGCCAACGTCTAATATGGAGGCCATGAGTTACGTCATCGCTGAGCCTTGCATCGGACAAAAGGACAACTCCTGCGTGGAGGTCTGTCCGGTGGACTGCATTCATCCGACCCCGGACGAACCCGGCTACGACTCGGTGGACATGCTCTACATCGATCCCGACGAGTGCATCGATTGCGATGCCTGCGTCGAGGCTTGCCCCGTTGACGCCTGCTTCGCGGAGGACCAGCTCCCCGCCGAATGGGCGCACTACGCCGAGAAGAACGCGGCGTACTTCCAGAACAACTGAACCGGGTCCAGCCGGCCGCCTCGCCTGAGGCCGCCCGGCGGCCGCCCCTCTAGGGGCGACCGCGAGTGAACCTGACGAAGGTCCGCCAGGCGGGCTTCGCGACGAGCTTCTTCTTCTGCGGGCCGAAGAGCCCGATCGAGTAACAGAAGCTGCAGGTTTCGACGTTCCTGGGCTTGTCCTTCCAGGCGAACCAGTAGACCTTGCGGAGGTTCAGCCGGCCCCGGTCCCTGAGCAGATAGGTGAACGCCGACTTCAGCTGGCGCGCCTGTGCCCGCTTGCTTCCCAGCAGGAACGCGTTGGTCGCGCGGCCCGATCCCCAGCCCATCTCGTCGACGTACATCGCCTTCTTCCGGAGTCCGAGCCTCCTGGCCACCGCCCGGTAGCTCCGCATGTACCGGCGGAGGGTGGGGGTGTTCCTGGCGTAGGGATGGATCGAGATCACGTCGAAGCTCTTCTTCGGCAGGTTCCGCACCAGCTGGCGCAGGTACACGTCGGCCGAGCGGGCCCGGGACGGGGCTCCCTTCGGCCGGGCGTAGAGGCCGGCGAGCACGACGTTCGCTCTGCCGTTGACGGCCCGGATCACGTTCGAGGAGGCCTTGACCAGCCGCGCGTACCGGCCGGGCGAGACCGGTGTGGCGAAGTAGTGGAAGTTGACCTCGTTCCAGATCTGCCAGTCGACCACCGGCAGGCGGGGAAGCTTCGAGTTGACCTGCTGCGGTTCGCGCCAGAAGTCGCCGCCGATTCCGTAGCGCTCGATCATCGCGCGGACGAAGAGGCGCCAGCGTTTCAGCTGGTTGGCATTCTCGACCGGGAGCCGCGTCCAGACCTTGCTCATCCAGCCGGGCGTTCCGTAGAGCGTGGGCATGACCCGGACGCCCTCTCTCGCCGCGACCCTGATCAGGGAGTCGACGTAATCGAACGAGTAGACGCCCGGCTCCGGTTCGACGTGGCTCCACTGGATGGCGAGGCGCATGTTCGAGACCTTGCCGCGCTTCATCCGCTTCGTGTCGGCGCGGGTGATCGTGTCCTGCGGGACCACGCCGAGGAAGGTCCTGGGCGCCTTCGGAACCCCCGCTCCGCCCGTCGGCGGATTCGCGGCAAGGATCGCCAGCATCACCGCCAGAACGGCAGAAACAAGGGAAAAACGGAATGCGAGGGGGTTCTTGGGGAGGGTACGCATCACCCGCCGTAACAGGGCTGCCCCGGCTCGGTTGCGGTTGCCGCCGAACCTTTATCCGCGCTTACTGTACGACGGGTAGCTCGCGGGCTTTCGCACCCATCTTCGGTGTCTCGGGCGCCGAGGCAGGGACCGTCTGGAGCATCGGCAGCTCCCGAGGGGAGGCGGCGATGATCCGCTTGGCGATGGCGACGATCGCCTCGCCCGCCGGTGATTCCGGTTCGTCGACGGCGAGCGGATTGCCGACGTCGGCGTGCTCCCGGAGCTCCTCCGATAGCGGCACGGCACCCAGCAGCGGGACCTCGAGCTCGTCGGCGAGCAGCTGGCCTCCGCCCTCGCCGAAGATCGAGAACTTCTCACCGGTCGGGGTGGTGAAGCCGGACATGTTCTCGATCACGCCCATCACCTCGACGTCGACCTTGGCCGACATCTCGGCGGAACGGGCGGCCACCGACTGGGCGGCCGGCTGCGGGGTCGTGACGATCGCGATCCTGGCCTGGGGAAGCAGCTGGGCCATCGACATCGCCACGTCGCCGGTGCCGGGAGGCAGGTCCAGCAGCAGGTAGTCGAGCTCGCCCCACGCCACGTCCTCGAGGAACTGCTGGAGGGCCTTGTGGAGCATCGCGCCGCGCCACACGACTGCCGCATTGTCATTCACGAAGTAGCCCATCGACATCGTCAGGACGCCGGACTCCGACACGGGCGGCAGGATCTTCCGCTCCGCATTGACCTCGGGCTTCTTGTCGACTCCGAGCATGCGTGGGATCGAGTAGCCGTACACGTCACAGTCGAGGACGCCGACGGTGTGGCCCTGGGCCTTGATCGCCGCGGCCAGATTGGCGGTGAGGGTCGACTTGCCGACGCCGCCCTTGCCGGAGGCGATCCCGACCACGTTCTTGACCTGGGCGAGGGCGCCCTGGGGCAGCTTGCCGCGGCCGAGGGTCTGCATGAGGCCCTGCTTCTCCTCGTTCGAGAGGACGTCGAACCCGACCCCGACGCCGGTCACCCCGTCGAGGGACCTGACCTGCTGGGCGACCGCCTCCTGGAAGTGGGAGCGGATCGGACATCCGGGGGTGGTGAGCGAGACGGTCACGTTGACCTGACCGTCGTCCTTGATCTCGATCGAGCGGACCATGCCCAGTTCGACGATGTTGCGGCGCAGCTCGGGGTCGATGACCGCCGTGAGCTTCTCTCTTACCTGTTCTTCGGTCGGAAGCGACATGCCTTGATTCTCGCAGAGCGACGGTCTCGGGCGCCCGGGGGCGAGTTCGGCGGCCCGGCGCCTTACCCGGTCACGCACCCGACCTAGGAGACTCGCATGTTCACTCGCATTCGCAAGCCGGCCCTCGCGGCGATCCTGGTGCTCGCCGCCTGGGGCCTCTCGCCCGGTGCCGGCGGCCGCGCCGATGCCGCCCGGTACGTGGTCGCCCAGTGCGGCTGGCACGTGGGGCACGACGCCGACTGGTACGACATGAGCGCGGACCGCTTCACCAGGAGCACGTACTGCCAGACCCCCGCCAGTGCCGACCCGTTCGACGGCGTGCATGTGCTGAGCCAGGTGAAGGCATCGGCGAAGACGGTCGGCGGGACCCGTTTCGCGACCTGGCGCTGGCAGGCGCCGCCCGGGACCGGAATCGTCAACGTCCACGGCCAGCGGTGGCAGTATCTCCGCAACGGTTTCCAGCATCGGCTGGGCGGGGTGGCCAAGGGCGGGTTCACCCCTTTCCTCGCCCTGGACACAAGCGACGGGACCAAGCGCGATTTCGGCCAGGGGTTCTCGCCCTTCGCGCAAGCGTTCGAGTCCCGGCTCGTGTGTTACCGCCAGCAGGACAAGGTCTGCGAGGTGAACGGGACGATCCAGGCCGCCGTCCGGTCGCTCACGATCTCGCTCGACGATCCGTCGAAACCCGGCGCGAAGGTCTCGGGTGCCCTCACGGGTGACGGCTGGCTGAAGGGGTCGCAGTCGCTCCGCTTCGACAACACCGACGTGGGTGCGGGCCTGCGTTTCGCGGAGACGTACCTCGACGGACACGTGAAGGCACTCACGGAGATGAACTGTGCCAAGGCGATGGTCGCGGGCCAGTGGCGCGGAACCAGGATGCAGCCGTGTCCCACCCTGGCCACCGGGACCCAGACCATCGATACCCGGACCCTGGCCGACGGCCCCCACACGCTTAAGCACTGCGCGGTGGACTTCGCGGCGTCGTCCGGATGCACGGCCGATCGGACGATCCGGGTCGACAACAACGCGCCGGCGGCGCCCCGCGGACTCGAGGTGGCCGGCGGCGACGGCTGGCACCGGACCAACGGGTTCGACCTCACCTGGACCGAGCCGAACCAGGGGGCGGGGGCGCCGGTCGGGGCCAGCTTCCACCGGCTCAGCCGGGCCGACGGCTACAAGGCCGGTCCGTGGGGAAGCTTCGAACGGGGTCGCATCAAGGGGATCGAGGTGCCCGGACCCGGCGAGTACCGGGTCGAGGTCTGGCTCGTCGACGTGGCCGGAAACCGCGACGAGACCCACTCCGCCTCCGCGACCCTCCGTTTGGACGATGTCCCGCCCACCGGCTACTTCGACGATCCGCCGGTCGACGATCCCTCCCTGATCCGGGTGCCCGTCTCGGACAGGTACTCGGGTGTGGCCGGCGGCGCGATCTCCTGGCGACCCGCCTCCGGAGGTGAATGGCGGGTCATCCCGGGACGCTTCGACGGCGGGAGCGATGCCATGCTCACGGCCCGCATCCCCGCCGACGCCCCGCGGGGGGAATGGCACCTCCGTGCGGCGATCTTCGATCGAGCCGGCAACCTGACGGTGACGGACCGCCGGGCGAACGGATCCCCGATGACCGTGGAGACACCGCTCAGGGCCGAGACGTCCCTGCTCGCCGGGCTCGGCCGGGACGCCACGGCGAGCGGTCCCGCGATTCTCGTCGGGTACGGGCAGAGGGCCTACCTGTCCGGGCGGCTGATCGGAAAGGCGAAGGGCGGCGGCATCGCCGGGCAGGAGCTGACCGTGACCGAGACCCCGCTTGCCGGTTCGCGGCTCGGCCCGATGACGCAGAAGGTGCGCACCGACGCCCGGGGCGACTTCGGCCTCTGGCTGGGGCCGGGCCCCGGCCGCCGGATCGAGGTCGAGTTCCCCGGAACCCGGCGGCTCGAGGGAGCAAGCTCGGCGACCCTCGAGATGCGGGTTTCCGGCCGGGTCACCCTCAAGGCGAAGCCGAAGAGGTTGAGGACCGGGAGACGCGTCCGGTTCCGGGGCCGCGTCGCGGCGGCCGGGGCGTGGCATCCCCGCGGAGGCAACCTCATCCAGATCCAGTACTTCGAGGCGGCAGCCCGCCGCTGGCGTCCGGTGGTCCTGACCCGGACCGGGCCGGGTGGCAGGTTCAGGACCCGCTATCGCTTCCGGTACATCACCGGAACCGCGCGGATACGGCTCCGGGCGCTCCTCGTCCCCTCGTCCCGCTTCCCCTACGGCGGGGCGGCCTCGAAGCCCGTCGCGATACGGGTTCGGGGTTAGGGTCGCGGGCGGCCGCCGAACGCGGCGGCCGCCCGCAGCCCGACATCAGAGTCCGAAGACCCCGACCAGCAGAGGCAGCGCGATCGCAACCCCCGCGAGCGTGCCGACCACGAGGCCGATCGCGGCGCGGACGCCGGTCTCCTCGGTCATCGGTCTGACTACGTGTCTGTCCAGATCCATATGTACCTCCTTCTTCGTGATGCCGACGGGGTTAGCTGACGGGCTCGCGCTGAAGAAGCTGCGCTACGGGACAGACGTCCCGATTCGCCCCCGGGAGACGGCCGAAACCGACCCCCTTTGGGTCCCCCGCTCCGCCACGAGTGACGGATTAGGCGTATGGGCTGAACGAGACCAGCTTAGCTGCCCGGGGCCGATTACCGGCTCAGGCGTCGGGCGCAGCGCTCGATGTGCCGGAGGTTGCCCGGTTTGCGCTGGATGCACTTCGCGAGCCGGGGCTGCTTGCTGGCCGGGACGCTAGTGATGTCGGTATTGATCTCGTTCATGGTCTCCGGCGAAACCTGGATGTTGGCCTGGTCGAACGCCCTGTTCGCCTCGTCGAGGCTGCGCTGGATGTTGCCGTTGATCCCGCTCGAGACCTTCTCGGTGGTGTCGAGCACCGGTCTGACGATGAAGTAATAGGCCGCCGCAAGGGTGGCGACCACGACCACGATGCGCAACAGGCTCGTGATCAGAGTTCCCCCGATCTGCATGGGCTGACTCTATCCTGAGATATGTGAACCCGCTCGATTACCTGGAAATAGATCGCCTGCTTTCGGACGAGGAGCGTCTGATCAAGGAAACCGTCTCCCGTTACGTGAAGGAGAAGTATCTGCCCGGGGTGGCGGAACACTTCGAGAACGGGACCTTCGACGAGTCCGTGCCGAAGGGCCTCGGCGAGCTGAACCTGCTCGGGATGCACCTCACCGGCTACGGCTGTGCGGGCAGCAGCGCGATCGCCTACGGCGTCGCTTGCATGGAACTCGAGGCGGGCGACAGCGCCCTCCGGTCGTTCTGTTCCGTGCAGGGGTCGCTGGCGATGTTCGCGATCTGGAAGTGGGGTAGCGAGGAACAGAAGCAGCGCTGGCTACCGGGGATGGCGAAGGGCGACCTGATCGGCTGCTTCGGCCTGACGGAGCCCGACTCGGGTTCGGATCCGGGGTCGATGCGGACCACCGCCCGTCGCGACGGGGGCGACTGGATCCTGAACGGCTCGAAGATGTGGATCACGTCCGGGTCCATCGCCGACGTCGCGGTCGTGTGGGCCAGGACCGACGACGGGGTGCAGGGTTTTCTCGTCGAGAAGGGAATGGACGGGTTCACCGCCCCGGAGATGCATCACAAGCTTTCGCTGCGGGCCTCGGTCACCTCGGAGCTCGCCTTCGATGACGTGCGGGTTCCCGACTCGAACCGCCTGCCGGAGGTGCAGTCCCTCAAGGGTCCGCTCAGCTGTCTGAACGAGGCCCGGTACGGGATCGTCTGGGGAGTGATCGGCGCCGCCCGGTCCTGTTTCGAGGCAGCCCTGGAGTATTCGCAGACCCGCAAGCAGTTCGACCGGCCGATCGCCTCGTTCCAGCTGACCCAGGCGAAGCTCGCCGACATGGCGACGAAGGTGCAGCAGGGGTACCTGCTCGCGTTGCGGCTCGGCCAGCTGAAGGACGAGGGACGGCTGCAGCCGGAACACGTCTCGATGGGCAAGCGGGCGAACGCCCGGATCGCCCTGGATGTGGCCCACACGGCGCGCGGGATCCTCGGCGCGAACGGGATCACGCTGGAATACCCCGTGCTCCGCCACGCGAACAACCTCGAATCCGTCTACACGTACGAGGGCACCGATGAGATCCACACCCTCTCGGTCGGCATGGCTCTCACCGGCATGCCGGCGTTCCGGTAGCGGGCCGGACTACCGGAACCGGGGATAGCCCGGCGCGAACTTCGGGAACTTCCGGCTTCTCAGGAACCGGGCGAGGGTCTTCCGTCCGCGCGGGAAGTTCTGGATGCGGAACTCGTTCGAGCTGCCGAAGTCCTGGTAGTAGATGAGCATCCGGACCTTCTTCCGCTTCTTCGCGAACGTGAAGATGCGTTTGATGAAGCCGGGGCCGTCCGAACCCCAAAGGCCGAACTCCGAAAGGGCGAAGGGCTTGTTCTTGCCGATCGCCCACCTGTCGTAGAAGCGGTCCAGGTGGCGCCAGTTGTTGTACCGGTTGTAGAAGTCGGTGGAGACCCAGTCGACCCAGTCCTTGCCCGGCCAGTACTTGGCGGGACGGTTGGCCGGGGTGCCGGGGGAGCCGTCCGGGAGCGGGCTCCACACGATCGCGATCGGCGCCCGCGGCAGGCGGCGGGGCAGGCGCTTCGCCTTGCCGACCTTCTGGACCTTCGGCAGGCCGATCTTCTTCAGCTGCGCGTTGATCCTCCCACGCTTGCCGCCGCCCCGGGTGATGATCGCGATCCGCCGGAAAGCGGAGCGGTACCACTTGTGCGCGTAGTCCCCGCCGCGCACGTTGCCGGTGCAGTCGACCCCGGCGTAGTAGTTCAGGCAGCGGTTCGGTTCGCCCAGCGGGCGGATGTACATGCGGAGGTGTCGCCGGGAGGCGATGCGGTTGATCCGGATCAGGTAGTCGTCGCCGCGGCCCCGGGCGATCTGCCTGGGGGTGATCAGCTCGGTGCCGTCATCGGCCCGGGTGGTGATGTGCAGCATCGGCCGCGCCCGGACCGCGCGCCAACGAGCCATCGACTTCTTCCAGCTGTTGTCCCACGGATGGAAAGTCTGGATCACGGCGGGATGCTTGCCGACCGCCCGGGCGAACTCCCGGAAGTCGTTCCCCTCGCCGGTGTCGGTCACCCCGAAGAAGACCTTCCCGGGCGGCGGCTTCAGCACCGCCGAGTTGGCGGGGGAGGCCAGGCAGGCAGCGAAAAGAAGCGCCCCGGAGAGCGCGATCAGAAGCAGCCGGAATCGGGTCTGGTGGGCGTGGACCATGGTTATGGAAACCGGGCCGGGAGCCATCGGTTGCGCTGAAGCACCATAGGAAAGGCCCGGTTCGCCGGCGCCGAGCCTCCCCGGCCTGAAGCCGGGATTGCATCTTCCGGCGCCAAAACCTGACGCGGGTCACCTCGGACGGCTAGTCTGGACCCTGAGCCGTACCGAGAACGAGGAAGGGGTTGTGGTGAGCGAAGAAATCGAGGAGATGGGTCCAGTCGACTACGTGGTGGTCGAATGGGTCGACAAGCAGCCGACCGGTGAGGCGATCCCCCATCTCGTGGACCTCGTGGAGCGCGGCCTCATCCGCATCCTCGACCTCGCCCTGATCAGGAAGGACACCGACGGGACCGTGTCCGAGATCGAGTACACCGACCTGGGCGACGGCGACTTCGCGATCCTCGAAGGCGTTTCGTCCGGGCTGCTCGGGGAGGACGACCACCGGGAGGCCGCCGAGGCGCTCCGGCACGGGGCGTTCGCCGCGATCATCGTTTACGAGAACCGGTGGGCGGCGCCGTTCGCCGCCGCGGTGAGGCGCTCCGGCGCCGAGCTGGTCGCCAGCGGCCGCATCCCGGTCCAGGACCTGCTCGAGACGCTGGACGCGACAGAGGCAAGCTGAGAGAACAAAGGAAAAGGAGCCCAGGGAAATGCCAGGACTACTCAGGGGAGTCGCCCGGACCGCCGTCGTCGCCGGCACCGCGACCGCCGTCAGCAATCGGGTTTCTCGCCGCCAGGCCGCCCGCTGGGCGGAGCAGGACGGACCCCGGTACGCGAACCCCCGCGCCGATCTCGCCGCCCAGCAGCAACAGCAGGCGGCGCCCGCGCCCGCCTCAGCCCCCGCTGCCGACCCGATCGCGCAGCTCAAGGAGCTCGGCGAGCTCCACAAGAGCGGCGTGCTCACCGACGAGGAATTCGCCGCCCAGAAGGCCAGGATCCTCGGCAGCTGAGCCAAGCCGGCCGGCCGACGGTGCGAGGTCGGCATGATGGTGGCATGGAGGCCCCCGTCAGTCCCGAGGAATTCGAGGAGATGGTCGCCCGGGCGATCGACAACCTCCCGGAGCAGTTCCGGGAGGTCCTCGCCCAGGTGCCCGTCGTCGTGTCCGACCAGGGCCGCGAACGGAGGGCGTACGGGCTCTACCAGGGTGACGGCATCGCCCGGGACAACTACCCGGACCGGATCATCATCTTCAGGGACACCCTGGTCCGCGATTTCGGGCACGACCGCGAGCTGCTCGCGGCGCAGGTCGAGCGAACGGTCCGGCACGAACTCGGCCACCATCTCGGTTACGACGAGGGCGGGGTCCGGGATCTCGGGCTCTGACCCCCGGGTCTGTAGGCTCGGGACATGTCCAAAGCCACGCTGAACACCACCGCCGGTCCGATCACGATCGAGTTCTTCGACGAGGATGCCCCCAAGACCGTCGAGAATTTCCGGAAGCTCGCCGCCGACGGCTTCTACGACAATCTCACCTTCCACCGGGTGATCAAGGACTTCATGATCCAGGGCGGCTGCCCGCTCGGCACCGGCACCGGTGGTCCCGGCTACACGTTCGAGGACGAGTTCAACGACCACAAGGTCGTCCGCGGCGCTATCGCCATGGCGAACGCCGGCCCCAACACGAACGGCTCCCAGTTCTTCATCGTCACGATTCCCGCCGCCGACTGGCTGGACGGGAAGCACACCGTGTTCGGCGAGGTCGTCGAGGGCATGGAAGCGGTCGACGCGATCGAGGCCACGGCCACGGACGCCCGGGACATGCCCCTGGAACCCCAGGTGATCGAAAGCGTCGAACTTTCGTAGGCTGGGTGCCTCGAGCGAGGCCCTCCCGACCGCCGGCTAGTGCGAGCGGGAGAGGCGGGTTGAAGCGGGAGCGACCGGGCGAAGCCCGGCGCGAATGCAGTCAGGCCGGACTCGAGGTCTCGTCAGAGACCTCGGTCGTCTGGTCTATGTAGATGACCTGATCGCCCGCCTTCAGGACCGAGCAGGCCTCGTCGTTCGGGCGGTGGACCTGCCCGTTCCTGATCACCGCGATCGCGGTTTCCTTGTGGTGGCGTTCGATCTGTTCGCCGTCCACGGTGACCCGGCGTTCGTTGATGTCGAGGCCGTCGCCGAAGGTGAGCAGGTCGTTCACCACCCGGGCCGCCTCGGGGGTCTCGGCCGCCATGCCGAGGATCCGGCCGGCCGAGCTCGAGGAGACGATCACCTCGTCGGCGCCGGAGGAATAGAGCAGGTCGGTGTTCGACTCCTCCTTGCAGGACGCGATGATCTTCGCCTTCGCGTTCAGTTCGCGGACGCGCAGGACGGTGAGGATCGCCTGCTCGTCGGTGCCCACGGCGACGATCACGATCCGGGCGGTCTCGACCTTGGCCGCGGCGAGGATCCCGGTGTCGAAGGACTTGCCGTTGATGCCGGTGATGTTGATCTGGTTGGCTTCCTCGAGGGCCGAGTCATCCTCGTCGATGACCACCGCCTCCAGGTTCTCGTCGTGGTTGAGGATGTAGTCGAGCGCCGCGCGGCCCTTCACCCCGTAGCCGCATACGACGACGTGATCCTCGAGATCGCGTTGCCAGCGGCGGAGCCGCAACTGGAATCTGGACTGCTCGGCCAACACCTGCAGCGTAGTGCCAACCAGCAGCACGATGAAGAGGACGCGGACCGGGGTGACGACCAGGGTGGTCAGCAGGCGCGAGGTCTGGGAGACGGGCACGACGTCCCCGTAACCGGTGGTGGTGATGGTCACCGTCGCGTAGTAGAGGGCGTCGACGAACGTGAGGGACTGGTTCGGGTGCTCCTGATCGATGTATCCGTCGCGGCCGATGTAGGTGATCAGGGTGACGATCATCAGCAGCAGGGTCGCGAGCCCGATCCGTTGAAGGATCGCGAGCAGAGGGTCCTGCTGCACCCGTGCGAAGCGGAACCGGGAGGGCGAGATCGGCATCGGCGGAGGCTGTATTCGGGTCCGTTTCAACTGCCGCCAGCATAGAACCTGCCGTCGCCCCTCCCGCGGGCGGGAAGGCGGCGGGATGGCCGTGACAGGTACCCTGCAAGACCCGTGTTTACCTCTCTGGAGTGCCATGACTGAGTCTCTTGCTGCCGGTTTCGACCCCGTCTCCCTGGACCAGTGGAGCGAGGCGGCGACGAAGGGTGACGAGAACGTCTCCCTGATGACCGTGCTCGAAGACGGCGTGGAGGCCAAGTGGCTCTACACGCCGGAGGACGCGCTGGGTGCCGATCCGGCGGGCCTGCCCGGACGGGCGCCGTTCGTGCGCGGCACCCGCGCCGGCCGTCACTGGCAGATCCGGCAGGAGCACACGCACCCGGACCGCGCCCAGGCCAACCGGGAGATCCTGGAGGACCTGAACGGCGGGGTCACCGAGATCACGCTGCGGATCGGTGAGGACGGGCTCCTGGTCTCGAACCTCGACCACATGAGCCAGGTGCTCGACGGGGTCTACCTCGACATGGCGCGCGTCGCGCTGGACGCCGGGGCCTCCGCTCCCGCCGCCGCGGCCCTGCTCGTCGCCCTCTGGCGGGAGAACGGCATCGCCCCCGACCAGGCCCTCGGCTCTTTCCGCTACGACCCGCTCGGCACGCTCGCCCGGACCGGGGAGCTGCCCGCCTCGCCGGAGGATTCGCTCGCCGCGGCCGGCGGTCTCGCCGCCGAGACGGCCCGCGCCTGGCCCGCCGCCAGGGCGCTCGCCGTGGACACCGGGATCTACGTGGAGGCCGGTGCCACCGCCGCCTGGGAGCTCGGCATCGCGATCGCGACGGGCGTCGAGTACCTGCGCGCCGCCGCGGCGGCGGGGCTGGAGCCGGACGAGGCGGCTGCCCAGATCGAGTTCACGCTCGCCGTCGGTCCCGACCAGTTCCTGGAGATGGCAAAGTTCCGGGCGGTCCGCCGCCTCTGGGCACGGGTGCTCGAGGCGTCCGGGGTGGAGGAGGATAAACGGCACTCGCCGACCTACGCGGTCACCACCTCCCGCATGATCACCGCGGTGGATCCCTGGGTCAACATGCTTCGCGTCACCACGGCCGCCTTCGCCGCCGGTACCGGCGGCGCCGACGGGGTCACGGTGACGCCCTTCGACCGCATGATCGGCCAGCCGGGGGACCTCGGCCGCCGCATCGCGCGGAACACCCAGATCATCCTTCAGGACGAATCCTCGCTCGGCCGGATCGCCGATCCCCTGGCCGGATCCTGGTACGGCGAGGAACTGACCGACGAACTCGCCCGGGCCGCCTGGTCGCGCTTCCAGGACATCGAGCGCGAGGGCGGGACCCTCGCCGCGCTGAGGTCCGGCCTCATCGCCACCACCCTTTCCGGGCTCGCCAACGAGCGTGAGGACGACCTGAGCCACCGCCGCCGCGTGATGACCGGCGTGAACGAGTTCCCGCTGCTCGGCGACGACGGCACCGAGCCCGTGATCGTGGACCGGCAGGCCTTCATCGAGGCCGACGCCGCCAGGCTGGCGGAACGGCCCGAGGTGACCGGTTTCGAGAAGCTGACCGGGGCCGAACCGGACGAGCGCCTCGCGGCTGCCACCTCGCTCGCCTCGGCCGGGGCCCGCATCGACGAGCTCACCGCGGCCGTCGCCGGGGAGACGTTCTCCCTGCCGAAGCTGAACGTCCGCCCGGACGCGGCGCCGTTCGAAGCGATGCGCCGGGCCGCCAGGGAGCACGAACTGGCGGGCGGTGACCGGCCCCAGATCTACCTGGCCTGCATGGGTTCGATCGCGAGCCACGTCAACTACGCGAACTGGGCGAAGAGCTTCTTCGAGGTCGCCGGCGTCGAGACGGTCCCGAGCGGCGCCCTCGAGAGCAACGAGCAGCAGGCGAAGACCTTCAAGGAGGGGGGATTCGACCTCGTCGCCGTCTGCGCCGGCCGAAACCAGACCCCTGAGGACGTCGCCGACCTGGTCGGGCGCCTGCGCGACGTCGGAGCCGGCTACGTGTACATGATCAATTCGACCCCGGAACTGAACCAGGCGGCGATGGACGCCGGAGCGGACGAGCTCGTGAAGAACGGGGTGAACCTGACCGAGGTGCTGAGGGCGACGCTCGGCCGGCTCGGCGTGGAGGTGAAGTCATGAGCCGCATCCCGGATTTCTCCGAGGTCGAGCTCGGCCCGGTCCCCACCGAGGCGGCCGATCCGGCGGAGCTCGAGGCGATCCTCGAGGCCAACCGCGACCCGTCCGGCGAGGAGGAGCTCCACTGGGAGACCCCCGAAGGCATCACCGTCGATCCCGCGTACACGTCGGCCGCGCTCGAGGGGATCGACTTCCTCGACACCAAGCCCGGCTTCGCCCCGTTCCTGCGCGGGCCGTACCCGTCGATGTACGTGAACAAGCCGTGGACGATTCGCCAGTACGCGGGCTACTCCACCGCCGAGGAATCGAACGCGTTCTACCGTCGCAACCTGGCCGCCGGGCAGAAGGGCCTCTCGGTCGCCTTCGACCTGGCCACCCACCGCGGCTATGACTCCGACCATCCGCGCGTCGCCGGCGACGTCGGCATGGCCGGCGTCGCGATCGATTCGATCTACGACATGCGGACGCTGTTCGACGGCATCCCGCTGGAGGAGATGTCGGTCTCGATGACGATGAACGGCGCGGTGCTGCCCGTGCTCTCGCTGTTCATCGCCGCCGCCGAGGAGCAGGGTGTGCCGCACGACCAGATCACCGGCACCATCCAGAACGACATCCTCAAGGAATTCATGGTGCGGAACACCTACATCTATCCGCCCAAGCCGTCGATGCGGATCGTGTCCGACATCATCGGTTTCACCTCGAAGGAACTGCCCCGCTTCAACTCGATATCGATCTCCGGCTACCACATGCAGGAAGCCGGGGCAAGCGCCGACCTCGAGCTCGGCTACACCCTGTCGGACGGCGTCCAGTACGTGAAGGCGGCCCTGGATTCCGGTCTCGAGATCGACCAGTTCGCGCCGCGCCTCTCGTTCTTCTGGGCGATCGGCATGAACTTCTTCATGGAGGTTGCCAAGATGCGCGCCGGCCGCCTGCTCTGGGCATCGCTGATCAAGGAGTTCGGCCCCAAGAAGGAACGGTCCATGTCGCTCAGGACCCACTGCCAGACATCGGGTTGGAGCCTCGCGGCCCAGGACGTGTACAACAACGTGGTCCGTACCTGCATCGAGGCGATGGCGGCGACCCAGGGCCACACCCAGTCGCTCCACACGAACGCCCTCGACGAGGCCCTCGGCCTGCCGTCGGATTTCTCCGCCCGCATCGCCCGGCAGACCCAGCTCTTCCTGCAGCAGGAATCGGGCACGACCCGGGTGATCGATCCGTGGGCCGGCAGCTACTACGTCGAGTACCTGACCAAGGAGCTGGCCCTGAAGGCGCTCGCGCACATGAAGGAGATCGACGAGGCCGGCGGCATGACCGAGGCCATCGCCGCGGGCATCCCGAAGCTGCGGATCGAGGAGTCGGCCGCGCGGACCCAGGCCCGCATCGATTCCGGGAAGCAGACCGTGGTCGGCGTCAACTCCTACAGGCCCGAGAACGACGCGATCGTGAACGTGCTGAAGATCGACAACAACGAGGTGCGCGCCGCCCAGGTCGCGAAGCTCGAACGGCTCCGCGCCGAACGGGACGAGCGGGCGGTCGAGGAGGCCCTGGAGCACCTCACCAACGCCGCCCGGACCGGCGAGGGCAACCTGCTCGACCTCGGGATCAAGGCCGCTCGCGCCCACGCGACGGTGGGTGAGATCAGCCTCGCCCTGGAGAAGGAGTACGGTCGTCACGCGGCCGAGATCCGTTCGATCGCGGGCGTCTACCAAGAGGAGGTCGGTGTGGAAAGCGGAGCCTTCGGCGACACCAAGCGCCTGGTCGAGTTCTTCGAGGAGGCCGACGGTCGGCGCCCCCGCATCCTGGTCGCGAAGATGGGCCAGGACGGTCACGACCGCGGCCAGAAGGTGATCGCAACCGCGTTCGCCGACCTCGGGTTCGACGTCGACATCGGCCCGCTGTTCCAGACTCCCGAGGAGGTCGCCCGCCAGGCGATCGAGGCCGACGTCCATGCCGTCGGGGTGAGCACCCTCGCCGCGGGTCACCTGACCCTCGTCCCCGCCCTCCGCAAGGCCCTCGACGAGGAGGGTCGCGACGACATCGCGATCGTCGCCGGCGGCGTCATCCCGCCGGTCGACTTCGAGCCGCTGAAGGAGGCGGGCGCCGACCTGATCTTCCCGCCCGGCACGGTCATCGGCGAGGCCGCGGCCGAGCTGCTCCAGCTCCTGATCGAGAAGCGGGGCCTGGACGTCCAGACCGGTACGACCTCGTCCTGATGGCGGCGGCCAGGCCTTCGGTACGGGATCTCGAAAAGGGGATCACCGCGGGAGACCGCGGCGCACTCTCCCGCGCGATCACCCTCGCCGAGAGCCGCCGCGCGGACGACCAGGAGCTCGCCCAGGAGCTGATCGCGGACCTGTTGCCCAGGACGGGCAAGGCCCTCCGCATCGGCATCACCGGTGTGCCCGGCGCCGGCAAGTCGACCACCATCGAGGCACTCGGCCTGTGGCTGATCGAGCGGGGACACAAGGTGGCGGTGCTCGTCATCGATCCGACCAGCGCCCGTACCGGTGGTTCGATCCTGGGCGACAAGACCCGGATGAACCGGCTGAGCGGCGAGGAGAACGCCTACATCCGTCCGTCTCCCTCCGGGGGTGTACTCGGCGGCGTCGCCCGGAAGACCCGGGAGGCGATGTTGCTCTGCGAGGCCGCCGGCTTCGACGTGATCCTGGTCGAGTCCGTCGGCGTCGGCCAGTCCGAGGCGGAACTCGCCGAGATGGTCGACTGCCTGATGCTTCTGCTCGTGCCCGGGGCCGGCGATGAACTCCAGGGCATCAAGCGGGGGATCATGGAGCTGGCCGACCTGATCGTGGTGAACAAGGCGGACGGCGACCGGGTACCGCTGGCCAAGCGGGCGCGCGGCGACTACCGTCACGCCCTGCGCATGCTTCCCCCTTCCACACCCGGATGGGAGACCCCCGTCCTGATCGCCTCCGCCGCGGAGGGCACCGGCCTGGCCGAGATCTGGGAGTCGGTCGTAAAGCACCGGGAAGTGCTCGACGGGAGCGGGCTGCTGGAGGAGCGCCGCAGACACCAGACCGAGCGCTGGCTCGACTCGATGATCGAGGAGGCCGTGCTGGCCGCCGTCCACGCCCGTGCCGGCGTCAAGGAAGCGATCGACGAGGCGCGGGAGGAAGTGATCGCGGGCAAGGTGACCGTCCCGCAGGCGACGCTCGCCGTGGTCGAGGCGGCGGGCCTGACCGAGAAGGAAGAAGACAAGTGATCGGACCCGACGACGTCGAGATCCGGGTGCTCGGCTGCCTGATCGAGAAGCAGCGCACTACCCCGGACCAGTACCCGCTCACCCTGAACTCCCTCCGGCTGGCGTGCAACCAGTCGACGAACCGGGACCCGGTGGTGGACTACGACGAGGCGGAGATCCGCCGGGCCCTCGGCGAGCTCGGCCGACGGCGCTGGATCCGCGGTGCCTCGGGCCACACGAGCCGCTCGCCCAAGTACCGCCACCTGCTCGACACCGAGCTCTCGCTCTCGGAGGACCAACTCTCCGTGCTGGCGGTGCTGATGCTGCGCGGCGAACAGACGCCCGGACAGCTCAAGCAGCGGACCGAGCGCATGTTCGGGTTCCGTGATCTCGACGCGCTCCAGACCACCCTGGATGCGCTCGTGTCGAGGAACCTGGTCGAGCGGCTCCCCCGCCGGCCCGGCCAGAAGGAGGACCGCTACCGGCAGATCCTCGGGGGGAGCCACCTGGAGGAGGACGCCGGGACCACGCCCGGAACGCGGGCAAGTGCCGGGCAGGAGTCTTCCGCGGACGGATCGGCTGCCGCGCCCGGCAACGCGCCTGGCCCGACCACCGCGGAGCCCCTGCCGGTCCCGGTGGACACGCCCGAGACCGAACGCATCGAGGCCCTCGAGCGGCAGGTCTCCGGCCTGGCCACCGAGGTCGCCGAGCTTCGCTCGCTCGTGGACGACCTGCGCGAACAACTCGGGGCCTAGCGGCCCCGCCGCGGTCCGGCCGACCGCCGGTTCTGAAGGCTTTCGTTCTCCGGGCGTGCTCCCGGGTACAGGCCATGCATGCACACTCCCGCCGTGACCGGTTCCGAGGGGGTCCCGCCTGGGGACTCCTTCCTCGCCACGCTGAAGCGCAGCGTGGCCGAGTTCATGGAGGACGGGATGACCGACTGGGCCGCCGCCCTCACCTACTACGGCCTGCTCTCGCTGTTCCCGATGCTGATCGCACTGGTCTCGATCATCGGGCTCTTCGCCGATCCCGACGCGACCACCGAGAAGCTGACCGAGATCGTCGCGAACCTCGGTCCGGACGCCGCGTCGGGCACCTTCGAGGAACCCGTCCAGAGACTCACCTCGAACCGGGGTGCCGCCGGGCTGGCCTTTGTGGCCGGCCTGGCCGGCTCGCTCTGGGCGGCGTCGGGCTACATCGGTGCCTTCGGACGGGCTTCCAACGTGATCTACGAAACCCGGGAGGGGCGACCGTTCTGGAAGCTCAAGCCGCTACAGATCGGGGTCACCGTGGCGATGATCCTGATCCTCGCGCTTCTCGCGATCGGGCTGGTCCTGACCGGCCCCGTCGTCAGGGCCGTCGCCGATCCGCTCGGCATCGGTTCGACCGCGGTGGACATCTGGGACCTCGCGAAATGGCCCGCGATGGTCGGGCTGGTCCTGCTCATGTTCGCGGTCCTCTTCCATTTCTCTCCGAACGTGAACCCGGGCAGGTTCCGCTGGCTGACGCCCGGGGCGGCCGTCGCGTTGCTCGCCTGGGTGCTCGCGTCGGCCGGTTTCGCCTTCTACGCGAGCAACTTCGGCTCCTACAACGAGACCTACGGCACCCTGGGCGGCTTCGTCGTCCTCCTTGTCTGGTTCTGGATATCGAACCTCGCGTTGCTGTTCGGGCTCGAACTGAACTCGGAGATCGCCCGCGGCCGGCAGATCGATCGCGGGATCCCGGGCGCCGAGCGACAGCTGCAGCTGGAGACCCGGGGTGATCCGAAGCCCAAACGCACGGTCTGACGCGGTCTGAAAAAAGTTTCGCGGCGCGCGTAAGTAATCGACTGGTTCCTCGTTACACGGATGAAAGGGCTTTACGAGCCGAACGATCCAGAAAGAGGACTCCATGAATTCAGCACCCAGAAACGGCGGGATCATCACGATCGGCGTACTTGCAGGGCTTTTCGCCCTGGTAGCCGCGCTGCTCGCCGTGAACGTCAACCAGGCGAACGCCGCCCCGGCGGTGCATCGCTTCGCGGACATCAACCCGGGCCCGAGCAGCAGCTCGCCCTACACGTTCATTCCTTTCAAGGGCGCGCTCTACTTCAACGCGTCGAACGGCAAGAGCGGCAAGGAACTCTGGAAGATCGAGAACGGCACGCCGAAGCTCGTCGCCGACATCAACCCGGGCAAGAAGAGCTCCGACCCGGAGTCCTTCGTCGTGTTCAAGGGGCAGCTCTACTTCAACGCGAGGACCGAGGCGAACGGGATAGAACTGTGGCGTACCAGCGGCGAGGGGGCCGAACTCGTGGCCGACATCAGGCCGGGCCCCGAATCCGGCGCGCCGACGAGCTTCGAGGTCCTCGACAACGCGCTCGTCTTCTCCGCCGATGACGGCGTGGCCGGCCGCGAGCCGTGGCGCTACGACGGGAACTCGGCCGCGATGATGATGGACGTGAGGCCGGGTGCCCAGGACTCGGACACGTACGACTTCACCCGCTTTGGCAATCACGCGTACTTCCGTGCGAACGACGGCGTCCTGGGCTCCGAGCTCTACCGGACCGATGGCAACTCGGTCCAGCTGGTGGCCAACATCGCTCCCGTCGGCAGTTCCAACCCGTACGGCTTCACCCGGTTCGGCGACTACCTGTACTTCCAGGCGAGCAGCAACAACGGGACCGAGCTCTGGCGCACCAACGGGGCGATGACGGCACTGGTCGCCGACATCAACCCGGGTGCCGGTTCGTCGAACCCCTACGGGATGACGCAACTGGGCGAGCACCTCTACTTCTCCGCGAACGACGGTGTCACCGGCGCCGAGGTGTGGCGGACGGACGGGGCCTTCCCGGTGGCCCAGGTCGAGCAGGTCGCCGACATCAACCCGGGTGCGTACGGCTCGGCACCTTCCGACTTCACCGGGCACGCCGGCCGCCTCTACTTCAAGGCCGAGACGCCCGACAAGGGCAGGGAACTGTGGAGCACCGACGGGAACGGCGCCCAGCTGGTGAGCGACATCAACCCGGGTGCGGAGAGCTCCTACCCCGGTGGTTTCACCAGCTTCGAAGGAAACCTGTACTTCGCTGCGGCCGACGACGATCACGGCCCCGAGCTGTGGACCCTGAGCGATGGTCAGGCAAAGCTCATGAAGGACATCCTCCCGGGCAGCGACGGGTCCGAGCCGTACAACTTCACCGTTTTCGGCAAGTCGCTCTGGTTCTCGGCCGGTGACGGCGTCGCGGGCTGGGAGATGTGGCGGGTCACCGACGACAGCTCGGTCAAGGCGAAGGTCCCGGCGAAGACGATCAAGGTCGACCGGGCGGGACGGGCCAAGGTGAACGTCCGCTGCGCGATCACCGAGATCTCGGGTCCCTGTTCCGGCAGCGTCGTCGTGAAGACGAAGGCCAGGGTCAAGCAGGGTGGCAAGCGCAAGCGGGTCGTGATCGGCAAGGGCAGGTTCGTCGCCGAGCCCGGCAACGCCGGCAGGGTCGTCCTCAAGCTCACCGGGCCGGTCCGGAAGCTGGTCCGGAAGAACAAGGCGGCGCGCCGCGTCACGGTCCAGGTCAGGGTCTCCGACACGGTCGGGAACCGGGCCACCGTCACCAGGCAGGCACGCCTGAACGGACCGGGGGTCAGGTGAGGCGGGAGAAAGATCGGTAGCCAAGGTGATTCTTCAGGCCCGGAGCGGTGTTACATTGTTCAAATGCCCTCCGGGTCTGAGGAAATCAACCTCGCCAGGGCGGCCGCCGCGGGGGACGGCCCGGCTTTCGCAAGCCTCTACGAGGCGTACGAGCGCCGGATCTACAACTACCTGCTGCGTCTGCTCGGCGACCGGCACGAGGCCGAAGACGCCACACAGGACGCCTTCCTCCGTGTCATGGCCAAGCTCCCCGATCTCGACCTGGACAACCTCCAGTTCGGTCCCTACCTGTACACAGCGGCCAGGAACGCAGGGTACGACGTGATCGCCAAGCGCAAGAAGATGGAGCCGGCCGGAGCGGTTCCCGAGGAGGCCGAGTCGCCCTTCCGCGGGCAGCTCTCGGATCTCGAGACCGATCCCGAGCGCGCGGCCCTCGCCTCCTCCCAGGAGGAGGCGGTGCGGGCCGCCAACGAGCGGCTCCCCGAGCGGCAGCGCGAGGTCCTGGCCCTGCGGGAGCTCGACGGTCTCAGCTACGACGAGATCGGGTCGGTCATGGAGATGAAGCCCAACGCGGTGGCGCAGCTGATCTCCCGGGCGAGGATCGGCCTTCGGAAGGAGATGCGTGCCGGGGCGGTCGCCTCCGTCGCGTTGGCGACTCCGGACTGCGACCGGGCCCACGGTGCCCTGGCCTGCCGGCAGGACGGGCAGGCGACCGACGACGAGTGGCTGGACGGCCATCTCGCCGACTGCGCGAACTGCCGGGTCGCGGCAGAGGAAATGGCGGAGGCGGGTCTTTCCTACCGCGCCTGGGCTCCCGTCGTCCCCGCGGCCTGGCTCTTTCGCGAGGTCATGGCGAAGGCGAGCGAGATCAACGGCCACGACTGGTCGGGTGTCGAGCGGCCCGGGTCCGGTGCGGGAACGAGTGCGGGCGGTTCCGGTGCGGGCGGCGCGAGCGCCGCTTCCGGTGGAGCCCGGCGGGCCCGGCGCGGGATACTCGTCGGCGTCGGGTCGGCCCTGGTCGCGGGCCTCTTCGCGATCCTTCTGCTGGGCGATGCCGACGCCCCCGAACGGATCGAGGCCGTGAACGAATCCTTCTCCGTGGCTCCCTCCTCCGGCAAGGAGGAACCCGAGGTCAAGGCGAAGGGCAAGCGGAAGCGGAACGGCCGCGAAGTCGGCGTCGCCTTCGCGGAGCCTGGAGATCCGGCGACCTCGCCCGATCCCGACACCGGCGGGGGAGACGTCCCGTCCGCCCGGACGGGGGCTCCGCCTTCCCGCGGCGGCGGGGGCGGCAACGGAAAGCCGAGCGGGCCCTCGACCGGCACCGTGGACAGGCCGCCGGCCACCACGACGCCACCGAGCACTCCGACGCCGCCGCCACCGGCCAGGACCCCGGACCCTCCGACGAGGACTCCTGATCCGGACCCGACGCCACCGCCGCCGCCGCCCACTCCCACTCCCACGCCCATCCCGAGCGGGCCCGGAAGCATCACGAATCCTGGCGGACCGAAGCCCGGCTGATACGTCAGCCGGTTGCCTCGACCCTCATCGCCCGCGCGAGCGTGAGGCCGAGCACGTGCGAGCGGTCGTCGATGCGGACGGTCACGGGCCCGTCGAATGGCTGCCGGTCGACCAGCTCGAGCTCGTCCCCGACGGCGATCCCGCACTCGCTCAGGTACGAGAGCATCTCCGGGTTCGAGTCGGAGACGCGGACGAACCGGGCCGAGTCGCCGGGGCCGAGGTCGGCCAGCGAGATGGTCTCCGTCTCGGCGATGGCGAGGTCGCGATCCGGGATCGGATCGCCGTGCGGGTCGAAGGCCGGGTCCCCCAGCTTCGCCGAGATCAGCTCGGTCAGGTCTTCCGACAGTGCATGTTCGAGCACCTCGGCCTCGTCGTGGACCCGGTCCCACGGCACGTCCAGGACCTCGGCGAGGAAGAGTTCGAGCAGTCGATGCCGGCGCAGGACCTGCATCGCGACCTTGGTCCCGTCGGAGGTGAGACGGACCCCGTGGTACGGCACCCTCTCGACCAGACCCGCCTCGTCCAGCTTCTTGATCATGGCCGAGACCGAGCCGGCCTTCACCCCGAGACGTTCCGCGAGGTCGTTGGTCGAGGCGGTCTCGGAACCCCAGCCGGTGAGCGAGTAGATCGCCTTCGCGTAGTCCTCGACCGCGGCGGTCGGGAGCGTTCCTTCCTGCTTTCCTCCGGTTGACCGGGCGTCGGCTGGGCTCACAGGTTGAGCCTAGCCAAAAAATGCATTGTGTCAGCGCCCGAATTGCCGCAGCCGGAGCGAGTTCGTGACGACGAAGAACGAACTCAGCGCCATCGCCGCACCGGCCAGGATCGGGTTGAGGCGTCCGGTCATCGCGACCGGGATCAGGATCACGTTGTAGATGAACGCGAAGAACAGGTTCTGCTTGATCGTGGCGAGGGTCGCCCGGCTGAGCCGGATCGCCGCGGCGGCGCCCCGGGGGTCACCCGAGACCAGGGTCAGGTCGGAGGCCTCGATCGCTACGTCGGAGCCGGTCCCGATGGCGAGGCCCAGGTCGGCCTGGGCCAGGGCGGGAGAGTCGTTCACCCCGTCGCCGACCATGGCGACGACGCGGCCCTCCTCCTGCTGCGAACGCACGGCTTCGACCTTCTCGCCCGGCAGTACCTCGGCGATGACCTTGCCGATCCGGACCCTGGCCGCCACCGCCTCGGCCGTGGCCCGGTTGTCACCCGTGAGCAGGACCGGTTCGAGCCCCAGTTCCTTCAGCTCGGCGATCGCCTGTTCGCTTTCGGGCTTGACCTGGTCGGCCACGATGAACAGTGCGCGCGGCGCGCCGTCCCAGCCGGCGGCCACGACGGTCTGGCCCCGCTCCCGGCCCTCGGCGAGCCGCCGGTCCAGTTCTTCGGGGAGCTCGCCGAAGCGTTCCACGATCAGGGAGGGACGGCCCGCGACCACCTCATGCCCCTCCACGCTGCCCTGCACTCCCAGCCCCTCGAGGTTGCGGAAGTCCTCGACCGCGGGGAGGTCGTCCCCGGCGGCGGCCGCGATCGCCCGGCCGATCGGGTGCTCCGACGCATTCTCGAGCGCGCCGACGAGACGCAGGGCATGGTTCTCGCACTCGGCCTCGGGCGTCGCCACGGAGTCCAGGCTCATGCGTCCGGTGGTCAGGGTCCCGGTCTTGTCGAGCAGGATCGTGTCGACGCGACGGGTCGATTCGAGTACCTCGGCGCCCTTGATCAGGAGCCCGAGGCTGGCGCCGCGGGACGTGCCCACCAGCAGGGCCAACGGGGTGGCGAGGCCGAGGGCGCAGGGGCAGGCGATGATCAGCACGGCGACGGCGGCGGTCAGGGAGAAGGCGACGCCGGATCCCTCGAGCAGCCAGAAGGCGAGGGTCAGCATCGCCAGGACCAGGACGACGGGCACGAAGACCGAGGAGATCCGGTCGGCCAGTCGTTGAACCGGTGCCTTGCCGGTCTGCGCGTCCTCGACCATCTTCGCGATCTGCGCGAGCGCGGTTTCGGAGCCGACCTTCTCTGCCTCCACGACGAGCCGCCCCGAGGTGTTCACGGATGCCCCGACGACGGAATCGCCGACCGTCCTTTCGACCGGTACCGACTCGCCCGTGATGAGCGACTCGTCGACGGCGGATTCACCCTCGCGGACGACCCCGTCGGTCGCGATCTTCTCCCCGGGCCGCACGACGAAGACGTCGCCCACCTGGAGCTGGTCGACCGGGATCTGCCGCTCGGTGCCGTCGTCACCCAAAACCGATACCTCCTTGGCGCCTAGATCCAGGAGGGCCTTCAGGGCGTTGCCGGCCCGCGACTTCGCGCGTTCCTCCGCCCAGCGGCCGCCGAGGAGGAAGGTCGTCACGATGCCGGCGGTCTCGAAGTAGATCTCGCCCATCCCCTGGCTGGACGACGGGACGAGGCTGAACGGCATCTTCATGCCGATTTCGCCCGCCTCACCGAAGAGGAGTGCGGCCAGGCTCCAGAGGTACGCGGCCAGGGTGCCGACCGAGATCAGGGTGTCCATGTTCGAGGCACCGTGGCGGGCGGCCTTGAGAGCGGAGCGGTGGAAGGGAAAGCCGCCCCAGAGCACGATCGGGGTCGCGAGGGCGAGCGCCACCCACTGCCAGTAGTCGAACTGGAACCGGGGCACCATCGAGATCAAGAGCAGCGGGACCGTGAGGATCGCGCTGACCAGGAACCTGTGCAGGAGGTTCGAGGGTGAAGCGACCGAGTGGTGCATGTGGTCGTGGGCGGCGTGATCGCCGTGGTGTCCCGCAGGGTCCAGGGCGGCGGTGTAGCCGACCGAATCGACCGCCCGCACGAAGTCCTCGGGACCGGCGGTGTCCGGGTCGTACTCGACGGTGGCGCGCCGGGTGGCGAAGTTGACCTCGGCGTCGACCCCCTCGAGGGAGTTCAGGCTCTTCTCGACCTTGGCGACGCAGGAAGCGCAGCTCATGTCGGGAACCTCGAATGCGATTCGTTCCTTCTCAGCGGTGGACATGCCCCTACTATACCCCCGGGGGGTATCGTGTCAAGTCCGGGCGGCGAGTATCGCGATACTTCCCCCCATGTCGTCACAGGAATCATCCAGTCGCACGTTCTCCCCGGTCCAGGCCCTGCTCGAGGACATCCACGCGCGACACGCCGACGACGACTCCGGCGAGGTCGCCTCATACATCCCCGAATTGGCCGAAGCCGATCCCGACTGGTTCGGCATCGCCATGGTCACCGCGGACGGATCCATCTACGAAGTGGGGGAGACCCGCCACGAGTTCACCATCCAGTCGATCTCGAAGCCCCTCACCTTCGCCCTGGCCCTCGAGGCCATCGGGGAGGAGGAAGTTCGCAAGCACGTGGACGTCGAGCCGAGCGGGGACGCCTTCAACTCCATCACCCTGCAGCCCGGCACCGGCCGGCCGCTCAATCCGATGGTCAACGCCGGCGCCATCGCCACGACCGCCCTGATCGAACCGCTCGGCTTCAACCGCCCGATCGACCGGATCCTCAACGAGTACTCCGCCTTCGCGGGCAGGGACCTCTCGATCGACGAGGCCGTCTTCGCCTCCGAGAACGAGACCGGCCACCGGAACCGGGCGATCGCCTACCTGCTCCGCAATTCGAACATGGTCGAGGGCGAGGTCGAGGAGGTGGTCGAAACCTACTTTCAGCAGTGCTCGACCCTCGTCACCTGCGCGGACCTGGCGGTGATCGCAGCGACACTGGCCTCCTCGGGGGTGAACCCCGTCACCCATGAGCGGGTCCTCCGCGACGACACGGTCCGCAACGTGCTGAGCGTGATGGCCAGCTGCGGCATGTACGACGCGGCCGGCGACTGGTTCTACACCGTAGGACTGCCCGCCAAGTCCGGCGTCGCCGGGGGAATCATCGCCGTGCTCCCCGGCCAGCTCGGAATCGCGGTGTACTCGCCGCCGCTCGACGTCCACGGAAACAGCGTGCGCGGCGTCAAGGTCTGCGAAGACCTTTCCGACGAGCTCCACCTGCACGTGATGAGCCCGGCCCGCCGGCCGGCGCCTCCCGTCCGGGTCGAGCACACCAGCCGCGAGACCCGCTCTAAACGCCTCCGCCCCGCGGCCGAACAGGGGATTCTGGCCGAGCACGGACACCGGGCCAGGATCCTCGAACTGCAGGGCGAGCTGTCGTTCGCCGCGGGCGAGCTGGTCACCAGTTCGGCGCTGGAGGGGTCGGACGAGACCGACTTCACCGTCCTGGACTTCAAGGCGGTTCGCGCGATCGACCTGGTCGACGTGCCGATCTTCTCCCACCTGATCGAGAGTTACGAGGAAACGGGCGGGGAGATCGCCTTCTCCGACATCGACCGCCACCCGTTGTTCGCCGACGACCTCGCCAGGTACCGGGAGCGTGAGGGACTCCATCCCGTGCGGACGTTCCCGGACCTGGACATGGCCCTCGAGTGGTGCGAGCAGGGCCTGATCGAGAAATACGGATCGGTCGAGATGGAGCCCGAGTTGAGCCTGGCCCAGCACGGCGCGACGATCGGCATGAGTCCCGAGCAGATTGCCCTCCTCGCCGAGCATCTCCAGCACCGCGAGTACGAGGCGGGCGAGGAGATCTACTCGGAGGACGACACCGAGGTCGACGAGATGCTGCTGATCACGGCCGGCAAGATCAGCGTCCTGGTACGGGACGAGGAGGGCGGACACAGCCGGATCGCGACCCTCTCGCCGGGTCTCACGCTCGGCGAGGTGGCGATGTTGAGCGGACACAGCCGGATCGGAACCTCCGTCGCCGACACCAGGGTGGGTGCCTACGTCCTCGAAGCGGGTGACCTCGAGCTGCTGCGCGCCGCCGATCCAACTCTCGTCTCGATCTTCTTCGAGAACCTGATCAAGCTCATGGCGGTCCGCGTCGGAAACATGCGTCGCAGCCTCCGCTGAGGCGGGCCCGGTCGGGGCGCGTTCAGACGTTGAACTTGAAGTCGACCACGTCGCCGTCCTGCATCACGTAGTCCTTGCCCTCGAGGCGGACCTTGCCGGCGGCGCGGGCCTCGGCCATCGAGCCGCACTCGATCAGGTCGTCGAACGAGATCGTCTCCGCCTTGATGAAGCCGCGCTGGAAGTCGGTGTGGATGACGCCGGCCGCCTCCGGCGCGGTGGCGCCGATCGGGATGGTCCAGGCCCGCGTCTCCTTCGGGCCCGCGGTGAGGTAGGTCTGGAGGCCGAGGGTCTGGAAACCGACCCGGGCCAGTACGTCCAGCCCGGGTTCCTCGACCCCGATGTCGGCAAGCATCTCGCGGGCCTCCTCCTCGTCGTCCAGCTCAACCAGTTCGGCCTCGAACTTCGCGTCCAGGAAGATCGCCTCGGCGGGGGCCACCAGGGCCCGGAGTTCGTCCTTCAGCTTCTCGTCGGCCAACTCCTTCTCCGAGCAGTTGAAGACGTACAGCAGGGGCTTCGCCGTCATCAGGTGGAGGTCGCGCACCGGCTCGGGATCGAAGCCGGCCTCGAAGATCCCCTTGCCGGACTCGAGGAGCTCCTTTGCCTCCTCGGCGGCCCTTGCCTGCGGCTCCAGGTCCCTGTCCCGCTTGGCCTCCTTCGTCAGGCGGGGAAGCGCGTTCTCGATCGTCTGGAGGTCGGCGAGGATCAGCTCGGTCCGGATCGTCTCGATGTCGTTCCTGGGCTCGACCGCGCCGTCGACGTGCGTGATGTCGTCGTCCTGGAAGACGCGGGTCACCTGGCAGATCGCGTCGGACTCGCGGATGTTCGAGAGGAACTTGTTGCCCATCCCCTCGCCCTCGGAAGCGCCCTTCACGATTCCGGCGATGTCGACGAACTGGACCGTCGCGGGCAGGATCTTCTCGGAGCCGTACAGTTCGGCCAGCTTCTCGAGCCGGGGATCCGGTACCCCCACCACGCCGACGTTCGGCTCGATGGTCGCGAAGGGGTAGTTCGCGGCGAGCACGTCGTTCCTGGTCAGGGCATTGAAGAGGGTGGACTTCCCCGCATTGGGAAGCCCGACGATTCCGATCGAGAGGGCCATCGCAGGAAAGACTACGGCCCCGGGAGGAAGCGCGACGGCAAGGTCATCGCAAGGACGCGCGGGACGGGATCCTCACACCGGGCGCCGGCTGCGACATCAGGTGATCTTCGATCCGAGCGAGGACTCAGGTCGCGGCGTAGCTGATCATCCAGTTCGTTCCGAAGCGGTCCACGCACATCCCGAACGTGTGGCCCCAGGGTGCGACCTCGAACGGCATCACCACCGTGCCGCCCTCGCTGAGGGCTTCCCAGTAGCCACGGAGTTTCTCCTCCTCGTCCCCGTTCACGGTGATCGCGAACCCTTCCTGGCCTTCGTAGCCCATCGAGTTCGGCGTGTCGGATCCCATCAGGGTGAAACCGTCCGGGGTCTCGAGCTGGGAATGCATGATCTTGTCCGCTTCGGCGGGGTCATCGCTCGCGTGGAACTCCGCGAACGTGCGGATCTCCAGTTCGCCTCCGAACACCGACCGGTAGAAGGTCATCGCCTCGCGGGCGTTGTCCTTGAAGTTCACATACGGGTTCAATCGAACGGCCATCTGCGTCCTTTCCTCGCCTGGTCCGGTGACTCCACCTTACGTCCCGGCCCCGACCGCGGCCAGAGGAGATCGCGAGGCTATGCTTCCGCGAATGGAAAGGGAGAGGGTAGTGAGAACGCTGCTGGGGATCGTGGCTGCCATTGCGGCCGCGTTCGTGATCGCGACGCCGTCCGTCGCCAGTCCGGACGGGGCGCAGGTCAGCGTCAAGTCCAAGCAGGCCGGCAAGGCAAAGAAGAAGGCCAAGCCGAAGAAGCTGAAGCCCGTCGTCCCGTCCACCAGGAAGATCTTCGGCTACATCAAGGACCTGACCTCGTTCGGGTACCGCCGCACCGGGTCAAAGGCCTCGCTCAAGGCGGCAAAGTACGTCAGGAACCACTTCCGCCGATACGGCCTCAGGAACGTCGGGTTCCAGACCGTCCGTTCCTACGACTGGCGGATCAAGAACTCGTCGCTTTCCGTGGCCGGGATCAAGCGCGACAGCTTCCCGATCGCCCACGCCTTCATGGGCGGCACCCAGACCGGCAAGTTCGGGACCGGTCCCGCGGGGATCAGCGCCCCGATCGTCGACGTCGGCAACGGGGACAAGTCGGCGTTCGACCTCAATGACGTCAACGGGAAGGTCGTGATGTTCGACCTCCGGTTCATCGGGCTCCCCGCCGACCTCTTCAAGGCGGTCGCCGATTACTTCTACGACCCGCGCGAGACCGTGGCGCCCGGCGAGGTCATCCCGCAGCCGTACCTCACCAACTTCGTCGACGTGACCCAGCGCGCGATGGACAACGGGGCGGTCGGCGTGGTGGGCGTGCTCGCGGACTACTTCGACTCCAAGTACTACTTCAACGAGGAGTACCGGCGACTGCAGATGACGATCCCCGGGCTCTGGGTCACCAAGGCCGAGGGTGACGCGATTCGCGCCCAGCTCGCCGCCGACCCCGGGGCCAGGGCGAAGATCGTCATGAACGGCGAGCGCAAGGCGGCGCCGGCACGCAACGTGATCGGTTTCCTCCCCGGCAAGAGCAAGACGACCCTGCTGGTCTCGTCCCATCACGACGCGGTCTGGGACGGAGCGGTCGAGGATGGCAGCGGCACCGCCGAGGTCCTCGCGCTCGCGCGCTACTTCGGGGCGCTGAAGAAGAAACACCGCCCGATGTCCCTGATGTTCGCCAGCATGGATTCGCACTTCTCGGGCTACCAGGCGCACTTCGCGTTCATCGACAAGTACGTCAAGGGCGTCCCGGAGGCGAGGCGACCGCGGGTCAACTTCGCGATCGAGCACATCGCCCGTTACGGCGAGGTCGTCGACGGCAAGCTCCGGATGACCAACCTGCCCGAGGTGGCCGGCGTCCTCCAGAACGTCGGTCCCAAACCGCTCGAGGTGATCAAGCAGGTGATCGAGAAGAACGAGCTGGAGAGGTCGATCGTGATTCCCGCGACCTTCTTCGGCGCCTCGCTTCCCACCGATGCGTCATTCGCCTACGCGGCCGGGGTCCCGGTCGTGAGCCTGATCAGCGGCCCGATCTACCTCTATGACAAGCAGGACACCCTCGACAAGGTGTACAAGCCCCACCTCAGGCCCTGGGCTCTTGCCTACAAGGAGATGATCGCACGGATGAGCCGCATGCCCGTGGACGACCTGCCCGGGGCGGTGCCTCCGGCGGCGGCCGAGTGAATCCCGTGAAACGTCGGGCGATAACCACCGTGGCGGCGTGCCTGGTCGCGCTGTTGACCCTGGCCCCGGTGGCCCACTCGGCGAAGAAGCAGAAGCTGCCCAAGGCTCCGGCAGGCAGCCGGTTCTACTCGCCGCCGAAGAAGCTGGTCCGGGGCAAGGCCGGGACCCCGATCTGGGTCAGGACCGCCCGCGGACTCGCCAGGCCGCCGAAGGCCGGAAAGGTCGTCACGGTTGCGTACCGGTCGACTTCGATCCGCGACAAGGCCACGGTGATGACGGGCACGATCGCACTGCCGAAGGGCCGGCCGCCGCGGGGCGGGTGGCCGGTCGTCACGTTCGGTCACGTGACCACGGGCAGCGCCGACAGCTGCGCGCCCAGCCGGGTCACGGCCGGCAACACCGAGCTGGAACGACTCACGCGCAGCAACGAGGTGGTGGGCAGCCTGCTCGAGAGGGGCATCGCCGTCGCGCGGCCGGACTACGAGGGGATCGGCACCCCGGGCCGTCACCCGTACCTGATCGGTCGATCGCTGGGGAGGGCGATGACGGACATCGTGAGGGCCGGCCGGAAGCTGAAGCTCGGCCTGGGACGCAGGTGGGCCGCCGCCGGGCACTCCGAGGGTGGCCAGGCGGCCCTCTTCACCGCCCGCATCGGACCCCGCCGGGCGCCGAACCTCGACTTCCGGGGAGTCTCCGCGTTCGCCCCGGCGAGCCACATCAGCGACATCGTCGAACTGGCCCGCAACTTCGGAACGGTTTCCCCCCTGACGGCCGAGTTCTCGGCCCTCGGAGCACTGATCCTGGAGGGCGCCGCCGTGGCCGAGCCCCGGCTCTGGGACGCGTACCGAAACGGAGCAATGAGCCCCGAGGCCCTCGCGCTGATGCCCCACACCCAGAGGTACTGCCTGGAGGACCTGGCCCGACCCGATTCCTTCGGCGGTATCGCCCCCGCCGAGCTGGAGGGACCTGAGGCCGACCGGTACCTGCCCGACGTCTACCGGGTCCTCGACCGCAACGATCCACGGGTGCTGAAGCTGCCCGGCATCCCGGTCCGGCTCGATCAGGGTGCCAACGACCTGGTCGTGTGGCAATCGCATACGCAGGAGGTCGCGGATGCACTGGCTTCGACGGGGGCCGACGTCACCCTCGAGGTCTGGCCCGGTGGTACGCACGAAAACATCACGGACCTCGACTTCGCGGCGACCGCGTCGGCGGGATGGCTCGCCGGGCGCCTCCTCCCGCGCCGGTGAGAAGACTTTCGGAACGGACCGAAACTCCGCGGCGGTTATCCGGTTATAAGGGCGGTTGTCACCGCCAAGGTCGGCAACCGGGTTCCAAGATGGGAGGGAACCAGCAAGCAGGGAGGCGCTGAGCCCGATCCGGGGGGGATCGGGCTCCAGCGTGTCCGCTTCAGGTCTGGGGGTCGGCGCCGAGGTCCGGGGTCTCGGGATCGCTGACCGTCTCCAGGACGCCGAGGAGTTCCGTGACCCGGCAGACCAGGAGGCGTTCCTCGTCGACCTCGACCCAGTTGCCGGCCTGGGCCGGGAACACGACGTGGTCGCCCGGGCGGACCGGCATGCGCACGCCGGCCGCCTCCCACCAGTCGACGCCCTGGCCCACGGCGAGGACGATGCCGTGCTGCGGCGGTGGCTCGGAGGTCCCGGGAGGGACCACCAGCCCGGAGCTGCGCATCCGGTCGGGTTCCAACTCCTTGATCACGACCCGGTCGAAGAGGGGCTTGAGGTAGTGCTGCGCCATCGGGGCCAAGCCTAGTTGTTGGCGCCCTTCGCCGGATTCACGAAAACCTGGTTGCGTCCCTCCCGGGCCCGGGTCGTGGCCGTCTCTGCCCTCTACCCTGCGCGGCGTGATGGAGCACGTCGGGGATCGGATCGATACGAGCAGGGTGAGCCTGCGGCCGGTGGCTGAGGACCACGTCGACGCGCTCCGAAGGATCCATTCCCGGCCCGAGGTCGTCAGGTGGTGGGACGAACCGGACGCCGCCTTCCCGTGGGACGAACCGGGATCGACGCGGCTGACGATCTTCGTCGACGGGCGGATCGCGGGGATGATCCAGTACTGGGAGGAGGACGAGCCCAAGTACCGGCACGCGGGTATCGACCTCTTCGTCGACCCGGACCTGCACGGCCGGGGGATCGGCACGGAGGCGGTGCGCAGGGTGGCCAAGCACCTGTTCGACGTCCGCGGGCACCACCGGCTCGAGATCGACCCGGCAGCCGCCAACGCGGCCGCGATCCGCGCCTACGAGAAGGTCGGCTTCAGGCCCGTGGGGATCACCCGGCGTTCAGAGCGCGACCCGGACGGACGGGGATGGCACGACGGCCTGCTGATGGACCTCCTGGCGAGCGAGTACACGCCCGGCGACGACGATTGACGTGGCCGGGCGGGTCGGTCAGCGCTTGACGATCCTGAACGGTCGGGCGACGTTCCTGACCGACCTGCCGGTGGCGTTCGTGGCCCCGAGCACCGCCCGGTAGCGACCCGGCCTGAGCGTCCGCTTCCCGATCCGGCCGGAGAAGGGCACGACACGCTTGCCGGCGGGCAGGTCCTTGCGGGTCAGGACGCCGACCTTGACGAACCGGGTGCAATTCTTCCGCCGTTTGTTCTTCCGGGTCTGCTTCACGCACTTCTTGCCCGCCTTCCGTCCGGGGGCCTTCCGGTCGATCCGGATCGAGACGGTGGCGTCTACGTTGAGGGTGAACCGGATCTTCGTCCCGCGCGGGGCCTTCCTCTTCTTTCTCTTCCTCGCCGAGACCTTGGCGGTCGCCTTGGGCGAGACCCTGAACTTCGCCGGCTTCAGGGAGACGGCGGTTAGCCTGGGCAGGATCGCGAGGGGGTTGGAGCAACCCGAGCCGCGGGCGAACATGTACCGGGCCGGGAGGTCACCCAGTGCACCGCTGACCTCGTTGTGGCCGCGTGCCGTGAAGGCGATGCACTCGCCGTTGCCGCTGACGACCGGCGAGTCCACGAAACCGAAACCCGGCCGGAGGCCGAAGGCCGGCGGCCCGGATACCGCGCCCGTGGAGACGTCTCGAACCACGACCTTCTCTTCCTGGGTCGCCTCGAGGTCGGCCCGGAGGTTCGTCGCGTTGGTCTTGTAGGCGACGATCTCCCCGTCGCGGCTGACCGACGGATTGCCGGAGGACTGGTCGCCCGCCTGGCCACCCGTGGAGATGCTCACCAGGCGGTTGCTCCCGTCGGCGATGTCGCGGGCCACTACCTGATACTGGCCCACCGGCCAGGGGGCGGTCTCCGGGACGGCGTTGGCGTCAGCGGTGATGAAGACGACCCTCTCGCCGGTGCCGCTGACGGCCGGGCCGGACGTGAAGCCGGTGAGCGACGCCCCGTTCGGACCGGGCCGACGGCTCACGAGCAGGGTTTCGTTGGTGTCCAGGTCCCGGACGTAGATGCTCTTGTCCGGCGCGGGATCGGCCGGACTCAGGTTGGTGGCGTGGCTCTCGAAAGCGACCACGGAGCCGTCGTGGTTGATCGACGGCATGTCCGAGGAGCCGTTGGAGAACACGCCGCCCTCGCCGGTGGCGCGGGACACGACGAAGGTGCGGCCGGCCGCGATGTCGCGCACGAAGATGCGGTCGGCGCCGCCGGGGGCGCCCAGGTTGCTCGCCTCGCTCCGGAAGGCGACCCGATTTCCGTCCCCGCTCACGGTCGGCAAGCCGCTCGGCTCGTTCCCCTTCGCCCCGTCGGCGCCGTCGGCCCGGGAGACCAGGGTCGTCTGGTTCGTGGACATGTTCCGGACGTAGACATCGCCCTCCGTGTCCGCGTCCGCCGGATCCAGCTTTTCCCAGCTCGTGAAGGCGACCACGTTTCCGTCCGCGCTGATCGAAGGGTCGGCACCGTTGCCAGGGACCCCGTCCGGTCCGCTGGCCCGGCTGACCAGTTCGATCTCGCCGGTCTTGAGGTCGCGTCGGTACACCCCCTGCTCGCCCATCGACCGGAAGACGACGGGCATGTGTCGGGAACCGGTCGAGAACACGTAGTACCGGCCGTCGGCGCTGACCGAGTGTTCCCGGTGGTCGTAGGGCGTGAAGGCGGGCGCTCGGACGAGCTTCGTGCCCTTGGGACGCGAGACCAGGCTGATCTTCCCGGTGGGGAGCGAACGGGCGAAGACGGACTGGAGGTCGGGGTCGCTGTCGGGGGTGGCCCCGCCCGCTTCGATCCAGGTCGCGATCGAACCGTCGCCGGAGATGCCTCCCTGGACGGCGTACTCGTTCCTCGCGGAGACCGGGTTCGTGGTCGACTGCGATCGGTCGCGCACGTAGACGCCGTAGTAGTCGTCACCGGCGCCGAGGTTGGTCGCGTCCGAGGAGAAAACGACCCGGGAACCGTCGTCGCTGATGCTCGGCGTGTGGGCGCGGCTGTCCGCATTCGCGCCGGCGGGCCCGTCGGCGCGGCTGACGAGTTCGCTGGACTGGTTCGACATCCGCTTCACGTAGACGCTGGCAAGGTTCTCCGGGTCGGTGACCCCGTTGTCGGCCAGGTTGGTCGCGTAGCTGGTGTAGGCGACGATCACGTCTCCGAGCGCGGCCGGCTTGCCGGCGATCTCCGCCTCCGAGGAATCATCGTTCCCGCTCACCGTGGACGAGTTGAACCTGGAGCTGACCAGGTAGGTCTTGTTGGAGCCGGCGTTGCGCAGGAACACGTCGGTGTTGAACGGACCGTTTTCGTCGACGTATCCGGCGACGAGGTTGCTCGCCTCTGAACGGAAAGCGACCCAGGCCCCGTCGCCGCTGATCGACGGGTCCTTCGATGCGTCGTTACCGGCGGTGGTCGATCCGTTCAGCGCGGACACGAGGTTGGTGACCCCGTCGGAGAGACGCATCCGGTAGACGTCCAACTCGGTGTTTCCGTCGCCCGGGCTCAAGGCCGCGGCGGTTGTGAAGACGATGTACGCGCCGTTCCGGGAGATGTCGACGCCGAAGGCGTCCTCGCCGACGGTGGGCGTGAGGAGCCTTGTGCTGCCGGCCGAGATGTTCCTCAGGTAGACATCCGCCTTGTCGTCGACGTCACCGGGTGACAGTTTTTCCCCGGTGGCGAACACGACGAGATTGCCGTTGCCGCTCACCGCGAACTCGTAGGCGGGTTCCTGGGCCGGCGCACCCCGTTGCCCGTCGGCGCGACTGACCAGGACGACGTCACCCGTCTGACGGTCCTTCCGGTAGATGCCGTTGATCTCGAGACCCGCGTCCGGCACCAGGTTGTCGGACTCGGAGGAGAAGAACGCGTAGCGCCCGTTCGTGCTCGTGGGGGAGGAGACGTACCCGGGGCCCATCGTCCCGGAGTGGGAGCCCGGAACGGCGTTGGGCGGGAGCTTCAGGTAGCTGATCGGGAAGGTCTCGCCGGGTTCGGCCTCCAGCGCGGACGCGACACCCGCCGTCGCGCCCGGACAAAGCGCTGCGACGGCGATCACGAACAGCAACCTGATTCCCTTCGAGAGTTCCCCCATGCCATCCTTCGCTTTCTCCCGGGCGTGGCCACGCCGCTTTGTTATGGCCGCATTCTAGCCCCGGGAGGGGACTCCGACGCAAGTTTTGCGGTCCGCGGATGTCCCGGACGGCCGCACCCGTCGTTTCCGGATGGCGGTGGCCGCACATCATTGGGAGTACCATCGAGGAAGGCCCACTTGCGTAGACCCGGAAAGTCCAAGAAATCCAGGAACGCAGTCCCGCCCGAGGACACCCAGGAGATGTTCACGGGGGCCGCGGCTCCCGCCGCGGCGACAGGCGGTGCCGACGGGGCGGAGGCGGAGACGCAGGAATACCGCGCGGTCGTCGGGGCGCCCGAGCCCGTCCCGGGGGAACCGACCGAGGTCCTCGACGGGGAAGTCGAGGAGTTCGTCGAACCCGAGGAGTCCCTCGAGCCCGAGGGCGAACCGGAGGCGGAAAACGAGGTGTTCGAGGACGAGCTCGAACCGGTCGAGGAGGAGTACGACGCCTGGGTCGAGGCGGACGAGGACCTCGAGGACGAGCTCGAGGAGTTCGAGGAGCCCGGCGAACCCGATCCCGGGGAGCCGCCGGTGGAGGACACCGCCGCGGACGAGCGCGGAACGCAGCGCGGCGAGGATCTGAAGGTCTGGTTGGGCGAGTTCCGGGGCCGAGCGGCCGGGATCTGGAGGGATTGGCTGAAGCGGATCGGGGACATCCGCATCCCCAACTTCGAGCTCGACGGACAGAAGGTGCTGGTGGTCAGCGGCGTGGTGCTCCTGCTCCTCCTGGTCGGCGCGGCCGGCTACGTGATCGGCAAGGGGTCGGGCGACGACGTCGATGCGGCGCGGCTCGAGGGCGAACTGCGCGGAAAGCAGGCGGGGGCGGTCGCCGGGGCGACCAAGGGTTACGCCGCGGGGTTCAAGAAGGGGCGTGACACGGCCTTCGACAAGGCATACCGCGCCTCATACATCAGGAACTACCGCCGGGCCTACGAGAAGGCCGGCATGGAGCCGCCGAAGCCCGGGCAGATCGAGGTGCCGGAACCGTGACCCTGGAGCGAGCCCTGCCCTGGCTGATCGGGGGAGCGATGCTGCTCGCCGTCACTGCCGTCGGAGGCTACGTCATCGGCACCGGATCGGCCACCGGGAGAGGCGACGCGGAGAAAGCACGCGAACGGGAATACGAGCGGGCCTACGAGGAGGCGTTCGCGGCGACCAGTGCTGCAGTCTCAAAGAAGGCCTTCGCCGCCGGGTGGAAGCGCGGCAGGATCGCCGGAGCCAAGACCGGCGCGCGCGAGGGCGCCGACATCGGTGCGGGCAACGCCGAGATCGAGGACGCGGTCGCGGCGGCCAGGGCCGCCGAGGCGGCCCAGTCGGCGGCCGAGGCGGAGATCGCGGCGAGGGAAGCCAACTGCGGGATCATCGCGGCGGCTCCCGGCTGGTGTCCGACCAGCGAGGAAGTCGCCTCCTACCGGGCCGCCGTGCAGGCCGCGCGAGAGGCGGAACGCGAGGCTGCGCGGGAGAAACGGAAAGAGAAGAACCGGGGCGATGACCGGAACTGACAAGGAGACCGGGAACGGAGGCCCCGCCGGGCGGGGAGCCGGGGAGCCCGACCGGCAGGCGCCGCCGGCCGGTGCCGCAGAACCGAAGGGCGACGGCGGGACCGGTGCGCGGCCCTGGGTGAAGCCGGTCCTGCTTGGGGCCGGCCTGGTGCTGCTCGCCGCTGGCGCGGGTTTCGGGATCGGATACGCGACACGGGGCGGCTCGGGCGGGCCGGACCTCTCCGGGCAGGAGGCTTACGAGCGGGCGCGCGAGGCCACCCAGAAGGAGGTCAGCCGCGAAATGGCCCGCCTCGGTTTCGAGGAAGGCAAACGGACCGGGTACCGGCACGGACTGGTCGCCGGGGGGATGGCGGCCGAGTCGGACGCATCAGTCGTGGTGCGCGAACGGTGGGCCGACCAGGCCCAGGCGGCCGCGGCTGCCGCGCAGGCAGAACTCGCCGGGATGACGGGGGCGCCGCCGACGCCCACCCCGGACATTCCCGGCGAGTAACCGGTCCTACCGGCGGCGCTTCGCCTTCCTGAGGACCAGCTTCACGACCTTCGACTTGGTCAGCGGCTTGCCCCCGGTCGGGGTGTTCGTCACCTTGACCTTCACCCTGGCCGATCCCCGCCGGGCGAGCTTCTTCCGGAGGGAGGCCTTCGGGCGCAGCTTCAGGGCCACGATCTGGTTCTTCCTCTTGACCTTCTTCGTGAACGCCTTCAGGCCGGCCCCGGCCAGCTTCACCTTGCCGGGGCTCGCCACCTTCACCTTCAGCGTCGCGGTGCCCTTCTTGCGGTTCACCTTGAACGCCCTGAAGGAGAACTTGTTAGAAGGCCTGACCCTGGGCTTCGGCTCGTAGGTGAACCAGACCGGGGTCGAGTAGGCCTCGATCAGGTCGTTCTCTCCGGCCTTGCGCGTCAGGCTGAATCCGTATCGTCCGGTCTGGTTCACCTTGAAGGTTCGAGTGAATCGGTCGCCCGCCACGGGTACCGACGCGGATGGCACGCCGTTCTTGAGGAGAGTGAGCGTGTAGGGACCCGGGCGTACTGAACTTGCGGCCCCGTTTACGTCGATCCGAATCGAGAGCATGGAACCGACAGCTGAGTCCCCGGGAAGAGCACGGCGTCCTTCCGGGGTTCGTGCGGAAAGCACCACGTCCGGGGCGGTGGTTCCGAAGGGCTTGATGTAGGTGTGGCCCGCCTTGATCGCCTCGTTGATGGCCCTCGCCGAGAGTTCCTCGGCGTGCACCATCGTCGCGCCCACGCCGACCCTGCTGTCGAAAATCCCGGTCGCCCCACCGGCCTGGTGATCGTCGCTCGAGGCCACCGCGGCGATGTGGAACCCTTCGGACAGAAGCCGCTCGTAGAGCTTGATCGCCTCCAACGTGAACGGGTTCATCTGGTTCGGAGTCGGGACGCCGCCGGGCCCGTTCGATACCTCCATCGAACTGACCTTGCTCCAGTCGGTCTGCTCGTCCGTGTAGGTCCAGGCGCAGCCACGGCAGAGTTGCGGGGCGGTACGGGCCGTCTCGGGGTGGTTGACCTGGGTCACCCCGCCGCCGTCCAGGAGGGGCTGGAGCTGGGAGGCGGGATCGATCTTGCCGCGGACGAGGCCGAGCTCGTCGGCGGTCTGCACCTTGTTGCCGTCCTCGTCGTCCCACCGGTACACCTCGCTGAACCGGAAGTCCGCGAAGTAGTCGGAGTACTGGGCGTTCAGGTGGCCGTTGTAGGTCGTGACCTCGACCCCGGGGATGATCAGCTTGCCGGGGTACCGGTCGATCAGGGCTCCGAGCACCGCCCGCGAGTTGTCGTTGTTGTGGTCGACCAGGTTGACGAAGTCGAGGCCCCCGCCTCCCAGGGACGGGGACCCGAACCCGAGGTCCAGGGTGTCGGCCATGAGGGCGTTGCCGGGCTCCATCTCCCCGTGGGCGTGTGTGTCACCCGAGTACCAGCCGGGGTTCGGGTTGGCGACGTAGGGGGAGTAAGGGTCGGGCTGGAACGGGTCCTCCGACCAGGCCTCATGGGCCGTGGTCGTGACCTCGACCTTCCAGTCGACGCCCGCGCCGTCCGGGTCGATCCAGCCGGCCCCGAGCTCGACGGCCCAATGGCCGGCCTGGATCGGGCCGGGCCTGAAGGCCCGGGACGTGTAGGTCGGGACGTACGCCTTGCGGCCGTTTTCGTAGGTCTCGGCGTCCGTGTAGCCACGCTCCCCGATCCCGATCGTCCGCACCGCACTGCCGCTCCAGCCCCGTCGTTCCGCCGGGCTCCAGCCGTCCGCGCCGGGCGGCTTGGGGCCATAGACGCCGAGGTCGAGGGTCGGATCGTCATCGCCGGCGGCCTTCTTGGCAAAGCAGTACCGGATCTTCATGCCCTTGATGCCGGGACCGACCTCGAACGGGATCTGGACGAACTTGCCGTTCAGGTTCGGGCCGAAGGTGCCCTCGAACACCTGGGTCGTGCCGCCTTCCAGGAAGTCCATGTTGTTTCCGCCCTGGTTGGTCGGAAGGGTGCACTCGGCAGCGGCGAAGGCGGGCAGGACTGCGGCGGCGCAGAGTGCGGCGACGCCGGCGATGGCGATGCGGGTTCTCCTCATGACTCCAGAGTAAAGGTCGTGGTTCGGGCCGGGTGTGCCATGAACCCCGCCGGCGGGGCTAAGCTTCGGTCATGTCTGGGCGAAAGGGAGTCACCGGCGTTCTGGTCATGCTCTGCCTCGGCCTGTTCGCCGTCGGTTGCGGCGGCGACGACGGCGCGACGCAGGAGCAGCTCGAGGCGGCCCGCGCGGAAGGCGCGAAGGAAGCCGAGCAGGAGGCCAAGGTGGAGCAGCTCGAGAAGCAGATCGAGCAGCTGAAGAAGAATCAGGCCGGGAACTCCGGCAAGAGCAGCGGCGGCTCGCAGGGAGGATCGGGCGCTTCCGGTTCCGGCGGCCCGGTCGCCTCGTGCGGTGACGGGGTCCGGGTCGGCCCGGACACCTCCTGCCAGTTCGCGATGAACGTCGCGGGCGAAAAGGGCAGCAACCCGGACGCCTCGGTGATCGACGCCTACAGCCCGGTGACCGGCGAGCACTACACCATGACCTGCGGACCCTGGAACGGTGGCGGCACAGTCTGCACCGGCGGCAACGGTGCCACGGTCTACCTTCCGTGAACCGCACCGCGCTCGCCGCCGCGGTCACCCTCGGGCTGCTCGCGGGGTGCGGTGGATCGGGTGACGACGCCACGGTCGTGCCGGCCGCGGACCGGAGCGGGCGGATCGCGGAGCTGAACGACGAAGTCGACCGCCTCAAGCGGCGAAAGGCCGAGGACGGGGCGAAGAGGGCCGGGGTCGCCGAAAGATCGGCCGCGACCGCTGCCAACCGCGCGGACCAATTCCTCTCGAGGCTGCCCGGCACCGCGGGTCTCGCGGTCGCGGCTCCGGGTGCTGCGGCCCCGGCGATCATGGCCGGTGACCTCACCACCGGGGACGCCTGGTCCACGATCAAGGTCCCGATCGCCGAGCGGGTGCTCGTCGACGCGGGCGGTCCGGGCGCGCTCCCGGCCGAACGCCGGAATCAGATCTCCGCCGCAATCACCCGCTCCGACAACGACGCCGCAGCGGCACTCTTCGCCGCGCTCGAGCAGGAGCACGGCGGGCTGGCGGGCGCCTCGAAGGCGGTCGGGGCCATGCTCCGCCGGACGGGTGACGCGAACACGGAGGTCTCCACGGTCGGACGCGACGGGTTTTCTACCTACGGGCAGACGGACTGGTCCCTCGCCGATCAGGCCGCCTACATGGCGGCCCTCGCCGGCGGATGTAGCGGGAACGCAGCCATCCGCTCCCACCTTCTCGGGGAGATGGAGGCGGTGGGCGGCAGCGACACCTTCGGTCTCGGCGCCACCGGATACCCGGCGAGGTGGAAGGGCGGCTGGGGCCCGGGAACCGACGGGCGCTACCTGGTCCGGCAGATGGGGGTGATGGAGGTGGCCGGCCGGGAGCTGGTCCTGGCGATGGCCGCCATCCCCGACGACGGCTCCTTCGAGACCGGTGGCCGCATGCTCACGGAGATGGCCGGGTGGGCCGCCCGGCACCTGGCCGGCGCGGCCCCTGCGGCGAAGGGCTGCTGAACCGCGCGGCATCGGGTACCTGCCCTAAGGTGACGGCGATGGATCGCGAAACGATCATCCGCGAACTACGACTGAAGCCCCTTCCCCATGAGGGCGGCATGTACCGGCGCAAGTTCTCGGACGACCACTCGACCTCGATCTACTACCTGATCGAGGAGAACGAGCCGTCGATGCTCCACCGTCTGCCCTTCCCGGAGATCTTCCATTTCTACGCCGGGGCGCCTGCCCGGATCCACATCCTGGGACCCGACCACGGCGACTACCGCGACCCGATGCTCGGGATCGGGCTGACCGAGGGCGAGCGGCCCCAGATCCTCGTGCCCGGCGGGACCTGGCAGGCGGCGGAGACGACCGGCGCCTGGACCCTCCTCGGCACGACGATGGCGCCGGGGTTCGACTGGGACCGGTTCGAACTCGGACGCCGGGACAAGCTGCTCCGGCGCTGGCCCGAGCAGCGGGAAGTGATCGAACGCCACACCGAGGCCTAGGGGCACCCCGGCCGGTGCGGCGCCCGATCGGAGGGTCAGCCCGCGATCTGGCTGACGTCGATCTCCCGCTTCAGGATCTTGCCGGTCGGGCCCTTGGGCAGCTCGTCCACGATGTGGATGTGGCGCGGGTACTTGTAGGCCGCCACGCCCTTCTTGGCGTGCTCGCGGAGCTCGTCCTCGGAAGCCGACTCGCCGTCCTTGAAGGCGACGACCGCGACGATCTCCTCACCGAGGTCGTCGTGCGGGATGCCCAGGACGGCGGCCTCCGCCACGGCCGGATGCTCGTAGAGAACCTCCTCGACCTCGCGCGGATACACGTTGTAGCCGCCGCGCAGGATCATCTCCTTCTTGCGGTCGACGATCGAGTAGTAGCCGTCCTCGTCGACGGTGGCCATGTCGCCGGAGGAGAACCAACCGTCTTCGTCGATGGCGTTGCGCGTGGCCTCCTCCATCTTCCAGTAGCCCTTCATCACGTTGGGGCCCTTGATCTGGAGCTCGCCCACGTCGCCGGGGCCGAGCACGTTGCCGTCCTCGTCGACGATCCTCATCTCGACGTCCTTGATCGGGGTGCCGATGGTGCCGGGCTTGCGCTCCATGTCGAGGCGGCCGAACGAGGCGACCGGCGAGGTCTCCGAGAGGCCGTAGCCCTCGAGGATCGCGGTGTCGAACTCGCTCTCGAAAGCGCGGATGATCTCGACGGGGAGCGCCGCGCCGCCGGATACGCAAAGCCGGAGCGAGCTGATGTCGTACTCGGAACGGTCGGGGACCTGGAGCATCGCCGCGTACATGGTCGGGACGCCCATGAAGATGGTCACCTTGTCGCGCTGGATGATCTCCAGGGCCTTGGCGGGATCGAAGCGCGGCAGCAGCGTGATCTCGGCCCCGGCCGACACGGCGCCGTTCATCGCGACCGTCTGTCCGAACACGTGGAAGAGCGGCAGTCCGCCGAAGAAGACGTCCGTCTCGGACGGGTCGAACAGGTCCCTGATCGACTCGATGTTCGAACGGATGTTGTAGTGGGTCAGCTCGGCACCCTTGGGCTGGCCGGTGGTGCCGGAGGTGTAGAGGATCACGGCGGTGTCGTCGGGAGCGACCTCGACGACGTCCTCGAACGGATCGATGCCGGCGATCAGCTCGCCGACGTTGGTCGGGTTGATCGCGATGACCTCGACGTCGGTGCCCTCGGCGGCCTCGACGGCGGCGGGGGCGAAGTCCTCCCATGCGACCACGATCTTGGTGCCGGAGTTCTCGAGGTAGTACTTGATCTCGCGCGCGGTGAGCAGCACGTTCATCGGGACGACCCGGGCGCCCATCCGCAGGATCCCGTAGTAGACCATCGGGAAGTGCGGGACGTTCGGGAGCATGATCCCGACCCTGTCCCCGGCCGAGATGCCCTTCGACTGGAGCAGGCCGGCGACCAGCTTGCTGGTTTGATCGAGACCCGCGTAGGGGATGGCGACGTCGTCGAGACGGATCGCCGTCCGCTCAGGAAACTCCGCTGCGGACTCGGTCAGCAGGGTGGCCAGATTCGGATTCAATTGTTTACCTCTCCCGATAGTTCTAACTTCTGGTTCGGGCCACCATGTTCGGCCAAAACCTCGTTGCTGGCATGCTACCCGGCATGAGCTTCGAGGAGAGGGTGGTACTGATCACTGGCGGCGCCAACGGGCTGGGCCGGGCGACGGGAGCGAGACTCGCGGAGGCGGGCGCCAGGGTGGTGCTCGCCGACGTGGAGGAGGAAACGGGACAGGAGGCCGCCGCCGACATCGGAGCCACCTTCATCCGTTGCGACGTCCGGGAGCCCGAGGAGAACGAGCGCGCGGTTGCCCACGCGATCGAAACCTACGGCGGCCTCGACATGGCCTTCCTCAACGCGGGCGTGGCGACGGGCTGCGGTCTCGCGGAGACCTTCGACCTCGAGCTCTACCGGCGGGCGATGTCGGTGAACCTGGACGGGGTCGTCTTCGGCCTGAACGCGGTGATCCCGGCGCTCCGGCGGCGCGGTGGCGGCTCGATCGTCGCCACGGCATCCCTCGCGGGCCTGACGGCGGTGCCCTTCGACCCGATCTATGCGGCGAACAAGCACGCGGTCGTCGGGCTGGTCCGGTCGGCCGGACCGGTCTACGCCCTGGAGGGCATTCGCGTGAACGGGATCTGCCCCGGTTTCGCGGACACCCGGATCATCGACGGCTTCAAGGAGCACCTCGAGTCCGGCGGGGTGCCGATCATCCCCGTGGACCACGTCGTCGACGGCGTCGAGGCCCTCCTCCTCTCGGAGGATTCCGGCGTTTGCCATTTCGTGCAGGCGGGGATGGAGCCGCAGGAGTTCCGCTTCCGCAACATCCCCGGTCCGCGGACGGCGGAGGCCTGACGCTCAGGGCAGCGGGATCTTCTTGCCCGGGTTGAGCAGCAGCTCGGGGTCGAAGACCCGCTTGATCTCGGCCTGAAGGCGCACGGCGACCGGACCGAGCGCCTCCTCGACGTGCGCGGTCTTGAGCGAGCCGATGCCGTGCTCGCCGCTGATCGAGCCGCCGAGGCGCATCGCCATCTCGAATATCTCGGCCGCCGCCTCGTTGCCCCGCTCGATCTCGGCCGGGTCGGACAGGTCGACGAGGAAGCTCGAGTGCAGGTTGCCGTCCCCGGCGTGTCCCCAGGAGCAGGCGGGCAGGTCGTGGTCGTTCCCGATCCGGACCGTTTCGTCCACCGCCTCGGCCAGCTTCTCCACGGGCACGACGACGTCCTCGGAGATCTTCCCCCCGCGTCGCGCGGTCACGGCGATGGAAACGCCGTCGCGCCAGGCCCAGAACCGGCGGATCTCGGCGTGGTCGTCGATCAGGGTCGGGGCCTGGAGCGCACCCTC